>ENA-OQHY01000404-OQHY01000404.1-human-gut-metagenome-genome-assembly--contig:-NODE-404-length-24559-cov-5.379707_pt1 | contig 24559 bp, 24 predicted proteins | sample MGYA00242570_ERZ504733 | MGnify/ENA primary metagenome ERZ504733 (study PRJEB26092, sample SAMD00036219) | human gut metagenome | host: Homo sapiens | study: EMG produced TPA metagenomics assembly of... | reverse complement strand
ATTATTAGACCTTAGACCAACTTGCCGTTTATTCACTACGCCATTTATGCCTGTATATTCCCTTTTCAAATACACGGTTAGATCACTTGCACTAATTACCAATACCCGTATCTTCAATAACTAAGACATGTTTAGTCTTCATATATATAGATATCAAACCATTTTCATTGGTATATTTAAGCTCAATGAGAAGAGACAGAGAGCAGTTGACGCTGAGAATACACTGCGCTCGCTTATGGAACGGCATTTGACAAAAGAAAAGCACAGACTCGCACTTTGTGCAGAACGGATGAAAGGGTTGTCTCCGCTTGAGAAATTAAGTCAGGGGTATTCTTATGTTTGCAATGCACAAGGACAGAATATAAAGAAAACAGATCAGGTAAGAGAAGGAGATTTGTTGCAGATTTATGTAACGGATGGACAGATTGAGACTTACGTTACAGGCACTGTAAAACTAGAAGGGGAAAGAGGACAAAGTCCCATAAACAGTAACCGGGAGGAAATGATGAAAGACACGAAGAAGATAGAACAGGCTGCAAGTCTTGAGGAGTTATTTGAGAGACTGGATCGCGTCATTGGCGGACTGGAAGGAGAGGAACTTTCTCTTGAAGATTCTTTTAATTTATATCAGGAAGGTATGGAACTTGTGAAGTGTTGTAATCGTACGATTGACGATGTGGAAAAGAAGGTTCTTGCCTTAGATGAGAATGGAGAGAGTCATGAATTTTAAAGAAGAACAGAAAGAAAAAGTAGAAAAAATTGAAGCGATACTCAGAGAATATCTTCCGGAAGCAAACGGATATCAGAGTGTGATCATGGAAGCAATGGAATACAGTCTGATGGCAGGAGGCAAGCGCCTTCGCCCAATGCTGATGATGGAAACATACCGTCTGTTTGGTGGAGAGACAGAAGTGATTTATCCGTTTATGGCAGCAATGGAGATGATCCATACCTATTCACTGGTTCATGATGATCTCCCGGCAATGGATAATGATGAGTACCGTAGAGGAAGAAAGACGACACATATCGTTTATGGAGAAGATATGGGAATCCTTGCGGGGGATGCGCTTTTAAACTATGCATTTGAGACAGCATGCAAGGCATTTGAGCAATTTCCAGAGGAAAGCCTTAGAATCGGACAAGCGCTGAGAGTTCTGGCAAGAAAGGCCGGAATCTATGGTATGATCGGTGGACAGGTTGTAGATGTGAAAGAATCCGGACATCAGATTGATGAGGAAGTTCTTGATTTTATTTTCAGACTGAAGACAGGTGCACTGATCGAGTCTGCTATGATGATTGGAGCAATCCTTGCGGGAGCATCAAAAGAAGATGTAAAGAGTATGCAGAAGTCGCAGGAAAGATCGGAATGGCATTCCAGATCCAGGACGATATTCTGGATGTGACAAGCACGACAGAGCAGCTGGGCAAGCCGGTACATAGTGATGAGAAGAATGAAAAGACAACATATGTAACACTTAAAGGAATCGAACAGGCTCATAAAGAGGTGGAACGTATGACAGAAGAAGCAATCGATGAACTGAAAAAGTTCTGCCGGGGATAATTTCCTTGAGCAGCTTTTGAAATCTCTTGTATATAGAGAAAAATAAGATTGTCGGTGAGGAGGAACTTATGGCACTTGAAAAGATTCAAAAGGCCAACGATATAAAAGAACTGACAGAGGAAGAGCTGAAAGAATTATCGGATGAGATCCGGCGGTTCTGATCGAAAAGATCAGTGTGACCGGAGGACATCTGGCATCCAATCTCGGAGTTGTTGAGCTTACGATGGCATTGCATAAAGTACTTCATTTCCCAGAGGATAAACTGATCTGGGATGTGGGACATCAGTCTTATACACACAAGCTTCTGACAGGAAGAAAAGAAGGATTTGATGATCTTAGAAAATACGGAGGAATGAGTGGATTCCCTAAGAGAAAAGAAAGTAAATGTGATGCGTTTGATACAGGACACAGTTCAACTTCAATCTCAGCAGGGCTTGGTTATGTGGCCGCAAGAGAGCTTCAACAGGAGCATTATAACGTTGTATCTGTGATAGGAGATGGTTCTATGACCGGCGGTATGGCATATGAAGCATTGAATAACGCTTCCAGATTGAAAAGTAATTTTATTATTGTACTCAATGATAATAATATGTCCATTTCCAAGAATGTGGGTGGTATGTCAAATTACCTGAATGGGCTTCGGACGACACAGGTATACTCAGACCTGAAGAGAGGTGTCGAAGATACGATTAAGAGAATTCCCGGCAAAGGAGAACGGATCGTCCATCAGGTGAAGAAGACGAAGAGCGGGATCAAACAATTATTTGTTCCGGGAATGTTTTTTGAGGATATGGGAATTACATATCTGGGTCCTGTAGACGGACATGATCTGAAGACATTAACAAAGACATTGAATGAAGCAAAACGGGTAAATCATGCAGTTCTTGTACATGTTGTGACGAAGAAGGGAAAAGGTTATCTTCCGGCAGAGACGAATCCGTCAAAATTCCATGGAACAGGACCTTTTGATGTGACAACAGGAGAAACGATCGGAGGATCGGGGAAGGATTCTTATACAGATATTTTTTCCAAAGTGCTTGCAGATATCGGAAAGAAGGACGAGAAGGTTGTAGCTATTACTGCAGCAATGGCAGACGGAACAGGACTTTCCAGATTCGCAAAGCTATTTCCGGAAAGATTCTTTGATGTAGGAATTGCAGAAGAGCATGCGATGACATTTGCGGCAGGACTTGCTGCAGGGGGAATGAAGCCTGTTTTTGCGGTGTATTCATCTTTTCTACAGAGAGCATTTGACCAGACAATCCATGATGTCTGTCTTCAGAATCTGCCGGTTGTGATCGCAGTGGACCGCGCGGGTCTTGTTGGAAGTGACGGAGAGACACATCAGGGAGTCTTTGACTTATCATTTTTATCATCGATCCCGAATCTTTCAATCCTGTCACCAAAGAACCGCTGGGAGATGGCAGATATGGTGCGCTTTGCAGTGGATTTCCAGTACCCGGTTGCGCTTCGTTATCCAAGAGGAGAAGCATACGAAGGACTGAAGGAATTCCGTGCTCCGATCGAATATGGAAAGAGTGAGCTTCTATATGAAGAGAGTGAGATCGCGGTAATGTTTGTCGGACATATGTCTTTCCTTGCAGAACAGGTGCGTGAGGATCTTAAGGCAGCAGGGTATCAGTGTAGTCTGATCAATGCAAGATTTGTGAAACCTCTGGATACAGAAATGATCCGGAAAATTTCAGAAAATCACAGGATTCTTGTGACAATCGAGGAAAATGTGCTTACAGGTGGATTTGGTGAGCAGGTAGAAGATTTTGTAATGCGTGAGGATATCCCATTGAAAGTTCGCACAATCGGTATTTCAGATGATTATGTTGAGCATGGAAATGTAGATGTCTTAAGAAAAGAAGTTGGTCTCGACAGAGAGAGTATTGTAAAAAAGGTCATTGCAGATGATCGGAGAATAGAGGAAGAAAAGTAGCATGAAAGAACGTTTGGATGTATTGCTTGTAAAGAGGAATCTGGCGGATTCCAGAGAAAAAGCAAAAGCAATTATTATGTCGGGAAATGTATTCGTAGAAGGTCAAAGAGAAGACAAGGCCGGAACAACATTTCCGGAGGAGGTAAATATTGAGGTACGCGGACATGTTCTCCCTTATGTGAGCCGTGGAGGTCTTAAGCTTGAGAAAGCAATGAAAGAATTCCATGTGACAGTAGATGGAAAGGTCTGTACAGATGTTGGATCTTCCACTGGTGGATTTACAGACTGTATGCTTCAGAATGGAGCGAAGAAAGTATTTGCTATCGATGTGGGAAGAGGACAGCTGGATTGGAAGCTGCGTCAGGATCCGAGAGTGGTATGTATGGAGAAGACGAATATCCGTTATGTGACTCCGGAAGATCTTGGAGAACCTGTTGATTTTTCGTCGATTGATGTTTCATTTATCTCTCTCACAAAAGTGCTTGGTGCAATCAGAGCGTATCTGACAGATGATGGAGAGATCGTAGCATTGATCAAACCACAGTTTGAAGCAGGACGTGAGAAGGTTGGAAAGAAAGGTGTTGTGCGAGAAAAGAGTACACATCATGAAGTAATCGAGAAAGTGACAGAATTTGCGGTATCCATCGGATTTTCTGTACTTGAGATCACATTCTCTCCAATCAAGGGACCAGAAGGAAATATCGAATACCTTGTACATTTGAAGAAATGTCCGGAAGAGGAAGCAAAGATTGAGACAAAGGAACTGGATCAGGTAGTGGATGAAGCATTCGCTGCTCTGGCAAAGTAAAAAGGTGATGGTATGGAATCTTTTTATATCATAACAAATCAATTAAAAGACAGAGATTATTCTGTTACGATTGAGGTAAAAGATTATATTGAGAGAAAAGGCAAACGTGTTATTCTTGCTCAAAAGGATGAGGAAGGATTTATTGTTCCGGGAACGATTCCGGAGGACGTTGATTGCGGACTGGTTTTAGGTGGGGATGGAACTCTGATCCGTGCAATACGTGACCTGGAAGGAAATAAACTTCCGCTTCTTGGAATCAATATCGGAACATTGGGGTATTTAGCAGATGTAGAATTGAAAGATTATAAATCTGCGATTGACAGACTTTGCGAGGAAGAGCCTAAAGTTGAGAAACGTATGATGTTGGAGGGGACAATGTCATCCGGTGAAAAAGATCTGGCGGTAAATGATATCGTCCTGACAAGAGAAGGGAATCTTCGTATTGTTCAGTTTAATGTGTATGTGAATGGGACATTGTTGAACACATATCAGGCAGACGGTGTGATCATCTGTACACCGACGGGAAGTACAGGATATAATCTTTCCGCAGGTGGACCGGTGGTAGAGCCAACAGCAAGTCTGATCGTTATCACTCCAATCTGTTCCCATGCACTTAACACGAGCAGTGTGGTGCTTTCAGCAGAGGATGATGTTGAAGTTGAGATTTGCGAGGGCCGTTATGGAAGGCAGGAGAAAGTAGCTTTATGTTACGACGGTGCTGTACAGAGGCAATTGGTTAGCGGAGACAGAGTGAAGATCAGAAAATCAGATGCCAAAGCGCATCTAGTAAAATTAAGTGAAGAAGTTTTATGATAACAATGCGCGAGAAGATGAAAGGAAATTGATACTATGAAAGTGAGCCGACATGCAAAGATAATTGAATTGATCAGTCAGTATGACATAGAGACGCAGGAGGAACTGGCAGAATATCTGAATAATGCCGGCTTCAAGGTCACACAGGCAACGGTATCCAGAGATATCAGAGATCTGAAGCTGACAAAGCTGTCTGTAAACGGTGGGCGTCAGAAGTATATTGTCCATAGACAGGAAGAGGATGGAATGAGCGAAAAATATATCCGTGTACTTTGTGACGGATTTGTTTCTATGGATATGGCACAGAATATCCTTGTGATCAAAACAGTTGCCGGAATGGCAATGGCGGTTGCTGCTGCAGTAGATGCAATGAAATGGAATGAAGTGGTTGGATGTATTGCAGGAGATGACACGATCATGTGCGCAATTCGTACAGTTGAAGATACAGCTGTAGTAATGGAGAATATAAGAAAATTGGTTTCAAGGAAAGCATAGGTGACATATGTTACAGAATCTGTATGTGAAAAATCTTGCTTTGATTGATGAAACAGAAGTTGAGTTTGGGGAAGGATTGAATATTCTGACCGGTGAAACCGGAGCAGGAAAGTCAATCCTTCTTGGCTCTGTTACGCTTGCACTGGGTGGAAAATACAATGCACAGATGCTTCGAAACGGGGCAAAAAGCGGATTGGTAGAACTTACTTTTCACATCAAAGAAGAAAAGATTTTAAAGAAGCTGGAGGCCTTGGACATTTATCCGGAAGACGGATATCTGACATTGAGCCGCCGCCTTTTAGAAGGCAGAAGTGTCAGTAAGATTAACGGTGAGACAGTGAATATGAGCGTCCTTAAAGATGTAGCCAGTCTTTTGATCGATATTCATGGACAGCATGATAATCAGACATTGCTTCATCGAAAGAATCATTTGACACTGCTTGATCTTTATGGGAAAGAACAGACGAATCCGTTAAAAGAGAAAATGGCTTCCTGCTATCAGGAATGGAAGGCAGTATGTAAGAAGGTGGAACAATCCTCGCTGGATGAAGAGAGCCGCAGAAGAGAACTTTCTCTTGCTGAATTTGAAGTAAATGAGATTGAAGAAGCAGCGCTTAAAGAAGGTGAAGATGAACTTCTAGAAGAACAGTATCGCAAGATGACAGACAGCAGAAAACTCACAGAAGGAGTTGCAGAAGCGTATCAGTATACTGTAGAGGACGAACGTGGAAATGCAAGTGATTACTTAAGCCGTGCAATCCGAAGCCTTCAGGAAGCAGCATCTTTTGATGAAAAGGGAAGCCAGCTTTACGATCAGATCGTGGAGATCGATAGTCTGCTGAATGATTTTAACCGGGATCTGGCAGAATATGCAAAGAGTTTTGAATATTCGGAAGAAGAGTTTTCAGAAGTTGAGTCCCGCCTGAATGAAGTGAATCATTTAAAGGCAAAATATGGAAACACTGTCAGTGATATCCTTGCATATTGTGAGGAAAAAAGACAGAGACTATCAGAACTGGAAGATTACGATTCTTTTATGCAGGAACTTTTGGAGAAACAGAAAAAAGCAGAAAAGCAGATGGAAAAGGCTGCGATGGAACTGCATGAAGTGCGTGAACAAAACGCAGTTAAATTTGCCGAGGAAATTGTTCATCAGATGTCGGAACTGAATTTCCTGGATGCACGTTTTGAAATTCGTTTGACAGAAGCAAAAAGTTATTCTGCACAAGGAAAAGATGATGCAGAGTTTTATCTGTCGGTTAATCCGGGAGAACCTGTGCGTCCACTGGGGGATGTCGCATCCGGAGGAGAGCTATCCCGTATTATGCTTGCAATCAAGACCGTACTTGCAGATGAAGAAGATACACCGACTTTGATATTTGATGAGATTGATAGTGGAATATCAGGAATCACAGCAGGTCGTGTCGGTGAGAGACTGCAGTTGATCGGAAAGAGCCGTCAGGTGATTTGTATTACACATCTTTCACAGATCGCAGCGGCAGCAGATGTTCATTTTTGTATTCATAAAGAAGCAGAAGATAATTCTGTGAGAACACAGATCGAGAGACTTGATCAGGAAGATTCTGTTGCAGAGCTTGCAAGGCTTCTTGGTGGAGCAAATGTAACAGATGGAATTATAGACAGTGCCAGAGAAATGAAAGAACTGGCAAAAAGAGAAAAATAATACCAGTGTGAAAAGAAGAAGATCCACACATACTAAGAGCAGATGTAAACAGCATCTGCTCTTAATATTTGCAAGAGAGGAGTGTGGATCATGAAAGAACGCAGGAAAAGGAATATGAGCAGGACAGGTCTGTTGTTTCTGTTCTGTCTGTTGATGCTATGTGGCTGTACACAGATTACAGAATTTATGGAAAATACAGAAGTCAGTGGCCGGGAGGTGGAAAGTCTGGCTGCAGAAAAGGAAGAAGATACGGTTCTGCTTGGAGGAATGCCGGTTGGAATTTATATGGAAACGGATGGTGTACTGGTTTTAGACACGGAGAAAATGACAGGTATGGATGGAAAGGAATATACACCTGCGCAGGGTGTGGTAAGTTCCGGTGATTATATTACGGAAGTGAATCACCAGAAGATTGAAGGGAAAAAACAGTTGATGGATCTGGTGGAACATCTGGATGGAGAGAAGGTCCTTCTGACAGTCAGACGCGAAAATACGATATTAGAAAAGAAATTGACTCCTGTGCAGATTTCAAAAGGAAATTATCGCCTGGGAATCTGGGTAAGAGATAATGTACAGGGACTTGGGACGATCACATTTTTGACAAAAAATAACAGGTTCGCAGCACTGGGACATGGCATTCATGATGTTGATACAAGTACACTTCTTACGATCAAAAGAGGAACGCTTTATAGAACCAGTATTCAGAAAGTGCAAAAGGGAAGCAAAGGGAATCCAGGAACAATGGAAGGGATTATTGTTTATAATCGGTTTCATCAGCTTGGAGTGATTGAGAAAAATACGGATGAGGGTATTTATGGAGAATTAAATTCAGACAGAAGCTGGATAGGAGAAGAGGTTCCTATACAGGTAGCGGAAAAAGAGGAAATAAAGACGGGGGAGGCAAGGATTCGCTGCTACATTGACGGGGAGGTGAAAGAATATTCAATCCGTGTAACGCAAATTGATAAAGAATCCGACCAGGTGAACAAAGGAATGGTAATTCAGGTGACAGATACGGAATTGCTGGAAAAGACAGGGGGCATTATTCAGGGGATGAGTGGGAGTCCCATCATTCAGAATGGAAAACTGATCGGAGCTGTAACTCATGTGTTTGTACAAGATTCGACAAAAGGATACGGTATTTTTATTGAAAACATGTTGAAAGAGGAAGAATCGTGAAAAGGGTCGAAAAGGATGTCGAAATACTACTGCAAGATTTTCTTGAATCCGACAAAAAAGCTGGAATATAATACACAAGTGGTGTAACAAGACAAACGTTCTCAGAAAAAGGAGAGAAGAAGATGGAACATTTGAAAATAGCCATTGCTGATGATAACCAGAAAATTTTGGACCTTTTGGATCGTGTGATCGGGATGGAAAAAGACATGAATCTGGTCGGAAAGGCGAAAAATGGTGAAGAGATGTGTCAGATCATCAAAGATAAACAGCCGGATGTTGTTCTTCTCGACTTGATTATGCCGAAAATGGATGGATTGACGGTTATGGACCGGATCAATCATGACAAAACTGTCAGCAAGCATCCGTATTTTATCGTAATCACAGCAGTTGGGCAAGAAAAGATTACAGAAGATGCTTTTAATAAAGGCGCAAATTACTATATGATGAAACCGTTTCAAAATGAGATGCTGTTAGAACGAATCCGAAGTGCGGGACGGATGCCACACGGTATGGAAACAAGAAACTCTGAGGCGGCATCTGAAAACAGAGGAGAAAGTCTGGAGACACGAGTGACAAATATGCTGCATGAAATCGGAATACCGGCTCATATTAAGGGGTATCATTATCTGAGGGATGCGATTATGATGGCGGTAGATGATATGGATGTGCTCAATGCAATCACAAAGATCCTGTATCCAACCGTCGCAAAGAAGTACCAGACAACATCAAGCAGAGTAGAACGTGCGATCCGACATGCGATTGAAGTGGCATGGAGCAGAGGAAAGCTGGACACTCTGGATGAACTTTTTGGGTACACAGTAAGCAATGGAAAAGGGAAACCGACAAATTCTGAATTTATTGCTCTGATCGCAGATACAATACAATTGGAATACAGGCATGGGAAATAAGAAGTAAATTACAATGAGAAATCCTTTGCATTATGATAAAAATGCGGTATAATATTTTATAAGTAATTGCCGAAAGAGGGCAAGTGAAAGTGGAGGATCTAAGTATGAAAAACATTTTGTTCGCTTCATCAGAATGTGTACCATTTATAAAGACCGGAGGTCTTGCTGACGTTGTAGGTTCACTTCCAAAAGATTTTGATAAAGAGAAATATGACTGCCGTGTAGTTTTACCTAAGTACATGTGTATGAAACAGGAGTGGGTAGACCGCCTTGAGTATATCACAAACTTCTACATGGATTTTGCAGGAGAGGATCGCTATGTCGGAATCTTTAAGACAGAATTAAACGGAGTTACATTTTATTTTATTGATAACGAATTTTATTTTTCAGGATTTGCTCCATATGATGGAGATCCGAAGTGGAATATTGAAAAATTCTCTTTCTTCTGTAAGGCAGTTTTAAGTATTCTTCCGGTTATTGGGTTCCGTCCGGATCTGATTCACTGTCATGACTGGCAGACAGGTCTGATTCCGGTATATCTGGATAATTTCCGTTTCTTCGGAGAATATTACAGAGGAATCAAGACAGTTATGACAATACATAACCTGAAGTTCCAGGGGGTATGGGATACAAAGACTGTACAAGGAATCACAGGACTTCCGGATTATTATTTCGTTCCGGATAAGCTTGAGGCATACAAAGATGCTAATATGCTCAAAGGCGGTATTGTTTATGCAGATAAGGTGACAACAGTAAGCCACAGCTATGCAGAAGAGATCAAGACACCGTTCTATGGAGAAGGTCTTGACGGACTGATGGCAGCAAGATCAAATGATCTTTGCGGTATTGTGAATGGTCTGGATTACAATGACTGGAATCCGGATACAGATCATAGAATCGCAAAGACATTTAACGTTGAGAATTTCCGGAAAAACAAACCGGTGAATAAGGCTGCTCTTCAGGAAGAACTTGGACTGGATAAAGACAATCATGTAATGTTGATCGGAATCGTTTCCCGTTTGACAGATCAGAAGGATTTGATCTGATCGATTATATGATGGATGAGATGTGCAGGATGCAGTGCAGATTGCAGTACTTGGAACAGGAGATCCGAAATATGAGAATATGTTCCGTCACTTTGCATGGAAGTATGCAGGAAAGGTTTCAGCGAATATTTTCTATTCCGATGATCTTTCTCACAGACTTTATGCCGGATGTGATGCATTCCTTATGCCATCCTTATTCGAGCCATGCGGACTCAGCCAGCTGATGAGTCTGAGATACGGAACACTTCCGATCGTTCGTGAGACAGGAGGATTGAAAGATACTGTAGAACCGTACAATGAGTTTGAGAAGACAGGTACAGGATTCAGTTTCTCTAATTATAATGCGCATGAGATGTTGAACACTGTACGTTATGCAGAAAGAATCTATTATGACAAGAAACGTGACTGGAACAAGATGATCGAACGCGCGATGGCTCAGGATTTTTCATGGATGAATTCCGCAAGACAGTATGAAGATCTGTACAGAAGTCTGATCGGAGAATAAGAATTATAAGAAGTAACAAAGAAGTAATACAAGAGTAACACAAGAGCAAGGAGTAACAGACCCGATGAAAATTATTGACAAACTGAACCAGAAAGGCATCCACATTTCTTTTGAGGTGTTTCCGCCGAAGACAGATGCAGGATTTGACAAAGTATTATCAGCAACAGATGAGATTGCCAAACTGAACCCATCTTATATCAGCGTAACCTATGGAGCCGGTGGCGGAACAAGCAAGAACACAGCGAAGATCGCATCCCATATTAAGGATGATCTCGGAGTGATGAGTCTTGCACATCTGACATGTGCTTCATCCACAAAAGAAGAAGTTGGAGAGGTAATTGAAAACCTGAAGGCTCATGGAATCGAGAATATTCTCGCTTTACGAGGAGATATTCCGGAAGGCATGACATTCCCTGATGGAGATCGATTCCATTATGCTTATGAACTGGTACAGGAAATCAAGAAACATGGGGATTTCTGTATTGGTGCAGCATGTTATCCGGAAGGACATGTGGAGCAGGAACATAAAGAGGATGATATCCGTTATCTGAAACAGAAGGTAGACAGTGGAGTTGATTTCCTTACAACACAGATGTTCTTTGATAATGATATCCATTATAATTTCCTGTACAGAATCAGAGAAGCAGGGATCACAGTTCCGGTTCTGCCGGGAATCATGCCGATCACCAGTGCTGCTCAGATGAAGCGAAGCCAGGAACTTTCCGGAACAGTATTTCCGAGAAGATTTCTTGCAATATTAGATCGCTTCGGAAGTTCTCCGGATGCGATGAAGCAGGCAGGAATTGCCTATGCAACAGATCAGATTATTGATCTTCTTGCGAACGGTGTGAACAATATTCATATTTATTCTATGAATAAGCCGGAAATTGCAGTAGCAATTATGAATAATCTTTCCGAGATTATCAAGTGTTAAGAAAGTGGATGACCAGATGATAGAGACAGAGAAGAGAGTACGTGAAGCAGTTCGTTATCTGGGATTTGGAAGAAATGAGGCAGATGAGCGAACCTTGGAACTGATCCAACAGTCTTTCAAAGACCTGGAACAGGAAGCAGGGCCTAAGTCCATCTGCCAAATTTTTGACCTGAATCATACAGAAGACGGAAGACTGGTTATTGGACAGATGGAGATTCAAAGTAAGAGCCTGAGTAGAAATCTGAAAGGATGCCGTCGGGTTGTTCTTTTTGGAGCAACACTTGGCGCCGGAGTTGACCGGCTGATGCGCAGGATCTCTTTGACAGACATGGCAAGAGCAGTTGTTTTGCAGTCCTGTGCAGCAGCAATGTTAGAAGAATATTGCGATGAATGTCAGAAGAAGATTGCGGCAGAGCTTGAAGAAGAACATTTGTATTTAAGACCGAGATTCAGTCCCGGATATGGAGATTTTGACATCTGTTATCAAGAACCGATCGTACGAATGTTGAATTGTGCAAAGACAATCGGGCTGACTTTGACAGACAGCTTTATGATGACACCAACAAAGTCGGTAACAGCAGTAATTGGAATCAGTACACAGAAGGACAGATGTCCAATCTCAGGATGTGAGGTCTGTACAAAAAAAGATTGTGAATACCGACGATAAGCAAGAGATAAGAGAGGAAGGATTGATACAAGAAGATGATACGAGAACGCCTGGGAAAAGAGTTATTATATTTTGACGGCGGAATGGGAACCTTGCTTCAGGCAAAGGGACTTCAGCCGGGAGAGTTACCGGAGACATGGAATGTTACACATGCGGATGAGATCAAAAACATTCACAAACAATATATTTCAGCAGGAAGTGATATTGTACTTGCGAATACATTTGGAGCGAATGCATTGAAATTCCATTGCGATGATTTTCCATTGGAAGAAATTATCCGTCTTGCGATCGGGCATGTGAAGGATGCGGCTGAAGAGGCAGGTGGTGGAAGAAGAATCTACACAGCACTGGATATCGGACCGACAGGAAAGCTTTTAAAACCGATGGGTGATCTGGATTTCGAGACAGCGTATGAGACATTCAAAGAAGTTATGATCCTCGGAGAGAAAGCCGGTGCGGATCTGATCCATATTGAGACCATGAGTGACACTTATGAACTGAAGGCAGCAGTGCTTGCAGCGAAAGAGAATACATCTCTTCCGGTTTTCGCTACGACGATTTTTGACGAGCGTGGAAAGCTTCTGACCGGAGCAGATGTTCCGTCTGTTGTGGCAATGCTTGAAGGATTAAGGATTGATGCCCTTGGAATCAACTGTGGAATGGGACCGGAGCAGATGCTGCCGATCCTGGAGCAGATCATGAAGTATTCCTCTGTGCCTGTGATCGTCAAACCGAATGCAGGTCTTCCTAAGCAGAAAGACGGAGAAACTTATTACGATGTTTCTCCGGAAGAATTTGCTTCTGTTATGTGTCATGTTGTTGATCTTGGGGCAGTTGTGATCGGGGGATGCTGCGGAACAACTCCTGCACATATTGCAGAGATGGTGAAGCAGTGTAAAGACATTCCGGTGAAGCCGATTGAGAAGAAAAGTTATACTGTAGTATCTTCTTATGGTCAGAGTGTGTTCCTTGGAACCGGATCAAAGATTATTGGTGAACGTATTAATCCAACCGGAAAGAAACGCTTTAAACAGGCGCTTAAGGAACATGATCTTGATTATATTTTAAAAGAAGGAATTGCACAGCAGGATAACGGTGCACATATTCTGGATGTTAACGTAGGACTTCCGGATATTGACGAGCCGACATTGATGAAGGAAGTTGTTCAGGAACTTCAGAGTGTGACGAATCTTCCGCTTCAGGTTGATACGGTTGATACGGTTGCGATGGAGAATGCACTTCGCATTTACAATGGTAAGGCGATGGTCAATTCAGTCAGTGGAAAGCAGGAGTCAATGGATGCAGTGTTTCCACTGATCCGGAAGTATGGAGGTGTTGTGATCGGCCTGGCACTTGATGAAGACGGAATCCCGGCAACAGCCGAGGGACGTGTACAGATTGCGAAGAAGATTATCGCTGAGGCAGCAAAATACGGTATCGAGAAGAAAGATATTGTAATTGATGCCCTGGCAATGACGATCAGTTCAGAACCGGAAGGTGCGAAAGTGACACTTGAGACACTTCGCAGACTTCGTGACGAAGTTGGTGTGTGTACTGTGCTTGGTGTATCAAATATTTCTTTCGGTCTCCCAAGCAGACCGATTGTAAACTCCATCTTTTATACGATGGCAATGCAGAATGGTCTGAGCGTTGGAATTATCAACCGAACTCGGAGGATATGATGAAGGCATGGTATGCATACCATGCGTTAATGAATCTGGATAGCAACTGTGAGAATTATATTAATAAATATGCACAGCAGCCGGGAACAGCTCCGGTTTCCGCAACAGGTTCAGCTCACAAGATGACACTGAAAAGTGCAATTGAAAGAGGACTTCGTGAAGAGGCGAACAGCATTACATCTGAGATGATTCAGGAGAAGGATGGTCTGGAGATCATTAACGAAGAGCTGATCCCGGCACTGAATACGGTAGGCGAAGGATTTGAGAAGGGAACCGTCTTTTTGCCACAGCTACTGATGAGTGCTGAAGCGGCCAAGACAGCATTTGCGGTGCTTAAAGAGAAAATGGATAGCAGCGGAGAAGTTCAGGAGAAGAAAGGAAAGATCATTCTTGCTACAGTAAAAGGGGATATCCATGATATCGGTAAAAATATCGTGAAGGTTCTGCTTGAAAACTATAGCTTTGATGTGATCGATCTTGGAAAGGATGTTCCGCCGGAGACAATTGTTGACACAGTACTTGAACAAGATATTCATCTGGTAGGATTAAGTGCTTTGATGACAACAACTGTCGTAAGTATGGAAGAGACGATCAGACAGCTTAGAGAGAAAGCTCCGCATTGCCTTGTGATGGTAGGAGGAGCTGTTCTGAATCAGGAGTATGCTGATATGATAGGAGCTGATTTTTATGGCAAAGATGCCATGCAGTCGGTTCATTATGCACAGAGAGTTTTTGGAACTAAAGAATAGGAGGAGATCAAAAATGAGAGGATTACAGACACCGGTTCGTGCAATTCGAAGACAAGTGTTTACAGAAGTTGCCAAGCTTGGATTTAAAGCAAATGCAGAGACATTGGTAGCAGATATGGAAGCAATTCCATATGAAATCGTTGGAGAAGATTCAGAAGTAAAATACCGTGAGAGTATTTACCGTGCGAGAGCAGTCGTAAGAGAAAGACTTCGTCTTGCGATGGGACTTTCCCTTCGCCCGGAGAATAAACCGGTCCACTTGACAGCAGGCGTTGAGGCCAGTAATATTTCTGAGAAATACTATGAGCCACCGCTTATGCAGGTGATTCCGTCCGGATGCGAGAGCTGTGAGGAGAATAAATACGAGGTCAGCAATGTATGTAAGGGATGTCTTGCACATCCATGTCAGGAAGTCTGTCCCAGAGGTGCTATTTCCATGGTGAATGGAAAGTCATTTATTGATCAGGATAAATGTATCAAGTGTGGAAAGTGTAAATCTGTCTGTCCATACGATGCGATTGCCAAGAAAGAACGTCCTTGCAAGAAAGCATGTGGAGTGAATGCAATTACATCGGATAAATTAGGACGTGCTTATATTGATGCTGACAAATGTGTTTCCTGCGGAATGTGTATGGTGAGCTGCCCGTTTGGTGCGATCTCTGACAAGTCGCAGATCTTCCAGCTGGCTCGTGCACTTTCAGAAGGAGAAGAGATTGTGGCTGAGGTAGCACCGGCATTTGTCGGTCAGTTTGGATCGAATATTAATGTGAGAAATTTCAAGGCAGCTCTTGAAGAACTCGGATTTTCAGAGACATATGAGGTTGCTCTTGGAGCGGATATCGGAGCAATTGCAGAAGCACATCATTATGTGAATAAAGTGACAACCGGAGAACTTCCATTTCTTCTGACATCCTGTTGTCCATCCTGGGCAATGCTTGCGAAGAAGTTCTTCCCGGATCTGATCGATCAGATCTCACAGGAACTGACTCCGATGGTTGCAACAGCACGAACAATCAAACAGGAACATCCGAATGCAAAGGTTGTATTTATCGGACCTTGTGCAGCGAAGAAGCTGGAAGCTTCCAGACGTACAGTGAGAAGTGATGTGGATTTCGTTGTTACATTTGAAGAATTGCAGGCAATGTTTGATGCGAAGGGAATTGATCTGACAGCTTATGAGGCAGAGTCTTCTTTCCATGATGCGACAGGAGCCGGACGTGGATACGCCTGTGCAGGAGGAGTTGCAAAGGCAATCGAAGAATGTATTAACGAGTATTACCCTGGAACGCAGGTTAATATTGAGCATGCGGAAGGTCTGGCAGAATGTAAGAAGATCCTGACACTTGCCAAAGCCGGAAGAATGAACGGATGTCTGATCGAGGGTATGGGATGTCCTGGCGGATGTGTTGCAGGAGCTGGAACGAATATTCCAATCCCGACTGCGAAGAAGGATGTCGCAGCTTATGTCAAAAAACTCAAGCAGAGCACTTCCACCGAAAGAACTGGAAGAAATTGAAACTGAAAATAAGTAAATATAAGGATAATAATCAGCCTCCGCTTTACAAACGGAGGCTGTTGTGGTATATTACAAAATAGGCTTTTTATGAGCGAAAGAGGAGGATGGATGTATGCAGCCATACGGAGTAAACCAATTAAGAAAAATGTTTTTGGAGTTCTTTGAGAGCAAGGGACATCTTGCAATGAAGAGCTTTTCTTTAGTACCACATAATGATAAGAGTCTTCTCCTGATTAATTCAGGAATGGCTCCGCTGAAACCATATTTCACAGGACAGGAGATCCCGCCGAGAAGAAGAGTGACAACATGTCAGAAATGTATTCGTACAGGAGATATCGAGAATGTCGGTAAGACAGCACGTCACGGTACATTCTTTGAGATGCTTGGAAACTTCTCTTTTGGAGATTATTTCAAGAATGAAGCAATCGAGTGGTCCTGGGAGTTCCTTACAGAAGTTGTGGGACTTGATCCGAACAGATTATATCCTTCAGTATATGAAGATGATGATGAAGCATTCGAAATCTGGAATAAGAAGATGGGAATTCCTGCAGAACGTATCTTCCGTTTTGGTAAGGAAGATAACTTCTGGGAGCACGGTTCAGGTCCATGTGGTCCGTGTTCTGAGATCTACTATGACCGTGGAGAAAAATACGGATGTGGAGAACCGGGATGTACAGTAGGATGTGAGTGTGACCGTTACATGGAGATCTGGAATAACGTATTCAGCCAGTTCAACAATGACGGACACGGCAACTATACAGACCTGATCCAGAAGAACATTGATACAGGTATGGGACTTGAGCGTCTTGCCTGCATCGTACAGGATGTAGATTCCATGTTTGATATTGATACAATGAAAGCACTGAGAGATCATGTATGTAATCTCTCCGGCAAGCAGTACGGAACAGATCATGAGACAGATGTTTCTCTGCGTGTTGTTACAGACCATATTCGTTCCGTAACATTTATGGTTTCTGATGGTATCTTACCTTCTAACAGCGGTCGTGGATATGTTCTCCGCCGTTTGTTAAGACGTGCATGCCGTCACGGAAAGCTGCTCGGAATTGACGGAGCATTCCTTGTAGACCTTGCAACAACTGTAATTGAAGGTTCCAAGGATGGATATCCGGAGCTGGAAGAGAAGAAAGAGTTTATCTTTAATGTAATTGCGAAAGAAGAAGCGAACTTCAATAAGACAATCGATCAGGGACTCGCAATCCTTGCAGATATGGAAGCTGAGATGGAGAAGAATGGAGAGAAAGTTCTTTCTGGAGAGAATGCATTTAAGCTTTATGATACTTATGGATTCCCAATCGATCTGACAAGTGAGATCCTGGAAGAAAAGGGGCTGACTTATGACGAGGAAGGATTCAAGAAAGCACAGGAAGAACAGCGTGCGAAATCAGAAGGAACATTCGGAACTCATTCTTATACAGGAAAAGAAGTTTCTGTATACGATCAGCTGGATGCAGCACTTGAGACAGAATTTGTCGGATATGACAATCTGACATTTGATTCTAAGGTTACAGCTCTTACAACAGAGACAGAAGTTGTTGATGCACTTTCTGACGGAGAAAAGGGAACAATCATCGTTGAGCAGACTCCATTCTATGCAACAATGGGTGGACAGGAAGCTGATAAAGGTGTGATTCGTACAGCCGACGGAGAGTTTGTTGTAGAAGATTGTATTCACCTTGCAGGAACAAAGGTTGGACATGTAGGACATGTTGTAAAAGGAATGATTAAGATTGGTGATGCGGTAACTCTTGAAGTTGACGCAAAGAACCGTGCACTTACAGAAAGAAACCACAGTGCAACACATCTGCTTCAGAAAGCACTTCGTACAGTACTTGGAAGCCATGTAGAGCAGGCAGGATCTTTTGTAAATGCAGACAGACTTCGTTTCGACTTTACACATTTCTCAGCAGTAACACCTGAGGAACTGAAGAAGGTTGAAGAGATTGTGAATGAGCAGATCACAAATGCCCTCGCAGTTGTGACAAAGAACCTTCCGATTGAGGAAGCAAGAAAGACAGGAGCACAGGCTCTGTTTGGTGAGAAATACGGTGATGTTGTACGTGTCGTAGATATGAGTGGATTCTCCGTTGAATTCTGTGGTGGTACACATGTTAAGAATACATCAGAGATCACAGCACTGAAGATTATTTCTGAGAGTGGTGTAGCAGCAGGTGTTCGTCGTATTGAAGCCTGACATCTGAAGGACTTATGAACTACTATGCTGAGATGGAGCGTCTTCTCAAAGAAGCAGCACAGCTTGTAAAAGCAACTCCGGAGAATCTTGCAGAGAAGATCACACATCTTCAGGCGGAGAACAAGTCTCTGAAGGGAGAAGTTGAGAGTCTTAAGAGCAAGATGGCTCAGAACGCAGCAGGAGATATTCTTGACCAGGTGAAAGAAGTAAAAGGTGTGAAGCTTCTTGCAGCACAGCTTGACGGTGTTGATATGAACGGACTTCGTGATCTTGGAGACCAGCTCAAAGAGAAGCTTGGCGAAGGTGTGGTTGTACTTGCATCAGGAAATGACGGAAAAGTAAGCCTGATGGCTACAGCAACAGACAGCGCAATGAAGCAGGGCGCACACGCAGGAAATCTTGTGAAAGCAATTGCAGGTCTTGTTGGCGGAGGCGGCGGTGGTCGTCCGAACATGGCTCAGGCAGGTGGAAAGAACCCAGCAGGAATCCAGGATGCACTTGCAAAAGCAGAAGAAGCACTGGCTGATCAGATTAAATAAAGTCATTGTAAAGAGAATCTGTCTGTGGCAGATTCTCTTTTGGGTAGAAGCGAGAAAAAAGTATAAAAAAATCGGTAAAAATCATAAAAAGCAGTTGACGTTTTGAAAAAATATGTTATAATAATAACCAGTGCAATAAATATACCCGAACAGTCGTATGATGCACAATACAAGGCTGGAGGGAGGTTAGGTGTGAGACTATGTCAAATGTAATCGTTAAAGAAAACGAAACGTTAGATAGCGCCTTACGCAGATTCAAGAGAAACTGTGCAAAGGCTGGTATTCAGCAGGAGATTCGTAAGAGAGAGCACTACGAGAAACCAAGCGTTAGACGTAAAAAGAAATCTGAAGCTGCTAGAAAACGTAAATATAACTAATATGTGCAAATGGACAGAGTACTGGAAACAGTACTCTGTTTTTTAATATATTAGGAAAGTCCTGTCCTAATATATTAAAAACGCTCCGCTTAGAATGCGCATTGTGGCATACAATGCAGGTTATCTTATGGAAAAGCACCATTTTCCCATCTGTTTACTCGACATATAACCTTAAATATGCTGAAAATTGCAATTTGATACATTGGTTCATGCAGTTTTATCAACTTAAAGTGATAAAACTTTAAAATAATGCAATTAATGATTGACAATCTTTCATTTAGCTTATAAAATAAACGAGTAGACAACGGTGTCTGAGGTAACAGATTGCTTGTCAGTTTGTTTTTTCTTTTAGAAAAGACATCAGTTGACGAAAGATACAATAGTATCAGGGAGACAGGAATCCCAATCTATTTATTCTAGGAGGTAATTAAGATGTCATACGTTGATGAAGTGATTGATTTAGTTGTAAAGAAGAATCCTGCAGAGCCGGAATTCCACCAGGCAGTAAAAGAGGTGTTGGAGTCTCTTCGTGTTGTGATTGAAGCAAATGAAGAAAAATTCCGTAAAGACGCTCTTCTTGAGAGACTTGTAGAGCCTGAGAGACAGTTTAAGTTCCGTGTACCGTGGGTAGATGACAAGGGTCAGGTACAGGTTAACACAGGATACCGTGTACAGTTCAACAGTGCAATTGGACCATACAAGGGAGGTCTTCGTCTTCATCCATCTGTAAACCTTGGTATTATCAAATTCCTCGGTTTCGAGCAGATTTTCAAAAACTCCCTCACAGGACTTCCAATCGGTGGAGGTAAAGGTGGATCTGATTTCGATCCTAAGGGAAAATCTGACAGAGAAGTTATGGCATTCTGCCAGAGCTTTATGACAGAGCTTTGCAAATATATTGGTGCTGATACTGATGTTCCTGCAGGAGATATCGGTACAGGCGCAAGAGAGATCGGATATATGTTCGGACAGTACAAGAGAATCCGTGGAGTATATGAAGGAGTTCTTACAGGAAAAGGACTTTCCTATGGTGGATCTCTTGCTCGTACAGAAGCTACAGGATATGGTCTTCTGTATTTGACAGATGAACTTCTGAAACTCAATGGTATCGAACTTGCAGGTAAGACAGTTGCTGTTTCCGGAGCAGGTAACGTTGCGATTTATGCAACTCAGAAAGCCCAGGAACTCGGAGCTAAAGTTGTTACAGTAAGTGATTCTACAGGATGGGTATACGATCCGGACGGAATCGATGTTGCAGCTCTCAAAGAGATCAAAGAAGTGAAACGTGCAAGACTTACAGAGTACAAGAACTATCGTCCAAATTCAGAGTACCATGAAGGAAGAGGAGTATGGAATGTTAAAGTTGACATCGCTCTTCCATGTGCTACACAGAATGAGCTTCACCTTGAAGATGCAAAAGCACTTGTTGCAAACGGATGTATTGCAGTATGTGAAGGTGCTAATATGCCTACAACTCTCGAAGCTACAGAGTATCTGCAGGAGAATGGTGTTATCTTTGCACCTGGTAAAGCAGCTAACGCCGGTGGTGTTGCTACATCTGCACTTGAAATGTCTCAGAACAGCGAACGTCTGAGTTGGACATTCGAAGAAGTAGATGCTAAACTTAAAAACATCATGGTTAACATTTGCCACAACATGACGGATGCAGCTGAGAAATACGGATTCAAGGGTAACTACGTTGTAGGTGCTAATATCGCCGGATTTGAGAAGGTTGTAGAGGCTATGACAGCTCAGGGAATTTGCTAATTAAGAAATTCTAAGATAATATGTAACTGTTCAGAGCCAAGCAAAATTTCAAAAAACAGTTTTAAAAATGCTTGCATTTTTAAAACTGTTTTTGAAATTTTATCTGGCGGATACGCCACACCGACGAAATGCGCAGCATTTTGGAGGTTGGCTCTGAACAGTTACGATAATATAAGATAAGATATGGTTAAGTCCTGTAAACTCAATGTTTATGGGACTTTTCTTTATGCGTTGAAATGAAAAAAATGAGGAATCTTTTAATCATTTTAAATGCATAACCCGTTATTATATATATACAGATATTCAATGGAAAGGAGTCTGATGCGTGTTGAGTGATGACGAATTAGTGGAACAGATTCTACTTGGAAATGAAAATGCAGCAGAAGATTTCTTAAATGCTTCGTAATAAGGAATTATTTACAAGAAGGGTGATGGGTATGCACCAAAAGGATATGGAACGGTTTGCTTTCCTGTTTTTATGTGGGAAGCGTGACAGGGAAATCTTATTGGGAAAAGAAAAGATGACGTTTTCAGATTTAGACAGGCTGACGTATGTGACAGATTTTTTAGGGCTAAACTTATATAACCTGGAAATCTGGAATAAGTATTCAGGACAGTTTGGCGAACAGTTTCGGCAGTTGGAATTGTTATATGATGAGACTTGCAGCATCGTGTCCTGGGAGTCGACAGAAGCAGATGAGCATCTGCATGAGCGATGGATCCGTGAATTTTGCATCCAGGTACCGGATAAGGAAATTCGGAAACAGCTGGAACAAATTATAAAACAACAATATCAGGAACAAGGGATGGTAGATCCCACAGAGACAGACATCGTGTAGGTGCCTGTCTTTTTTTCACAGAAAATTAGGAAAAGATTTTGAAGGGGGTGAGAGCCATGAAAGAAGAAACAACCATTACCTTTCTTGCTTCGGAGTGCGGGGAGTTCCATGGGATGGGAGAATGCATCGAATGCACATCTTTAAAAGAAGCGTTTTGGCATTACCAGAGATTTTGCAAGCGTTCCCCTCAGATGGTCCGTCTTTGGAGTTTTCCCTGCACCATGCAGACGATCCTCTTTATAACGAAGGGGAGTATCCATTAGCAACGGGTGAGAGGGGAAGGGAATTGCTGTCCTGTGTTCTCTATTATGCCAATCATCCGCTGGTGCAGGAAGCGGTAAGGGAACTGGAAAGGCTGGAAGAACAGCAGAAGAGACAAAAGAAACAGAGTAGGGAACGGTAATGCGATACAGGGAGGTGTGTGTTTGAAAGACATCAAAGAGAAGGTATGGGATAAGAACCCGAAGATCCGCAATCCTGCCTCCCGGCTTCCCAAAGACTGGTGCGTTCTGCCATGCTGGAAACGAAAGAGAAATCCCGGATGGCGGCAGACAAGGTGGGAAGAGAAACCGGAGAGGAATCTCCGGTGGAATATGCTGGAAACCGGATAGAACGGGCGGAACAGCGGGTTGGAAAGGAAAGCACTTCGGCAGCCTATCGTGGTGGAAAAAAGCTGGCAGTGAAAACTTATGAGAAGTTAAAGGCGCAGAAACAAAAGCAGAGAGAAACTGCGACATCCCCTTTAGAGGGAGAAACAGGAGTGGGTGGCACATCTACAGGCAGGGCATACAATGGCAAAGAAAGGGCGAACGGAAGCCACAAGAAGCATTAAACTCAAACCGGAAGCCGAGAAAACGATCAAGGAAGCTGGAAATCGGACGGTAAAAACAGCGCCCCGTGTAGTGAAAACTTCTCTGATTTCTTCCAAAAAGGTAAAAACTCATGCAGCCTTACAGAAAAAGCAAGCACAGAAATCCATGAAAGCAGCCAGGGAAGCAAAATGGGCTACCATACACTCGGTTCAGACTGCCAAGCAAAGTGCAAAGACTGCAAAGGCAACCGGAAGAGGATTAAAAGCCATGGCAGAAGCCGCCGCTCATGCAGTGAAAGCTGCATTTGCAGCACTGATGGCAGGTGGAGGCGCAGTGTTTGTCGTTCTGATTCTGATTGTGGGGTTCATTGGAGGTGCTGCCTTTTTAGGAAATTCCCAAAGTAGTGAGGTTTTAAGCGCAGAAGTGCTGGCACATACGCCTGCCATTCAAAAGTATGCCAGTGAATTTGGTATCCCGGAATATGTCTCAGCAATCCAAGCCATTATGATGCAGGAGAGCGGAGGTAGGGGAACAGATCCCATGCAGGCTAGTGAGTGTCCTTATAACACCCAGTATCCAAATACACCCGGAGCGATTCAGGATGCAGACTATTCCATCAAGGTGGGGATACAGTATTATGCGGATTGTGTCAGAGAAGCTGGGTGTGAAAGTCCACAGGATATGGACAAGCTGAAACTCAGCCTACAGGGGTATAATTATGGGAATGGATATATCTCGTGGGCGTTGGAAAAATTTGGAGGTTACAGTAAAGTCAATGCGCTACAGTTTTCCCAGGAGCAGGCAGCAGCCCATGGCTGGTCGGGTTATGGCGATCCGGAGTATGTGCCTCATGTGATGCGGTATTATTCCGGTGGCGGTTGGTTTACCGGACTTTTTGGAAATAGACAGCTTGTCAATATTGCAAAAAGTCAGCTTGGAAATGAAGGCGGAGAGAAGTTTTGGTCGTGGTATGGATTTACCAGCCGGGAGGAATGGTGTGCCTGCTTTGTCAGCTGGTGTGCGGATCAGGCAGGTTTGATTCAAAGTGGTGCGGTTCCCAAGTTTTCCCTTTGTACGGATGGTAAGAACTGGTTTCAGAATCAGGGAAATGGCAGGGGGCTGGGAGTATGCCAAGTCCCGGTGCGATCGTCTTTTTTGACTGGGAGCATGATGGAACATGCGACCATGTAGGAATCGTGGAACGCTGTGACGGAACAACCGTCTATACCATAGAAGGAAATAGTGGAGATGCGGTAAAAGAGAGAAGTTATGCGATCAGTTCCAATTCCATTATGGGATATGGAATGGTAGTTTATTAGAAATAGGAAAATGAATGATAGATGGAATTGTAGAGCTTGAATAACAATGCTATAATAGGAAAGGAAGGGCGTGTGAAAAACGAGAGTTTTTCATGCGTCCTTTTGCTTATGATTATAATAATAGTTATATTACATAAAAAAGGGCATAATTCCCCTTCCCCCATAAGAATGCTATTATGAACTCCTATGCGGTAGCTGCAAC
>ENA-OQHY01000403-OQHY01000403.1-human-gut-metagenome-genome-assembly--contig:-NODE-403-length-24567-cov-3.025450_pt1 | contig 24567 bp, 31 predicted proteins | sample MGYA00242570_ERZ504733 | MGnify/ENA primary metagenome ERZ504733 (study PRJEB26092, sample SAMD00036219) | human gut metagenome | host: Homo sapiens | study: EMG produced TPA metagenomics assembly of... | reverse complement strand
CGTGGTTTAGAGAAATTGTATCTCAAAACACTTATACGGCAACACTGCCTGATGGCAGTACACAAATATGGCAGAATACAAACGCCTTCCTTGATCCGACATCCGAATATTACAACGAAAATGTATGTCATGTGCTGTTTTATGGACCTCCGGGGCTGGGAAAGACTACACTTTCCGCGATCATTGCCAATGAGATGGGAACACATATGAAGGTAACATCAGGTCCTGCGATTGAAAAGCCAGGCGAAATGGCTGCGATCCTGAACAACCTTCAGGAAGGAGATGTGCTGTTTGTAGATGAGATACACAGACTGAATCGACAGGTAGAAGAGGTTCTTTACCCGGCAATGGAAGATTTTGCTATCGATATCATGATCGGCAAGGGAGCATCCGCCCGTTCCATTCGTCTGGATCTTCCGAAGTTTACATTGGTAGGTGCAACAACGAGGGCAGGTCTTCTTTCCGCGCCGCTTCGTGATCGTTTTGGCGTAACACAGAGACTGGAGTTTTATGATAAAAAAGAACTGACGACGATCATTCTACGTTCCGCTCAGGTGCTTGGCGTGGAAATCGAACCCAATGGAGCTGCCGAGATCGCCAAGCGTTCCAGAGGAACCCCCCGTCTGGCCAACCGTCTTCTGAAGAGAGTACGTGATTTCGCCAGGTGAAGTATAATGGTGTGATCACCTACGATGTTGCCTGCTTCGCATTGGATCTTCTGGAAGTAGATCAGTATGGCCTTGATAAAACAGACCGCCGCATTCTCCAGACCTTGATCCTGAATTTTCAGGGCGGACCAGTGGGGCTTGAAACACTTGCCGCATCAATCGGAGAAGACTCCGGAACACTGGAAGACGTGTATGAACCCTATCTTTTGCAGACAGGTTTCCTTAACAGAACTCCACGTGGAAGAATGGCTTCCGTGCTGGCATATACCCATCTTGGATATCCTCGTCCTGATTTATCGACAAAATAATAGAAAAACTTCTATACATTTTTGCGGGAATCAGTTATAATAAAAGAAATTGTGGGTTGTAAGACCGGCAATGCAGAGGAATGTTATTGAGGAAATTACCAGTAACAGATAAATTCAGGAGGCTTTACGAATGGCGGTAAAGAATACAGCACAGGTTGTTATCGATGGAAAGATCATTACTCTGGGCGGGTATGAGTCCGAGGAATATTTTCAGAAAGTTGCAGCCTATATGAATAATAAGATCAGTGAGCTGAGTCAGATGCCGGGATACTCCAGACAGGCCATGGAGACCAAGCATACACTGCTCAGTCTGAATATTACAGATGATTATTTTAAGGCAAAGAAGCAGGCGGAGATTTTTGAACAGGATCTGCAGCAGAAAGACCAGGAGATGTATGATCTGAAACATGAACTGATCTCTTTGAAAATGCAGATTGAAGAGGCGAAGAAGGCAGAACAGGAAGCTCAGGAACAGAAGAATCTTCTGGACGGTAAGGTGAAGGAACTGGAGAAAGAACTTGATGAACTGCTTAAATAAGGATGGGGGATTGCTTCGGTAATCCTCTTTTGTTTTATGGTCATCGGATTGATTAACAGATGGGAGATGAGGGAATACTTTGAAAAATATGATAACAGAACTGCTCTCGCCGGCAGGTTCTTATGAAAGCTTTGAGGCAGCTATTGGTGCCGGGGCTGATGCGGTATATGTAGGGGGACCGGCTTTTGGAGCAAGAGCTTATGCGCAGAACTTCACCCAGGAAGAGCTGATCACTGCCATTGAGACCGCACATATCCATAACCGTAAATTATATCTTACTGTGAATACACTTTTGAAGAACCGTGAACTGGATGATCAGCTGTTTGAATATCTGCTTCCATATTATGAGGCAGGTCTGGATGCGGTGATCGTACAGGATCTGGGAGTATTTTCTTTTATACGCCGGAATTTCCCGGATCTGGATATTCATGCAAGCACACAGATGACAGTAACCGGACCGGAGGGAATGCGATTTTTGGAGGAAAAGGGAGCAACTCGTGTGGTTCCGGCCAGAGAGCTTTCCCTGGAAGAGATATCTGCCATGCATAAGGCAAGTCCTCTGGAAATAGAGACTTTTATCCATGGAGCTCTCTGTTACAGCTATTCCGGCCAGTGTCTGATGAGCAGTATTTTCGGTGGAAGAAGCGGAAACCGTGGCCGCTGTGCACAGCCATGCAGGCTTCCTTACAGTGTAACCATGGATCACAGAAAATATAAAGGAGACAAGGATTTTTGTGCATTAAGCCTGAAAGATATCTGCACTCTGGATATTCTTCCGGATATCCTGGAGGCGGGTGTTATGTCTCTGAAGATCGAAGGGCGTATGAAACAGCCGGCGTACACAGCGGGCGTCACGGCAGTATATCGAAAATATCTGGATATGTATTTAAGTGGAAAAGAATATCACGTTCAGGAAAAAGACCGGAAGTATCTTCTTGAGCTTTTCAGTCGGGGAGGATCCTGCAAAGGATACTATGATATGTATCGCGGGCCGGAAATGATGCTTTTGCCAATGAAAAAAAATCCGGTAATATCCAGCCGGAGATCAGAAAAATAAAAGAAAAAATTCATGGGAATTTAATACTTCTCCTGAAAGTCCTGTTATACTGGAAATAACCTGCAAGGGCCAGACAGTAACTGCTATGGGCGGTGAGGTACAGTTTGCTAAAAATCAGCCAATGGAAGAACAGAGGATCCGTCAGCAGATGGAGAAACTGGGAAATACAGATTTTCAGTGGGAGGATCTGAACATTGAAATAAATGGAAGGATTTTTGTTCCGGTTAAAGTTCTCAATGAAGTACGAAGAGATGCTCTGAGTCAGCTGAGCGGAAGCACTGATCGGATGTCAGAAGAGAGCACAGGTTACGAAGCAGCCGACGAAATCTAAGGATCAGGCTGCCTGTCACAGAAGGGTAACAGACAGCCTGCCTGTGTATGTATCCTGTGAACGTTTGGATACTGCGGAAGTACTTTTGAACGAACCGGGGATTACAGGTTTTTATTTTCCTTTTGATACTATGGAAAAATATTTTTCACCGGAACTTGCTGCAAGCAGTGAATTATATCTTTCTACTCCACATATCCATCGCGGAGAAATCCCCGAAAAGTGGCTTCGATCAGCTCAAAAATGGTTGGAGCAGGGTATGAAGGGCTTTCTGGTAAGAAACCTGGAATCTTACGCCGTACTGAAAAAAATGGGATATGGCGGAAAATGTATCCTGGATGCATCCATGTATACCTGGAATGATCAGAGTGTTGATTTCTGGCGGGAAGAGGGAGTTCTTCGAAATACAGTCCCCCTTGAGTTGAATGAGGGTGAACTGAAACACAGAGATAATACTTCTTCGGAGCTGCTTTTATATGGTTATATCCCACTGATGCTTTCCGCGCAGTGTGTAAGGAAGAATCTTTTCGGATGTACAGGAAAATATGAGACGGCTTATCTGAAAGACCGCTATAACAGTGAATTTCCGGTAAAATGCAGCTGTGATCCATGGGGAAAAAACATCTCCGAAAAAGCAAAATACTGTTATAATATCATTTATAACAGCATTCCTTACGGACTTCCGGGTGAAAAAGATCAGGTAAAAAAATTGAACCTTCACTCTTTGCGACTGGCATTTACGATCGAAGAGCCAGAGAAAGCAAAAGCGATCCTGAAAGAATTCCGGACGGTTTATCAGGAAAACGGAAAACCTTCCGGACGCAGGTATACAAAAGGCCATTTTAAAAGAGGAGCCGAGTAAAAGTGTATGATTAATGTAATTACAGAATTATCTAAGTATGTGATCCTCACATTGATGATCGTCTATACCTTTCATTGTTTTTATATGGTGTGGCGGCAGGATGAGGAAGAAAAGAGAGAACTGCTTCATCAGCAGCTGACCATGATCTTTTTTATTGATTTTACAGCATTTCTTGTGATCTATTTAAAAAGCATGGATTTCAGGGTCATCCTGTTCTATATCGAAATGATGATCTTTTTTGCAGCGATCCAGATCCTTTATCGAATTATTTATCAGAATGCATCGCTGCTTCTTTTAAATAATATGTGTATGCTCCTGAGCGTAGGATTTATCATGCTCTGCCGGCTTTCACTTCCGTCTGCAACTAAGCAGCTTCTGATCGTGGCCGTAGGTAGTGCAGTATCACTGGTGATACCGGTAATGATACGAAAAATGAAATTTTTAAAGGATCTTACATGGGCTTATGCCGGAATTGGTATTGTACTTCTGGCGGCAGTTCTTGTTCTGGCAAGCACAAGCTACGGTGCAAAGCTTTCTCTTATGGGAATCCAGCCTTCCGAGGTGATCAAGATAACCTTCGTATTTTTTATGGCATCACTTCTGTGTACCAAGGTGGATTTTCGCAAAGTAGTACTGGCTACGATCGTTGCAGTGATCCATGTAGGGATCCTGGTTCTTTCCAGGGATCTGGGTAGTGCAGTGATCTTTTTTGTCACCTACCTTGTACTGATCTATGTGGCAACCAGAAATCCGAGCTATTTATTTCTGGGACTTGGCGGAGGATGCGTTGGTTCGGTGATCGCATATCATCTTTTTGGACATGTCCGTCAGCGAGTCAGTGCTTGGAAGGATCCGATGGCTGTCTATCAAAATGAAGGTTATCAGATCGTGCAGTCTCTGTTTGCGATCGGAACCGGAGGCTGGTTTGGAATGGGACTTTGTCAGGGCTCTCCGGAGAAGATTCCGGTCGTAAAAAATGATTTTATCTTCAGTGCTATTTGCGAGGAACTGGGTGGCATTTTTGCCATCTGCCTGATTCTTGTATGCACAAGCTTTTTTCTGATGATCGTTACTATTGCACTAAAGATCAGGAATCCGTTTTATAAACTGATCGCACTGGGGCTCGGAACGGAATATGCTTTTCAGGTATTTCTGACCATTGGCGGTGCAACCAAGTTTATTCCAATGACAGGAGTTACACTTCCGCTGGTGAGTTACGGAGGCAGTTCTGTCATGTGTACCATCCTGATGCTTGCGATCATTCAGGGACTGTATATTCTGAGGGAAGATGAGGACGAACAAATTGAAACGCAGCGAAAAGAAACGATTGAAAGAAGAGGAAAGAGAGCAACGCCTGAGAGAAAGAGAAATCGCCAGACTCCGTAGAAAAAAGAACCGGCCTTTAACTTTGTATCGGCCTTCTTTTAATATTATCTTTGTCAGTCTGATCGGATATCTGGTCTATTTGACGCCATAAAAAGCGAAGATTTTATCAACAGCCCGTACAACACCCGTCAGGATACATTTTCGGACCGGGTAGTACGTGGAAGTATCCAGTCTTCGGATGGTGAGGTTCTGGCACAGACCAATGTGTATGAAGATGGAACAGAAGAGAGAACGTATCCGTTTTCCAATATTTTTGCACATGCCGTAGGATATGATACCAATGGTAAGAGTGGTTTGGAATCGGAAGCAAATTTCCAGCTTCTCACCTCCCATTCATTTTTTCTGGAACAGATGAAAAATGAATTCCTGGGAAAAAAGAATCAGGGTGATACCGTGATCTCCAGTCTGAATGCAGATCTTCAGACAACGGCATACAATTCTCTGGGAGACCGCAGAGGAGCGGTAGTTGTACTGGAACCATCCACCGGACGTATTCTGGCTATGGTGAGCAAACCGGATTTTGATCCGAACACGATCGCACAGAACTGGGATACCCTTGTTAATGATGAAAGTAACAGTAGCCTTTTAAACCGTGCAACCAATGGAGCTTATCCTCCGGGATCAACATTTAAGATCGTCACGGCACTGGATTATTTCAGACAAAAGGGATCACTGGAGGGATATTCCTATCTGTGTCAGGGAAGTATCACAGTGGATGACCACACGATCCAGTGTTACAATGGTGCAGTACATGGACAGGAGGATTTTATTCTGCATTTGCACATTCCTGTAACTGTGCATTTGCAGATATGGGCCTTGGTCTGGGAGGAGATACTCTGAAAAGTACTGCAGAGGATCTGCTCTTTAATAGGGCGCTTCCGCTGAATTCCTATAAAACCAGTCGCTTTACCCTTGATAAAGATTCTCCGAATGCACTTGTGATGCAGACCTCGATCGGCCAGGGTAACACTCTTGTTTCTCCGATGCATATGGCATTGATCTCAAGTGCCATCGCCAATGATGGTGTACTGATGAAGCCAACTATGATCGATAAGATCGTGAATAATTCCGGTGATACGGTCAGGGAAACAGAAAAAACGGAATACAAACGTCTGATGACAAGAAATGAAGCCAATATCCTTGGAAAACTAATGAAAAATGTAGTTGAAAACGGTACGGCTTCCGCATTGAATGGACGAGGATATACTGTTGCCGGAAAGACCGGTTCTGCGGAGTTTGATGAAAATGGCTCCAGTCATTCCTGGTTTGTGGGTTATTCTAATGTAGATGATCCGGATATCGCCATTGCAGTGATCGTGGAAAACGGCGGAACCGGAAGTGAAGCGGCAGTTCCCATTGCGGCCAATGTTTTTGATGCATATTATTTCGATTAAATTGAGAACAGTATCTGCTTCTTGCCCCTTGCCTATAAGGTGAAAAAGAGGTATACTATAGCCAGTGCAAAAGACACACGCATTACAGGAGGATTGCAATATGATAGAAGCAACAAGCTGTGGCGGTGTGGTAATTCATCGGGGTAAGATCCTGGCATTGTATAAATCCTACAGGAACCGTTATGAAGGATGGGTGCTTCCCAAAGGAACTGTAGAAAAAGGAGAGACTTTTGAACAGACTGCTTTACGTGAAGTAATGGAAGAAGCAGGTGTTCGGGCCTCTATCGTGAAATATATCGGTAAGAGCCAGTATAATTTCACCGTTCCGGAGGATGTGGTAATGAAAGAGGTACACTGGTATCTCATGATAGCTGATAATTATCATAGCAAACCCCAGCGAGAGGAATATTTTGTAGATTCCGGATACTATAAGTTTCATGAGATCTATCATCTTCTCCGTTTTTCCAACGAGAAGCATATCGTGGAACAGGCCTATCAGGAGTATCTGGAAATGCGAAGTGAGGGCGTCTGGGCGAAACAGCAGAAGTATTTTTAACAACAGGACAGGGCTGTGTACATACGCAGCCCTGTTTGGCATTATAACGGAGGTGAGGGCAGATTGCTGAAATGGATGAAAAACTATTACATAGGAAATGATGTAAAAAATCCTACTAGAATAAGAGCCAGGATCACTGCTGGCAAATTCGTGCCGGATATCTACGTTGTTACTTTGTCTGATAATCCCGGAAATATTTTGGAAATTCTTCCCGCAGGCATGCTTGTACAGCGAAGCGCCAGAGCCACCTGTCCTTTGATCGTTGGAATGGCTAGAGGAAAATCCGGTGCTATACAGATGGTACAGGATATGATCGAACAGGTTTATACCGAAACTGGAAATTTTAAAATAAAAGAATATCTGAAAAACAGGTGAACCAATGCTGCATATATTATGGCTGATAATAAAATGGATATTGATCCTTTTGGGGATCCTGATCGGGCTGATCTTTCTGATCCTGCTGCTTCTTTTATTCTGTCCGATCAGATACAGAGGGAAAATAAAAAAAGACCGAACGGATAGTCTTCGGGAAATACATGCTTTCGGTGAAGTGAGCTGGCTGCTTCATATAATTTCTGCACAGGTATTCTGGGAGCAGAGCGTTCTGAAAACAAAATTATGTTTTTTAGGGATTCCTTTGGAAAAATTTAAAAATCTGTTTCGTAAAAAAAAGAAACCTAGATCTCTTTCCAACTCCGGAAATCAAAATGCCAAAAAACAGGCAGAGGCTTCTAGAAGCCATGAAAAGACATCAAAAAACGAAAATCAGAACGATACCGCAGAGCTGCAAATGTCTGAGCCTCAGGAAGATACTGTTGAAGATATAAATGAAATTTTGGAAAATGTAATAATGGAGCCGATATCGATTTCCGAAGAAATATCGGAAGAATCGGAAGATGAAAAGAAGCTTCGGACAAAGATTGCAGATTTAATTTTGAATATAGTGGGAAGAATAAAAACTGCAGTTGGAAATCTGATCCGAATCGTACAGAATTTTCTTGGAATACCCAAAAGGATTCTGAAAAAAATGCAAAGTCTTGCATTAACAATCCGGAATTTCTGTGATAAGATAAACTGGTGGAAAGAATTTTTAGACCATCCCCGAACCAGAGAGGCTCTTTCCTTTCTGTGGAAAAATGCAAAAAAACTGATTTATCATGTGCTTCCGACAAGGATCACCGGAAAAATCACATTTGGCAATGAAGATCCGGCAGTTACAGGTATGGTATTGGCTGTATTAGGAATGACGATTCCTTTTCATAAAAACAAGATCGAAGCAGCGCCCCTTTTTGATGATGAAAATGTTCTTGAGGGAGAGATCCTGTTAAAGGGAAGGATTTATGGAATTGTAGTTCTCACAACAGCAGCGAAGCTTTATTTCAATAAAAATATAAAATACGTCATCCACCGATGGAGACATAAGGAGGTAAAACATGGAGAAAGAGAATAATTTCAAAGATACCGTGAATTCATTATTTAAAGGAATGGATGGCTTTGTATCGGCCAAAACAGTGGTTGCGATGCCATTCATGTAGGTGATACCATTATCCTTCCTCTGGTCGATGTATCCTTCGGCGTGGGAGCCGGAGCTTTTGAAGGGGACAAGAAGAATAACGGCGGCGGAGGTCTTGCCGGAAAGATGTCTCCCTGTGCAGTACTTGTGATCCAGAATGGAAGCACCAAACTTGTAAACGTAAAAAATCAGGATGGCCTTACCAAGGTTCTGGATATGGTGCCGGATTTTGTGAACCGTTTTGCGCCAGGTGCAGGCAATGCTGAGGATACAGACGGGAAAGAAGAGTAGTATTCCATTTAGATTTCATGCATATACTGTAATAAAAAACAGGAAATGAGCAGACAGGAGTGGGAAAGCTAACTGGTTTTATGCTGTTTTTTATTGGTGTGGGCATGGTTCTTGGTATCCTTATTACAGAGAATTTTATTGTGATCGCAATGGCAGTCATATGTCTGCTGTGCGGATATCATATGTTTTGCAGATAAGCGGGAATGTGCACTTGGCATACTTCCCGCTTGTGATTTATCTGTCTTAAAGATAAAAAAACAGCCCCCGCATTCTACGGGGGCATACGATATTACTTACGCTCTTTCAACTTTTCCGGATCTTAAACAAGAAGTACATACATACATTTTCTTTGCTCCGCCGGCAGTTGTTTTTACTCTGACGGATTTAACGTTAGATTTCCACATTTTGTTGGATCTTCTATGGGAATGACTCACATTGTTTCCGAAATGAGCTCCTTTATCGCAGATTGCACATTTAGCCATGAATAGCACCTCCTTTTATCAACAGTCACCATTTTAACAGATGAATTGCTCTTTTGCAAGCAAAAAAAGGAAATTTATCAAAAATTCTGCAAAGAGTTTTAAGGAAAGTATTCCATACCTCCGGGAACAGGGCGGATCATGGTGAAATTAAGCGTTGTGTTCTTGCAAGAAAAGCAGTAGCACAGAAAAAGATAAGCCGGAGAGAAGAGCTGATCGGGGTGTAAGGACAGTGTAGTATAAGCACAATGAGTCAGAGATCACGGATAATATTGTGACTTCCGGCTTTTTTGCGTATTGTCGGAAGAATTATAAATGGTATAATGTTTGTAAATGAAATAAAAGAATGTCGCCTGTTATGCGACTTTCAAATGAAAAAAGTGTGTTATTCTGAGATCAAACAAGAGGCTAATAGAGTCAGGAGGATGACATTATGAGTGAAAAAGGATATAGCAGACCAGGATTATTTGGATCAATCAATCATTACGATGCAAACGGAAAGAAAGTAGGCGAGAGCCACCCCTGGATTCTTTGGAGGTGTGAATCATTATGATGACAAAGGTCATAAGCAGGGGCATAGTAATCCCGGATTCTTGGGTGGATTCAATCATTACGATGATTAAGAATTATAAAAGGCGGTACAGATTATGGCAGATCAGAAGCTGATTGATGAGGTAGGGAAATACATAGACAAGTATTATGAGCCAGTAAAAGATGATATCAAAATGGATAAAGAAATGAAATCCATTTTTGATAAAATTACAAAATTCCGGAAAAAGAGAGCCGAAGAAAAGGCTTTACAGGAAGAGCCGGTAAAAGAAAGCAGTTTTTCAGAAGAAGCATTACCAGAAGAATTTGATGTTTCAACAATGCAGAAGACAAAAATACAAAAAGGTATGTCTTCTACGATGTCGGTAAACAGAAATATTGATAATCTGATGAATCAGCTGGAGGAAACATTTTCACAGAGATTACTCCGAATGATCGATGAGCGTGGTATGACTGATTCAGAAGCATATACAAAGGCATATGTGGATCGTCGACATTTTTCAAAAATCCGGAAAGATGTCAATTATGTTCCAAATAAAAAAACGGTACTGGCTTTTACGATTGCCTTGGAATTATCCCTGGATGAAGCAAAGGATTTACTGGCAAGTGCCGGTTTCGCATTATCCAGAAGTTCCAAAACAGATATTATCGTGGCATATTTCTTGCAGAATAAGATTTATGATATGTTTGAAATCAATGATGTGCTGGATGCGTATGGACAACCAGTGTTTTAATAAAATATTTTGGTGCAATGTCACCTGACAGGCGACCAACCCAGTTGGTTCTGTAGATAAAATGTGATTAACAACAAATATCAGAGGAGGAAATCCCACAAGGGGATACCATGATGGCTTGAAAACAAGCTAGTAAGGAGGAAATCACATGAATACAGAATTGACTGAGTTGGTTTTTATTTTGGACAGAAGTGGATCAATGGGTGGATTGGAAAGTGATACAATTGGCGGATTTAACGGCATGATCGCAAAGCAAAAGGCGCAGGGAAAGAAAGTGAATGTGACTACTATTTTATTTGACGATGAAGTAGATATCATCCATGATAGATTCCCGGTGGAGATCATTGAACCACTTACGGAAAAAGAATACTTTGTACGTGGCTGTACCGCTTTATTAGATGCAGTTGGAACAGCGATTGAAAAAATGGAAAATGTACAGAAACATCTCCCAGAGGATCACCGGGCAGGAAAGATCATATTTGTTATTACTACAGATGGATTAGAAAATTCCAGTGAGCATTTCACACAGGAGCAGATCAAGCGAAAGATAGAAGCTAAGAAAGAATGTGGATGGGAATTTCTGTTCCTGGGTGCCAATATTGATGCAGGAAGAGAGGCTGAAAAGATAGGGATTGCCAGAAACAGATCTGTAACATATGAAAATGATTCCAAGGGCGTTGAATTAAATTTTAAAGCTGTAGGAAGAGCAATTTCAAAAGCTGTTGATAATGATGCAATGATGGATTTTATGGACGATCATTGGGCGGATGAGATTCAGGCATATAAAGAAGGAAAAAAATAGACTGGAAAAATTACTGGAAATGGTAGAGACGGAATTGAAAATGAAAAAAGTGATAGCACGACAAATAAATATACAAAACCGGATGGATACTTTGTATCTGACTTTAATGATGCCCTGCAAAATCTCTTTTCAGATAGCAGTTTCAGTGGACAAATAGCGGATATCAATAGCAATAAAGATACTGTAAACTCCCTGATGAAGAAATTAAAGAATCCACCAGAAGAGTATAAAGATGCTTATGAATCCCTTTCAAAGTTGTATGATGCCTATATATCACTGACAAATCTGGTTACGGATCCAACAGGAAGTCTGCAGACTTATTCCCAGAATTTCAATGATGCAGACAATGAGACACTGAACTGCTATAACGCACTGAAAATGTATTTGGAAGAATAAGAGCAAATCTTATGTGCTATCATTAGATTTTTCAAATGAATCTTTCGCAAAGTCGAAGCTATCATTTGCACTTATTGTTGAAGAAAAATATACAGTATGATACAATAATGAAGATTGAGAGTATAAGGACGAAAAGAAATAATATACTTTCAAAATACAGAAAAACCATAAGTTTTGCATAACAAAGAGGGAATACATATGGCAGTATCATACAATGGATTGTGGAAGCTATTAATCGATAAAAAAATGAAGAAAGTGGATATGATGAACCAGGTGGGAATCAGCAGCAGCACCGTGGCAAAAATGACCAATGACGAGCTGGTTTCCATGAAGGTTCTGGAAAAGATCTGCGAGAAGTTAGATTGTGATTTCGGAGATATTGTCCATTATGAACGCAAGCCGCAAAGCGGCTGCTTCATGAGCAAGTAGCGAAAACGGATTGCGAATGTCCGCTGTGCCAGGAAACAAAGGATGGTGGACAGTAATGGAATACAGTGCAGGACTTACATCAAAATTATTTTGGTTGCAAGAATCCAGAAAAACAGCAGCTTATATTCTGGAAGGACTTAGCAAGGCAGACATCCGCAAGATTGCCTGGGAGGAAAATATCTATCAGGTGAAGGCAGAATATCGAGCCTATGAGGTGTTAAATGGAACATACCGAAGGGTATCTGCCTTACCGAAAGCAGTATTACAGGCATTTATCACTTGCGATGTAGAAACCGCAAAGATTCTGAATCTGATTGCAATTCTGATGGATAGCAGATTATTTTTTGAGTTTTTACATGAAATATACGACGAGAAGATTCGATTAGGTGAAAAAGAAATCACAGACCGGGATTTGAATGTCTTTTTTTCAGATAAGGCAATGCAGAGTGATGTGGTTGCAGGCTGGACAGATACTGCAGTACGGAAGCTGAAACAGTGTTTTATCAGAATGATGTTTGAGGCAGGATTACTGGAAAGCAGTGCAAAACCAAGAACAATCAAGCCAATTCATATTGATTACCGTACAGAAGAATTACTGACTGCAAATGGACTTGGCGAATACTTGAAAGCAGTGAAGGGAGTCTGATGATGGCAAGATTAAGTTTGGAAGAGAGACTGAATCAGATTGAGGATAAGATTTCTGAAAAATCTTTTCGAGAAAACAAAGGACTCGGAAATGAAGTTGGATATTATGTGTTTGATTACAATCCGAGAGCAGAACTGGAAGTGCGCAATCATATCGCATATTTAAAAGACCGAATCAACAACGGCAATAAAGACTTTAAAATTATAGAATTTGACCTGTTCCATACGATGATTCAGGTACTAGAGGAAGAAGGATATCTGGAAGCCTTCTTTGATTTGGAAAAAGAAAATGGATTTTTTGATATGGCAGAAAGTCTGGTAGAGACATTGGGATTGGATGAAACAAATGAACTGAATCTGATTATCTCAAAAATTCTGCAGGAAGATCTGACAGACAGCGTGGTTTTTCTGACAGGAGTAGGTAAATGTCATCCTATTATTGCTGCCCACAATATATTGAATAATTTACATCAGGTGTTTGATAAAGCACCAGTGGTTATGTTTTACCCTGGAGAATATAGTGGTCAGGATCTAAAACTTTTTGGATCCATTGATTCTAAGAACTATTATCGGGCCTTTAGGCTTGTGTAAACACGAAGGAGAAAATCGTATGCAGATTAAGGACATGTTTGAAAAAAAGATTAATCGTGATATTAAGGGCGTAATCAAAGTAGGTCAGTCTGATGAAGAAAACGTATATCAGGAATTGGACGAATATGTAGTGACAAAAGAACTGTTAAAACATTTCCGTGATTTTTTCGATAACTATGAAAAGGGGATCAATAACAATACAGACAAAATGGGCGTTTGGATTTCCGGTTTCTTTGGAAGTGGTAAATCTCACTTTTTAAAGATTCTTTCTTATCTGTTAAAAAACAGTGTGGTAGAAGGAAAGAGAGCCATCGAGTACTTTACAGATGGAAAGAAAATCGATGATCCAATGCTGATTGCCAAGATGACCAATTCCGGAACCATTTCTTCTGATGTCATGCTCTTTAATATTGATTCCAAAGGATCTGCAAAGGTTGGCTCTGGAAAAGAAGCTATCGTGGAAGTCTTCATGAAGGTATTCAATGAAATGCAGGGATACTGCGGATCCATTCCGTATCTTGCAGAATTTGAACGCCAGCTAGACAACGAAGGCAGATTTGAGGAGTTTAAAGAGAAATTTGAAGAGATTGCAGGTGCACCATGGGAGAAAAAGAGACAGGCATTTGCAGTTGTACAGGATAAAGTTGTAAAAACTCTTGTTGCCATGGACTTTATGAGTGAGGAAGCTGCCCGTAACTGGTGTAAAAATGCCAAAAGTGGGTATGATCTCAGCATTGAAAAATTTGTATCTTTAGTTAAAGAATATTGTGAGAAAAAAGGACCGAATCATCATGTAATCTTCCTTGTGGATGAGATCGGACAGTACATTGCCGATGATACCCAGTTAATGCTGAATTTACAGACTATCGTGGAAGATTTAGGAACTGCCTGCAGAGGAAAAGCATGGGTGATCGTTACCAGCCAGGAAGATATTGATTCTATCACAAAGACAAAAGGAAATGACTTCTCCAAGATTCAGGGACGTTTTGATACCAGATTATCCTTGTCTGCATCCAATGTAGATGAAGTTATCCGGAAACGTATTCTGGAGAAAAATGAGATTGCAGAAGAATCCCTGAAGTTATTATATGAGCAGAAAGAGTCCATCATCAAGAATTTGATTACATTCACAGCGGATACTGCAGATAAAAAATTATATACAGACAAGACGGATTTCGCAGACTGTTATCCGTTTATTCCATATCAGTTTAATTTACTTGGACAGGTACTGACAGCTGTGCGTACCCATGGAGCCAGTGGAAAGCACTTATCGGATCAGTCCCGTTCTATGCTGGCACTGTTCCAAGAGTCTGCCATCCGCTTAAAAGACAGCCAGGAAGGTGTACTGGTACCGTTCAGCTATTTCTACGATCCGCTGCATAAATTTATCGACCATCAGCACAGCCAGGTCATTACCGATGCAGAGGATAACAGCAGACTGGATGAGTTTGATGTGGAATTACTGAAAGTACTGTTCATGATTAAATATGTCAAAGAGATCAAGGCAAACGTAGATAACCTTACCACGCTGATGATCTCTAATATAGATGATGACCGCATTGAAATCCGTGGCAAGATCGAAGAATCCTTAAAGAAACTGATCCGTGAGACACTGGTGCAGAAGAATGGAGAAATCTATATCTTCCTGACCAATGAAGAGCAGGAAATCAATAATGCCATCAATAACGAATCCGTAGAAATGGGAGAAATTATCGGAGAAGCATCCACTGTAATCTTTGAGGAAATCTTTACAGATAAGAAATACCGTTATAGTAGCCGTTACTTATTCCCGTTTAATCAGAAGGTAGATGATCGGTATTTCAAGGGAAATCAGTCCAATGATATCGGAGTATCCATCATCACACCATATGGGGAAGATTATCCGGATTCAGCCTGCGTATGCTTTCCGCACAGGAACATAGTGTGATTGTAAAATTACCGAACGATAGTACCTTCCTGGATGAGATTACCGACTCCATTAAAATTTATAAGTTTTTGAATAAAAACGCTTCTGGTGCAAGAGGAAGCTTTGACAGTATCCGTCGTGCAAAAGAAGATGAACGTATTGAAAAGAAAGATCGTATCCGTATCTTTATTGAGGATGCATTGAAGCATGCAGATATCTATGTGAATGGCGATAAAGCGAATATCTCTGCAAAAGAGCCGGCAAGCCGTATCAATGAAGCACTTGGTAAGCTGGTAGCCATGCAGTATAACAAGCTGACCTACATGGAGACAGCTCCGGAGCTTTCAGATATTGCAGCGGTATTCAATGGCAACGATGGACAGCTTTCTTTCCTTGGAACCAGCGATACCACACCGAACAAACTGGCACTGGAAGAAGTGATTCAGGTGATCAGCTTGAACAATGCAAGACATATGAAGACTTCTCTGAAATCCCTGCAAGATAAATTTGGGGCAGCTCCTTATGGCTTTGATCCGAAAGACGTACAGTGGCTGGTAGCCATGCTCTTTAAGATGGGAAGAGTATCCTTAACATATAATAGTCAGAGTTTATCTATGCTGTCCAATACAAAAGAGGAACTGGTACGTTATCTGACAAAACGTGAATTTGTAGAAAAACTGCTCATTGACATCCGGGAACGAGCAACAGACGGACAGATCCGTTCCGTAAAAGAAGTATTGAAAGATTATTTTGGTTTCTCCGTATCCAGTGATGATGACGATACTATTATGAGAAACTTTAAGAATAAAGCACAGGATAAGCTGGAAACATTTGGTGAAATCATGATTGAATATCGTGTGAATCCGAAGCTGCCATGCAAATCCTTGATGGAACAGGCGAAGAAAAATCTGGAAGAACTTCTGTCCATCAAAGAACCAGTGGAGTTTTTCAAAACAGTGGATAAAAAACGGGATGATCTGTTAGATGACGCAGACGATACCGCACCGGTATTTGACTTCTTCAAAGGCGGTCAGAAAAAGATCTTTGAAAAAGCACTGGAACAGATCCAGATGTTTGAAAACAGTAAGACCTACGTCCGGGAACAGGAGATTATTGATAATGTTGCCAGATGGAAGCGATTGTGACAGCAAAGAATCCATTTGGACAGATTCAGAAACTGCCGGATATGTCCATGAAATTCGTACAGCAGTATGGAACTTTACTGGAAAAAGAAGCAGAAGAGATGCGCCCGATTGTGGATGATGACCTGGAAAAAGTGTTACATACATTGGATGAAAAAGAATTTGCATCTGTATTTCGAGATAAGTTCGTAAATGCCTTTGCAGAATTAAAACAGAAACTGGATACATCCCATGAGATTGCAGCGGTGAAGAATATCAGACTGGAAAGCGATACATTGAAGCTTCGCTGCATGGATGAGATTACAGAATATGAAGAAGCACATCGTCCGAAACCAGTACCGCCTGTAACTCCGGTAACACCACCAACAGGTGGCGGTCATACAGAACCACCGAAGCCAGTAACACCGCCAGTTCAGCCAAAGCCAAAGAAACGGAAGAATGTATCCATCAGTAACGTGGCAGGTGCAAGAACTTATTCTATCGAAAATGAACAGGATATTGACAAGTTCCTGGCAGAGATGAAGCGAAAATTATTACAAGAGCTGGAAGATAATACCATTATCACATTGAGCTAATCGATCCAGTGGGAGGAAACAGTACATGAACAAGAATGCGATAAAGAAATTTGCCATAGAAGCAAGAAAGAAATTGATTGATTCTGTTACAGATAAAGCCGGTATGCTTGGAATTACAGAAAAATCATGCAGTGAGCCGATTACCAAGGGAGCAGATTTTGAAGTATACCAGACGGTTGCAGGAACAGAAGTAACCTTGAATAAAAGACAGTGTGAACAGCGGAAACGACTGGTATCACAGATTGAATCCCGTGGTTTGATGCTGTTGTAGAAGAAGTGGCTTATACCTGGTTCAACAGAATCTGTGCGATCCGTTTTATGGAAGTGAACGACTATCTTCCAAACAGAGTTCGTGTACTTTCCTCTGAAAAAGAGGGAAAGATGGAACCGGATCTTGTGACTCAGGCACCGGATGTAGATTTAGATCTGACTGTACAGGAAAAAGAAGAGATTATCAACTGGAAAATGAGTGGCACATCAGAAGATACGGATAAAATGTATTGCAAATTATTCCTGAAACAGTGTCATCAGTTGCATGATATTCTGCCAGGACTTTTCGAGTCAGATTCCGACTATATGGAATTACTGTTTGGTATTTCCTATACCAATAAAGATGATGTCATCTATATGTTAGTGAATCCAGAGACGGGTATTCCAGAAGCTGATTTTAATGTATCAACATTGGACGAAAAAGGTAATTCAATAGGACAGGTGGAGATTATTGGATGGCTATATCAATTTTATAATACGGAACCCAAACAAAAGGTAGATGCAAAGGTTAAAAAGGGTATTAAAGTAATTAGGGAAGATATTCCAGCAAAGACTCAGATATTTACACCAGATTGGGTTGTTCAATATATGGTGGAGAATTCTCTTGGACGAATTTGGCAAGAAGGACATCCGTCTGATGAACTTTCAAAGAATTGGAAATATTATATGCAACCAGCCAAGCAAGACATAAATGTTAAAAAAATTGTAGATGCAGAGATTGCCTCGCTTGCAGAATTACGTCCAGAAAATATTAAATGTATAGATCCTTGTATGGGTAGCGGTCATATTCTTGTTTATATGTTCGATATTTTAATGCAAATATATGGAGTTTATGGATATACAACTCGTGAAGCTGTGGCAAGTATTATAGAAAATAATATTTATGGTTTGGATATTGATGAAAGAGCAGCACAGTTGGCGTATTTCTCTGTTATGATGAAAGCTCGTCAATATGATCGGAGATTCTTTAGTCGTGGAATTCAACCTCATGTTATCCTGTATATGCAACTAGGAACCTTGAATCGTCAAATTATGGACATGATTATATAATTATGGTAGAGGATAATCTTGCTAAGCTTATCGTGGAACGAATATTTGAGAGAAAAAAGATTATTGTCAAATAAACGGGTACTTGTTATTGCTGTTGGCGGTTGGACACAGGTAATTAGATTTGCATATGATACTATTCGATCAAACCTTACACTAAGTACAACACGAATTCTAATAGTATTGGATCGCGATATAAAAGATTCTGTCAATGATTTTATGAAAAATGAACGTATTGGGTTCTCAACACCACCGAACTATCTACCTATTAAAAGTCTTGAAAAGTATCTTTTAGAAAAATTGGTACAGAATGTAGATATACAGTTATTTAGAGAACTTAATGATTATGTATTTCAGGCAAAATCGCTGGATTCGCTTATCGGCGAATATTGTACAAAAGTAAAAAATAATATTTATCAAGATAAAGAGCGTATTGGAAATGGAAAAATGCTATATGAGCAATTGCATCAAGAATTGAAACATATTAGAAAAACAGATGAAGATTTGATTTCAATTATTGTAGATTATTTATTCTCTACTAATAGCCCGGAAATAAATGAATTGGTAAATTTCTTTGAAACGACTCTTGAAAAAACAGGTAAGTAAGAACAATATGATTAGACCGGTTAAACTAGGTAAAAAATTATAACAGTGGGGAATAGTAAAATGGATTTGCAAAACATACAAGAGCAATTAAATACAGAATTTGCCAAAGAGGATACCCGTATTATATTCTGGTTTGATGATAAGGGAGAATATGAAGACGAGGTATCGGAATTACAGTTGGATAATGCAAAATTACATATTTTGGATGGAGCGAACTGGTTTTATTCCAAATGGTTATTGAATGAATCAGATACAGAGAGCAAGTATCTTGTATATGCACCATTTCCAAAACCAAGTGATGCAGAAAATCCATTGGCAGATATGTATTATTACTCGGTTCCGTACTACACGGACCGGGTATCCCAGATGTCACAGGAGATTGGAATTGATAACCGTTTTAAAGAACATCTGGCACAGTACAGCAACTTCTGGAAAAACAAGACTCGTATTGAGAAATTTAAAGAACTCGGCATAGACCATTTCAATGTGGAAACCATTGACATTGGTCTTATTGCCGTGCTTACAGATGTGAAGACTCCAAATTTTGAAGAGATTACAAGACAGTTACTATTAAACGACAGCGAAGCATACATGAAAAGCACTTGAGGATAACGGACTTTTTAGAAAAGTTCTGGGGAATTATGTGAGAAGTATTTTGGATATCAGTCTGAAAATCCGAACGTAGATGACCTGGCAGCATGTATGCTATTGACTTATGCGTCAGTAGCGCTGAAAGATACATTGCCAGCTGTTTTGAAATTTTATGTATTGAAAAAGAAGAATGATGTGGTCGTATTTGTACGTAATCTGATGGACAATGTACTTTATCAGGATGCTTATGATGCGTTATCAGAAAAAGTGGACAAGACGTTACGAGTAGTGAGCAGAATCCGGGACGAACTGAAAAAGGATGCGGACAAACCAAAAGATCAGTCTGCACAGCTTCTGGATATTGCCAATTGTGATGCTTTCCAGGAATTAGATAATATTTTAATTGACTGGGCACTGGATCAGTTGAATGATGAGATTCTGGATGCTCAGATTGATGGTATGAACCTTGCTCAGATCGCAGAGCAGCGAACAGCAAAGTCCTGCCATTTTGGAAATGTATATAAAAACGAATATCAGGCAATCAAATATGCTTATCAGATGATGAAGGCAGTATCTGTTTTGGAAGTGACCAGTGATATCAAGGCTATAGTGGCAGATTATCAGAAACAGACATATTTGGTTGATTCTTATTATAGATGGTTTTACAGCGCTTATGACTGTATAGAAGAGGCAGAAAGATTTTCGCAGGTAAGAGAACGGATTGAGAATATGTATTCCTTTACTTATCTGCAGAAAGTGACACCGAAGTGGAATCAGGAGCTGACGGAGAATTTGATGGCAGATACTGGATTAAAACGCCAGGAAGACTTTTATCGCAATTATCTGAAAGCTTATGAAGGAAAGAATCGTGTCATCGTTATTATTTCTGATGCATTCCGGTATGAATGTGCAAAGGAATTGATGGAACGATTAGAATTGGATGAAAAGTGCACACCGAAATTGGAGTGTATGATCAGTGGACTGCCGTCTGTAACATCAGTGGGCATGGCAAGTCTTTTACCGCATAAGGAATTACAGGTAGATGATAAGTTGAATGTCACAGTAGACGGACAGAGTTGCAGTGATCTGGCATCCAGGGACAAGATTTTAAAAGCGCAGAATGAAAATAATGTAGCATTAGCTTTTGATGAAGTGGCAAGTGCTAATAAAGAGAAAATTCGTGAATTGCTGCAGAAGAAGAATATCGTATACATTTATCACAATCAGGTGGATGCTCGTGGGGATAAGCCTGCCAGTGAAAATGAGGTATTTACAGCGTGCTCAGAAGCAATCGACGAGATTCATAAGCTGATCAAGAAGCTGACCAGCTATATATCAGCACCGAAATTCTTTATTACAGCAGATCACGGTTTCCTGTATAAGAGAGACAAGCTACATGAATTTGATAAAGTATCCTTTGACCGGGAAATCTGTGCATATTCCAACAAACGGTTCCTGCTTACAACACAGAAGGTAAACGAACCGGGAATGAAGTCTAGATTGATGGCATATATGAATAACTTATATGTGACGACACCGATTGGAGCAGACATATTCAAAGTAGCCGGTGGCGGACAGAACTATGTGCATGGTGGTTCTTCTCTTCAGGAGATACTGATTCCGGTAATTGAATTGACAACAAATACCAGAGCGGTTGCTTACGATTATGTGGATGTGATTCTGACCTCTGTGAACCGAAAAGTAACGAACCTGATTACTTACTTTGATTTTATTCAAACAGAGAAAGTAACCGATACTATGAAGGCAAGAAGTCTGGTGGCATACTTTACGACGGAAGATGGAGAGAAGATATCTTTTGATGTACCGATTGTTGCGAACAGCCGGGAAGATGTACCAGAGAAGAGAACATTCCATGAGAAATTTACATTGAAGTCCAGAGAATATAAGTATGGTGATAAGTACTATCTGGTGCTGGCAGATGCGAATGATGAGAAGAATATTCTGCAGCAGTATGAATTTATGATTGATATTGCGTTTGTGGATGATTTCGGCTTTTAAAAAGAAAAGTATACAGGCGAAGGGAAAAGATTTTGGGGAAAACAGAGGTAAAATAAGATGATTCAAATTGCGATATTTAATAACAAGGGTGGAGTTGGAAAAACAACATATTGTTCCATATAGCTAATATCCTGGCAGATGAAGGGATAAAGACTCTAATGGTAGATTGTGACAGTCAATGTAATTTGACAGCATATGCTTTAGAAGATTCAGAAATTGAACAGTGCTGGTCTGAAGAAGGAAATAGCATATATAAGTTATCCAACCTGTAGTAGAAAATATTGGAGATATAAAGTACAAAGAACCATATAAAATGAATTGAAAATTTGTTTCTGGTTCCGGGAGATATTGATCTTAATGGCTATGAGGATCGATTAGGGGAAACATGGCCAAGTGCCAGTGTACAGCCGGCTTCTATCAGGGTTCAGATAGCAGCATACAGATATATAAAATATGCTGCCTCAAGTTGCAATGCACAAATCGTTCTTGTGGATTTGGGACCTAATTTAGGTGCACTGAACAGAACTATACTCGGAGGATGCGATTATTTCATTACACCATTATCTCCAGATTTGTTTTCTATTAAAGGTACTCAAAATCTTGGAAATAAATTCGTGATTTGGCATGATGAATGGGAAAACAATTTAAGAAAATGGATGAGACCGAACAGCGGTATTCCAAATGACGATTTGCCTAAAGGGTTGCCGAAATTCTTGGGATATGTGACACAGCAACATAATATTCGCAATTCCAAATCAGGAATGACGAGAGGATGGAATATTTTTGGAAGCCAACTTGAAAATGCTGTGAAAGAAAATATTATAACGCCACTGTTACCACTTGACCAGTGTGAAAACAGAACGGATTATTTATTAGGTCAGATACCAAATTTACATAGCTTAGTTCCGTATTCCTTGGAGGCACACAAACCAGTATATAAATGCGGAAGTGCTGATGGATTACGAGGAGAACATATTAGTAAAGCAAAAAACACTAAGGAACTGTATAGGGGAATAGTTACGACTATAAAAGAATTACGAGAAGAGTAAAAGAACAATGTTATGTGTGCATATGCAGCTATTTTAAGATTGGAGGTACGTTTAGATGGCTGAGGTAATAGGCGAATGTGCTTTATGCAGAGAGAAAAAAGAATTACAACTGAGCCATATCATACCTAAATTTGTTGGACGTTATCTAAAACAGACATCGATTGGTAATATTAGAAGTCAGGAAAATCCTGATAAGCCAGTGCAGGATATCGAAAAACATTATTTGTTGTGTCATGATTGTGAAGAAAGATTTAGTGCAGCAGAGAGATATTTTGCCAATACTGTATTTTATCCGTACCATAAAGATAATCAGGAAAAAATTGATTATAATGAACAACTGTATTATTTTATAACATCTTTATCTTGGCGAAGCTTATATTTGGATATTGTTAATTTCGTAAAAGATGGAGATGTAAGATTGATGTTTTGGAAAAGATGATAGAGTCCGAAAAGATAATGCGAGAGTTTCTATTAAAAAGACGATCTGATATTGGAAATATAGAAAATCATATATTCTTTTTTGAACGTATTCAAGAAGTCAATGCTCGGCAGATAGTATTTATCATACGGGAAAGCCACATGTAACAATTCATCGTTCATTAGCATCATATTCAGGATACTATGATAATACCATTTATACCATTTCTAATTTGATGGGAATTATTATTGTTACGCTATATGAGAAAGACGCTGATGAAGAGTGGAACGGAACAGAAATATTTAATAAAGACAGTTCTGTGGTTGCTAAAAATCAAGTCATGAAAAGTAGAGTATGTGCAGAAATTGAATTTTGGATGAAACAAAGTCAAGAATCTTACGAAAAAATGAGTGAAAGCAATAAACAAAAAATAGCCGATAAAATGAAAAAATTGGGTGAAGATATAAAAAATATGATATTTTTCAAGATTTTATGGATGACTATGATTTAAAAAATATAGAGAATGAAACAGTTAAGGATGATGAGGTGTAATATGGATGAATTTAGCAATGCACAGGAAAATACAACAGAAGACAAGCGAGAAGAAATCAAACAAAAACTCCGTCAATATTATGATGGTCGTATCGTCCGGAAGGATTTAACGAAATCAATCCGTGAGGGAGCTAATGTTCCAGTCTATGTACTGGAATATCTCCTTGGACAGTACTGTAATTCCGATGATGACGAGATCATTGAAGAAGGTGTAGAGAACGTAAAGCGTATTTTGAGAGATAATTATGTGCGTCCGGATGAGGCACAGAAGATTCTCTCTCTTTTGCGTGAAAGAGGCAGCTATACAGTCATTGACCGTATTACTGTAGTGCTGAATACGAAAGAAGACCGCTACGAAGCAACATTCTCTAACCTGGGTGTAAAGGGAATCCCGATTCATCCGGATTATGTGAAAGATTATGACCGTCTGCTCTGTGGCGGTATCTGGTGTATCCTGCAGATGGAGTATGAGTTTATTGAAGAAGATAAGAAAAATACACAGCCAATCCGTATCCGTAAGCTGACACCAATTCAGATGCCGCATGTGGATATGGATGAAGTGAGAAATGGAAGAAAAGCATTTACAAAAGAGGAATGGATGGATATCCTGCTTCGCTCTACAGGATTGGAGCCGGAAAGTTTCAGTGAGAGGGCAAAATGGCTTTTAATTGCACGTATGATTCCATTGGTAGAGAACAATTTTAACCTTTGCGAATTAGGACCACGCTCTACCGGTAAAAGAACAATTATTGGGTATTGAGATCAACTATACATTTAAAGTAGGCTTTGATACAGTAACAGAACTTGTAGATGTATTAGGTGGTGTGGATGTATATGTAGAGCCTGGATATGCTACAACGACATCT
>ENA-OQHY01000402-OQHY01000402.1-human-gut-metagenome-genome-assembly--contig:-NODE-402-length-24591-cov-3.348880_pt1 | contig 24591 bp, 22 predicted proteins | sample MGYA00242570_ERZ504733 | MGnify/ENA primary metagenome ERZ504733 (study PRJEB26092, sample SAMD00036219) | human gut metagenome | host: Homo sapiens | study: EMG produced TPA metagenomics assembly of... | reverse complement strand
ATGAAGCAGGAACAGGAAACGATGACGCAGCTGCAAAAGGAACTGCAGGAAACAGCGGAAACAAAAGCAAAACTGCAGGAAGAGCAGGAAAATGCGAAAAAAGTGCTGGAACAGCAGAAAGCACGAAAAGAAAAACTATCCGGTACGGAAGCGGAACTGGCACGGACGGAACAAAAAGAAACGTATGCCGCAGAGCAGGTGCAGCAGCTGAGCGCGTACTGTGAGAAAATTGGAAAGACAGCCGCTGAGGAAGCTGCAAAAAAAGAAGAGGAAAGTGCTCTTTGCGAAAAAATAAAAGAAGCAGAGCATACGGAAGGCAAGGCAGCCGAAGAGGCAGAAAAGCTGGCAGGGCAGGATAAAGTCTGCGAAAAGTTTCAGGAAGAAAAGGAAAGCATCAGGCGCAAAATCCTCACTTTGGCAGAAGCGAAAAAGCAGCTGGAAAAAAAGACGGATGAAGTGCAGCGGCTCGCAAAACGGCTGAAACAGTTACAAAGAGAAGAAGAGAAACTGCAGGCGGACAGAACAGTGACAGCAGAGCAGATGGCCAAAAGAGGCAGTGCTGCGCTGCTGCAGGAAAAATACCGTCAGGAGCGGGAAACACTGGAAAATCTGCTGAGAGGCTGGGAACAGGCCTGCCAAGAGCTGGAAGAGAAACAAAGTGCATACCGCGACGGAATCTGGAAGAGAGACGATCTGCGGAAAAATTATCAGGCGATGGAATCGTTATTTCTGGATGCGCAGGCGGGAATCTGGCGGAAAAACTGACAGAAGGAAAGCCATGCCCGGTCTGCGGCGCGATTCATCACCCACAGCCTGCAAAACGGGCGGAGCATACGCCGGACAAAGCGACGCTGGATCAGAAAAAGGAAGAACTGCGGGAGCAGGAAGAAACAGCGGCAGGACAGAGCGAAGCGGCCGGAAACTGCGGCAGACGGGTAAAAGAACTGCGGGAGCAGCTGACTGTGTGTCTGGTAAAAGAGATGCCGTATGCGAAAAAAGAAAAGCAGGAAAGTGGTCTGACGGAAACTGACTTTATGAAATCAGCCCCGTATGCCAAAAGAAATGAAACGGATAGGAAATCAAATGAAACACAAAGATTTCTTCAAATGTCAGACTCCCTGTTCCGCCAGAAGGTAGAAAAGAAAGCAGAGCAGCTCCGGGAAGAAGAAAGTAAGCAGAAAGTGCGTCAGGCAGAATATGCGGAACTGGAAAAAACACAGACCAGTCAGCAGGAAAAACTGGAAACGCTGAAACAGGCAATCGCCGGGGTGCAGGCAGATCTTGGCCGGGCGGAAGGAACACAGAAAGCGCTGGAAGAACAGCTGAATAAAGAAATTTCAGAAGCAGAAAAGGAGCCAGGTTTTGAAGAAACAATAGTTTCTGCGGAGAAAAAGGGTTCTGCAGAGGATAAGGATTACGCAGAGACGGACGACAGAAACTTCCTTGCTGGTCAGATCGAAAAAGTGCTGCTCTTCTGGGAAAACAGGCAGAAACAGTGTGGAGAAGAATTCGCTGTGGCACAGGCAAAGATGAAACGCCGCACAGAATGCATTGCACTGCAAAAAGAGGCAGAATCCAGTCAGAAAAAGGATCAGGAACAGCTTCAGCGTGTGCGGAGTTGCCTTGAAGTCCTGCAAAGTGACCGGAAAAGATGGAATGAAAAGGAAGAGAAACTGCTGGAAACTCTGGAGCAGCAGAGAAAAGAAATAAAGTCGGCGGATCAGTTTGAGAATATTGCAGAGATTTCATTCACAGAAAAACAATTCCTGGAAATCCTGACAGATACAGAAAAACAACTTTGGGTTCGTTCGATGCAGGAACAGCGTTATTGGAAAGAAAAACAGGAGACGTTAGAAAAGCAGAAACGGAACCTTCTTGCGCAGAAAGAAGAGTTACAGAGAATCCAGCTGGAAATCCAGGCAGAAACGCAGAAAATAGAGCAGAGAGAAAAAACAATCCGCGAGAAGGAATTGCTGGAAGCAAAACGAAAGGCGGAGCAAAAGGCACTGCAGGAAAGAATTCAGGAAAAAGAAACCAAACTGGCGGGAAAAGAAGAAAAAGAACTGCTGGAGCATATCAAAGGATGGGAGACGCAGAAAGAACAGCGGAAAGCGGCGCAGAAAACGGCAAAAGAAGAACTGGACGCTGTGCAGAAAAAGCTGACGGAAGTACAGGCGGCTTTTGCGGCCATCCAGACGCTGGAAGCAGCGGATGAGGAAGCGGATTTACAGGGGCAGCAGCTCCCTTCAGAAACGGAGCTGCAGGAGAATCTTGAGATGCTTTCCGGGCGGAAGCAGGAACTGGATCAGCGTTACAACGAACAGTATCATGCGGCAAATACGAATCAGAACGTATACCAGGCTGTGCAAACGCAGCAAAGCCAGATGCAGGAGGTAGAGGAAGAATATAAATGGGTCAACGCGCTTGCGGATACCGCAACGGGAAATGTGACCGGAAAGCGGAAGATTGATTTGGAAACGTATGCGCAGATGGCGTATTTTGACCGGATTCTGCGCAAAGCCAATGTGCGTTTCCTGACGATGAGCCAGGGACAGTATGAGCTAAAACGGCAGGAAGACGGCGGAAATATAAAGAGCAAAGCCGGACTGGAACTGAATGTGATTGACCACTATAACGGGACGGAGCGAAGTGTCCGCACGCTTTCCGGCGGAGAATCTTTCCAGGCTTCCCTTTCCCTGGCGCTTGGGCTGTCGGATGAAATCCAGTCGTATGCGGGCGGCATTCAGTTAGACTCTATGTTTGTGGATGAAGGTTTTGGATCGCTCGATGCAGAGTCTCTGAACCAGGCCGTAAAAGCACTGGAAGGTCTGGCAGAAGGAAACTGTCTGGTCGGAATTATTTCTCACGTACCGGAGTTAAAAGACAGGATTGAGAAAAAAATTGTTGTGACGAAAAACCGGAGCGGGATGGAGTAGGCAGCCGGGCTGTGATAGAATAAACGGCACAATCTGAAAATGCACCAGAAGTGTAAAAAGTGAAAAAGAAAATGTTACAGCTTGCGGGTTGCCAGTGAGCTGTAACAAGAATGCAGCAAGAGATCAGCTGGATTCGAGAGAATTCCTTGTCAGAAGGAATAGGAAATGCTATAATGGGTCCGTTGGGCAAAAAAAGTTGAACGAACAGAGCAAATCCGGCGAACTTGTGCCGGCTGCCATAGAATGGAGGAAACAAATGAAAACATCAGATTTTTATTATGATCTGCCAAAAGAACTGATTGCACAGGATCCGCTGGAAGACCGCAGCGCTTCCCGCCTGATGCATCTGGATAAAACGACAGGTGAATATAAGCATGGTCATTTCCGTGATATTCTGCAGTATCTGAAACCAGGCGACTGTCTGGTCATCAATGATACGAAGGTAATTCCGGCGCGTCTTTATGGTTCCAAAGTCGGAACGGATGCGGCAATTGAGATTCTTCTTTTAAAGAGAAAAGAAAACGACATCTGGGAAACGCTGGTAAAACCGGGCAAAAAATGCAAGGTCGGAACCGTAATCTCCTTTGGAGACGGAATTCTGACAGGCGAAGTAGTCGATATCGTGGATGAAGGAAACCGCCTGATCAAGTTTCACTATGAAGGCATTTTTGAAGAAATTCTGGATCAGCTTGGTGAAATGCCGCTGCCGCCATATATCACACATAAACTGCAGGACAAGAACCGTTATCAGACGGTATACGCAAAACACGAAGGCTCCGCAGCAGCTCCGACCGCCGGACTGCACTTTACAAAAGAGCTTCTGCAGCAGGTACAGGATGCCGGTGTAAAGATCGCCCATGTAACCCTGCATGTCGGCCTTGGCACCTTCCGTCCGGTGAAAGTGGAGGATGTCACCCAGCATCACATGCACTCTGAGTTCTATGTGGTAGAAGAAGATCAGGCAAAACTGATCAACGATACGAAAGCAGCAGGCGGCCGTGTGATCGCAGTTGGAACAACGAGCTGCCGTACTCTGGAGTCGGCAACCGGCGAGGACGGCATTTTAAAAGCCGGAAGCGGCTGGACCGAGATCTTTATCTATCCGGGTTACCGCTTCAAGATGATCGACGGACTGATCACCAATTTCCATCTGCCGGAGTCCACACTGGTGATGCTGGTATCAGCACTGGCTGGAAAAGAGCATATTATGGCAGCTTATGAAGAGGCTGTGAGAGAAAAATACCGCTTTTTCTCCTTCGCGATGCCATGATGATTGAATAAAAAATTCGTTTATGACAAAAATACGATGCTGAAAGAAAACGACCATATAGGAACACCCGCGAAGCCCTATATGGTCGCTTTTTGTCCAGCGAATCTTCTAAATCTTTCTTTTTCCCTGCCGAAAAACAGAAGATTTTATTAAGGTTTCTGAAAACGAGCGGAACTGGGTTGTGTCAGGGAATGTTTTTGCGTATACTGATACGTGTTTGAGACAAGGGAGGACGGATTTTGAAGAGAGACGAGAGAAGAAAGTTTCCATACTATGGTATCCTGCCGCTAATTCTGACGCTGACAGCGAATTTTATCGCTTATTTTGGAACGCGGCCGTTTACCAGTTCGTGGAAACATTACAATATAGAAACGGTGCTGGACCAGCAGATCCCGGTGATCCCGTGGACGATCGTGATTTATTTTGGCTGTTATCTGGTCTGGATTGTAAATTATCTGATTGCCGCAAGCAGAGAGAAAGAATTTGTCTGGCGGTTCTTTGCAGCAGATGTTCTGGCGCGGCTTGTCTGTATGGCATTTTATCTGCTGCTGCCGACAACGAACGTAAGGCCGTCGATCCCGGAACAGGGATTCTGGAATCAGATGCTTGCGTTGCTCTACCAGATGGATGCGGCGGACAATTTGTTCCCATCGATTCACTGCCTGAACAGCTGGTTCTGCTATATCGCAGTCCGCAGCAGACGGGAGATTCCGCGCTGGTATCAGCGGTTCTCTTTCTGGGCGGCACTTGCCGTGTTTGTCTCTACGCTGACAACAAAGCAGCATGTGATTGCAGATGTGATTGGCGGAGCGCTTCTGGCAGAAGTGACGTGGCAGATCGCGGGACGCACGCATCTTGGTGCATGGTATGGCATGATATTGGAACGAAGGAGGTGGAAACGCCGTGCAGAGTAAGAAAAAAATGATCGTGAATACCGTTTTTCTCGTTGTGATTTTTGCGTTGACGATATACGGTGTTTTCCACGGCGAAGACCTTGGCGCAATGATGGAAGCAATGCGGCGGGCAGATGTGCGGTGCTGCTGCCGGGACTGTTCTGTGTCGTGTTTTTTATCTGGGGAGAATCGATCATCATCTGGTACATGATGCATTCCTTCCAGATTCCGGTGAAGAAGCGGACATGTTTTCTGTTTTCTTCCGTCGGATTCTTTTTCAGCTGTATCACACCGTCCGCAAGCGGCGGCCAGCCGATGCAGCTCTACTATATGAAAAAGGAGAAAATATCTCTTCCGGTATCAACGGTAATTCTGATGATCGTCACGATCACTTACAAAGCGGTGCTGGTCGTGGTGGGACTTGGGCTTGTTCTGTTCGGACAGGGCTTCCTGCACCGGTATCTGACGGAAATCCTTCCGGTTTTCTATCTGGGAATCGGTCTGAATGTCTTCTGTGTCACAGCCATGCTTATTCTGGTTTTTCATCCGGCGCTTGCGCGGACAATTCTGGTTTTGGGACTGAAAATCGTGGAAAAACTGCATTTGATGAAACGAAAAGAAAGCCGCCTGAAAAAACTGGAAGCTTCCATGGAAGTCTACCAGAATACGGCAGCGTATCTTGGCACCCACAAAATGGTGCTGGTCAATGTCCTTGCGATTACCTTTGCACAGAGGTTTGCTTTGTTTGCAGCAACATGGTTTGTATACCGCGCCTTCCATTTATCAGGCGTTTCCTTTATTGCCATTGTGCTGCTGCAGGCGGTCATTTCCGTATCGGTTGACATGCTGCCGCTTCCGGGAGGAATGGGAATCAGCGAGACACTGTTCCTGAAAATTTTCCCGCCGGTCTTTGGAAGCACGCTGCTTCTTCCGGCAATGGTGCTTTCCAGAGGGCTCGGCTACTACGGGGAACTGCTGGTGAGTGCAGTCTTTACCATCGTCGCACAGCTTACGATCGGGAATACGAAAAGAGAAAAAAGAGGGGGAACTACATATGATAGGGTTCTATGATTATACCGTAATATTAACATATATCAGCTTTGCATCGTCCATCAGCGGCATTTTTCTTGCAACGCGGGGGCACTTTAACTGGGCGATTTTTTGTCTTGCTTTTTCCGGACTGTGCGATATGTTCGATGGAAAAATTGCGCGGACGAAGAAAAACAGGACAGAAGATGAAAAGCGGTTCGGCATTCAAATCGATTCGCTCTGCGATGTGGTCTGTTTCGGTGTCTTTCCGATCGTGCTCTGCTATGAGCTTGGCATGACACATTTTTACAGCATTCCGATTCTTATTTTCTACGGTCTTGCGGGCGTGATCCGTCTGGGATATTTTAACGTGATGGAAGAGAAGCGTCAGAATGAAACTTCGGAGAACCGGAAATATTACCAGGGACTGCCGATTACCTCGATGTCAGTAGCTCTGCCGCTGCTGTTCGTCTTTGCACCGCTCTGCCGCGGATACTTTCTGATCTGGCTGCATCTGCTGGTGCTGGCGGTCGGCGTTCTGTTTATCACGGATTTCCGCTTCCGCAAGCCGACGAATAAAGAGCTTGCTGTGCTGGTAGCGGTCGTTGGAGTGGCTGTGCTCCGCGGACTTCTGATCTGGAAGGGAGGAAGAACGGTTTGAGACTCTGCGCTTATCCTTACCGAAAACAGGGGAAAAATTATCCAAAGCTTGATCTGATCCGCGAGGAAAATGATCTGCAGGACCGTTTTCTGCACATGATGTACAGCCATGCCGCCGGAAGAGCCGCGATGCAGCCGCTGGTTCAGTCATTTGTATCTCGTGCGGCAGGATGCTTTCTGGACAGCCGCTTATCGGTGCCGCTGGTTGCACCGTTTGTAAAGAAAAATCATATTTCACTGAAGGAATGTACCGCAAAGCAGTTTATCTCGTTCAATGATTTCTTTGTGCGGAAGCTGAAAATGGATGCACGTCCGTTTTCCAATGCGCCGCAGGATTTTATCAGCGTGTGATGCGCGGCTTACGGTTTATCCGATTCATGAGAACGGGAAGTTTGAGATCAAGAACACAGAATATACGTTGGAACAGCTTCTGCGCGACAGGAAGCTGGCAAAACGGTATGAGGGCGGAACGTTATTTCTGTTTCGGCTTTCCGTGGACGATTATCACCGGTATCTCTTTGTTGATGACGGCGTCTGCTCGACGGAACGGCGGATTGAGGGTGTGCTCCACACGGTCAATCCGGCGGCGAATGATTTTTGCCCGATCTATAAAGAAAATACGAGAACCTACACGCTGCTGCAGTCCGCAAATTTCGGCACACTGCTGCAGATGGAGGTCGGCGCGATGATGGTCGGAAAGATTGTCAATGAAAATGCCGGAGCGGCGAGACGTGTACAGCGCGGCGAAGAGAAAGGCTATTTTGCCTTCGGTGGTTCGACAGTGATCGTTCTGGCACAGAAGGGAAGCGCAGTGCCGGAAAAACGGATCTGGAATTATTCGCGGCTTGGAATCGAAACGCGGGTACGGCAGGGAGAAACGGTTGGGACGGCCGGAAGAACAGGGTAAAAGCAAAAATGGATTGTGAGGAAATGATCTTCACAATCCATTTTTTGTTTAAACGTTTTTTATGCCTGCAGCCGTGCCAGATCCTGGTAGAATGTCGGATACGAGATATCCACACAGCCGGCGCGCAGGATTTCCGTCGGTGTCTCTGCGGCAAGCGAAGCGATTGCAAACGACATCGCAATGCGGTGGTCGAGGCGGCTGTCGATTTGGGCGCCGTGGAACGGTTTTCCGCCCTCAATGATCATGCCGTCGTCCGTGCCTTCCAGGGAAACACCCATCGCGGTGAGTTCGTTTACCATGATATCAAGACGGTTCGATTCTTTGACTTTCAGCTCCTCCGCATTCCGGATCACGGTTGTACCGTTCGCTGTGGCGGCAAGAACCGCGATGATCGGGATTTCATCGATCAGGGTCGGGATCAGTTCGCCCTCGATGACGGTGCCGGAAAGAGACGGCGTATAGCGCACGAGAAGGTCTGCAACCGGTTCTCCGCCGGAGTTCTGCTCATTCAGAAGTGTGATGTCAGCACCCATGGCGCGGCAGACGCGGAGCATACCGTCGCGGGTCGGTTGATGCCGACATTTTTCAGGAGCACCTCAGAGCCTGGAACTATCAGCGCGGCGGCGATGAAGTAGGCGGCGGAGGAAATATCTCCCGGCACACGGACGAGATTTCCATGGAGATCCGGGTCCGACAGAACCGATGCGGTCAGCCCTTCGGAGGCAACGTCGGCGCCGAAGAATTTCAGCATCAGCTCCGTATGGTTTCTGGAAAGAGCCGGTTCGGTAACGCTTGTTTTTCCGTCAGCATACAGTCCGGCAAGCAGGACACACGATTTGACCTGTGCGGATGCGACCGGCGAAAGATAGGAGATGGCGTGGAGCGGATGGCCGTTGATCGCAAGCGGCGCACAGCCGTTTTCCGGAATACTGCGGATGGAAGCGCTCATCTGGGTCAGCGGATTGATGATGCGTCCCATCGGCCGTTTTTGAATAGAGGCGTCACCGGTCAGTGTACTGGAAAAGTTCTGGCCGGCAAGAATGCCGGAGATCAGGCGTGTCGTTGTTCGCTGTTTCCGCAGTCGAGAACGGCGGATGGAGCCGAAAGCCCGTGCAGACCTTTTCCATGAACGAGGATGCGCTCCGGCGTGTTCTCGATCTCAATGCCCATACTGCGGAAGCAGGAGATGGTGGAGAGACAGTCGGCACCCTGTAAAAAGTTTGTGACTTCTGTGGTTCCCTCTGAAATGGCACCGAACATGACGGCGCGGTGGGAAATGGATTTATCGCCCGGCACGGAGATTTCTCCGCGCAGAGGACGTACTGCTTTCTGGAACTGCATAACGTAACTTCCTCCTGTCAAGATATACGCGCTTTTAATTGCGGATATGAATGGTATAGCCATGGTCTTTTAAGACCTTCCGGGCAAGAATGCCTGCCTGCTCTTCATAAAATTCAATGCGGAGAGCACCCTCTTCGAACTCGCGGTTATGCGTAATACCGATATTTTTAATACTGATCTGGTTGATGGCAAGAATTGTTGTAACGGCTGCGATTCCGCCGGCTTCATCGAGCAGGTCGCAGTAAACGACGTATTCTTTCTTTGTCGGTCCATAGGAAGAATCTTCCATGGAATTCCGGTATTCGCGGGAACTCTCAAACATATTGTAGAGCTCGTGGCCTTTTTTGTTGTCAACCAGGTATTTTGCCTGGACGAGAAGGCGGATATAGGAATCCAGCACATTCGAGAGCTGCTTCTGGTTTGAGAGACAGATCTGCTGCCATACCTCCGGGGAGGAGGAAGCGATGCGGGTGATGTCCTTGAAGCCGCCTGCAGCAACGGTTTTCATCTGCTCTTCCGGTGTGTCTAGGGATGCGAGTGCATTGACCAGGGTAGCGGCAACGATATGCGGCAGATGACTGACACCTGCGGTGATGTAGTCGTGCTCTTCGTATGTTAAAACCATCGGGATCGCCTTTAAGGACTGGACAAGATCAACGAAAGCGGAAACTGTCGCGATCTCAACATCTGGTCCGGGTGTAATCATATAGTAAGCATTTTCCAGCAGGTAATCGGTGGCGCTGGAATATCCCGTCTTTTCGGAGCCTGCCATCGGATGGCCGCCGATAACTGGTGCGTCATGCCGAGGGTCTCAACCGCCTGATGGATTTCTCCTTTTACACTTCCGACGTCTGTGATGATACAGCCCGGTTTTGCGATGCCTTTCACGAACGGAAGATAGGAGATGTTGGTGCTGACAGGAGCACATAAGAAGATATAGTCACAGTCGGCAAAGCGGTCGTCCCGTTCTTCCAGCGCGATATCAATCACGCCTTCCTGAATTGCCTCTTCGATCGTCGCTTTGGTGCGGCAGTAGGCCATCAGTTTATACTCCGGATGAACCTTTCTGAGGGTTTTTGCAATGGAGCCGCCGATGAGGCCAAGGCCGATAAAGCCGATACAGATTTTTTCGGATGTATCACACATAATTCAAGTAGTCCTTTCTGACAATTTTCGTAGGTAAATCGTATAAAAGACATTGTAAAGCATCTGAAATCAAATGTCAAAGATTTCTTGCTTTAAAGTGACAAAGTATTTTTGAAAGGCAGCAATTTTGCTTGTTTTGCAAAATCCGGCAGATTCCACAGAAAAGCCAGACAGAAAAGCGGAAGAAAGCAGAATAACCAGCTAAAATACATATAAAATTTAAAAATTCAGAAAATATATTGTGAAATAATGAATAATATACTTGCAAAAAAGCAAAAACTTTAGTAGAATAGTGACTATGATAAGAGGAGCGGAAGACGTGAATCTTGATAAAAAGCAGAAAGGCGAATAAGAGCGGCCTTGCAATCTGCAAATTTACTTACATGGGAGGTATTACATATGGACGTTTTTAGAACTGACCGAATCAGAAATGTGGTGCTGCTGGGGCACAGCGGCTCCGGAAAGACAAGTCTGACCGAAGCTATGGCTTATCTTTCCGGTATGACAAACCGTCTCGGAAAAGTGACAGACGGAAATACCGTCAGCGATTTTGACAAAGAAGAAATCAAGCGCAAATGCTCTATTTCCACAACGCTTGTCCCGGTCGTATGGGGAAAAAATAAGATCAATGTTCTGGATACTCCTGGAATGTTTGATTTCGTAGGAGAAGCACAGGAAGCCGCTTCCGCAGCAGATGCCGCTGTAATCGTGGTATCCGGAAAAGCCGGCGTGCAGGTCGGAACCCAGAAAGCATGGGAACTCTGCGAGAAATACAATCTTCCGCGTATGATCTTCGTAACGGAAATGGATCAGGACGATGTCAGCTACCGAGAAGTCGTTGAGCAGCTCACCGAACTGTACGGAAAACGAATCGCACCGCTTCATATGCCTCTGCGTGAAAACGGTAAATTTGTAGGATATATCAATATTGTAAAGAACAAAGGCCGCAGATATATCGAAAAAGATAAAAAAGAAGAATGCCCGATTCCGGATTACTCCGTAGAATATCTGGAGAAGTACCGTGAAACCCTGATGGAATCCGTGGCAGAAACAAGTGAAGAGTTTATGGACCGCTACTTTGGCGGAGAAGAGTTCTCGGTAGCAGAGATTTCCGCAGCGCTTGCCATGAACGTAGGAGACGGCACCATCGTTCCGGTATGCATGGGCTCCCCGGTCAATCTGCAGGGCGTATCGAACCTTCTGGATGATATCTGCGGATACTTCCCGGATCCGTCCACCCGTCCGTGTGCCGGCATCAATCTCAATACGAACGAAATTTTCGAGGCAAATTACGACTTTGCGAAACCGAAGAGCGCGACCATTTTCAAGACGATCGTGGATCCGTTCCTTGGAAAATATTCAATGATTAAGGTTTGCTCCGGCGTTATTAAAAGCGATGATGTGCTCTATAATGTAGATCAGGAATCCGAAGAAAAACTGAGCAAGCTGTACGTGCTCGAAGGCTCCAAGCCGATCGAAGTACCGGAGCTTCATGCAGGAGATATCGGTGCCATCGCAAAACTCGGCGATGCAAGAACCGGCGATTCCCTTGCGACAAAGAACAATCAGGTCCGCTACGGAAAACCGGATGTTTCGACTCCGTACACCGCAAAACGATATAAACCGAAGAACAAAGCCGATGTAGATAAGATCTCCCAGGCATTTGCCAAGATGATGCAGGAAGACCTGACTATGAAGCAGTCAATGATTCTGCAAACCATCAGACATTGCTGTACGGCATGGGCGACCAGCACATCGATATTATCGTCAGCAAGCTGCTGGAGCGCTACAAAGTAGAAGTAGAGCTGTCCCGTCCGAAGGTAGCCTTCCGCGAGACGATCCGCAAAAATTCGGATGTAGAAGCAAAATACAAAAAACAGTCCGGCGGCCACGGCCAGTACGGTCATGTAAAAATGCGCTTCTCCGCTTCCGGAGATCTCGAGAAACCATACGTTTTCGAGCAGGAAGTTGTCGGCGGCGCCGTTCCGAAGAACTACTTCCCGGCTGTTGAAAAAGGTATCCAGGAAGCCGTACAGAAAGGCCCTCTGGCTGCTTATCCGGTAGTCGGCGTCAAAGCCGTTCTGTATGATGGTTCTTATCATCCGGTAGACTCCTCCGAGATGGCATTCAAGACCGCAGCGATCCAGGCGTTCAAGAAAGGCTTTATGGAAGCATCCCCGGTTCTCCTTGAGCCGATCGTTTCGATGAAGATCACTGTAGACGATAAATACACCGGCGATATCATGGGCGATCTCAACAAACGCCGCGGCCGTGTGCTCGGCATGAATCCGGATCACAAGGGCCATACGATTATCGAGGCTGATGTTCCGGAACTTGAGATCTACGGATACGGCACAACACTCCGCTCCATGACAGGCGGAAGCGGTGATTTCTCCTATGAGTTTGCGAGATATGAGCAGGCTCCGTCCGATATCCAGGCAAAAGAGATTGAGGCAAGAGCTTCGAAGGTTGAAAAAGCAGAAGAATAAAGCTTTATAAAATAGTGTGATAAAACAGAGAAAATCCGGTTTCGGGAGCAGAATTCGCCCGGAAACCGGATTTTTCTGCGGTTTTTGAAGAAAAACGGAGGATATAGGAAAAAATAAATTGTAAAAACAGGGAAAGAGTGATAGAATACAGCTATATGTTCAAATGTGCATGCTGTCCTATGCGGCAGTGTGAGAAAAAAGAACTTTGAACTTGAACATGCAGGAGGTTACCTATGAGTAAAAGATATGAGCCACAGGACATTGAAAAAAGTGGCAGAAGATCTGGCAGGATGAAAAAGCCTTTGCCGCCACAGATGATTATACAAAACCGAAATACTACGCACTCGTTGAGTTTCCGTATCCGTCAGGACAGGGACTTCACGTAGGCCATCCGCGTCCGTACACTGCACTGGACATCGTAGCCAGAAAGCGCAGAATGCAGGGTTACAACGTTCTGTATCCGATGGGCTGGGATGCATTTGGTCTTCCAACGGAGAACTATGCGATCAAAAACCACATTCATCCGAAGATCGTTACCAAAAACAACGTACATCACTTCAAAGACCAGCTTCAGTCTCTTGGATATTCCTTCGACTGGGACAGAGAGATCAACACGACGGATCCGGAATACTATCACTGGACCCAGTGGATTTTCCTGAAACTTTTCAAAGCCGGACTGGCATATAAAAAAGAGATGCCGATCAACTGGTGTACTTCCTGTAAGGTAGGCCTTGCAAACGAGGAAGTTGTAAACGGCGTGTGCGAGCGCTGCGGAAGTCCGGTTGTCCGCAAAGTAAAGAGCGAGTGGATGCTGAAGATCACCGAGTATGCAGACAAGCTGATCGACGGTCTGGACGGCGTTGACTATATTGAGCGTGTCAAAACTTCCCAGAAAAACTGGATCGGACGTTCCCACGGAGCAGAGGTTGATTTCTCCCTGAAAGATAAACCAGAGAAGCTGACTATCTACACCACACGCCCGGATACCCTGTTCGGTGTTACGTACATGGTACTCTCCCCGGAGCATCCGTACATCGACCAGTACAAAGATGAGATCAAGAACTGGATGAGGTCTGCGCATACCGTGAGATGGCAGCCAGAAAATCCGATTTTGAGCGTTCCGAGCTTGCAAAAGACAAGACCGGTGTTATGATCGACGGACTTTCCGCAGTCAACCCGGTTAATGGAAAAGAGATCCCGATCTGGATTTCTGATTATGTACTGATGAGCTACGGCACCGGCGCCATCATGGCAGTACCGGCACACGATGAGCGTGACTGGGAGTTCGCAAAGAAATTCAACATGCCGATCATCGAGGTTGTTGCAGGCGGCGACGTACAGAACGAAGTTTACACCGACGTTGCAGAGGGAACTCTTGTCAACTCCGGTTTCCTGAACGGACTTTCCGTTGCGGAAGCAAAAAAGAAAATTCTTGAGTGGCTCGAAGAGAACCACGTTGGAAAAGCAAAAACAAACTATAAGCTGCGTGACTGGGTATTCTCCCGTCAGCGTTACTGGGGTGAGCCGATTCCGATCGTACACTGCGACAAATGCGGTTACGTTCCGGTTCCGGAAGAATCCCTTCCGCTGGAGCTGCCGGATGTAGAGAGCTACATGCCGACCGATAACGGCGAGTCTCCGCTGGCTGCCATGACAGACTGGGTCAACACCACCTGCCCGTGCTGCGGAGGACCTGCAAAACGTGAGACCGATACCATGCCGCAGTGGCTGGTTCTTCCTGGTATTACATCCGCTATACCGATCCGAAGAACAAAGAGGCTCTGGCAAGCAAAGAAGCTATGAAATACTGGCTGCCGGTTGACTGGTACAACGGAGGAATGGAGCATACCACCCTTCACCTTCTGTATTCCCGTTTCTGGCATAAATTCCTGTACGATCAGGCGTAGTTACCTGCCCGGAACCGTATCAGAAACGTACTTCCCACGGAATGATCCTCGGCGAGAACGGCGAGAAGATGAGTAAATCCCGTGGAAACGTTGTCAACCCGGATGATATCGTAGCTGAGTTTGGTGCAGATACCCTGCGTACGTACGAGATGTTCATCGGTGCCTTCGACTTAAGCGCATCCTGGTCTCAGGAAGGCGTAAAAGGATGCCGTCGTTTCCTCGAGCGTGTATGGAAACTGCAGAACAGCCTGGTAGACGGAGATTCCTACTCCAAAGAGCTGGAGTCCAAAATGCACCAGACCATCAAGAAAGTATCCAGCGATTACGAGTCCCTGAAATACAATACGGCAATCGCAGCGATGATGACCCTGGTCAATGAGTTCTACAAAGCCGGAAAAGTAACGAGAAAAGAGTTCGAAACCCTTCTGATCCTGCTGAATCCGGTTGCACCGCATATGACCGAGGAACTGTGGGCAGACCTTGGATATGAAGGTCGTCTGTATCAGACCGCATGGCCGGAGTTTGACGAGGAGAAGACCGTAGAGGCAGTAGCCGAGATCGCTGTTCAGATCAACGGCAAAATGCGCGGAACGATCAAAATCGCCAAAGATGCAGATAAAGAGACCGCAATCGCCGCTGCAAAAGAGGCAGTTGCAGACAAACTGACCGGAAACATCGTAAAAGAAATTTACGTACCGGGAAGAATTGTGAATATCGTTCAGAAATAATAATTATGTAAGCTGAAGAAAGGAGGCTGATTCTTGGAAAAAGAGTCAGTCTCCTTTTGCATAAATATTGCTGTTTAGCAAGGAGGGATACAAAATGAATCTTGAAACAATCAGACAGGAAGCGCGTGCCGTCTCAGAGGAGCTGATTACGACAGCGCAGATGAAACCGGGACAGATTCTGGTAGTGGGATGTTCTTCGAGTGAAATTCACAACAGTAAGCTCGGAACGGATTCCAGCCAGGAGATCGGGCAGGCGGTGTTTGAGGCGCTGTGTGCGTGTACGAAGGAGCACGGGCTGTATCTGGCGGCGCAGTGCTGTGAGCATCTGAACCGTGCGGTTGTTCTGGAGCGTGCGGCGGCAGAAAAATATGGTTACGAGCCGGTCTGCGCGGTACCGTGGCTGCATGGCGGCGGATCGTTTGCGATGGCGGCATACTATGGATTGGAGGACGCTGTCACCGTAGAGCGTGTGCAGGCGCATGCAGGTATTGATATCGGTGATGTGCTGATCGGCATGCAGCTGAAGGCAGTAGCCGTTCCGGTCCGGGTATCGCAGAAAACGATCGGAGATGCGCACGTTGTCTGCGCGCGGACAAGACCGAAATACATCGGCGGCGAGCGGACGCATTACGCGGAAGATCCGGAGATGAGAAAGTAAGAAACTGTGATTTGTAAATCAAAAAATGCCGTACAGGCGGAGGAAAAATTTCCAACGCTGTACGGCATTTTTGATGGTTGGTTTTACGTTTTATTTCGCTTTTCTCGCTTCCCGTTTTCGCAGGAAGAAAATTTTCTGCTTCCGGTAAAAAGAGGAAATGGAATCCACGAGGATGCTCAAATATCGCAGAACCGGCTCTGTTGCGACAGAGAATACGACCAGCAGCATGATACATTTTCTGGACATATCAGAAATGGCGAACAGTTGGTTCAGATAGGTACTGCAGAAAATGAAGGCAATAATCGAGCCGATCAGGATCGTCCAGCGCATCCAGTTGAGCGGCTTGCTGATCCGGTAGAGAATCATAAAACCGACAATGGCGAGCAGTACGGTGGCAGCGGTCGAAATATCTTCCGAGCCGACCGCAAATTCCTGGCCGAAGACGACGAGTGTTGCGACCATCAAAAAGTCGGTCAGCGCCGCAGGCAGGGCCCGTGTCAGAATGTTCGTGATAAAGTGGCCCGCGATCCGGTTTTTGTTCGGCATTAGCGAGAGCAGGAAGCCTGGAATACCGATCGTAAACATACTGATCAGCGAGATCTGGGACGGCTCCAGCGGATACGTCACCATCGAGATCAGTGAGAAGATGGACAGCAGGAACGAGAAAATGTTCTTTACCAGGAACAGCGTTCCCGAGCGCTGCAGGTTGTTGACAACGCGGCGGCCTTCCAGTACGACAGAAGGCATCTTCGAAAAGTCGTTGTCCAGCAGAACGAGCTGTGCAGCCTGTGCGGCAGCGTCACTTCCGGATGCCATCGCAACGGAGCAGTCGGCATCCTTTAATGCGAGCACATCGTTGACACCATCGCCGGTCATCGCAACGGTCTTGCCGTTTTTCTTTAAAGCCTGGACAAACTGGCGTTTTTGGTCTGGTGTGACACGGCCGAACACGGTGTATTTCAGGATTGCTTCTTCGAGCTCTTCCGGTGTCTTTAGAGTGGAAGCATCAATATAATCCTCTGCGTGTGCAATCCCTGCCTGGCGGGCAACCTCAGATACCGTTACCGGAGTATCACCGGAGATGACCTTGACATGGACACCCTGATCTTCGAAGTAGCGGAACGTTTCCGGTGCTTCTTTTCGGATCGGATTGGAGAGAAGCACGTAGCCAAGCGGCGTGACACGGCCGGAGAGTGCTTTTCCATTCGGTACAGTTTCGGATGTGCCGAAGACGAGGAGACGGAATCCCTTTGAGGTATACGCTTCAATTTCACTCTGATAGCGTGCAAAATCATCGCGGAGAACGAACTCCGGGGCACCGAGCACGTAGGAGACATCCGAAAATGTCACACTGGAATACTTGAATTCCGAGGAGAACGAAGTCATCGAAACGGCAGTTCTGCCGTTGTTGTCTTTAAAATATTCTTTCAGTGCCGCCATAGTAATGTTGTCGTTTGACATGGCAGATGCGAAATCACCGACCGCAAGGGAAAGCTCTTCTTTCTGCGGTGCGGGAGCATTTTCGCCGGATTCTGTATCAGGGACTGAACTGGAGCCGACCAGAATCAGATCATGTACTTTCATATTTGTCTCGGTGATGGTTCCCGTCTTATCGACACAGAGCACGTTGACGCGAGCCAGCGTCTCGATACATTTCATATCATGCACGAGAACCTTCTGCGAAGCCAGCCGCATAACGCTGACGGCAAGGGCAACGCTTGCAAGCAGGTAAAGACCTTCTGGGATCATGCCGAGCACGGCGGCCACCATCGAGGTAATGCTCTCACGGAACGTTTCGTGGGAGACGAAAAACTGCTGGCCGAAGAGCAGAAGACCGATCGGAATGATCAGAATGCCGACAACCTTTACCAGCTTGTTGAGGGAGCGGATCATCTCGGACTGTTCGCCCTCTTTCATGGCCTTTGCTCGAGGGTCAGACGGGAAATGTAGGAATCTTCACCGACCTGGGTCAGACGGCTCTTGCAGCTTCCGGAGACGATAAAACTTCCGGACATCAGCTCGTCGCCCGGGCGCTTGGTAATCTCATCGGATTCACCGGTAAGCAGCGATTCGTTGACCTGTACCTCACCTTCAAGCACGACAGCATCAGCGCAGATCTGTTTTCCTGCGGTAAATACAACAATATCATCGAGTACGAGATCCTCCGCGGCGAGTGTTACCTCAGCACCGTCACGGATCGCAGTAGCCTTCGGCGCGTTTAAAACAGACAGCTTTTCCAGCGTCTTTTTCGCCTTGATTTCCTGTACAATGCCGATCAGCGTGTTCGCGATGATGACCGGCAGAAACGTAAGATCCCGGAACGAACCGGCAAGGATCAGAAAGATGGCAATAATCAGAAAAATCAGGTTGAAATACGTACAGACATTGCTCTTTACGATCTCGGCCGTTGTCTTGGACGGAGGTTCCACCGCGCAGTTGGTCCAGCCGTTCTCGCGGTACTCGGCAACCTGCTCGGCGGAAAGGCCTTTGGAAGGGTCTGCCTCATAGCGCGTCGTTGGAACACGGCGGTGAATGATTTCGGGAATTGTTTTGTTCATAACAGTTATATTCCTCTCCGGCTGTCCTGATAAAGAAGAGACAGCCTCACTGTGGTTTGGTTGAAAAAGATCACGTCTGGAATCTTTTTCCATACTAAGAAGTATACCATAGAGCATCGAAAAAGAAATGAAGGAAGTATTAAATTTTACGAAAAAAGACTTCGCAAAGAGGAACAAGATAGGAATGTGCGAAAAGTCTTTTGTATTCTGAATTCAGTCCTGTATTTCCTGAAGATTGCGGATGTTCGCTCCGCCATCATGGAGTAATTGGTGTAATAAACAACGAAACCCGGTTTGCTTCCGTTTGGTTTACGCAGGTTTTTCTTTAAGGTGTAGTCGATTTCCACCTTCGGTGCCTGTCTGCCTTTCGAGTAATAGGCGGCGAGAGCAGCGGCCTCTTCGTAGACGGAATCCGGCAGCTCTTTACCGTTCGTCTTTACGATGACATGGCTGCCCGGCTGGCCTTTCGCGTGGAACCACCAGTCGTTGCCGGAGGCGAATTTAAACGAAAGTTCCTCGTTCTGGAAGTTGTTCTTGCCGACATAAATGTCAAAGCCCTCGGAAGAGCGGTAGTGGAACGGATGGGAGGTGATTTTCTGCTTTTTCCCTGTCGGTCCCTTGCGGCGGATGTAGCCGTACTCGATCAGCTCTTCTTTTAACTGCACCAGATCCGCCTCATCGAGCGCAATATCAAGCGCCGTGCTGATGGATTCGAGATGGTCGATTTCCTCTTTCGTCTCGACAAGAAGTTCTTCGAGTGCCTCACGGGTCCGCTTCAGCTTTCCGTAGCGGTCGAAGTATTTTTTCGCATTTTCGCCGGCAGAGAGCGTTCCGTCGAGCGGAATCGTGATTTCCTCGCCGTTATAGTAATTGACGGCTTTCAGCGAAGTATCGCCCGGCTGGCAGCTGTAGCCGTACGTATTTAAAAGCTCACCGTAAATCCGGTATTTTTCCCGCTTGTCGGTGTCTTTTAACTGTTTCTGCTGCAGGTCGTATTTTTTGACATTCCGTTCGAGTGCGGTATTGACGACACGGCGCAGATCGGAAGATTTCTGACGGATGCGGGTGATGCGGTTTTTCATGGCATAGTATGTTTCCAGTACACCGGAGATCGAATCGTATGTTTCCTCCCGCAAATCCTGATACTGCGTCAGTTTCAGTGCGGAAAATTCTTTCGGCTCATCGCCTGGTATACGATGTTCGGCGTAAATGCGCCGTTTTTGATATCCTCAATCAGATAAGAGAAGGTGCGGAACAGATGAAGCTTTGCATTTTCTTCGAGTGCATTGACCGCAAATCCGCCGTCGATGCCGGCGCGGCAGCAGACTTCCTCCGCCATCAGCGGGCTGAAGCCGGTAAGGGAAGTGTAGATTGCCTTTGCGGCAGCCATCGGTTTCGTGCAGACGAAATCGAAAAATTCTTCTTCTGTGATCGTGAGCGGATCTTTCTTATCCTGCGTGTGCGGAATGAACCAGGTGCGGCCCGGAAGAACCTCACGGACAGAACTCATGTTGGCGGAAATATGTTTGATACTGTCAAGGATCGTATTGTCCTCCTGACAGAAGATCAGGTTGCTGTGTTTTCCCATGATCTCCACAATCAGCTTCTTGCGGCAGATATCGCCGAGTTCGTTCAAATGCTCGAGCTCAAAAATAAGAATACGCTCGAGTCCCGGCTGGGTAACGGAGAGAATGCGGGCGCTGCCGATGTGTTTGCGGAGCAGCATACAGAAATTCGGTGCGGTCATCGGGCCGGGCTTATTGTTGTCCGTCAGGTAGATCAGCGGAAGCGAAGCACTTGCCGAGAGGAGAAGACGGTAAACGGTACGGTTGTTTTTTATTGTAATCATCAGCTCGTCGTTTTCCGGCTGTGCGATCTTGTTGATCTTTCCGCCGACGATGGTCTGATTCAGTTCCTGTGCAATATTTGCAATGGTAATTCCATCAAAAGCCATAGAAAATATCTCCTTTGTTTGAAATTCTGGTATTTTCATTATAATACAGAAAAAAAGATTTGACTAGGCTTTCTGAATGAATTATAATAAATCTGTATGGGTAGATGTATTTTCTGAAAAAGACTTCAGAAGGTACAGGAAAGGACGGATTGTGGCAAAACTGATCAACATCGGATTCGGCAATGTCGTAAATTCGGATAAAATAATAGCAGTGGTGAGTCCCGAGGCGGCACCCGTCAAGCGTATGGTGCAGCGTGCAAAGGAAAGCAACCGCATCATCGATGCGACGCAGGGAAGACGCACGAAAGCAGTGCTCATCACCGGAGAAGAATTTATCATCCTTTCGGCTTTGCAGCCGGAAACGATCAGCCGCAGATTCAACGGCGGCTGGGAAACAGAAAAAGAGCGAGGGGAATCTGAAAATGAGTAGAGGAATACTTACTGTAGTATCCGGTTTTTCCGGAGCAGGAAAAGGAACACTGATGAAACGCCTGATGGAGGAGTACGACAACTATGCGCTGTCCATCTCCGTCACCACAAGAGACCCGCGTCCGGGCGAGGAAGACGGCGTATCGTACTTTTTCCGTACAGAAGAAGAGTTTGACCGCATGGTAGAAGAGGATGCCTTCCTCGAGTATGCGCGTTACGTAAAACATTCCTACGGAACGCCGAAGGCATACGTAGAGGAGCAGCTGGATGCCGGAAAAGATGTTCTGCTTGAGATTGAAATCCAGGGAGCACTTCAGGTCAAGGAAAAACGTCCGGACACCCTTCTTGTGTTCATCACACCGCCGACCGCCGAGGAGCTGGAACGACGCCTCCGGGGACGCGGAACGGAAACAGAAGAAGTCATCAAAGGCAGAATGGAGCGTGCAAAAGAGGAAGCACAGGGCATGGACCAGTACGATTATGTCCTGATCAACGACGACCTCGAAACCTGCGTAAAACAGATGCATGAGACCATTCAGAGCCAGCATTTCATGAGCAGCAACCAGAAAGACTTTATCGAACAGATGAAAAAAAGTCTGGAAAAATAGAAAGGAGCATTTATTATGATTCATCCATCTTATCAGGAACTGATTGCAACTATTAACGAGGGCCAGGATCTGGACGAGGCACCGGTTGTCAGCAGCCGTTACTCTCTGGTACTTGCAACAAGCAAACGTGCAAGACAGATCATCGGCGGAGCTGAACCGCTTGTAAAAGTGAAAAAAGGCATGAAACCGCTTTCCATCGCCGTAGAGGAGATGTACAAAGGAGAGGTTACAATCCTTCCGGAATCTGAAGTTGAAGCGGAAGAGGAAACAAAAGAGGAGCCAGTAATTGAATAATATGAAAATTCTGTTTATTTCCCTTGGATGCGATAAAAACCTGGTAGATTCCGAGCATATGCTGGGTCTTCTGGTAGAGCATGGCTTCGAGATCACCGATTCCGAGGAAGATGCAGAGGTTATCGTGATAAACACATGCTGCTTTATCCACGACGCCAAAGAAGAAAGCATTCAAAATATTCTTGAAATGGCGAAGTACCGTACAGCGGGAAGCTGTAAGGTTCTTCTGGTAACGGGCTGTATGGCAGAGCGCTACCGCGATGAAATCATTGAGGAGATTCCGGAGGTTGACGCCGTACTTGGAACGAACAGCTATGACAAAATCCTGGATGCCATTCAGGATGTCCTCGGCGGCGACCGCTTCCAGGAGTATGCCGATCTGAAAGGACTGCCGAAAATTGACGCACAGCGCGTTGTAACGACAGGCGGCCATTACGAATATCTGAAAATTGCAGAGGGCTGTGACAAGCACTGTACCTACTGCATCATTCCGAAGCTGCGCGGACCGTACCGCTCCGTTCCGATGGAGGAACTGATAGCAGAAGCGAAGACGATGGCAGAACAGGGTGTCAAAGAGCTCGTTCTCGTTGCGCAGGAGACAACCATTTATGGTATCGATCTGTACGGAAAGCCGTCTCTCCACCTTCTGTTAAAAGAGCTCTGCAAAATTCAGGAGCTCTACTGGATCCGGATTCTGTACTGCTATCCGGAGGACATCTATCCGGAACTCGTTCAGACGATGAAGGAAGAGCCGAAAGTCTGTCACTACCTGGATCTGCCGATTCAGCATGCCAACGATGAGATCCTGCGCCGCATGGGTCGCAGAACATCCAAACAGGAGCTGATCGACAAAATTGATTTCCTGAGAAGCGAGATGCCGGATATCACACTGCGCACCACGCTGATCACAGGATTCCCGGGAGAGACAAAAGAGCAGCACAAAGAACTCCTCGAGTTTATCAACGACATGGAGTTCGACCGTCTCGGCGTATTCACCTACTCTCCGGAGGAGGGAACACCGGCTGCTGCGATGGAGCATCAGATCGACGAGGAGGTAAAACTGGACCGTCAGGCAGAACTGATGGAGCTGCAGCAGGATATCTCTGCAGAACTCGGCGAGCGCAGGATCGGCCAGGAGCTTCTTGTTATGATCGAGGGCAAAGTGGCGGATGAGGATGCCTATGTGGGCAGAAGCCAGGCGGACGCACCGGGTGTAGACGGCTATGTATTTGTCAATACACCGGAAACACTCGTATCCGGCGACTTCGTAAGAGTGAAAATTACCGGTGCTCTGGAATATGATCTGATAGGAGAGATAAGCCAATGAATTTACCAAACAAATTAACGATTCTGCGGGTAATTATGATTCCGTTTTTCGTGTTCTTCCTGCTGTCTGGCGTGGGCGGAAGCGCGTCCAAATGGATTGCACTGGTAATCTTTGCCGCTGCCAGCATCACGGATACTCTGGACGGCTACATTGCAAGACGTGACAATCTGATTACCGATTTCGGAAAGTTTATGGATCCGCTGGCAGATAAGCTGCTGGTATGCTCTGCACTGATCTGCTTTGTAGAGCTGGACAAGCTTCCGGCGTGGATGGTTATTATTATCATCGCAAGAGAATTTATCATCAGCGGTTTCCGCCTGGTTGCTTCGGACAATGGAATTGTCATCGCAGCAAGCTGGTGGGGAAAATCGAAAACAATCAGCCAGATGATTATGATCATTCTTCTGATCGCCGACATTCCGGCACTTTCCGTGCTGAATACCGTGCTGATCTGGGTTGCACTGATTCTGACCGTTGTTTCTCTGATTGATTACCTGGTAAAAAATAAAAACGTGCTTTCCATGCAGAACTAGGCAGGAAAAAGCACAGAATAAAAACGCTGACCGGTTTGGGATTCCAGACCGGCAGCGTTTTTTGGTTTGTAGTTTTTCAGCGTTTTTTCCCGGAAGCAGCGGAGCGGAAGAGGCGTACCATCTGGTCAATTTTTGCCGCTTCCTGTTTGGATTTTCCGGCTTTGATGGCAGAGATGATCAGGTCCGCCTCGGAGGCGGAAAACTGTGCGCCGCCCTGATTTCCCTGCATCAGGGAGAGAAGAAACGGCATCATTTCCGCCTGGGATTTTCCGCGGCTCTGAGAGCCATCTGCTGCAGTGCCTGAAGCCGGGCAAAGTCAATTCCGGAAAGAGAGGGGTCCTGCGACCAGTCGTTTTGCTTATCATCTGAACTCATAGCAGATCCTCCTCATTTCCGGGATTTATATTCTGAAGCATCTGGATCATCTGCATGGTCTGAAACATCTGGGAGAGAAGATCCTCTGCGGACCGGCGGCAAAACGGGAAATATCCTGCAGCATCTCAAGCGGAGAGACGTGCGGGGCATCAACAGACATCATGGAAAGGTCGGCCGGACGGGAAAAAAGCTGAATGGTCCGCTGGAGCTCGAGCCATTTGCTCAAAATCGCAAGGGAGGCTGCAGGCCGAAGGAGGCGTAGGGAATGGCAGCCTTCAGCATCTGAAGCTGATCCTGTGCGATCATCTGGTCCAGCGGTGTCATCTGTTCCACATTTTGTTCCTGTTCCTGATTCAAATTAAGATCCTTCCTGGCAGCATTCCTGCATTTGTCTTTTTATTTCTCTTTATCTTATGTTCCAGGCCGGAAAAATGACAGAAGGCGGGAAAAACATATGATAAGAGGAAGAAAGAAAAAGGAGACCGCCGGAAAATGGAATGGAAAAGAAACAGCAAAAAGAAAACAGGTACTCGAAGGGAATGCCTTTTA
>ENA-OQHY01000401-OQHY01000401.1-human-gut-metagenome-genome-assembly--contig:-NODE-401-length-24745-cov-2.686165_pt1 | contig 24745 bp, 33 predicted proteins | sample MGYA00242570_ERZ504733 | MGnify/ENA primary metagenome ERZ504733 (study PRJEB26092, sample SAMD00036219) | human gut metagenome | host: Homo sapiens | study: EMG produced TPA metagenomics assembly of... | reverse complement strand
TGCTGCGCATGGGCCATCCGCTGCTCATCATCCCGTCGGAAGCCCGACAGGAGTACATCGCCGCCCTACGCATGATTCGCACCGAAGCCACCGACGAGCATCTCGTACGCTTTTTCTTCAAGATGGCTTCGCGACCTTCTCCACGAAGTTCCTGAAAAACGGTTCCCTGTGGGACCTGCTAAGTGCGACCACCACCTCTAACGTTAAGCCCATGATGGACGTCGGTCTGGATAACTTCGATCTGGTAAAATACCTGATTAGCCAGGTGATGCTCTCTGACGATGAACGCTTTGACGCGCTGAAAGAGTACTATCCGCAGGCGAAGAAAGAAGACTGGCGTTTGTGGCAGGCGGGTCAGCGTGTACAGATCATCAAACGCGATCCGAAAGAGGGCGGTGTACTGCGTCTGGGTACCGAAGTGTCAGTGACAAAGAAGGCACTGTTGCTGCGCTGCTGGGTGCGTCACCGGGGGCTTCTACCGCTGCGCCAATCATGCTGCATCTGATGGAAAAAGTGTTTAAAGACAAAGTTGCCAGCCCGGAATGGCAGGCAAAACTGAAAACCATTATTCCTTCTTACGGCACTAAGCTGAACGGTAACGTTGACGCGACGGAACAGGAACTGGAATACACCAGCCGCGTTCTGCAGCTGCAATATGTGAAGCCGCAAGCTGCTGCTGACGCAGCACCAAAGGCAGAGCTGAAGCCTCAGGCGGAAAACAAACCGGTCGCGGATATCGCACTCTGATGTGAAAAAGCCGGGTAGCGTTAGCGCTTACCCGGCTTATTAAACCGCACAGTATCATGGCCGGGTCAGGCGAAATCGCCACACGGCTTATCCTTAACGGACTTCTGCGGTGCCCGTCTCTTCTTCCGCCTTCCACACGCGATATTTCACTTCCACGTTTGCAGGCGTATAAACGACGATTGGCAGCTTGCTGTTATAGCGCAGCAGACTGTTGTCACCCAGATACGCGGTAACAAATTTCTTCTCTTTCTTGCCATCCGGGCAGGCCATCATGGTCGAAACCGGAGACGTCACTTTATCAAAGACGTAATAGTCGTAGCCCCAACCTTCCAGGGTTTTGCTTTCCAGCTGACCGCCCAGACGGTGCTGGTTGCAGTCCACTTCCAGCGTCTGGCCAATTAACAGTTCCACTTTGAAATTCGCTTCATCCTGCTGAGCGGGTAACTGAATGACCTGACGCTTCATCTTTTTCCGCTTGCGGATAAGGCGCTACTTTTTCCAGAGGCTGCGCTTTAGGGGTGTCGCTGGCGAAAGCGCTGGTGCTAACGCATGCGGCGGCAATCAGGGCAATGGCAAATTTAGGTGCTTTTTTCACAGTCATTCCTTTATGTCAAACTATCAGGCACAGGTTAACATAATGTTCGTGAATGGTTAGTGTAATTTACTTACATTTTCAATATTGGCAGCGTATAAAACTCTATTCATGCGCAATGAATAGTTGTTTGTACTGCATTGGAGTCTGGCGGCAGATCGTGTTATTTTAAGCGCCACATAATGTTATTCATCTGTGAAGGGAAGAGAGAGATGGTACGTGCAAAACTGAAAACACCTGAAGGCCGCAAGTTCCTGTTGGCGCTACTGGTTGTGTTTATGATTGCTGCCGCATGCGTTGGGCGGGCAACCATTGTTGGCGTTATTGAACAGTACAACATTCCTCTCTCTGCCTGGACGACCAGCATGTATGTCCTGCAATCAGCGATGATCTTTGTTTATAGCCTGGTGTTCACCGTGCTGCTTGCCATTCCGCTGGGTATTTTCTTCCTGGGTGGGCGTGATAAACACTAAACGCCTTTCCAGCGATAAAAAAGCCAGCCTGAGCGCTGGCTTTTTATTGGCTCGTTGTTCTTCCTCAGGTTTTTTAATCCGTCGTATCCTATTCTGTAAGCAGTCAGGCCACTGTTTTCAGAGCAGGAGTTACAGATGCTTTCCAGATTTACGGTACTCAGCCGGATCCCTCGTGGGGTCTGGGTAGTGGGTGGCGTCAGTATGTTGATGGACATCTCGTCAGAGAGTATCCACAGCCTGCTTCCACTGTTTATGATGACTACGCTTGGAACGAGCGTGTTGGTTATCGGCCTGATTGAAGGGCTCGCGGAGGCTACCGCTCTCTTTATCAAAGTCTTTTCGGGGGCGATTAGCGACTATCTTGGCAAGCGTAAAGGGCTGGCGCTACTCGGGTATGGCCTCGGTGCGCTGAGCAAACCCTTTTTCGCCCTCGCATCCTCTTCGGGGATGGTTTTAGGCGCGCGCCTGATGGATCGTGCGGGGAAGGGGATCCGCGGTGCTCCACGGGATGCACTGGTTGCAGATATCACCCCGCCGGAACTGCGCGGGGCGGCATATGGCCTGCGTCAGTCTATGGATACCACCGGCGCATTTCTGGGGCCACTACTGGCCGTGGGGTTAATGCTGCTGCTACACAATGATTTTCGCGCGGTTTTCTGGATAGCCTGATCCCCGGCTTTCTTTCGGTTGCGCTGCTGTATTTCGGCCTGAAGGAGCCGAAAACCCCTGTCGAACATAAACGCACTAATCCCATCAAAAGAGAGAATTTAACGCGGCTGGGAAAATCGTGCTGGTGGGTCATTGGCCTGGGGGCGGTATTCACACTGGCACGTTTTAGCGAGGCTTTTCTTGTCCTCCGTGCGCAACAGTCTGGCGTTCCCCTGGCCTTGATCCCGCTGGTGATGGTGGTGATGAACGTGATCTATTCTTTCTCGGCTATCCGTTTGGCAAACTCTCTGATGGTATGAGCATACCCGGCTTCTGCAGTGGGGGCTAGTCGTTTTGATTGCCGCTGATGTCGTTCTGGCCCTGAGTACCCACTGGACCGGTATTATTATTGGCGTTGCGCTCTGGGGCATGCATATGGGGATGACTCAGGGACTGTTGGCCGCGATGGTGGCCAAAACAGCGCCTGCGGATTTGCGCGGTACGGCGTTTGGTCTTTTCAGTCTGGTCAGCGGGGTCGGGTTACTGATGGCCAGCGTAGGTGCCGGCGCTATCTGGGAACTGTGGGGCGCAGAATATACCTTTTATGCCGGCGCGGTGATTTGTTTGCTGACGCTGCTTTATCTGCGTAAAACGCCTGCCGAAGTGCGGTAAGAATACGGTTATTAAAATGCTTTTCTTTTTTTAGTCGTAAGAATCTGGGCTGGACAGCATTCATGTTGATTCAACCAGCCCTGTCATCAATTGCAATAAATTCCTGCCTCTGTAATTAGACCCCCCGCTATACCGCCACGTTGTTCAATTATCACACCTCTTATCGCGTGAAATCCGGGTATATATCCCTCTCTGCATTGCTGACCGTGTCTGGCTTGGGGCCGCACCAGCTACGCAGGGACAGAGTGCTTTATCCAGGGTGAGGGATGCTTTCGTTACGTCAATGCACGTGCACTGAAACATTATTTCACTTTTTTATGCAGGATAATGAACCGGAAAAATTCACCATCTGAGTGTTATCCACTAAAAAATGATTTGTTGCGATAACAATAGAGATGTTTTGAAGCGAATTAACAGGGAAATATAGTGGCTGAGTTGATTGTTATTTCTACGATTTGAATTAGGGATATTGATAAATATCAAAAGTGTAATCGTTTACAGTCGTTATTATGCGCGGTTTGAAGTGCTTGTTTCGTTTGTTGAAAAAAGTCCCCGACATGTGCCGGGGTAGTTAATTGTTGTTTCTGTTTTCCCTTAACGTAAATTAAAGGTAATTATTGTAATGAACCGCCATTCTATCATTTCTTTATCCGTAATAATTGCGCTTTCATGCGGAAGTGTGAACGCCTTCGCTTCTAATTTCATGACCATGGATGAAAAAGCCACTGCTATTCAGTCGATTCGCAATGAAGCCAATCAGGCCATGGAGGATAAGCAGGCTGCATTAAAGCTTACAATGCCGACCGTTCACCTGAAAATATGGCCCGTTTAGGGGACATCGAAAACAGCTTACGCACTGCAGGCGATCGTATTAATGCAGTACAGGCAACTGAAATGGCTCCCGATGCGCCGCGACCTGTAACACAAAGAACGCCGCAACCCCTGCAGCAGAAAACGCCACACATTACGGGCACGACTTACCGGAACGCTGTAATTTCAATGCAGCAAGTCACAACAGGGCCAGCCTTACCTGCAGGAACTGCCGTTAACACCCCTGACGCCACCAAAATGTCTGCAGTGGCTGCGCCACAAATCACAGGCACAACTTACCGCGCCGCAGTGGTATCTATGCAGCAAGCGACAACAGGTCCAGCCTTACCCGCTGCACGGCGGTTACTGCGCCCTCGCTTACTCATACTCCAGCCACCACGAAAGCACCTGATAACGTTACAAGTGTTGCCATAACAAAAGACACGGGCTCGATTAACGTTGCTGTGTCCAGTATGAAGCCGGGGACGCCTGTGAATATCACGGTTAATGGTGTCACTACTACCACCACCGCAGGGGAGATCGCCAAAGTCGATCCGAATGTGCAAATCGCAGTTCCGCATGTAGACGCGTTGATCGTCTCTCAGCGTCAGGGAAGCGATCATAGCCGTAATAACTCACGACATGAGCATGGAACGGGGAACGGCAGCAACAATGCAGCCAACAGCAACAGCGCCCACGGCTTAGGCGGTGGCAATCATATTGGTGGTGGTAGCGCGCAGTCTGGCTCCAGAAACGTGGGTCACTGGTGATAGTCAATCTCTTGATGGGTTGGTTTTTGGGGGTTGTCAGTGGCTGGTGTATGGCTGGAATAGTGGCAAACCTGAAAGAAATCAGGCGACAACATGTCGAATTTGGGAAGTATTTTAAGTGAAACCCTTAAAAAAAGTGTTACTGATGAAAAAGGCTCGGTGGATATTAATCATTCTGGCAGCGGTGACTACAACAGGATGTAGCATTGCTTCTCAACCCGAAACGGATGCATTAAGCACCCGGCCTTTCATGGGGGGGAACGGTAAACGTGTTGCGGCAATGTCAGATTTTCAAATCTGCGAGGCGTTGGGCTATGCACAGGCCCACCACGAAACGAAAGTTTACAACACGCTTTCCGCATTGTTGGAGCAACGCCAACAGGCGGGCACGCTCAGGATCGCTCAGGGTGATTGCACCGCAGCAGCGCTAAACGTCATCAATGAGGAAAAGGCCAAAGTGAAACCGTAACGCATCAGGGGGGCCTAAACGGGCCCCTTTTTTTCCAGTAAGTTACATCACACCCATTTCCCTTTGCAGAAATACAAAAACAACCCGGAAGGGTTGGTTTTCAAGAATATGTTGGTCGGAAAAACGCTTCTTGGGGATGTCCTCATGTGGCTTATGAAGACATTACAAACATCGCGGTGTGTTAATCAATGGGGAGCAGGGTAGGGTTAGATATGTATCAGCTCAGACTCGTTTTGGCTGTCTCAATACACCGAACCAAACCTAATATGGCAGTAAACGCTCAATCGCGACGTAACAGATTTGGACTTACACTCGTAGCCCATCCACACTTACTCGTGGCAGATCAATTACTGTCTTAATGCTTGTTTCAATGCAGTCAATGATGGACTCACGAGGCCCGCAGCGCCAGTCTGCGCTCGCATAGAAAGAATTAAGCACCGTATTCATATTTTCAATACTTTCAAAGGCTCGAATGAGATAGTAGCAATCAAGATCGTGCAGAGAGTGACCAAACGACACCACATCGATGCCGTGGCGTTGATGTAGAGGAACGCTAATTTCTGCCATGACGTTATGAAAAAATGGTCCGGTGCCTTTGTGTAAATTGTATTGCAGTATCTCGACTGTTTTCATCATCACTGCTCCAGACGTTGGTGTATCGCACTAAGTCGATTGTCCAATGTTATTGTGTTACACAAAGGAAAATTATCAGCTAAAGTCCGCGCCAGTACATTCGATATGAGGGCTTCAAAGAAATTTATTCATTTGTAAGCCACATATCAGACTCTTCAAACATATCCTCCAGCATGCGGTTCAACTTTTCACGATCGCTTTTGCTGGCATCGCTATTGAGTCCGTTAGCCTGCATAGGCTTAACCTTCACTTCAGCATCAGGGAAGATGTTATGCACTCGCTTCGTAAGCTCGGCCAATATAATTTCTCTGGCTCCATCCAGGCCCTGAACATTTCGCTTATCGTAAACCAATTCAACAAACATAAAACCTCCGTAATAACTTCAAGTGGGGGAGGTATTTTTACTGTAAAAATATACAGCGTCAAGCGTGGCGGAGTGTTTTAAGGGGGGGTTGTCGACCGTTGGTGCTGAAACTACAGGTACTAATTCCCATCAGAAATTAAGCAATAAAAAAACCAGCCATAACCGGCTGGTTTTAAAGAGTATTTTTGGTCGGCACGAGAGGATTTGAACCTCCGACCCCCGACACCCCATGACGGTGCGCTACCAGGCTGCGCTACGTGCCGACGCATAAAAAGAATACTACTCGATTCCGTTTTGAATGCAAGGGAATCTGTTGCTAACTGGTTTATAATTAATCAGTTAGCGATAAAGCGCTTCTCATCCGTCAGAACCTGCAGCAGCAGGCTCAGCTGCGGTTTTTGGTCTTTCAACCGCTCACCCTGCAGATTATACGTCTGATACTTCCCATTGTTGTTCAGCACCAGCGTCAGCGCTGGCGTAGTCACCACCAGCGTGCTCTCTCCGGCAGCCGTCACCCAGTTATGGCGGCGGGTGGCACTGAAGAGATCCTGCCCCTGTGAATACTCGTTTGCTGGCGTGCTGACGTGCAGCAGACGTTGCATCAGGGTCGTCATCACATCTTTATGTTCAGTCAGCATATTGATGCGCTGCGCCGGCGTTCCCGGCCAGTGGATCACCAGCGGAACATGCAGATTTGGACGCGACCACTCCATGCTCTTCGTTTCGTCACCCAACGGGATACCATGACCGGCCGTGACGATCACGACGGTGTTATCCAGCTTGCCAGACTCGCGCAACGCGTCGAGCACGCGGCCAATCTGTGCATCAACATCACCGGCAGCGCGGCTGTAGCGGCGCGCAAAGCCTTTCTGATTCGTGTCCTCAAGGTTGGTGCCGTTTAAGGCAACCCACGAGAACCAGCGGTTATCTTCCTGGGCGTAGCGTTGCAGCCAGCTTATCCACTGACTGGCGGTCTGTTCATCTGTCTGGCTCTGTGCCGCCGGCAGTGAGAAGTCTGACAGCAGCGCCTGGCGATAGAGCGCGCTGTTAAAGCCATCCGAAGAGAATAGCCCTAACTGATAACCCTGCTGATTAAGTCCGGTGATCAGTGCCGCAGGAATACGTGCGGACAGCACGCCGTCCATGTATCCGGCTGAAATGCCGTAGAACAGACCAAAGATACCCGCGTCGGTCGAGTTACCGGAACTCATATGCTGTGTAAACGTCACGTTCTTACTGGCGAAATCAGCCAGAGCAGGCATCTGCTTCTCGTAACGTGAATAATTCAGGCCATCGACGGTGATTAACAGGACGTTTTGCCCGCGGCCCATATCGCGATAGCGTAGTTCGCTCAGCGGATACTGAACGCTGACCGCTTCCGGATTACCCTGTTCGACCAGACGGCGCTGATACTCCTGCGCATCCAGCAGGCCGTGTTTTTCGAGGAAACGGCGGGCCGTCATCGGATAAGAGAGCGGCAGGTTAGCGCGCTGCATGGTAATAGGGCGATAGAAGTTTGCATCCGCCCAGATATACATGATGTGCGAGCTAATAAAGGAGACGAAAAAGAGCGTCGCAACGGGCTTCGCGTAATGGCGGCGCCGGGTCAGGCTGCGCAGTTTTTGCCAGCTCCAGGTGGCAAACAGCATCTCAATAAGCAGGATCACCGGAACGCTGATAAACATCAGCTGCCAGTCACGGGCCGTTTCGTTTTGATCCGGGTTGATCACCAGTTCCCAGACGATGGGGTTGAGATGCAGGTGAAAACGGGTAAAGACTTCGCTGTCGATAAGCAGCAGCGTTATCCCCGCCGTCGCGAGGATAGCGGACAAGAAGCGCATGAGCCGCTGCGACATGACGATAAACGTCAGGGGGAACAGGATCAGCAGATAGGTGGCGAAAACCAAAAAGCTAAAGTGACCCACAACGCTCATCCAGGAGTAAATACGCCCGGTTAGCGTTGTCGGCCAGTCTGCGACAAACAGATAACGACAGCCAATGACCGACGCTAACAGAATGTTGAACAGGGCAAACCAGTGTCCCCAGCTGACCATCTGGGAGACTTTTTCACGGTAGCGCTGACGATTCGTCACCATAAACTGTTGTTCGTTTCCCTTAATGGGCCTGGTCGTCGCTGACGGAGGACTGTAACGCCTGGGCGAAAGATTTGGCGATCGCCTGACGCTGAGCCGGAGCAACGCTGGTATTGATAAGGTTGGTGACCATATTTCCCAAAACCATCAGGGAGAGATCGGTCGGCGTTTTATGTTTTTCCAGTACGTTGACCAGCTCACTGAGCAGTTGTTCAACGTGTTCATCACTGTAGCGGGAATGTTGTGGCATAAATCAAAATCAGTTTGTTGATGAAAGGGCAACATATTACCGTAGCGACAGCTTTTTTTCCCCTTTTTTATCTGTTGTTGCACACATGACCTGGTGGTGGTTGAATACCGCCCGGTCTAAAAGGAGAGTTTATCATGAGTCTGGAAATCAACCAGATTGCCTTGCACCAGCTTATCAAGCGTGATGAGCAAACCCTTGAAGTGGTGCTTCGCGATTCGTTACTGGAACCCACGGCGACCGTTGTGGAAATGATGGCGGAGTTGCACCGCGTCTACAGTGCTAAAAATAAAGCCTATGGTCTGTTCAGCGAAGAGAGCGAACTGGCTGATAGTCTTCGTCTGCAGCGTCAGGGCGAAGAGGATTTCCTGGCGTTTAGCGCGCCGCCACCGGACGTCTGCGTGACGAACTGGCAAAATACCCGTTCGCAGACGGCGGTATCGTCCTGTTCTGTCACTATCGCTACCTGGCAGTAGAGTATCTGCTGGTCACCGTGCTGAACAATTTAAGCAGCATGCGCGTGAATGAGCAGCTGGATATCAGCTCTACCCACTATCTTGATATCAACCATGCGGATATCGTGGCGCGTATCGATTTAACCGAGTGGGAAACGAACCCGGAATCGACCCGCTACCTGACCTTCCTGAAAGGCCGCGTCGGTCGTAAAGTGGCTGATTTCTTTATGGACTTCCTCGGCGCCAGCGAAGGTCTTAACGCCAAAGCGCAGAACAAAGGGCTGCTGCAGGCGGTTGACGACTTTACCGCCGAAGCGCAGCTCGATAAATCTGAGCGTCAGACCGTGCGCCAGCAGGTGTACAGTTACTGCAACGAACAGCTGCAGGCGGGAGAAGAGATTGAGCTGGAGTCGCTGTCAAAAGAGCTGGCGGGCGTCAGTGAAGTCAGCTTCCAGGAATTTACCGCTGATAAAGGCTATGAGCTCGAAGAGAGCTTCCCGGCGGATCGCAGTACGCTGCGACAGCTCACTAAATTTGCCGGTAGCGGCGGTGGGTTGACCATCAACTTTGATGCCATGCTGTTGGGTGAACGCATCTTCTGGGATCCGGCCACCGATACGCTGACCATTAAAGGCACGCCGCCGAACCTGCGCGATCAGCTTCAGCGCGCACCTCTGGCGGGAAATAACAGGCATAAAAAGCCCCGCAGAAGCGGGGCTTTTTTTTCGACGTGTTTGCGATTACGCGCGAACGAAGTCGATGTGAGTGACTTTTGGCTTGAACGCGTGACGCTGAACAGCCTGAACTTTCACTTTTTCTTCTTTACCGCCAACAACGATGGTCAGAACTTCGCTGTAGAATTCAGGTTTGTTCTGCAGGTTCCACACTTTGTCGTGATCCAGTTCGATTGCAACTGGAGCAGCTTCGCCACCGTAAACGATAGCCGGGAACTTGTTAGCGTTACGCAGGCGGCGGCTCGCACCCTTACCCTGCACGTTACGTACTTCTGCTTCGATAGTAAACATTGATTTCTCTCTGTATTTTAAACCCTACTACAGGCGACCCAGCAGCAGGTGAGTGTTCTGCTTCACGGATATGAAGCGGGCGGCATTTTATACTCAAATGCCCCTCACATCAATGAAAAGTCCCCTTAACCGCGCAATTCGTTGGCGCGACGAAAACGGCCTTCGTAATCAAACACCTTTTCCCGAACCTGCCAGAACTGTCCTTTCATACGAGCCACAACAAAATCCGGGTGGCGCAGTAACACCTGCTGGCGCACGATATCGGCCACGGTAATCCAGCGCAGCGGTACACCGGGCGTACGGGTGTGCGGGCGAATAAAGAGTTGTTCGAAGGCCATACGCTGGGCAGGCGTATGTACCCTGAAGCGCTCGCTGACGTCTGCGCCGTCTTCATCGTAATAGGTGATTTTCAGCCACTCGCCTTTGTCATCCGCGCCGGGTTGCAGTGCCATACCGGAACAGCGCAGCACCAGCGCATCTTTTAACTTCAGCGCTGCTTTTAGCATGTCATCAGGATCGACCAGAACCGTATCGCATTCGCGACAGCGACGGGCGGCAATGTCGTTTTCCGCATTGCACTGCGGGCAGTTTTTAAAGCGGAAACGGAAATCGCACTGTTCCCGATGTCCTTCGTCATCTTCAAACCAGCCCTGACAGCGGCGGCCAAAATGTTCAATCAGCGTGCCGTCTGCGGTGGTTTTACCCCAGAAGGTGTTGGCAAAACCACAGGCAGGGCAAAAGACCTGAACGGGGACGTTGTCGCTTTTGCCTTTTGGCGTGCCGACTTCCGGAGAGTAGAGATCGTGCGGGTTACCGGCGTAATCCAGAATAAGACAGTCGGTTTTCCCGGGCGCCAGGCGCAGGCCGCGGCCCACAATCTGCTGATAAAGACTGACCGATTCGGTCGGACGTAAAATGGCAATCAGATCGACATGCGGGGCATCAAACCCGGTGGTTAACACCGACACGTTCACCAGATAGCGGAATTGTTGCGCTTTGAAGGCGTCGATCAGGCGGTCGCGCTCCGGCCCGGGCGTCTCGCCGGTGATTAAGGCCGCGTCCTCGGCGGGCAGCAGCCCGGTAATTTCTCGCGCATGCTCCACGGTGGCGGCAAAGATCATGACCCCTTTGCGCGTCGCGGCGAACTCTTCTATCTGGCTAATGATATGCGGGGTAATGCGCTTTTGCTTTTTCAGCTCCTGGTTCAACTCCGCTTCGCTGAATAACCCGTTGCTCTGCGCCTGTAACCGGCTGAAATCGTACTGCACCACCGGCATGTCCAGCCGCTCGGGCGGCGTCAGGTAGCCATGCTTGATCATGTAGCGCAAAGGAAGTTCATAGATACAGTCGCTGAACAGCGCTTTCTCATCGCCGCGCACCATGCCGTGATAATGGTAGCGATAGATCCAGCCTTTACCCAGGCGAAACGGGGTCGCCGTCAGGCCAAGCAGGCGAAGGTGCGGGTTCACCTCTTTCAGGTGAGTGAGGATTTGCTGATACTGGCTGTCGTCGTCATCGCTGATACGGTGACACTCGTCGACAATCAGCAGCGAAAATTCACTGCGAAACAGATCAAGGTTGCGGGCCACCGACTGTACGCTGCCAAAGACCACTTTGCCGTGGCTCTCTTTACGCTTTAGCCCGGCAGCGAAAATGTCAGCTTCCAGCCCGAGCGCGCAATACTTGGCATGGTTTTGCGCCACCAGCTCTTTGACGTGGGCCAGCACCAGCACGCGTCCGCGTGCCAGACGCGCCAGTTCGGCGATCACCAGGCTTTTGCCAGCACCGGTCGGAAGCACAATGGCCGCCGGTGCCTGGTGTTTACGAAACCAGGCGAGAGTAGCGTCAACGGCTTCCTGCTGATAAGGACGAAGTGTAAAAGTCATGGGGTCTCGGTTTAGTTATTTCGCATATAGTATGCCACGAAACTTTTTCCCTTGAGTGGCGCAACCAGACCATTATACTGAGCCATTCCAGACTGCTTCTTTTTCGGACCTGTTGTCCGACTTCCAGCACCATTAAGGCTAAAAAGATTTCATGCGACTTGATAAGTTTATCGCTCAGCAACTCGGCGTAAGCCGCGCTATTGCCGGGCGTGAAATTCGCGCCAGCCGCGTTACCGTGGATGGCGACATTGTGAAAGACACTGCGTTCAAACTCCAGCCTGACCATCAGGTTGAATATGACGGCAACCCGCTGACCCAACAGCACGGGCCGCGCTATTTCATGCTCAATAAGCCGGAAGGCTATGTCTGTTCTACGGACGATCCGGATCATCCAACGGTGCTTTATTTCCTCGACGAACCGGTCGCGCACAAGCTGCATGCCGCTGGCCGTCTCGATATCGACACCACCGGGCTGGTGCTGATGACCGACGACGGGCAGTGGTCGCACCGTATCACGTCTCCCCGTCATCACTGCGAGAAGACGTATCGGGTGACGCTGGAGTCTCCGGTCGCGGATGACACGGCAGAACAATTTGCCAACGGCGTTCAGTTGCATAATGAAAAAGATCTGACCCGGCCTGCCGTGCTTGAAGTGATCGCGCCTACCGAGGTTCGTCTGACCATCAGTGAAGGGCGCTACCATCAGGTGAAGCGTATGTTTGCCGCGGTGGGTAACCACGTTGTCGGTCTGCATCGTGAACGTATTGGCGCAATTGAACTCGATCCTGAGCTGGCGCCCGGCGAATATCGCCCGTTAACGGAAGAAGAGATCGCCAGCGTTGGTCTGCCTTCGCATTAATTTCAGGAGAACTCTGTGACCACCAGGCCACACTCGTCGTTCAAAATCGTCTTCATTCTTGGCCTGCTGGCCATGCTGATGCCGCTGTCTATTGATATGTATCTGCCTGCGCTGCCGGTTATTTCCGCGCAGTTTGGCGTACCGGCAGGCAGCGCGCAGATGACGCTCAGCACCTATATTCTCGGTTTTGCCCTCGGTCAGCTGTTTTATGGTCCGATGGCGGACAGCTTTGGCCGCAAGCCTGTTATCCTTGGCGGGACCCTGATTTTTGCAGGGGCAGCGGTGGCCTGTGCGCAGGCGCAAACCATCGATCAACTGATTGTCATGCGCTTTTTCCACGGTCTGGCGGCGGCAGCGGCAAGCGTGGTGATCAATGCCCTGATGCGCGATATCTACCCGAAAGAAGAGTTCTCCCGGATGATGTCGTTTGTGATGCTGGTGACGACGATTGCACCACTGGTGGCCCCTATGGCCGGCGGTGCGGTGCTGGTATGGTTCAGCTGGCATGTGATTTTCTGGATCCTGGCGCTTGCCGCGCTGCTGGCTCGGCAATGATCTTCTTCTTTATTGATGAAACGCTACCCGCGGAGCGCAGACAGAAGTTCCACATCCGAACCACAATAGGGAATTTCGCCTCACTGTTTCGCCATAAGCGCGTGCTGAGCTATATGCTGGCGAGCGGTTTCAGCTTCGCCGGGATGTTCTCATTCCTGAGCGCCGGGCCGTTTGTCTATATCGAACTGAACCATGTTTCTCCGCAGCACTTCGGTTATTACTTTGCGCTCAACATCGTCTTCCTGTTCATTATGACCATCATTAACAGCCGCTTTGTCCGCCGAGTCGGGGCGTTGAACATGTTCCGCGCCGGGCTTTGGATCCAATTTGTGATGGCTATCTGGCTGGTGCTGAGTGCTTTTACAGGCGTGGGCTTCTGGGCGCTGGTGGTGGGGGTTGCGCCTTCGTCGGCTGCGTGTCGATGGTTTCCTCCAATGCGATGGCGGTGATCCTCGACGAATTCCCGCATATGGCAGGCACCGCCTCGTCGCTGGCCGGAACATTCCGCTTTGGCATCGGCGCCATCGTCGGGGCGTTACTGTCGATGGCCACGTTTAATACGGCCTGGCCGATGCTGTGGGCGATGGCGTTTTGTGCAACCAGCTCCATTCTTTTCTATCTCTATGCCAGTCGGCGCGAAAGGTGGCCAGCTAACGCGCAAATAAGGCCCAGTCAGGGCCTTTTTTGTTGACACACATCAACCAAAGCTGCGTTCGTTTACCCTGTGTTTGTTTCTTTTATGTAAAATCTATTTGTGTAAAAAGTCACATCATTGTATTTAAAAAGGTTGAGTTAGATCGCAGAAACGGGTACATATAGCGCCGACGCGAGCCTGAACACCTATAAAAAAGCGCCGAATAGTGCAGGCTGGCGATGATGTGTTACTATAAATGTAAATAAATTGTGAAGTAAATTTTGCTTCCGGGGAACGAACGTGAATACATTACAACTCTCCATAGTCCATCGCTTGCCCCAGAGCTATCGCTGGTCGGCGGGTTTTGCAGGTTCGAAAGTTGAACCGATTCCGCAAAGCGTCGCGGGTTGCGAGAATTGTCTGGTTGCACTTAAGCTGCTGAGCCCGAGCGACGAAAATGCATGGCGAGTCATGGAGCGTCTCAGCGAGGCCCTGACGGATATTGAAGTGGACAGCTCCGTACTGGAGTGTGAAGGTGAACCCTGCCTGTTCGTGAAAAGTCAGGATGAATTTGCCGCGACCTGCCGTCTGAAAAACTTTGGTGTTGCTATCGCTGAGCCTTTCTCGGGCCAGTATCCTTTCTGAGCGCTAGTCTGCGGACAACAGCTGGCGCGTGTAGCTCTGCGTTGGCGCAGCAAATACGCGCTGGCACTCTCCCTGCTCGACCACTTCTCCCTGTCGCAACACAATCACCTGATGGCATAACGCCCGCACAACCTGTAAATCATGCTGATAAAGATATAGGCCAGCCTGTGCTTTTCCTGCAATCCTTTCAGTAATGCCAGGATCTGAGCCTGGACGGTTCTGTCCAGCGACGACGTCGGTTCATCCAGAATGATCAGCTCCGGTTTGAGGATCAGCGCGCGGGCAATGGCGATACGCTGGCGCTGACCGCCGGAAAATTCAGCCGGGTAGCGGTGCCGGGTATCTGGATCTAAGCCAACTTCTGCCATAACGCGTATCACTTCTTCTTCCCGCTGCCGGACGGTCAATGCCGGCTGATGAACGCGCAGACCCTCTTCGACAATCTGTAAGACGTTCAGCCGTGGGTTAAGCGAGGAGTTTGGATCCTGAAACACAACCTGCATGCGGGGACGAACGGGCAGCATCTGGCGACGGTTCCAGTTGTGCAGCGGCATACCGTCAAAGAGGATCTCACCCTGCGAGGCGATTAAGCGCAGCAGTGCCAGGCCGGTGGTGCTTTTTCCCGAACCGGACTCGCCCACCAGCCCCAGCGATTCGCCCGGACGCAGGGAAAAATGGATATTTTTCAATACCGGATTCTGGTCGACGATGCGCCGCAGAATCCCTTTGCGAACAGGAAACGACACGCCCAGCCCCTCAACGCGCAGCAACGGCGCGCTGTCAGCCGGCAGGGGAACCGGGTCACCTGTGGGCTCGCTATCAAGCAGACGCTGCGTATAGGGGTGCTGAGGCGCTTTCAGCAGGGTGGCTGCGGTGTTCTGCTCGACGCAGCGTCCGTTTTGCATCACGGCGACGCTGTCGGCGAGCTTTCTCACAATGCTGAGGTTATGGGTGATAAACAGCAGGCTCATGTTCAGTTCGTCACGCAGCTCCCGCAGCAGCCGCAGAATTTGCGCCTGCACCGTCACGTCCAGCGCGGTGGTGGCTCATCGGCAATCAACAGTTCGGGTCGCGTGAGCAGGGCCATTGCAATCATCACCCGCTGACGTTCGCCGCCGGAAAGCTGATGGGGGAAATCGTTCAGCCGTTTTGCGGCATTGCGAATGCCGGTTCGTTCAAGACAATCCAGAATCTCCCCCCGCGCCGCCTCTTTGCGCATGCCCCGGTGCAGGGACAGCACTTCATAGAGCTGTTTTTCCAGCGTGTGCAGCGGGTTAAGGGAGACCATCGGCTCCTGGAAAATCATGGCAATGTTATTGCCGCGAATTCCGCGCAGGGTTTTTTCGTCGGCATGCAGCAGCGAGCGACCGTGAAACAGAATGTCGCCTTGCGGATAGCTGACGGGCGGAGACGGAAGCAGGCGCAGGATCGACAGTGCCGATACGCTCTTTCCAGAGCCTGACTCGCTACCAGCGCCAGCGTTTCGCCGCGCTGGATCTGCAGCGACAACTCCGTGACCACGGTACGCGCCTCACCCTGTTTCGAAAAGGCAATCGACAGGTTATCAATACTGAGAAGGGGCTGCGTCATCTTATACCGCCTTGTTGGGATCAAAAGCATCGCGCACGCTTCGCCAATAAAAATCAGCAGTGAAAGCAGCACGGCCACGGCAAGAAAGGCGGTGATGCCTAACACGGTGCCTGCAGGTTGTTCTTGCCCTGCAGCAGTAGCTCGCCGAGCGACGGGGAACCAAGAGGGAGACCGAAGCCAAGGAAATCAAGCGAGGTGAGGGTAGTGATGGAACTGCACAGAATAAACGGCAGGAAGGTGAGGGTCGCTACCACGGCGTTAGGAAGCATATGGCGGAAAATGATCCCGCGGTCGCTCACCCCCAGCACCTGGGCAGCGCGAATGTAATCGTAATTACGGGTGCGCAGGAATTCCGCCCGCACCACGCCTACAAGCGCCATCCAGCCGAAGATGACGGTAATGCCTAACAGCCACCAGAAGTTTGGCTGTACCGCGCTTGAAAGCAGAATGATCAGAAACAGCGTCGGCATGCCTGACCAGACTTCAATAAAACGTTGACCCCACAGGTCGATTTTCCCGCCGTAGTAGCCCTGAACGGCACCTGCTACTACGCCCATCACGCTGGAAAAGACGGTCAGCATCAGCCAAAGAGGATCGAGATCCGCGTGCCGTAGAGGATGCGTGCCAGCACATCGCCGCCGTTGGCATCCGTTCCCAGCCAGTTTTGCGCGGAAGGCGGGGAAGGGAAGGGGGTGGTGGTCGCAAAGTTAATGCTGTTTGCGCCAAAACGCACCGGCGCCAGAGTGCCCAGCCGTGCTGTTCAATTTGTTGGCGAAGCCACGGATCCTGATATTCAGCGGGCGTCGCAAACGGGCCACCAAAATCGCTTTCGCTGTATTGGGTGAGAACGGGCACATACCAGCGGTCGTTAAAGTGCACCAGCAGCGGTTTATCGTTGGCAATCAGTTCCGAACACATGCTTAAGACAAACAGGACGGCAAAGATCCACAGCGACCAGTAGCCGCGGCGGTTGTGGCGAAAACGGGCCCATCGGGCCTGGTTGACGGGGCTTAAACGCGGCATCAGCGGCCTCAAAATCAATTCGGGGATCAACCAGCGTATAGCTGATATCGCTGATGATATTCAGCAGCAGGCCAATCAGGGTGAAGATATAAAGTGTTCCAAACATGACCGGATAATCGCGCGACACGGTGGCTTCATATCCCAGCAAGCCCAGTCCGTTGAGGGAGAACATCACCTCTATCAGCAGCGAGCCGGTAAAAAACATACTGATGAACGTGGCAGGAAATCCGGCAATCACCAGCAGCATGGCGTTGCGAAAGACATGTTTCCACATGATCTGCTTTTCGCCCACGCCCTTCGCACGGGCAGTCACAACGTACTGTTTACGGATTTCATCGAGAAAGGCGTTTTTGGTCAGCATGGTCAGGGCCGCAAAGCCGCCAATGACGGTCGCAAGCACCGGCAACGTGATGTGCCAGAAATAATCGGTGATCTTCTTGTACCAGGGCAGGGTGCTGAAATCCGCTGACACCAGCCCCCGTAGCGGAAAGATATCGAAATAGCTGCCACCGGCAAAAAAGACAATCAACAGAACGGCAAACAGAAACGCCGGAATGGCATAGCCGATGATGATAAACGTGCTGCTCCAGACATCGAAGCGGCTGCCGTTGTGAACCGCTTTACGGATCCCCAGGGGAATAGAGACGAGATAAATAATCAACGTTCCCCACAGCCCCAGGGTAATCGACACCGGCAGACTTTGCTTAATCAATGTTAAAACCGACGCGCTGCGAAACAGGCTGTCACCAAATCAAAGCGGAGGTAGTCCCAGAGCATGTTGAAATACCGCTCGTGAAGCGGTTTGTCGAAGCCATAACGATGGGTGATCTCGGCGATGCTTCCGGATCCAGGCCACGTCCGCCGCGATAATGGCTTTCACTGATATTTCCCAGGCCGGTGCGGGCAATGGCTCGCGCCCATTCCTTCGCCACCGCCGCCAGGCATGCCGCCGCTGTTGCCAAATTCAATGGCTGCAATAGCCTGGTCGACCGGGCCGCCGGGCGCGATTTGCACAATAAAAAAGTTAATCGTGATGATTGCCCAGAGGGTCGGGATAATCAGCAGGAGACGGCGGATCAGATACGCACCCATGATGATTCCTTATCGCCGCTCAGCGGGAAGTCTGGCGGCTTTGTTAACGTCATACCACCAGGTGTCGAAGCCCAGTGAATAGACAGGGCGTACGGCAGGCTCGGAGAACTTGTCCCAGCGCGCAAGCCGGTCTTCGCCCATATACCACATTGGCAGCATGTAGTAATTCCAGGTTAAGACCCTGTCGAGGGCGCGTCCCAGCGGCAGGAGTTTTTCTTTATCACCCTGCGCCGCCACAATTTTCGCAATCAAGGCATCAATCGCCGGGCTTTTCACCCCCGGCGCATTGTAGGAGGAGTCGATATAGCTGGATGCCCAGGAGATTTGCAGATCCGAACTGGGCCACGGCTGCGCGGGCCACAGGGTTTGCATCATGTCGTAATCACGGCTGCGTTTGCGGTTGGTGAGCTGCGCGTTGTCGACCTGGCGAATGTTCATGGTAATCCCCAGCCGTTCAAGATTGTGCTTAAACGGCAGCACCCACTGATCGTTGCTTCCGGACGCAAGCAGCAGCTCAAAGCTTAACGGTTTGCCCGTTCTGGAATCGACGCGTTTTTGATTCTTCAGTGGCCAGCCTGCGTCATCCAGCAGTTTACTGGCTTTAAGCAGGTTGTCGCGATCGTAGCCGTCACCCTTTGACGCCGGAGGCTGAAATACCGTCGTGAACACCTCCGGTGGCAGTTCTGCTTTCAGCGGTGCCAGCAGGACAAGTTCGTCCGCTTTTGGGTAATCGCGTGCGGCATATTCAGTGTTCTGGAAATAGCTATTTGCCCGGCTGTAAGCGCCGTAAAATAGCGCTTTGTTCATCCATTCAAAATCAAAGGCCAGGGTAATGGCTTCCCGCACCCGGCGGTCAGTAAATACCGGACGCTGGATATTAAACGCCAGCCAGCGCGTATCCTGAGCGGACGCGTTTTTATGCTCGTCTTTAACGATATACCCGTTAGTGAAGTTTTTGCCGATATACCGTGTCGCCCAGTTTTTAGCGCTGCTCTCCACGCGCATATCGAACGCACCGGCTTTGAATGCTTCAAATGCCACGTTATCGTCAAGGTAGTAATCGTAGCGAAGGGTATCGAAATTCCAGCGGCCCCGGTTTACCGGCAGGTTTGCCGCCCAGTAGTCTTTGACCCGGGAATAGACAACATACTGCCCCATGCGCCAGTCGGTGATGCGGTAAGGGCCACCCGCCAGCGGGGGCGTGGAGAGCGGGTCGCTAAGTTTGTGATCTTTCCAGAACGATTCAGGCATCACGGCAGGGAGAACAGGCTGAGCATGTTCTCTTTATTCGGCTCACTCAGCTCAATACGCACCGTGAGCGGGGCAATGGCTTTGACCGTCACGCCTTTGTAGACAATGCGGAACTGGGGAACGCCCTCAGTCATAAATTTGTGAAATGTGAAGCAATGTCGCTGGCTTTGACCGGCGTCCCATCGTGAAAACGCGCCCGTGGGTTAATCGAAATTTCCGCCCACGCAAAGTTATCCCCGTAACGCACGTTGTCGGCAATCAGCGGGTAGTAACTGCCGGGTTCATCATCAGACGTAACAAACAGCGTATCGTAGAGCGATTCTGTTCGCGCTGCCGCCACGCCGCGCAGGGCGAAACGGTTGAAGTTGTCGAACGTCCCCGTGGCGGAGAGGGTCACGTTTCCGCCTTTTGGCGCGGCAGGATTGACGTAATCAAAGTGCGTAAAATTGACCGCGTACTTTGGCTCACCAATCACGGAGAACGCGATGTTCTCTTTGATGGTTTGCGCCTGGCTGGACAGGCTCGTTAATGCCAACAGCAGCAACATAAAGCGCATAAGCATCTCGCGGCGGCTCCCTTTCGACTGACCGGCTCAGTTAAGCTGAATAATAAGTGACGTCACGGGCAATGTGAAATCATTCAACGTTCAGGCTGCCATTGGCGGAACTGCTCCAGCGGCATTGGGCGGCTAATCCAGTAACCCTGAAGGAAAACAACGCCATGTTCGCGCAGCCAGGCTGCCTGCTCCGGCGTTTCCACCCCTTCGGCGACGGTCGACATATTCAGTCGCCTTGCAGGGTGAGTACGGCATCAAGCACCGGGGAGGTCACGGTTTCCGTCCCAATCGCGTTGACAAAACCCCGGTCAATTTTGATGTAATCCATGGTGAAACGCTCAAGGTAAATCAGCGCACTGTGGCCGGTACCAAAATCATCAATCGCAATTTCAAAGCCTTCATTGTGCAGCCATTCGAAAAGATTGTTGGCTTCCCGATGGTTAACCATGTCGCGCTCGGTGATTTCCAGCACGATCTGGAAATGATCCGGCGGCATTAAGTCCAGGAAAGTGCGCATATCCTCTTTGAAGCTTTCCGCATGCAGATGCCCCGGCGCAATGTTAATGCCCAGTTTTGCGCCCGGTGCAGAAGGGTCTGTAATACCGGCGCGTCGCGGATGATGAGGTCAAAAAGATGCAGCGTCAGCGGCACAATCAGCTTCTGCGCTTCGGCGAAGTTGATAAGGCATCAGGCGGAATTTCCCCCATCGTCGGGTGTTTCCAGCGCATCAGGACTTCGACACCACGCATTTGCAGCGTCTCGGCATCCACAACAGGCTGATACACCACATAAAACTGGCCGCGTTTAATGGCGCTCAGGATCTCTTTGCCTGGGTTAAGACGCGTGGTGAGGATGTAGAAATTAAGCGAGCCGGCCGCGATCCCGCAGACCAGTCCAAAGAACACCGCGAACAGGATTTCATCGCTCGTCCACTCTTCGGCGTACAGTTTGATCGTCAGCGGAACCTCTTTTAGGGTCGCGGTGCGTGCCGGCGTTTCATGTAAATCCTGTGCCTTCACCAGTGTGGCGGACCTGGTCGACAACGCATTGTCGCCAATGATGATGGCAATGCCCGCGAACTCGTTCTGGCGTGCGGTGTAAAGCATGTACGGAGTCAGGTTGATGTTTACCGAAGTAAACACGCCGCCGTCCTTCACCAGCGGATTTCGATACCAGATGGCAATCGCGGGTCTGTGCGGCATCATCGGTGTGCCCGGCAGTAACGCCATATCAATTTGTTTATCGATGTGCAGCTCGGGTATCAGTTCTTCCATCGGGACGTTCATCGGACCGGTGGCTGAAGAGCAGTACGCCAGTTTATCCCTGACCAGCAAAAAGGCGCGCACGTTAAGGCTAAACGCCGCGCGAGAAGTCAGCTCAGCGTTGACGTCGTGGCAACTGTTCAGCGTGAGCGGCTGAAGGAGATCGATAGAGCTTTTTAACTCATCGAAGTAGCTTTCCATGTAGATGCTCACGTCGTCAATCAGGGTGTCGAATCTGACTTCCCGCTTGTGGTAGCTCCAGAAAAATTGCAATGAACCCAGGAGCAGGGCTGTGATCAGGCCGGTGATAAGGCTGAGGAAAAGTATCTTGCGATTACTGGAGAAGTAGCGGGTGAACATAGACGTCGTGGTTCCTGGATTGCCGCTGAATGTATTCAGTGTAACGGGCAAAAAACACCGCCGAAGCAGTGCTTTTTTTATCATATCGCCGGCCAAGGGATAACCAACGATACAATGATTATTTTAACTGCGGGTCAGTACGCGGCGCGCTTCGTTATAGCGCTTCTTCCAGTAAGGTTCGTTCATGCTGGAAATGGTCACACCGCTGCTGGTGGAGGCATGTACAAACTGGTCATTGCCAATGTAGATGCCAACATGTCGACCTGTCGAACCCGCACGGAACAGGACTAAATCCCCGGTGCGCAGTTTAGTGCGTGAAATCGACTTGCCCATCTCCTGCTGTTCGTAAGTTGAACGCGGAAGATCTAACCCAAACTGCTCACGGAAAGTACGCTGTACGAAACCGGAACAATCAATGCCTTTTTGGTGCTGCCGCCAAGACGATAACGCACGCCTTTCCAGTCAGCATACTGGTCCATAATACGGGACTTCACGTCCAGATTACGTACCATATTTTCAAATTCATCCTGAGAGGCTTGCAGTGACGAGGAATCTTCCATTCCCACAACACGCGTCTCAGGATGCATATTCTTTGCGGTGTTCGATGTACTACATGCAGATAACAGTACCGCCACTGCTATCGCCGGGATCCCCCGTAAGATATATCTCAAAATCGGTTGAGATTTGACCATTTTGTTTATTATCCCTTGAAGTCCTTAACGACAAATATCGTTATAAAAAATGCCAAACGTGACGAGACTAATTATCTGTTCACAATGAGACAATTCTTTCTGATCACATTTGTGGCGTAGCGCACAAATTTATTCACCAGCGAAATAATTATCTCTATGGGGCAAAACGAGTTCGAGATTAACCGATTGCCTGGGGTATTGCGAGCAAAAAGCCTTTTTTTTATAAGAAATTGTGATACAGAAAGTAAAAATTGATAATTGTTCAAAATGTGCGCGATTGAGGTTAAAAACCGTGCAACACATTCATTTTTATCACGAATATTGTGACGAAATGATGACGGGAGGGGACGAAAGGGGAGAAAAATGCATCAAGATCAAAACGATCCCTGATGCATAGTGTTAATTAAGGTTAATTATTGGTTTCTGATTTGTTGCGTTTTGCCGGGGAGGTAGCGATCGAACACGGCTATTATCTTGTCGCTCAGCGGTGTCATCAGACACCACGGCAGCGCAACCAGCACAGAAGAGAGCGAACCGACTGCAATATCAGTGAACCAGTGAGCGCCAATCATTACCCGTGGGAAGCAAAAACCACAAAAATAATCAGGCTATCGCAAGCATTTTCGGCCGAAAATAGCGGAGCATCACGCCGGAAAAAATAAGCAGCATCATTCCGTGATCGCCCGGGAAACTGGCCTTCGACGCATCTTTCGTTGGAATATGCAGCAGCTCGCTGACGCGATAAATATCGGGGAAGAACAGCGTTGGGCTGGAACGCTTAACCGGAATAATGGCCGTTGCCAGCTGGTTAATTACCACTGCAAGCAGCAACATCATCAAACCAATAATCAGAATACGGCGGCGTCCTGTTTTGTCCTCTTTCAGCCAGAAAGAGAGCATCAGGCCGCCCATCGCCAGCAGCGAGCAGCCGTCAAAGGCACGGTTATTCGTGATAGCAACCAGCCACAGGAAGGCTTCGCTCTTCACCAGCTCCTGGTTGAAGAAGTGAAAATGGCAGAATCCAGCGGAAACCAGACACCATGATTCGCGGGATATACCAGGAGAAAAAGAGCGCCAGACCGGCGACATTAAGCAGTAATATCAGGGGAAGTCGAGTCGTCATAACATTCAGCATAGAGTGAAATCTGGGGCAACGTTAGCCGCCCAAACTTAAACGAAGCTTCAACAGGCTGGACTGCAGGGCATTCCAGTCGGCGTTAACCGCACTAATTAACTCTATTCGGCTATCAGTGCGCCACATTTTGCGTTTCGATAAAGAAATCTTCGCCCTGACGGTTGATCCGCACCAGCGTCCGGGGTGCGCATGATCCCTTTAACACGATCGACCGGAGCCAGTCTGGCCCATTCGAGTATGCCGATGGTGTCGAATACGGTATCCGCATCGAAAATCCATCCGCAGGCCTGATAGCCCTGGCCGCTGTTAAGGTTACGACGCCAGCGCTGGTGTTCCGGCAGACTCAGGGCAGCCAGACCCTGTTTTTGCGGATGGCTGTGGGCATGTTCCGCGCTTGCCGGGAGCGCCGCCAGGTTCAGGCGAGGCAGGTCAAGCAGGGCGTTATCAATTTTCCCCTGGGTGGTCTGCACCCGCTGACGGTTGCCACCAAAATGCTGCCACCATGTCTCCAGCGCGGACTGGCTTTCCGCCGTTGCGCGATCCTCTTTATTGGCGACGATAATATCTGCCGAGGCGAGCTGGTCGCGAAAGTTCTCGTTGGTCACGGCTTTTCATCCAGCAGCTGACGGGGGTCCAGCAGGCACAGCGTGGCACGCAGATCGATCCACGGCTCGTAGACCGGCGCGGTCAGTAAATCGAGAATTTGCTTCGGATGACCCAGCCCGGTCGGTTCAATCAGCAGACGGTCTGGTTTGCCCTGACGCAGCAGCGTATTCAGCCCGACCTGCATCGGCAGACCATTTACGCAGCACATGCAGCCACCGGGGATCTCTTTGATCATCGCGCCGCTGTCTGCCAGTAATGCGCCATCAATACCCACTTCGCCAAATTCATTGACCAGTACGGCCCATTTTTCTGCCGGATCCTTATTGGCCAGCAGGTGGAGAATTGAAGTGGTTTTACCGCTGCCGAGAAAACCGGTAATGAGGTTGGTTTTGGTCACGTGCGCTCCAGTCGATAATTGTGATGCTATAACAATTATCCATCATCCTGGCGAAAAACGGGCGCAATGAGAAGGGGGAGGGCGAACGGAGCAATCGCCGTTCGCCTTAAGCGCAATAATCGCTAAATATTTAACGTTTCGATAACAGCCTGACGCGCGCCATGGCGGGCGATGCGCTGATAGGTCTGGCTGATGGCCTCCACG
>ENA-OQHY01000400-OQHY01000400.1-human-gut-metagenome-genome-assembly--contig:-NODE-400-length-24764-cov-4.823071_pt1 | contig 24764 bp, 34 predicted proteins | sample MGYA00242570_ERZ504733 | MGnify/ENA primary metagenome ERZ504733 (study PRJEB26092, sample SAMD00036219) | human gut metagenome | host: Homo sapiens | study: EMG produced TPA metagenomics assembly of... | reverse complement strand
CAAGAAATTAAATATCTGGAAGAAGAATTAAAACAAGCAAAAACGCTTTTGTATATCACAGATAATTGTGGTGAAATCGTTCTTGATAAGATTTTTATTGAGGAATTAAAAAAACGTTATGGAAATCTTGAACTTCACATTAAAACGCAGGGTCAGTACCCGGGCGCGCTGCTCAAAAATCAGTTTCAGAAACTCTTTCAGCACCTCGTCCTCTACATCGCTATAACCGAACTCTGCAGGGTCGAGAGCTACGGCATTCAACTCAATGTATTGCGTGCGGCGGCAGAACAGCTCTTCTTCAAAATGTTCCGGGTGCGTCGCCTCCGTTACCTTATAGCCGCGCACTTTCACACTCTGGCAAACAGCCCGGTACTGCTTGTCCAGGGCGGCAATGAGATCCTGCTCATGCGAAGAGGCAGTATCGGGAAAACCTGATGCTGTAATCACCGCTTCACCGGTATAGGGATACCAGCGCCCGTTGTGCGTCAGTCTGATACTGGTGCCCCATCTGATGACAGCTTCTGCAGTTCGTCCGCGCGCGACTTACTCAACAGGCCTTCCGCATGCAGCTGTGGATGATGCGATGGAGATCTTCTGCTGACAGGTAGCCGGTAAAGATTACGCCATCGCCCAGGCTATGGTGGAGACTGTAGTCCAGTTGAAGATGCGGCCAGCTGCGTGCAGACAGTTCTTCTTTAGCCAGGGTATGGATCAGTGCATCGGTAAGCGTGTGGTACAGCATATTGAGTTTCCTTCTGGTGTTACCTTCCCCTTGAACCGGCCGGGAAGTGATGGCCGTAACAACCTCGCGAGACGGGGTACAAGGAGACGTGTCAATAACCCGAGTGAGGCCGCAGCGCCGCGTTGAAGACGCGGTGACCGGGGGAGTAAGGGGCTGTTGATACGTCTACGCACCGGCTCAGCGTGCGTTGCGGCCGGAATGTCCGGCCATGCAGGAAGGAAACGCCAGAAGGACGAGGATTAGCCCGTAGGGCTTTAAAAAATGCGCCCGCCAGGCGCTGCATTATTCAGCCGGCGCAAAACGCGGACAGGTTTGAAAATAACCGTTTGCATCTTCCAGTCCAGGCCAGTGTCCGGCAGTATGATTCTGACATACGCTGTCATGCCCGGGGCTGTACCATAGATGCCTGCAGAAGGCGCACAGATCATCATCTGAGACTGAGCGGGAAAAGATCAGTTGCTCTGCCGGTGGCTCGCGGAATATCACGCCGGAAACAATCGGGATCGGTTGCATCAAAATATATCTCCCCTTTACCTCCCGGTTTCCCGGGAGCTGCATTTTAAAATTTACGCCTGCCAAAACTTGCGGTGATTTCTCGTTCATTCGCGATATGTTTGCGTGCTTTCTGCATCAGTTCTGCTACATGTTCGCGGTTCAGCCAGTGTCTGACAGGTGTGTCCGGGCGGACTACGCAGACCTGCGGTAAACGGTGCTCACATACACGCAGCATGCCGAACTGGCGCCATACAACGAGGCCTATCGTCATTACCTCCGCTCCGTAAACGAGGATCTCAGTAAGCCATGCCTGCAGTAGTTGCTCTCCGGGATACATTGATGCCGGTATGTCGTACCAGGCTTCTGCCGCGACAATGAAATGCCGTGTTTCGCGTTCAAAAATATGGGCGCCGTCGTAGCGCGCGCCTGTCTGTTGCAGGATAGTTTCGGCATCACGCCTGAATGTGTCGCCCATAACCCACAGCTCGTCCTGCAGCGCTAATGTCAGATAGTCCTGGCAAATCTTCTCCGGTTCAGGAATGCCAGCCACTTTTACGTCTACAGAAATCTCGATGTAACCGATCTGCACGTAAACCTCAGCCGTAATGTCGTTTTCACGGCAAAGCGCCTGCAGGGACTTCACAGCACCCTTAGCAAGCCGCCCACGTTCTGCCAGGTGTGGTACCAGCTCGATCAGAACAGCCGCGCTTACAGTACCTTTCAGCGTTATTTGCTTGCCACATTCCGGGATATCCATACCGAGCGCCGGCCAGTTGTTTTCTGCAAGGATCTGGCGGCCCCGGGCCGCCGTCAGAAGGGAATAAAGATTCACAGGATCACCTCTCCGTCCCGGACGCCGGCAGCAAAGGCGGAAGCATCTTCAGGGCAGTTAAAGTCGTAACGCAGTCCCTTTGGATGGCTCCCGGAAAATACATCCACATAGAAACAACCCTCACGGCCGAAGAGACCCGCCCAGTCAGGATCGCCTTTCACCCCCTGATAGGTGGTGACAATGTCAAAATGCGAAAGCGCTGCGGCAAACTCAGGGGAAGAAACCAGCAGTCTGTTAGTGAGCGACTGCAGCAGGTTGGTAATAATCTGACGATCGGTCATTATTTTCTCCTTCTGGACGAATAAATTTTTTCTTCTGGCGTCCTCCTTTTAGGAGGCTGGTCGTTGTCTCCCGCCATGAGCGACGGACAGCAACGTGCTTCAGGCAAAAGTCATGCCCCGGATGCAAAGCCGCAGCGCAAGCGATCGACCATAGGGAGAACGCGCGAACGGGTGCAGCAAACGGCGGCTTGACTTATGCCGGCACGGTGCAACCGTCTTAGCCATGGCAGGAGATAACGAGTGCAGAGAAAGAGGACACAGAACGTTTTTTATCCGGAACAGGCCCGCTTCAGCGGGCATCCTTTACGGCCAGACCGTCAGTCTGGCCAGATTAAGACCGGGGCCAGCGCCCCGGTCCTTCTTAGTCCCCGAGCAACGCTCGCATGTTGTTTAAGGTTGACCAGAGTTCAAGCCGATCACGCCAGCCGCCCAGATACCACAAGGGAGTCCGGTAAGTTCTCTGCGTTTTAAGGGTCAGCGTATTCGCAATGCTTACTTCCGCCGGGATACCCAGGTAGGAGAGCTGCAGATAGCACATGTGTACCGCGACGGGGGAAATATCGTTGCAGCTGACAAATAGTTGTTTCTGAGGATTAAGGCCTTTTTCAAACATTGCTTCAGCAAAGGCGATGACCATGCTGCCGGCGCAACCGCTGGCTCATGAAACGTAATGAACGGCGCACTATCCAGCTGGCCGAACAGTTCATCCGTCGTCAGGCGTGCCATCAGGCTGGATAAGTAGTACGGGGTAAAAAACTGGCCCATTTCCGCCGAAGCTATCTCGAGTTCGGAGAAGATCTGCCCAGAAAGTCCCCAGCTGGCAATCCAGAGCTGCCGCCATACACCCCAGCAATCGGGACATGTTAAGGAGATCATCTTTTTTATAGCGGCGCGCCAGGTTCAGGTATTCATCTTCCAGAGCCTCAGACCGCAGAAACACGTTCTGTACGGCCAGGGCGCCCATTTCCGCGAAATCGCGGAATACTTCATAACGGTTGTGATACCGCGCAGTGTCCCGGAAGAGGGTTATAAACTCACGGCGATAATGCTCATAGCCGCTTTTACCGGCGTGCTTTGGATGATGGGAGATATTGTGCGCAGGCAGGTTAAGTGTCAGTTGGCTCATTCTGGCGTTCCTTTTTAGCCGGCGGTCTGCGTTGTGCTTCCGCCATACCGCACACGACGCAACGTGCCTTAAGGAAAAAATCACGCTCCGGCGCAAGGCCGCAGCGCAAATGACTGACCAGAGGGAAGGAATGCGAACGGGCGCCGCGGTCGGTGGCTTGAATTTTTCCGGCACGATGCGACGATTAAGCGGTGTGGGGGTAGCAACTCAGAGATAGCTGGTTAAACAGGAAGACGGGTTGAGGCGCTTATTACGCCGCCAGTGATGGAGACTTAACGGAGATCGTGATCCTTGTCGAGCAGTCCAAGGCGAACCATATAGGCGAGAACAGATTCCGGCGTCGCTGATACTCCCTTGCAAACTCTTCAACATCGAGCATGCCCGCCTCGGCCAGGGCGATCAGGCGTTGTTTCTCCTCCTCGTCCCATTTCGCGCCGTGGCGCGGATACTGCTGCTTATAGCCTGCGCCAGGCGAAGAACGACGCGTAAGCTCCTCACGCAGCTGACCCAGGGTCATGTTTTCCAGGCCATCGACCACATTCAGGGATTCGAGCTCACGAGCCGTTTTGAGGAACTGGCGGACAAGCTTTCCGTGTTCCCGCAGATCAGACATTGTTTCCCGTCCCGCCGAACATGCTCCGGGCATTATTTCGGGTTTCGTCATCAGGCGATACCGAATCGCTCATCTGCTCTTGAGACTGAGGGGCCGCGATTACTGCCTCTCGCGCCCTGCCCTGCAGCAGAGCCTCGGTTTCGCGTGGGTAAACGGCTTTAAGCAGCTGCAGCAGGTCATCAAATGACGTATCGCGGTTAAGCAGCTCGCTGAAGAGGAACGGCAGCCGTTCATCCTGCTTGCCAAATGCAAAGCCGGTAAGCAGCGCGGCGCGCCATAAACGCCCCCTGTCCCCCTGAGGCGTTTCGTCCGTTTTCTGGCAGACAAAGCGGTCCGCTTCGTTAGTTTCAGGATTCAGGTAAAACGTAATTTTGCGTCGCGTATCCATGGTTTTTATCCAATAAGGTACATACCGTTAACGAGGTCGAACTGAGACGTACTGGTTTTGTAGAAACGTTCTTCCCTGACTGCACAGTGTTTTTTACTGCCTCTGCAATGAGTTCGGCGCCACCGCCAATGACCATTACATGCGAGTATCCCTCAAAGCGACTGACAGCTTCAATAACCCTGTTAACAAGCCGGCTGTGAGCCGATGTCATTGCTTCACAAACAAGATCGATGCGTGAGGTATCGTTAATACGTGACGCCAGGTAGGCCGCATCATTACGGTGAATGATGATATCGTCGGCCAGATAGCTGCTTCCCTTCGTGCGAGCCAGCGAAAGTGCGTCTCTTACGGCACCGGTCATCAGAGAGACTCCCAGCGTGGAATCGCCGTAAATACGCGATATTCCGCGCATTTTGCCCATCACCTGAGAAATATCGAGCGTCGTTCCGCCCAGGTCAACGATCAGCAGTGAATCAAGCTCGTTGAGGTTTTTAACGACTTCGAAACCAGCCGGGATGGATTCTGGCATCACGTCAACATGACGAACAGAGAAGGTTTTCCCCCCATTGAGTTCGACCGGCCGCAGCAGGTTTGTTTTCTTACGTTGAATGTTTGCTTCGTTGGGCTGGTTGTTCTTGTCGTAATACTCCGCCAGCGGCAGTGTGACAACGATATCTACTTCGCACGGCTCAATACCGCTGTTGAGAAGCGCATGATGAACAGCAACAACGTTCACATCGCTGTATTGCCACGCAACGTTAGTCGTCACAACCGCCTCTGGGCTGATCGGGTCGAAAGAATACTGCTCCCCGTTCAGTTGATAGTTGAACGCCTGCTGAGAACCGAACGCCACAGCCCATTCACGTTTGAAGCTGTTAGGACTGATTGACTGCCTGACCTGTCCGGCTTCGTTCCACTGCAGTTTGATATTGGTAGAGCCGTCATCAATGAAAATTTTCATACCTTTCACCTTGGAATAGTTTGGATTGAAACGAGCACAAACAAAAACAATATAGAGAACTATTGGAGAACAATATGAGAATTATACAAATCACGGACACAATAACAACCCTGAAAGAGAAATATTTGAGAACTATTTGAGAACTAAAAGGGAGGAGATAGGGATTGAAGCTATTCATACGCTAGCTATTTGCGCCTAAAAATCAGCCGGTTGAAATAAAGGGACCGAGAATAGCTTGCTTAAAACTGGGTTCATAAAAATAATACTGTATATATAAACAGTAATAAGGAGGGGTATAAAATGGTCAATATCAGCTTTATCGCACCGGCAGAATCACCAGATAAAATGCAGCTGCCGTTATTCGCCGATCTCGCCTCATGTGGTTTCCCTTCACCTGCAGCTGACTATGTCGAGTCCGATCTGGATCTCCATGACTACTGCATACGGCATCCAAGCGCGACTTACTACCTTCGCGCAAGTGGAGACAGCATGGCCGACGGCAGCCTGTACAATGGCGATCTGCTGGTTGTGGACAGTGCCGAGAAGCCCCGGCATGGCGATATTGTGGTGGCCAGCGTGCAGGGGGAATTTACGGTTAAACGGTTGCTACTGACGCCACGACTGACGCTGCAGCCCATGAACGCGGCCTGGTCGCCAATTTATCCCGACCCGGACGATCTGGATATCTTTGGCGTCGTCACGCACATCATTCACCGTCCCCGGGAGATGTACTGATGTTTGCCCTGGCCGATGTGAACAGCTTTTATGCCAGCTGCGAACGTGTTTTCCGCCCGGATTTGAAAGGAAAGCCGGTTGTGGTGCTCAGTAATAACGATGGCTGCGTAATCGCAAGAAGTGCCGAGGCAAAGCCCTGGATCAAAATGGGCACGCCGTGGTTTCAGATGAAAAACGAGAGATACCCGGAAAAAATATACGCGTTCTCAAGCAACTATGAACTTTATGCATCGATGTCGGCGCGCGTGATGAACTGCCTGGAGGAGCTGGCCCCCAGGGTGGAACAGTATTCGATTGACGAGATGTTCCTCGATCTGACCGGCGTGGAGCATTGCATGGACCTGGAGGACTTCGGCCGGCAGCTGCGCCGGCACGTGTATGACTGTACCCGTCTTACCATTGGCGTGGGCGCCGGACCGACGAAAACACTCGCAAAATCAGCCCAGTGGGCCTCAAAGGAATGGAAACAGTTTCGTGGTGTGCTCGCCCTGACCCGGGGGAATCCACAGCGAACGCGGAAGCTGCTTTCACTGCAGCCGGTCGAAGAGATCTGGGGCGTGGGGAACCGTATTGCACGCAAGCTCAATGTTCTGGGCATCAAAACCGCGCTCGATCTGGCCCTGACGAACCCGGCCTTTATCCGCAAAAATTTCTCCGTCGTTCTCGAGCGAACAGTACGCGAATTGAACGGGGAAAGCTGCATGTCGCTTGAAGAAGCCCCGCCAACAAAGCAGCAGATCGTCTGCAGCCGTAGCTTCGGCGAGAAGGTCACTGAATACGATTCGCTGCGGCAGGCTGTCTGTCAGTACGCAGAGCGGGCCTCAGAAAAACTGCGTAAAGAGCGGCAGTATTGCCGGCATATTTCCGTTTTCATTAAAACGTCCCCTTTTGCCGTTAAAGAGCCTTACTACGGCAACGTGGCCACGGAGAAACTGCTTACCCCCACTCAGGACACCCGGGACATTATTGCGGCCGCTACAACGGCTCTGGAGCGTATCTGGAAGGATGGGCACCGGTATGCCAAAGCCGGTGTGATGCTGAATGACTTCACCTGCTCCGGCGTTTCGCAGCTGCAGCTGTTCGACGAACGTCCGCCACGTCCTCACAGCGCTGAGCTGATGAAGGTTCTTGATGGCATTAATCATTCTGGCCTGGGACAGGTCTGGTTTGCAGGACGAGGGATTGCACCATCCTGGCAGATGAAACGCGATATGCTCTCCCCTGCTTACACTACCCGCTGGAAAGATATCCCCATTGCGAGGATCAGTTAAATTTCGCCTTTCAGAGAGCCAGTAGTGCTCGCCGCAGCGAACGACAGGGCGCAGCCCGCGAGTGAGCGAGGAAGCACCAGGGAGCCTGAAGCCTTTTAAAGCACCTTACGCTCTTAAGTTGTATAGATTCTATAATGAGTTATCCACATATCCTTTGAGTAGATCCAATAACTTATCCTAATTTACCCGAATAGATCCAAACTGATCCCTTTTGCTGCAAAGCCTTTGTCTACGGGCTTCTTAGCGTTTTCTGGTGTGTCGTAGTGGGAGAAAGGTGTTTCGAAGCGGGAAAAAGGTGTGTCAAAACGGGGAAAGGGTGGGTAGAATCGGGAAAAATGGTGTGTCGAAACGGGAACGAATAAATAATTCAGGCACATATCGATCATATACTGGAATGGATATAACTATATGAATGAAAACGTTTTTATCGGAGAGGTTATAGGTCCAGATTGTGAAAGTGTTAACAATAAGCTCACAGTAACTAGTAAGGCAACAGTTCAGCCTGTAGCCCTGATGAGATTAAATGTTTTTGTTCCCTCAAGCAGACCTGCAAAAGGAGCCAGAACATCAATAGATGCGACCTCTGTTCTCAAGGATTTGGAATTCTCAAGGCGAGAGGGCTACGACGATATTCGTATTACCGGCGAACGGTTGAGTATGGCCATCGACTTCAAGGTATGGGTCGGTATCATTGAAGCTTTTAGTAAGTACGGTTTAAAAACGAACAGCATTAAACTTACTTTTCATGAGTTTGCAGGAATGTGTCGCTTTGAGTCTAAGAGATTCGATTCTCGTCTTAGGAAAAGTATTTCAGAAGCTTTAACCAGGATACGTGGCAAGACCATTACCTTTAACCGCAGCGGGTCAGAGGGCCTTCAAAAAGTTTCCGTGACAGGTTTGCTTAAGACTGGTGAATTGGATTTTGCAAACGACCAAGTGGAACTTGAAGCTGATCAGCGTCTATGGGAACTCTACCAGACTGATTACACTGTATTGCTTCGACATAAGCCTATAAACGCTTTAACTCGCAAGGAAGCTGCTCAGGCCCTGTATACTTTCATCGAAAGCCTGCCTACGAACCCAGTCCCTATATCTTTCAAACGAATACGTGACAGGCTCTCACTGCTCTCTCCAGTAAAGGAACAGAACCGTATCATTAAACTGGCCCTTAAGCAGTTACAAGATATTGGGTATCTTGACCACAGCATCACAAAAAAAGGTAAAGAGACTTTCGTTCTGATACACAGTCGCTCCGCAAATCTGAAACCAGGATCAGCTGTATAAGGTGTGTCAATACGGGAAAGCGACTCGATTAAGGTGTGTTGAAACGGGAGGTCTTATATCAAACGTCTTGATAGGTGTGTTGTAGCGGGAATCCTCCTCTTAAACGTCTTAATAGGTGTGTTGTAACGGGAGGATTACTCGTTAAGTGCTTTTTTCACTGCTGTACATTCCCACTTCAACACACCTTTTGGATACAAGTGAGAAGCTATCCCGCTTCAACACACCTTTATCCCAAATTGCCTCACTCTGCCCCACTTCGACACACCGAATCTGCAAAGACTTCCCATTACGATCCACTTTTTGCTTCCCGGGGCCATTTCTTTCGTTAAGTGCGGCTGAGGTATAGCCCATACTTCAGTACATGCTGTACAAGTAATGCATAAAATCATGCTTACCATCACATAGCAATCATTGTGATATGGTTTTAATATTAAAATACAATCATAAAGATATCATCACACTGTTAATTTTACTCATCCAAGACTTGACTTAGATGAGATGCACTTACTACTATGTTGATAGTTTTTTAATATTAAAAAGAGATGAAAATGATACTAACGATTGCCAATACGAAAGGAGGAGTAGGTAAATCTACTCTCGCGGTTAACATCGCAGTTGCAAGAGCTCGGCAAGGCAGAAAAGTATGGTTAGTTGATGGTGATAAACAAGGGTCTTCTCAAACAGCTATCCTGGTTCGTTCAGAAGACGGGGTTGAACCAGGTATTGCTTGCTCGCATTACCCAGAAGGCCCGGTGTTAAGGAGCCAGGTTCTCCAACAGAAAGATAACTTTGACGATATCATCATCGAATGTGGAGGCCGTGATTCCACTGCAATGAGAGCTGCTCTGACAATCACAGACGTCCTTTTAGTTCCTTCAGCGCCTGGAAGTTTCGAAGCCTGGGCCATGGATGCCAACGCCGATCTAATCAAAGAAGCGCGAAGTATCAGAGATGGCTTGGTCTGTTATTCGCTTTTGAACAAAGCAGATACTCAAGCCAGATCCTCCGACAACAGAGATATGCTGGAAATGATGGAAGAGTACAAAGAGGACATCCCAATCCTAGACAAAATCATCTATCAAAGAAAAGTTTATGCCAATGCTGCGGGCAGTGGGAGAACCGTAAGTGAGCTGAAATTACGTTCGCATGAAAAGATTGCAGTGCAAGAATTAGATGCTCTCATATCAATGCTATTTAAATAGTCAAATGCAATCAAAATGATATTAAAATAATGTTTAGGTGATATGAAATGGCAATCCAAAAAAAACCCAAAACTCAACCACCCGTTTCAAAGAATGATGCAGTAGAGAACTTTATAAACTCAGCACCTGATGCAAAAGTTCCCGCTTCGAAGGGAGTGGTAAAAGGAAAAAAACAGCAGATCACAATCACAATGGACCCTGAACTGATTCAGCGTATTGACGAGGCTGCTGCAGAGAACGGACAATCGCGCGCTGCATTCATAAATATGTCTTGCATCAACATACTGGACTATGGTTTGCAAATTGCGGGCAAGAAGAAAATAAGCGAGTAGGTAACATCAAAAAACAATCAAAGCAATCTCTTTTTGATGTTGTTTTAATATTAAAACAACATCAGATTGAGATGTTAGATACTTTCAGCTTTCTTAGATTTTTTTTAACAGCGCCACTGCCTCATCGCCAGGCATCTGGAACTGTACCCTGTGCCGTGCCGCCACATCGAGCGCAAACACCTTCGTATATACCTCCGTCGAGCTGATGCTCTTATGTCCCATTAAACTCTGTAGCACCTTGAGTGGTATACCGGCATACAGCATGTGCATGGCGTAGGAATGACGGAACGTGTGCGGTGTCACCGGCACGGAGAAAGTCACCCCGTCGGCCGCTGCCGCTTCAACCGCTTCGCTGAGCCAGGTGCGGACCGTCCGATCGGTGATCTCCCAGATACGCGCCTTCTCGATTCTGCCGCTTCGCTTGTTGCGTCGTTCAAGAGGTATTTTCAGCGTGGCCACCATCATCTCCAGCTGACCGACATAGTTCGCATCGGAAAGCGGAACCAGGCGATGCGCCTGACTGCCTGCAGGCGAGCGGCCGGCCGTTCGTGCCGCTTTCTCCGCCCGCTGCTTGAGTGTGGCCAGCTGCACGAACGGGTAGGGCGGCGCCAGTGAAAAATCACTCCGGGTCAGGGCCAGTGCTTCGTTAATACGGGCGCCGGTGTTCCACAGGGTGGCCAGGAGCATCTTACGGTGCAGATCGGGTACGTAGTGGAGCAGGGCGCTCACTTCCGGCGCCAGCAGGTATTTCGGCAGTTCGTCCTGAACGAGCGCCATCTGACGCAGGGCAAGTGCGGCAGGGTAGTCGATGGCCACCGGCAGCTGCGCGGCCGAAAACGAAACGCTCTGGCCTGGTATTGCCGGCATCATTGCTTGTTGTCCCTGCCGGACAGGTATTGCTCTGTAAGTCGTGCCATTGCTTTCTGCGCGTAATCCTCGCCCGGGAGCACACTGATATCTCCCCGGCGTTCCATCCCGGCGCCGATGGCGCTGAGGGTCGTCGCTAACGGCAGCAGCCGGCGAAGCTGCAGGGCGTGCCCGCATGCGGAACGGATGCGATCGGCAAAATCATCCTCATCGCGGGAATATGTTCCGGGCGCCGGCCGTTCCCGGCCATCCTTTTCTGACTGCAACTGCTGGCACAGCGACAGCAGTTCAATGATCTCTTCTGCCGCACGGGCAGCCACCAGGTCATGGTTCATTCCGGCTTATCCTGATTTGCCAAAGAGCTGAGGCAGTTCATCAAACAACATCACATGACGGGTCCGCTTTCCGCGAAAAATGCGCCTCATCATTGGCGTGAAATCCGCAGGCTCCCAGCCGTAGGGCCAGGTATAGTAGATTCCGGCTTTCAGCGTGTTATCCGGTCGCTCAGGGCCAGCGACGATTCGTCTGACCTCCCTGCTCAGCGCCTCACCGCGCAGGCCGTACTGTCCCAGGTAACGACGCAGCCGCGTTCTCGGCATCCGCGGATCGGATTTCACGTAAGCATTAGTATCCATAAACTGCGTAACGTTGATGATATTACTTCCGTACTTTCGCGTGGTGCGCAAGGCGGTGGCCATCACGTCCGTTTCTGTCACTGGTTCATCATCGGTTCTGTTCATCTGGTTTCCTGTTTACAGGGTCAAGGGTTGTTGTGTGGTCGTCTAAGCTGACGCGGTGCCTTCCCGCAACGATCGGAAGGCCCGCATGGCATACGTCCTGGAGGGCAGCTCGATACAGTCCCCGCACTGCGGGTTAATCTCTTCGTCAGTGGCCTCGTTATACCGCATACGCAGCCGCCATCCCTTCATAGGAGGCGCGTTCTGTATGGCCAGCACCATCCCTTCCGGCGACAGCAGTTCACGGAGGGTGTAGCAGGCGCCGATCCGGTCGAGTCCCGCAGCCACATCACGGGGTACTCACTGACCAGCTGGTCATACACACATTCCGGCGTATGGAAGTAATTCCCGTCCGCCCTGCATAAATCACACATAATCTTTCCTCTGCTTAGAAATCCCGCCCTTAGCTATCGTTGTTCAGCTACAGCAACTTTGACGATGGCATCTATTGCCTTTTCAACTGAAAACGGTCTCAGCTCACCGTTGCTCAGCTGGACCTTATAGCAGGGATGTGACACCCAGCGGCCATTCGTAAAACGAGGTTCATTCTGAACCGTGAAATGTCTAATCAGTCGGCCGTTCAGTTCCCACCCCGGACAACTGTCACAATAGAGGGTGAACAGTTCTTTCAGCTCTTCAAAATAGCCGCCTTCTGAAATGACCCCGACGGTTTTCACGTCAGGCCGTTGATCCATGTAATAGCTGCGGGCTTTAGTTTTTGATGCAAATTCCTTCTGACCAATCTTCACCGGTACTGAACGTCCCATCCTGATCTCCTTTCTGGTTTGCTGGCAAATAGTCACCAAGAGTAATGATGACGCCCGGCACAATGTTCTGAGAACAACCCTGCGTCTGTCACCCGGATAATTTTCTCCTGCTGTTATCATTTTCAGGCTGATAGTAAGCAGCCATATAACCACACCGGTAAATTACTGGATGGCCGTTCGGTGAGATCCGACTTTCTGGCTTATACCAACTTTCCGGAAGTGTACCACGCTCTGAGAGTAAGCGAAGCGCTCTTTTCTGCTGCTGCAAGCCGGGTCACAGGCAGGAGGATAACACAACATATAGGATGAGTATCCGTTGGCAGAGTGGCACATGTTGTGTTTCAGCGCCGCAGTTCAGAGGGGTGAGAGAAGAAGATCCGGAACCAGGGGTTTTCGGATCCGCGACAACGAAAAAGGACACAATTGACAGGAAAGCAATAATTATTTTAATTAGTGCATAATCTGCATAAATGTAAGACAGCCATCTTTACATTAAAAGTAAAGCAAGATGGCTTTACACCATGGAGTAAAGCAATTAAGATTTACGCACCCAAGTAAAGCAACAACGCTTTACATTTCCAACCGGTTAAGGAGCTACTGTATGGCTATGGTCAATGCCCGCATCGATGACGATCTGAAAGCCCGGGTCGATGCAGTCCTTCAGCGCAGGAATATAACGGTCACCCAGAATATGACAGATCTGTACCGTTATATTGATCAGCATGAGCAGTCCCCCTTTTTGCCTGCCCCCCGGCCGCACACTGCCGACGAGGTTGTGGCAAAGTGCTGTTCTGATTTGATGAATATCCGCGATGCACTGCTGCTTATCCGCGGCCATGCCGAGCGCCAGGCTGGCTCCGGGAGATGGCTTCACTTTATCAGTTATTTACCCGTTCCCGCCTGGCGTTTGCCGATGGGCTGTGCTGGCTGCACAGTGCCCCGGCGTTGCCCTTCACCGTTGACCGGCTGCTGCTGCCCCTGGCTCACGCTCAGGCGCAGATCGCAGAGTGTGATATTGCGCTGGGTGGCGGAAGCCGCGATGCACTGGTGCTTACCGGCGAGAGGGAACAACACCTGTCCACCGCCATAGCCAGCCTGGATGAACTGGTCAGCAATTTGTGCCAGAAAGCAGGGTTACTTCGCCGGCAGGTACCGGTGGTGCAGGAAGAGCAGCGTGCAGACGGCGAATTCTGTACTGCTATCGCTGCTGACGTCACTTTTCCGGGGGATATTGATGTCACTGTCCTGCTCCGACCAGATCTGCTGCGACTGCTGACGCCACGTCTGAAAGAAGCAATCCCCTGCCCACGGCTGCCTGGGTGGCAGGTGGGTGTTGATATCAGCAGCGGCTATAACACCTTTATCACGGCACCGGCAGACTCAGCCCCGGTGAGCCCGACATCCGCATTTGCTCGAGCTGCCTCCGGCGGGGCAATGGGTAGCTGCGGTCTGCTTTTCATTCAGGGAGAAACCCGGATTCATTACTGGCAGCAGAAAGATGCCGGGACGGATGTCGTCCCCAGAGACAAGCTTGCTGAGGCCGTCTGCGAGAACATGGACAGCTTGATCGGGAAAATTCTTCAGGGCGCTGTAACAGAAAAAGGGGAATGAAAGGACACGGTCACGTAATTTCTTCAGCGCAGCATACGGACTTTGCGTCGCCTGGGAGATGAAAATCCGTTTCTGCTCAAAAGGTGGTTTCAGAACTGATCAGCAGCATCGAGAGCTGCATGTACCCCCGCCACTGCCGACCGTCCCGCTACAAAGCTCCCTCCGGGAGCTTTGTTTTAAAAGTCCGTAAGGTTATCAATGGGCTCGTCAGGGGCAGGTTTTATTATAGTTTCCCCCTGCCGGATCTCAGTTTTACTGGTTCTGAATTTTACGCCAGTAATTTTATGGTACGTCATTCCGTCGGTTTTCATCTGCAGTGTGTCTTTCTTTTCATTAGTGGCCGCTAATAAACCAATATAGCGTGATTTTTTTGGTTCCTCAGCGATCAGCTGAATATTCGGGCTGAAAACATATATATCATCTTCGACGTTTTCAAACAGCTCAACCTGATACCGCCGGGTATTATCAGTGGCATGCCTGACGCCGGAAGAACTATTAAACAGAACAACATTATACCCGGTTTTGGCCCCCCTGCCGTCAGCGTAGTCCTGCGTGGATTTAAAGCTGACGCCGTCAAGCTTAAATTTATTCCGGTCACTGAGATAATCGGCAACCACCTGAGTGATCAGGTAATCACTATCCTGCCTTTTTCCAAACGCGGGGAGCGTCAGTTTGCGCGAAAGCGTCCTGAAGAACACTGCACGCTCGCTGGTTTTACGGGTCAGGGGATCAAACTTACTGCCAGAGCCGAAACTGAGCGAGTCAAGGGAAGATATGTCCAGCACCTTCAACTTACGCAGCGGGACAAAAGGCACCGTCACCACAATGCTGCCGACTGGGGTCTTACTTCAGCAATTGCCACATCCGCTGAGGTGGCACCGTAAAACACGGAGATCCCCTGTGCATTCATGCGGCCTGATCGCGCCAGTAATGGCGGGGGAGGCCCGAAGTGTTTCTCAGGCTGCGTCAAGGCCTGCTTCACGTCTTCCAGATCCTCAAAGACCCTAGCGCGATGAAGATGCACATCTTCAGACAGCATTTTTACAGGTGAATCGCGGTTCCTAGTTTCAGCTTATCGATATCACTGAAAAGCGAATCCAGAAACGCATTAACTTCACGGTTGAAATATCGCGTTTCCTTAAGAAGTGAATTGGTGACTGTTCCCCAAGTATAATCCAGCTCACCTGAAGAGTAGTTTCTTGAACGGTATACCAAATCATCATTATATTGCACAACATCATAATCATTATAAGGATTGTATTCATCGCAAAGGCCGGAATAAATATCTTCAGCCACTTCAAACTCAACCCCTAGCTCTTCGCAGATGACATCCTGTGCGGGATTCCCGCGGCCTGTGTCATAAATATCCATATGAGCATCATAATAATATTCAAAGACATCATGCATCCGCTTTACAATATCTCCCAAATGGATATTTTTACGCTTCAGTTTGCAGTAAGAACATATCTGTTCGTTATTACCGTTATGTTTTATTTGCTGACTGACATATTTGTCCTCCACACACTTATGACAAATATATTTTTCATCCCACATGATTAAGCCGCCCATTATGTGCTGATACAGGGTAACTTTCCTGCATTTCCCAGCCTGAATCAAGAGGGGCGGTGCATCAGCACAGGACTGAGGATGAATAAACTGAGCGGTCAGTCTTCTCCAGGCTGTCTATGGGGCGTACCGTAATCACAGGGAAATAACCTACCATCATCCTGGTTTCTGCTTCGCACCTCAGGCATCAAGGCCCTGAAAAGAGGAGCGCCACTGGTCATTCCCAGTAACTTAAAAATGTAACGGGAAAATTATACGTGGAGTGTGGTACTGCGCAGGATTTCTTTAGACTGAGACCAGCTTAATGCAGGTCTCAGATGTTGATATGCTGAACCGCTTAGGAACGGATTAATCGTGCTTTCAGTTTTGACTCAGACCTCGTGACTATCCGCCCCTTGCGACCAAGCGTACCCGTCTGCTTCAGTTCGGTAACGAGCTCTGCCTTCAACGTCTCATGAATGGACTGATTGCGAGACACTTCCTGAGAGGTAAGCAGACGCGGAGTAAGACGCGTAACTTTATCGTTTGTCGGTTTCGAGTACATAAAAATTTACCTCCTCTCGAATGTCTTCTCTATATGTATAGTTTACATCAGCTGCATATTTCTTCAACAGTCGATGGTAGTAGCGCGCCAGCGTCTCCTTATAAGGAGCGGCGAACACAATGGTTGCCCCTGTGCGTTCGACAACATCTAAAATGGCTTCAGCAATACCTTCTACAAAAAGTCTTTCAAGTTCTTCTGCGTCGTAATGCATGTCGGTGTACTGTTCAAATTTCTGAACGCCACTGATTGAATAGAGAGCCTGAATATCAAAAAAATCCACCATCAAGGTGTTCTCGCTCAGTTCTGCCTCGGTGTAGTAGCTTTCCAGATATGGGACAAGAACAGTTCCTCCCTTGAATTCGACAACGTACTCACTCTGTAATCCTCCTGGCTTATCCACGGTGACCAAATAGCGCAGGGGGTTCTTAACCGACGCAAACTCACGAACCTGTATTCTCATAAATTAACTGCCAGTCCAGAAAGTTATGGTTTTACCAGAAGAATAAAACAATCGATTCAAAAATGTCACCACCAGTCGTGTTCCATCAGTCGGAGTAGTATTTCCGACTCCGGGAGTTTTCGGATCTGCGGAGAAGATGAGAGGGACTTATGCAAGGACAGGCACTAATTGAAGAAGATTGTTGCGGAATATGGATTATTGTCTTTCGGGAACTAAAAGGCGTTGATTATTGCACTGAGTGGACAAATCATACTGAGGCCTATATGCGACGAAGCGGCAGGCAGTATTTTCATCCTGAACGTTCTTCCCGCCCTTTGTTATCGTGTCCGGTCAGTAGAGTCCGCTTTGTGCCAGGAGCGGACATTACTGACACAGACACAACCAGCAAATGGATTACCAGGCAGCCCGGGGGCGACATTTCTGGGAGACAATCAATTGGAAACATTTTAATGTGAGAGTTTAGGCAGGCCACAGCGTATGTATTACCTCATGCCATCTGAAGAATGATACATGCTACCTGTGAGTGTGGAATAACCAGAAGCCTACTGCACCGGAGGATGTCTTGCCATGTTTACCGATCTCAGCAGAGATGAAAGTAAAAGACTTGCGGCAATCGACTTGTTGAAAAATCCTGACAAGGGCCGGGATGATGCGTTAAAAAAATATACTCATCTAATATGCCACTTGCTGAACATGCCGATGGGCTTTGTTTCTGTTCTCGATGAAGAAAAGCAATACATCAGATCCGCCCAAAATGTTGCCGTCACGGAAACCAGCCTGAGCGAGGCATTTTGCGTACAGACCCAGGAACAGAGTAAGACCTTCATTTGTCATGACACTCATCAGCACCCTACCTTTCGTGACTATCACGCGGTAAAAGAAGCTCCATTCATTCGCTTTTATGCAGGGTGCCCACTTAAAACCCAGGAAGGAGTACCGTAGGTACTTGTGTATCCTCGATACTCAGCCCAGGGAACTTCTGACGAGCAGCTCGATCTTTTTGAAAAGATTGGAGGACTTATATCGGATTTTCTGGCCTCGTGGCACTCCGTCGGCTACCTCGATATAGTCACGCTATTACCAAACCGGCAGCGACTACTGAAGGATATAGAGGTTTCAACTGAAGGCGCATTCAGGCTCGTCATTATCGATTGTATTGATATGCCGTTAGCCTACGAAATGGCTCGCTCACTCGGTATGATTGCCGTAGAAAATCTACTTCGTAATATGGTCGCAGAACTGCAGACCCGCCTGACTTTAAAAGGGCCGCTCTACGCGTGGCAGTTGGACGATTTGCCTTTTTTACCCATAAGGAAAAAACTCGGACATTAGAAGATATCTCTCAAAGCCTTCAGGGGATCCAGGCCAGGATCACCCCTGAAGTTCCCCTTGATCTGGATATTCACATGGGTGACTCCGGGCTTTGCGATAAATCTCTGACATCGAATGAAATTCTGCGCCGTGCAGTCAGTGCATTGCATGAAGGGATAAGTCAGGGGCGCCGGTTTACAGTCTATGATGATGCATTGGATAACAGTAAGAAGACTGATTTCAGCCTTCTTACTGAAGTTAGACAAGCGCTACAAGAAAACCAGGGCTTTTATCTGGTTTATCAGCCGAAAATCTCACTGGTGACAGGACGTGTGACGGGAGCCGAAGCTTTGCTTAGATGGCAACATCCTAAAAATGGCGAAGTGTTGCCGGGTGTGTTTATTCCTCTGGTCGAAAAGACCAGTCTGATGCGTGAACTCACAGCGTGGGTTATCGATCACACTATTGTGCAACTGAGTGCCTGGCAAAGCCGTGGACTTTCTTTACCCGTGTCGATTAATCTGGCTGCAAGTGATTTTTCAAGACCAGATTTCTGCAATGAGCTGGAACAGAAAATGCTGGATGCGCGTCTGGATCCCGCCCTGCTGGGGGTGGAGTGTCTGGAAACCGAGAAGATGCTGGAAAGCCCCGCTGCACTTATCGGCCTGGACATGCTCAAACTACGCGGATTTAAAATATCTCTGGATGATTTTGGTTCCGGATACAGCAACATTAATTACCTGAGACAAATCCCGATGGACATCATCAAGCTTGACCGCTCTATTGTGAGTAAGGTTGCTCGCGACAAGGCCAGCCGCATCATTGTTCGCAACGTTATCACACTCCTCAAGCAACTCGACTATATCGTTCTGGCTGAAGGAGTCGAGGATGCCAGGACCGTTGATATTTTAAGAAGGCTGGGCTGCGATGAAGTTCAGGGTTATTTTTTTGCCAAACCGATGACCCCCGATGCTTTTGAAACCTGGTATCACGCAGAGACGAAGCCCTTAAGTGAACGAGTTAAGTAAATACGTATGCTCGCCTGCCCGTAATATATAAATAAGAAGGGAACTGGTCATCCTGATCTGCTATCCATTGATTATCGGAGGCCGATGTTAGTCCTGCATTCGGGTAATCATGACAAATTCTCACTTCCGCTTCACGCTCATAGCAGACGTTTGGCCCGGTTAACTTGTCCGCTGCGTGCCATAAGCGGACCAAAACTAGAGCATTACGAATCAGGAGAAGAATGAAATGGCTATCCCTGCGATGAGTAACCCAAAGCCTCAAAATTGAATGACACCACAATTAGCCCATTTACCTAAATGGCCCAAAAATATTAACTACAGCTAGAGATTTTTACAGTTGTAGGTAGCGATGAACAACCAGAGTGATGAAATTTTAACGACACAGACCCTGTGTCGTTAAAATGCCTGAAAGCTAGCTTGATGTAGGATTGCTGCTTAAACGCAGAATCAACATACCTGTAATCACGGCCAGAAGAGATCCCGCCAGAACACCTACTTTCACCTCGTCGATAAGCAACTCATTCCCGGCAAAAGCAAGATTTCCGATAAACAGGCTCATCGTAAAGCCAATCCCGCAAAGCACTGATACGCCATATACCTGTATCCAGTTACTGTTTTCAGGTCGACATGCGATGCCAAGTTTAACAGCAAGCAGGGAAAGGCCAAAAATACCCACCTGTTTACCAAGAAAGAGTCCCATAGCCACGCCAACCGGGACGGAAGAAAGCAGGTCGTCCATTGTCATTCCCGAAAGCGCGACGCCGGCATTAGCGAATCCAAACAAAGGAAGAATCAGGAAGGTGACCCAAGGATTGATAATGTGTTCAAGTCTGTCGAGTGGCACTCTGCCATCTCTGTCCTTTGTTCTTAACGGAATGCAGAAAGCCAGCAGAATGCCTGCTATTGTAGCATGCACGCCGGACTGTAACATGAAGTACCAGAGTAGTGCCCCTGTCAGAATGTAGGGAAGTAACCGGGTTACGCCGGTGCGGTTGAGTAGAATCAGAAGCGCGACCATAACTGCGGCAGCGCCCAACATTACAAGTGAAATGTCGCTGGTGTAGAAGAGGGCAATAATGGTCACTGCGCCCATATCATCAAGAATCGCCAGTGCAGACAAAAATATTTTCAGGGATGGAGGGACACGACTTCCCAGAAGCGCTAACACGCCAAGAGCAAATGCAATGTCGGTTGCAGCAGGTATTGCCCAGCCAGCAAGCGTATCGGGGTGAGCGCGGTTAAGTCCGACATAAATCAGGGCGGGAACGACCATTCCCCCTATTGCCGCAAAACCCGGCAGCGCACGCTGACTCCAGGTTGACAACTGCCCGATCAGTAATTCCCGTTTGATTTCCAGACCGACCATCATAAAAAAGGCCGCCATCAGTGCGTCATTTATCCAGTGCTCTACTGACAACCCAACGGCTTTGGTATCCAGTAAAGCCTCGTACCTGCACGCAATGGGGAGTTGGCTACTGTGATGGCAGCGAGAGAGGCAAGGATCAGCACGACCCCCCCGCTATGGGTGAACTAAAGAAATCTGAAACAGGCTTAATGACCCTACCGGTCATTCCTGATGGATACTGCGACATTCATACCTCCCAAAGATATGTAAAAAAGTATTGAAACCAGTTAAACCATTGCAGCCTGGCAAAAAAGGAGATGACAGGCTGCAATGGTTTCATTTCATACAAATTAATCTTATATATTAGGGAGTTAGGGATACATAAGAATGCTTTATATTTTATCACGAAATCATCATGTCTCTTACCAGTAAAGGTAAAGTATCGTAAAGAGCTCGCTTCATTATATTTCCGTAACAGAACAAGGATTAAGAGATGGCTGTTGAGGTTCTGTTTATGTTTATCATGAGATGCTGAAGGATTAATTTCATACGACTAATTAATCAAAGCCGCTAACGATTAATGTTGCAGCCTCAAAGAGGACTGAAGGACAGATATCTCCTGTTTGCCCTCTATGAGTGGGGCAGAGTTTAACCTTCCCGATACTCAGGATATTTCGCCATGAACCCTGTAAAATCCACCACTCAGTTACCCCTTTCTCAGAAGGTGCTTTTTAGAAAGAGAGCCATGACAGCTTTTCTGTCAGTTCTGGTTATGACCGGGTTACTGCTCATTGTTTTGTGCCGCCTGATTCTTCAGTTTTCGGTACTCTAATCTATGGATTGCAGCAATCTCGCCAGAGTGGCCTCATTACGTATTGTATTTTATGGTCCGGCCCCCTCCACATCAGCCGGACATTTTATTTTCAGGTAATCACTATGACTTCTGATACTCCGCGTAAATCGCTGTGGGACAAGCTTCATATTGACCCGGTATTTATGCTCCTTATCCTTGCTCTGCTTTGCTACAGCGAAATGGTCATCTGGAGCGCCAGTGGTCAGGATGAAGGAATGATGATCCGTAAGTCAGGACAGATAATTGCGGGTCTTTTCGTCCTTATCGTCATGGCAAGGATTCCCCCCCGGCTTTATGAGAACTGGGCGCCAGCCCTCTACATAATCTGCATTTTGTTGCTAATCGCGGTAGATGCGTTTGGCGCAATATCCAAAGGAGCGCAACGGTGGCTGGACCTGGGTTTTGTCAGGTTTCAGCCTTCAGAAATAGCTAAGATAGCCGTACCGCTAATGGTTGCACGCTTCATCAACCGGGATACCAGTCCGCCAGGCATGAAAAACACATTACTGGCTTTAATATTGATACTATGTCCGACTCTACTGATAGCCATTCAACCTGATATGGGAACATCCATACTGGTTGCATTGTCAGGCCTGTTTGTTCTCTTTTTGGCAGGGCTAAACTGGAAATTGATTGCAGGGGCGATTGCAGCGCTCGGAGCGTTTCTGCCAGTGTTATGGTATTTCCTCATGCACGACTACCAGCGGAGAAGAGTATTGATGCTTCTTGATCCAGAATCCGACCCTCTGGGAGCGGGCTACCACATAATCCAGTCCAAAATAGCGATAGGTTCAGGTGGACTTCACGGAAAGGGGTGGCTGCATGGGACCCAGTCCCAACTCGACTTTCTGCCGGAACGGCACACTGATTTTATTTTTGCTGTGTTGGCGGAGGAGCTGGGATGATGGGAGTGTTGATACTGGTTGCGCTGTATCTTGCATTGATTATGCGTGGACTATGGATAGCCTCTCAGGCACAAACAGTTTTTGGGCGCGTTATGGCCGGTAGTGCCATGTTAATACTGTTCGTCTATGTTTTTGTGAATATCGGTATGGTCAGCGGTATCCTGCCTGTTGTTGGTGTTCCTCTGCCACTGGTCAGCTACGGTGGGTCTGCGCTTATTGTTCTGATGGCCAGTTTTGGTATCGTTATGGCTGTTCACACGAACCGTAAGATGCTCTCTAAAAACGTGTGAACCCGGGCGAACTAGCCGCACAATTGTGCGGCTGTGCGGCATTTTCTTCGGAACGCATTCCGTTCCACCGAAATATAATCATTACCCTGCAATAGTGACGAGATAAAAGCCTGCAGCAGTCACCATATCCTTCACCTGAAAAGGTCCAATTTTCGCTCAAAGCGGACCTTCGGTTTCCACCTGCATTTTGCTTTTAACCCCTTTCTGCCGTCTCTCGTTCGCCCTTCCATACGATTAATCAGTACAGATCCGACTTTAGCTTTTTTCGGATCTGACCGGGAAAAGAGAGAAATAAGGATATGCTTTGCATATGCATATGTCATACATCTGCATATGCGTCCCCTATACATATGCTGCACATCTGCCTATACTCAGCATATGCACACACCCGGTGCAATGCACCTCATTCCGGATATGCACCACATATCCACACTTACCCGGGAGAGAACCTCATGAGAACCGTATCCATTTTTAAAAACGGCAACAACCGCGCCATCCGCCTTCCCCGTGACATGGATTTTGAGGGGGTGAGCGAGCTGGAGATCGTCCGGGAAGGGGACAGCATCATCCTGCGTCCCGTCCGGCCGACCTGGGGCTCGTTCGCGCAGCTCGAAAAGCCGATCCGGATTTTATGGCGGAGCGCGGGGACGTTGTCAGCGACGAAGGACGATTTGACCTGTGAACAAAATGTATATGCTCGACACGAATATCTGCTCATTCATCATGCGCGAGCAGCCGGAAGCGCTGCTGAAGCGCCTGGAGCAGGCTGTGCTGCGGGGTCATCGTATCGTGGTCTCGGCCATCACGTACTCCGAGATGCGTTTCGGTGCCACCGGCCCGAAGGCCTCGCCGCGCCACGTACAGCTGGTTGACGCGTTCTGCGCCCGCCTCGATGCCATCCTGCCCTGGGACCGCGCCGCGGTCGACGCCACCACGGAGATTAAAGTGGCGCTGCGCCAGGCCGGGACGCCGATCGGGGCGAACGACACGGCCATTGCCGGGCACGCCATTGCGGCCGGCGCCGTGCTGGTGACGAACAATGTGCGGGAATTTGAGCGGGTACCGGGTCTTGTGCTGGAAGACTGGGTAAGATAACGCTGTAAAACAAAACAGGCGGTCTGCCACGGCCGGCCGCTCTTTCAGGCAGCGGTATAAAGGAATAAAAATGCCCCTGATCACGCGGCTTATGCTGCAAAACTTTAAAAAGTTTCCGGAACTGGACCTGCGCTTCACTCATGACCGTAACATTCTGGTCGGGGACAATGAGTCCGGGAAAAGCACCATTCTGCTGGCCCTTGACCTTGTGCTGAGTGACAGCCGGCACCGGTCGAGGCACTGGGTGTGGAATCGCTCCTGTCCCAGTCAGCCGTCAGGCAGTTTCAGGAAGGTGAGCGCCGCGCCGATCTGTTACCCGTCCTGACAGCTGACGTTTTCCTGAGTAATGGGGGAGATCCTGACCTGAACGGCAGGCAAAATCTGGCGGGTACCGATGCGGATGGTCTCAGAATGCGCATTGCACCAATGACGGAGGAATACGGTCAGGATATTCACCATGTCCTGCAGCAGGATCCCGATAATTTTCCCTATGAATACTATTCCGTCCGGTTCAGCACCTTCTCCGGTGGTCACTTCGCCGGCTTCAGACGTTATCTGCGCCATCTGCTGTTAGACAGTGCACGCATCGATAACGAGCACGCCGCGCAGGAATATACGCGCACAGTTTACAGCGTCAATGTCCCGGTGGCCGATCGGTACCGGCTTGAAAACAGTTACCGCCAACAGAAATTGCACTTCTGCACCCGGCATCTGTCCGCCATAAACGACACGCTGGAAACGTATCAGTTGGCGTGCGTTCCGGTGCTAAATCAGGTCTTGAGGCGAATCTGGACATTACCGAGGACGGTATTTCCATTCGTCACCGTGGAAAAGGAAGGCAGTGCTTCATCAAAACGGAGTTTGCACTGCAGCGGCATCAGCAGCAGGGAGAGCTCCACGCACTGTTGCTCGAGGAGCCGGAGAATCATCTCAGCCATGTTAGTATGAAGAGGCTGGTTAATCAGCTTGCCGCTGAACGGCAGACGCAGGTGTTTATTGCCACACACAGCAGCCATATCACCTCCCGCCTCGATCTGCGTAAGGCAATCCTCCTCGGGTCTGCCCGGCCGGTACTGATGAATGAACTTTCCGCTGAGACTGCGCCTTTTTCATGAAAGCACCG
>ENA-OQHY01000399-OQHY01000399.1-human-gut-metagenome-genome-assembly--contig:-NODE-399-length-24803-cov-4.478846_pt1 | contig 24803 bp, 30 predicted proteins | sample MGYA00242570_ERZ504733 | MGnify/ENA primary metagenome ERZ504733 (study PRJEB26092, sample SAMD00036219) | human gut metagenome | host: Homo sapiens | study: EMG produced TPA metagenomics assembly of... | reverse complement strand
AGTCGTACTCGATCGCATACGCATTCCGCACGATTTTCGCGTGTTCCAGGCCCGGCACGGTGTGATACATCGCAATCTGCACATCCTCCGGCAGTGAACTCGACATGCCGCCGACGTACATCTCGTTCGTGTATCTTCCCTCCGGCTCCAGGAACACCTGATGGCGGTTTTTATCCGCAAATTTTACGACCTTATCCTCAATCGAAGGACAGTACCTGGGACCCGTTCCCTCGATCATGCCGGAATACAGCGGTGACCGGTCGAGGTTTTCGCGGATAATTTTATGCGTCTCCTCGTTCGTATACGTCAGCCAGCAGGATTCCTGATCGATCTGCACGCTCTCCGGATCGGTCGAAAACGAGAACGGAACGACACGCTCATCACCGAACTGCTCTTCCATTTTCGAAAAGTCGATGCTTCGCTTGTCAATACGCGCCGGTGTTCCTGTTTTAAAACGCACCATCTCCACACCGTTCGCTTTCAGGGAATCGGTCAGATGTGTTGCCGCCTGCAGTCCGTTCGGTCCCGTATATGTGCTCACATCACCGTAAATACACCGCGCATTCAGATAAACGCCGGTACAGAGAACGGCAGCCTTACAGTGGTAAATCGCGCCGGAAACGGCCTTTACGCCCGTCAGAACACCGTCTTCCACAATCAGCTCCGCAATCTCCATCTGACGGATCGTCAGATGATCGGTATTTTCGAGAACCTCGCGCATCGACTGGCTGTACGCCCGCTTATCCGCCTGCGCACGCAGAGAATGCACTGCCGGTCCCTTCGATTGATTCAGCATTTTCGACTGAATAAACGTTTTATCAATATTTTTACCCATCTCGCCGCCGAGCGCGTCGATTTTCTTTTACGAGGTGCCCTTTCGAGGTTCCTCCGATGTTCGGGTTGCACGGCATCATGGCGATGCTGTCGACACTTACCGTAAATACAACCGTTTCCAGCCCCATCCGCGCCGCCGCAAGCGCTGCCTCGCATCCCGCATGGCCTGCGCCGATGACGGCAATATCAATTGTTTCTTCTAAAACTGCCATTTTTCTTTTATCCTCTTTCTCTATCTACAGCTTTGAATTTTGCCTTAAGCTTTTTCTACTCTGTCAAAATCCGGCTGTCGTTCCTTGTAACTCTATTCCGGCAGATCTTCGTAATCTGTATTTGCTGCCTTTATTTACCTGTACAGAACTTGCTGAAAATCTCATTCACAAGGTCCTCTCCCACCGCTTCACCGATGATCGAACCCAGCTCCTCATACGCATTCATAAGATCAATGGAAAAGAAATCCTCCGGCATACCCATTTCGATGCTTTCTGCCGTCAGTTCCAGACTCTTTTTTGCTGCAAGAAGCGCCTGCTTGTGGCGCGCATTCGTGATGTAAACCTCATCGTTGAACGAAATTTCGCCCTGGAAAAACATCTTTTTCATCTGTTCCTCCAGCTCTTCCATACCCGTCTCTTCCCGCGCGGAAATGCTGATGACCGGAGCGCCTGTCTTCTGCTCCATCTCCTCTTTTTCGATCACCGCAGTCAGATCCGACTTATTCAACAGCACAATCGCCTTGCGCCCTTTCAGGATTTCCATGATTTTTGCATCATTCTCATCGAGCGGCACGGATGCATCCACCACGTAGAGAATCAGATCCGCGTCCTTTGCATGCTCCAAAGCACGGTCCACACCGATTTTCTCGACCGTATCCGCCGTTTTTCGAATACCCGCCGTATCCAGAATCCGAAGGGAAATGCCCTTTAAGACCAGATTTTCCTCGAGCACGTCGCGCGTCGTTCCGGCGATATCCGTCACAATCGCCTTTTCCTCTCCGGCCAGCAGATTCAAAAGCGATGATTTTCCGGCATTCGGCTTTCCAAGAATAACCGTCTTGATGCCCTCCTGGATCATTTTGCCCTCATCCGCAGATGCAAGCAGCTTTTCCACCTGCTTTTTCTGCTCCGCAACAACCTGGGCCAGCCGCTTTGGATACCCGTCCAGGCTGATGTGCTCCGGGTCGTCGAGCGCCGACTCAATAAATGCGATCTCGTAAATCAGCTTCTCACGGATTGCCCGGATCGCCTTTTTCACCGTTCCGCGAAGCTGGCTCTCGGAGCTTTTTAAGGCATAGGCGCTTTTCGCCGAAATGACATCCATGACCGCTTCGGCCTGCGTCAGATCCATTCTTCCGTTCAGAAACGCCCGTTTCGTAAACTCGCCCGGATCTGCTGCCCGCGCACCGGCATTTAAGACTGCCTCGAGCACTTTTTTCACCGCCAGCACCCCGCCGTGACAGTCGATCTCGACGGTATTCTCGCCCGTATATGTTTTCGGCCCTTTCATCACCATGACAAGGACCTCATCAATCACTTCCTCCCCTTCGGTAATCCAGCCATAATGAATCGTATGGGATTTGACCGCGGAAAGCTTTTTTCCTTCTTTTTTTGCACGGAATACGCGGTCTGCCACTTCGAACGCATCGTTTCCGCTGATTCTTACAATACCAATTCCCGCCGGCGCCATCGCTGTGGACACTGCGGCAATTGTATCATCCAAATGAAATCCTGCCATTGTTTCCAGTCCTTTCTAAAACCTCTCTTTTTGGGGATCCCAGTATTCAGATCCACATCTTTTCTTTCCTTTCGCATGGCTCTGAATAGTTCCATTTTATCAGAAAACCAGAAAAGACGGTACCCCGTATTTTACACAGGTACCGTCTTTTTGCATATTTTTTACGCTTTCTTATCGTTTCGGCGCTACAACAACGTGACGATATGGCTCGCTGCCCTCGCTGTAGGTCTCCACAAATTTATTTCCCTGCAATGCAGAGTGATGATTCTTCTCTCGTAAGGATTCATCGGCTCCAAAGAAACCGGTCTTCTGGTCTTTTTCACTTTGTAAGCGATGTTTCTTGCCAGGTTTTCCAGTGTTTCTTTTCTGCGCTTGCGGTAATTTTCCGTATCAAGTTTGACACGAACGTAATCCTTCTGCTCTTTATTGACTACAAGGCTGGTCAGATACTGAAGGGAATCCAGCGTCTGTCCTCTTTTTCCGATCAGGATGCCCATATCCTCACCGGCAAAATCAACTTCAAGAGAACCATTCTCGGCATTGTACTCCATCTGGATCTCAACCGGGAGCTCCATGGCTTTGAACACGCCGCTTAAGAACTCAAGTGCCGTTGCCTTGATCTGGGCGATTTCCTCGTCTGTTCTCTGAACTACTTCACGCTCTTCTCTTGGCTCGGAGCGTCTTGCAGTTTCTGCCTGACGCGGAGCAGATTTTCTTTCCGTTTCTTTCTTTACAGCTTCTTTTTTCGGCGCTTCTTTTACCGGTGCAGGAGCTGCCTCTTTTTTCTCTGGTTTCTGGGGTGTTTCCGGTTCTTTTTCCGGTGCGGCTTTTACAGCGGCACGGATCACAGCCGGTTTACTTCCGATTCCAAAGAATCCGGAACTGCCTTCGCTGATGACCTGGATCTCCAGTTTATCGCTGGCAGCCTGAAGCTCGATGCAGGCTTTTGTAATGGCGTCGTCCACGGTTTTTGCGGATACTTCGATAAACTCCATAAAGATTTACCCCCTATTTTTTCTTTTTGCTGTTCTTTTCATCAAACTGTTTTACCATGTTTGCTTTCGCAGCGATGCTTCCGGCGCGGTATTCCTGATTGCTGTTGTAATACTCAGTCGAAGCCTTTCTTGCTGCCTCTTTTTCCTCAGCAGACGGCTCTTCGTTCTCCTGTACCTGAATATTACGCACACTCTGCGTTGCAGCCTGTGTGATTTTCTGCGGCGGAAGGCCGGCTTTTTCTCTCTTCTTTGCAGCTTTTTCCTGGTTTTTGCGGATCACCTCATCCATGTCGATCGAGGACATATGGCGGTTGATGATAACCTGCTGTACACTTCGAACGAGCGCACCGGCGATCCAGTAAATACCAATACCGATGGAGAATGATAAACACATAAATGCGGAGAAAACAGGCATTACCGTGTTCATGGTCTTCATGGAATTTTCCATGGAGTTTGCTGTCTTATTTCCGTTGTTGGAAGATGGTGCCTGCGGCATCAGCTTGTAGTTCAGCCACTGGGTAAACCATGCCAGAATCGGCACCAGAATTGCTCCTGCAATCAGAAGCGCAGATCCGTTTGCCATACCCTCGCGGATGACATCCATCGGAGACTGTGTGATATTAAATCCAAGGAACATGTTGATATGCTTGGACTCCGCGGCGGTTTTTGTAATGGTATCCGCAATACCGGAGAACTCGCTGATGTCAGCCAGCTTCGTCCACTGGGACGGTTTCAGCACATAAAACATGTCCAGAAGGTTATTTTCGGTTAATGTTTCACTTACTTTACTGTACATGGTAACACGGTTATCTGTGATAAACTGTGTCAGGATGTCAGAATATCCTGATACACCCATCATCTGTGTTGTCAGTCCCTGGAATACATTGCGGACACTTCCGATATATCCCGGAATATGATAGATAACCTGGTACAGTGCAAGCAGAATCGGCATCTGAATCAGCAGTGTACTGCAGCTTCCTGTCGGGGAGACACCGTATTTCTGATAAACTGCCATGGTTTCTTCAGATTTTTTCATCTGAGAAGCCTGGTCTTTTTTGTTCTGATATTTCTTTTCAATTCTCTGCAGATCCGGCTGCATTACGCTCATCATCTTCGACATCTTCTGCTGCTTGATCTGAAGCGGCGTCAGAACGAGATAAATGATAATCGTATACAGAATAATCGCAATACCGATATTCGGAATTCCAATTTTTTCCAGACAAAAATAAATTCCATTGATCAGCCAGCCGAGGATCTGGCATACCCACCCGATAATCGGCCACGTTGATTTACTCAGTACGATATCCAAAACGTCTTTTCCTCCTTATTTATCTACGGCACAGGGTCGTAACCTCCGTGTGAAAACGGGTTACATCTCAGTATTCTCCATAATGCCAGCAGACTTCCTTTGAAAGCACCATATTTCTGAATCGCTTCCAGCCCGTACTGCGAGCAGGTCGGCGTATAAGGCAGTGCACCCTCTTCAGAGGAGACAGGTACTTCTGATAAAACCGGATACCTTTTATCAATACCGTCTTCATTTTTCTGTTTCCTTTAATATATGATGCAGTTTTCCCAGATGCAAAAGTGCTCCCTCTATCTCGAAATACGTACAGTTTTTTGCATTAACTCTTGCGATCACAACTACATCCATTCCACACTGAAATTCCTCTTCATGCAGACGATAACTCTCCCGGATCAGTCTCGCCAGATGGTGGCGCACAACGCTGTTTCCAACCTTTTTACTTACTGAAATTCCAATCCGGTTCCGTCCCAGCTGATTTTTCTTCACATACATGACCAGAAATCGGTTTGCAAACGATGTTCCCTGCTTATAAACCAGCTGAAAATCTCTGTTTTTTTTCAGGCTTTCCGAATATTTCATGAATCCATTCTTTCCTTCATGATTTGTCTAAATTTTCTTTTCATTGAATAGCTTTAGATAGAAGAAAAGACCACATAAATTTTATGCGGCCTTTGGTTTTATGCTGATAATTTTTTTCTTCCTTTTAATCTTCTTGCAGCTAAAACTTTTCTTCCACCTTTTGTGCTCATTCTTGCTCTGAATCCGTGAACTTTAGCTCTGGATCTTTTTTTCGGCTGAAATGTCATTTTCATAAGATAAGGCACCTCCTTTAAATTCTAATCAATAACTGCCTGCAAGGCAGTATTTCACTACATGTATGACAGAAAACATCATTTCAATTATATTCATAAACCCCCATTTCGTCAACCCTAAAATCAATAATTTTCGCAGTTTTTTCGGGAAAAATGCCGCTCTGACGCGGTTTTCCGGTCTGCCGCTGCCCGTGCCTTCCGTGTGCTGATTTTCGGTTTATCCACAACTTATCCACACTGTCCGCCGCACGCGTACAAATATCAGTTCGATTTTTGTGCTTTCCACACGATATCTTGTAACCGTAATCAACATTATCCACAATCTGTGGATAACCTTGTGGATAACTTTCGGTTTTGCTGTGTACAACCTGTGGGCATTTCCAATTTTTCCAGTATTTACGCCATGTATAATGTGTATATAAATTTTCCAGACTTTACACATTTCGGTTTTTCCAGCCCTCTATCCACAATTTTATCAACATAAGATTCCCTGTTATCCACAAACTATCCTCCATTTCATCAACAGGAAAATTTTTTACACATTCTGTGGATAAAAAAATAATTATCCACATTTTTGGGTTGAATAAAACGGCATTTTATTATATCATATAGAAGTAAAAATGCGACTATTCGGGGAAAATTTCGTTTTCCAGACAGAAGTTATCCCCAAAAAGCAATGATTATAGAAGCGGAGCGACAGAAAAAGCATGGAAATCGTACAAGATAAATGGAAAGAAATACTGCAGAGAGTGCGGGACGAGCACGAATTATCTGAGATCTCCTTTACTACATGGATTGAACCACTTACGATCCATTCGGTTGAGGACAATCTGATCACAATCCTGGTTCCATCCGAAAAAATGGGTCTCGATTACGTGAGCAAAAAATATACTCTTCCTATTAAAGTGGCAATCGCGGAAATCACAGGTGTCAACTATGAGATCCGCTTTATTCTTCCGGAAGAAGTGAAACAGGAAAAAGCGCCTGCTCCCGTCCAGAAAAATCTCTATGTGCCGAACCTGAATCCAAAGTATACCTTTGATACCTTCGTGGTCGGCAGCAATAACAAATTTGCCCATGCAGCTTCTCTCGCCGTGGCCGAATCCCCGGGAGAAATCTACAATCCGCTGTTTTTATACGGTGGTGTTGGACTGGGCAAAACCCATCTGATGCACTCGATCGCACATTTTATTCTTCAGAAGAACCCGTCTTCGCGGATTCTCTACGTAACGAGTGAAGAATTTACCAATGAAGTCATCGAGGCTATCCGAAACAGCAACAACACCGCAATGACCAAATTCCGTGAGAAATACCGCAATATCGACGTACTTCTCATCGATGATGTGCAGTTTATTATAGGAAAGGAATCCACGCAGGAAGAGTTTTTCCATACCTTCAATACGCTGCACGGCGCCAACAAACAGATCATCCTTTCTTCGGATCGTCCCCCGAAAGACATGGATATCCTGGAAGACCGCATCCGTTCCCGTTTCGAATGGGGACTCCTTGCCGACATCCAGAGCCCGGATTATGAGACGCGAATCGCCATTCTCCGAAAGAAACAGGAATTAGACGGCTATTCCGTCAGCGACGATGTGATCGAATACATCGCTTCCAATATTAAATCGAACATCCGTGAGTTGGAAGGCGCTCTCAACAAAATCATTGCATACGCAAACCTTGAAAAACGTGAAATCAACATTGATCTTGCAGAGCAGGTGCTGCGCGACATCATCTCCCCGAACGAGAAGAAGGTCATCACGCCGGAATTTATCATCGACACCGTTGCAGATCACTTCGATATTACGCCGTCCGACATTGTCGGCAGCAAGCGGAGCAGCAAAATCGTATTCCCGCGCCAGATCGCAATGTATCTGTGCCGCGAAATGCTCGATGCCCCGCTGACCGGAATCGGAAAAATGATGGGCGACCGCGATCATACCACTGTCATGCACGGCATTGAGAAGATCGAAAAGGAAATGAGTGCTAAAGACAGTGTCCGCAACACGGTAGACATCTTAAAGAAGAAGATCAACCCGTCGAAATAGGCGGAGCCTTTGTAACTCTGTCAAAACGGTTAAAAACGATTTACATTTATATAAGAAGAAACTCATCGGTTGACAGGCCCTTATTTATACACAAACCGATGTGGAAAGCCTGTGGATGAATTGTGGACAAATTTGGGGCCTGAAGTTATCAACATTTCATACACAGGTTCACGTTCGATTATTCACAGAGTTATACAGATCGATTTTTCCAGTATTTCCGCATTCTTGACGGGGTTTTCCACATATCCACAGCCCCTACGACTAAGACTACGGATTTTTACTATATTTTTTCTTTATAAGCAGACTCACCAAGCAGTGAGGAAAGGAGAGTTATCCACAATTATGAAATTAGTGTTTGACAAAGCAGACCTTGTAAAAAGCGTTGGTATCGCTATGAAAGCTGTCTCCGGTAAAACAACCATGCCGATTCTGGAATGCATTCTGATTGATGCATCTTCCAACGTGATCAAATTTACCTCCAACGATATGGAACTCGGAATCGAAACCATCGTCACAGGTATGATTTTGGAACGCGGTATTGTTGCTCTGGATGCAAAGATTTTTTCTGAGATCGTAAGAAAACTTCCGGATAATCAGGTTACAATAGAAACAGATGAAAATCTGGTAACTACGATTACGTGTGAAAAAGCAAAATTCAGCATTCCGGGACAGTCAGGAGAAGATTTTTCCTATCTGCCGATTCTCGAAACTTCCGATTGTGTTTCCATTTCCCAGTTCACCTTAAAAGAACTGATCCGTCAGACCATTTTCTCCATTGCAGCCAATGAGAACAACAAACTGATGACCGGTGAGCTTTTTGAAATCAAAGATAACACACTTCGCGTCGTATCTCTGGACGGACACCGTATTGCGATCCGCAGAATTGAGCTGAAAGATTCGTATCCGGACCGAAAAGTCGTTGTTCCGGGAAAAACCCTGAACGAAATCAGCAAAATTCTGTCCGGCGAGATGGATGATCAGATTGATATTTACTTCTCGGAAAACCACATTATGTTCAAGTTCGATGATACAACGGTCGTTTCCAGACTGATCGACGGTGAATATTTCCGCATCGACCAGATGCTTTCGAGTGATTACGAGACAAAAGTGACGATCAACAAAAAAGAATTCTTAAGCTGTATCGACCGTGCGACGCTTCTTGTCAAAGAAGGCGACAAAAAACCGATCATCATCGACATCCAGGATGGAGCGATGGAACTGCAGATCAACTCCGCGATGGGTTCCATGAAAGAAGAGATCGATATCAACAAAGAAGGCAAGGATATTATGATCGGTTTTAACCCGAAATTCCTGATCGATGCACTTCGTGTTATTGACGACGAGGAGATTTCGATTTATCTGGTCAACCCGAAGGCTCCATGTTTTATCCGGAACGAAGAAGAGAGCTATATCTATCTGATTCTGCCGGTAAACTTCAATTCCGTGAGATAAGTCACATAAGTTTGAAATCTGCCGGAACCTTTTCTGAAAGAACTTTCAGCGGTTTTACAGCCACACAGGTTGAAAACTGCGAACTTACGTGAGGAAAAGGCACGGCAGTGCAGGAGGAAAAAATGGAAATTATTACGCTGCGTGAAGATTACATCAAACTGGGCCAGGCATTAAAAGCTGCGGCGCTGGTAGAAGACGGCGTGGAAGCAAAGCTCGTCATCAAGGACGGCGAAGTGACCGTAAACGGTGAAGTAGATACCCGCCGCGGCCGCAAGCTTTATGACGGAGATGTTGTCTGCTACAATGGAAATGAGATACAAATTAAAAAATAAGGCTTAAAAACTTAAGCTGATTTTTCACGGACGAGTGCTCATGTATATCAAATCTTTAGAACTGAAGAACTATCGGAATTATGAGAGTTTATGCATAAATATCAGCCCCGGAACGAATATTCTCTACGGTGACAATGCCCAGGGAAAGACGAATATTCTCGAGGCTTTATATCTCGCGGGTACGACAAAATCGCACCGTGGCAGCAAGGACCGCGAAATCATCCAGTTTGACCGGGAGGAAGCCCATATCCGGATGATGGTGGAGCGGAACGGCAGCACGCATAAAATCGATATGCATCTGAAAAAAAATAAATCCAAGGGAATCGCCATCGATGGAGTTCCGATCCGCAAAGCGTCGGAACTTTTTGGCATTGTAAATATTGTGTTTTTCTCTCCGGAGGACCTGAATATCATCAAAAACGGTCCTGCGGAGCGCCGGCGTTTCCTGGATAGCGAAATTTGTCAATTGTCAAGACTATACATGATCGAGCTTGCCAATTATAATAAAGTGGTGGCGCAGAGAAACAAGCTGCTTAAAGAGATTTCGTTTTCCGGCAGAATGGCGGATACGCTCGAGATCTGGGATGAGCAGATGGTCCGCTATGGAACAAGCATTATTTCCGAGCGGAAAAAGTTTATCAGCCGCCTGAATGATATTTTATCCGAGATCCATCAGAATCTGACCGGAGGAAAGGAGCAGATTCTGATTACCTATGAACCGAATGTGTCCGAGGAAGCGTTTTCCGAAGAGTTAAAAGCCGGAAGAGAGCGTGATCTGCGTTTCGGACAGTCCTACACCGGGCCGCACCGGGACGATTTCTGTGTGCGGGTCAACGACATTGATATCCGTAAATACGGTTCCCAGGGGCAGCAGAGGACGGCGGCGCTTTCGCTGAAACTGGCGGAGATCCGTCTGGTCGAGGAGGAAATTCACGATACACCGGTTTTACTGCTGGATGATGTTTTGTCGGAGCTGGACGGCAGCCGGCAGAATTATCTTCTGCAGAGCATTCACAGCATACAGACACTGATTACCTGTACCGGACTGGACGAGTTTGTCGAAAATCATTTTGAGGCAAACAGCGTATTCCAGGTGGTCGAGGGATCTGTGTTTCACAAAGAAACAGGAGGAATCTAAATGAGTACAGAGAACATGGAAAAGACAGAGTATGGTGCAGACCAGATTCAGATTCTGGAGGGTCTGGAAGCCGTACGGAAGCGCCCAGGTATGTATATCGGCAGTACCTCCGCACGGGGACTTCACCATCTGGTTTATGAGATTGTCGACAACTCGGTAGACGAGGCACTGGCAGGATACTGCAAAAATATTGACGTTACGATTAACCCGGACAACTCCATCACTGTCATCGACGACGGCCGTGGTATTCCGGTCGGCATCAATCATAAGTCGGGCCTTCCGGCCGTTGAGGTTGTCTTTACGGTGCTGCACGCAGGCGGAAAGTTCGGCGGCGGAGGGTACAAGGTATCCGGCGGTCTGCACGGCGTTGGTGCATCCGTTGTAAATGCGCTGTCCAACTGGCTTGAGGTGCGCGTTTATCACGATGGAAAGGTTTACTTCCAGCGGTATGAGCGCGGAAAAACCATGAATAAGCTGGAGGTCATCGATACCTGTCCGATCGAAAAAACAGGTACCGAGGTCCGTTTCCTGCCGGATGACACGATGTTCGAGGAGACGGTTTATGATTACGACGTTTTAAAAACAAGACTCCGCGAGACCGCATTTCTGACCAAGGGACTGCGCATTGTTCTGCGCGATCTGCGCACGGATCCGGTAGTGGAAAAAGCATTCCACTACGAGGGCGGTATCAAAGAGTTTGTCAGCTACCTGAACAAGAGCAAAACGGCGCTCTACCCGGACATCATCTACTGCGAGGGAGAAAGAGACGGCGTTCTCGTTGAGGTTGCGATGCAGCACAACGATTCCTATCAGGAAAATACGTATGGTTTTGTCAACAACATTACGACACCGGAGGGCGGTACCCATATCGTGGGCTTCCGGAATGCGCTGACGAAAACCTTTAATGAATATGCAAGAGCAAATAAACTGTTAAAAGACAGCGAACCGAACCTGACCGGAGAGGATATCCGCGAGGGTATGACGGCGATTGTCAGCATCAAAATCGAGGAGCCGCAGTTCGAGGGCCAGACAAAGCAGAAACTTGGAAACAGCGAGGCGAGAGGAGCAGTCGACAATATCGTGAGCACCCAGCTCGAGCTGTTCCTGGAGCAGAACCCGGCTGTCGCAAAAACGATCGTTGAAAAGTCCCTGCTTTCCCAGCGTGCGAGAGAGGCTGCAAGAAAAGCGCGTGACCTGACGAGAAGAAAATCCGCACTGGACGGTATGTCCCTGCCTGGAAAACTGGCAGACTGTACCGACAAGGATCCGAAAAACTGTGAGATCTTCCTGGTCGAGGGAGATTCCGCGGGCGGTTCCGCAAAATCCGCGAGAAGCCGTGCAACGCAGGCGATCCTGCCTCTGCGTGGAAAAATCCTGAATGTAGAGAAAGCACGTCTCGATAAAATTTATGCCAATGCCGAGATCAAAGCGATGATTACGGCATTCGGAACCGGAATCCACGACGATTTCGATATCACAAAACTGCGCTACGACAAGATCATCATCATGACCGATGCCGATGTCGACGGCGCTCACATTGATACCCTGATGCTGACGTTCCTGTACCGTTTCATGCCGGAGCTGATCAAACAGGGCCACGTTTACCTGGCACAGCCGCCGCTGTTCAAGATTGAGAAAAACAAAAAAGTATGGTACGCATACGATGACGATCAGATGAATCAGATCCTCAATGAGATCGGACGCGAGATAATAAGATCCAGCGTTACAAAGGACTGGGAGAGATGGATGCGGAGCAGCTCTGGGAGACCACCATGGACCCAGAACGCCGTGTTCTGCGCCGCGTTGTGTTCGATGAAGAGTATTCTTCTGAAATTGATCTTACCTTCAATACGCTCATGGGCGACAAGGTAGAACCGCGCCGTGACTTTATCGAAGAGAGAGCAAAATACGCAAACAACCTGGATATCTAAAAAGTCCTGTGAACTGAAGTGGAGGAAAAGATGGAAGATAATGTTTTTGATAAAATTCACGAGGTCGATCTGAAAGACACGATGGAGGAATCCTACATCAACTATGCGATGAGCGTAATTGCATCCCGTGCACTTCCAGACGTCCGCGATGGCTTAAAGCCGGTACAGAGACGTATTCTGTACTCCATGAGTGAACTGAACAATACGCCGGATAAGCCGCACCGTAAGTGCGCGCGTATCGTCGGTGATACGATGGGTAAATATCACCCGCACGGCGACAGCTCTATCTACGGAGCACTCGTCAACATGGCACAAGACTGGGCAACCCGTTATCCGATGGTGGACGGCCATGGAAACTTCGGTTCCGTCGACGCGACGCGCTGCGGCTATGCGATACACCGAGCACGTTTAAGCAAAATCTCGATGGAGATGCTGGCGGATATCAACAAAGACACCGTAGACTTCGCCCCGAACTTTGATGAAACCGAAAAAGAGCCTGTTGTTATGCCGGCCCGCTACCCGAACCTTCTGGTAAACGGTACTTCCGGTATCGCAGTCGGTATGGCAACGAACATCCCGCCGCACAATCTGCGCGAGGTGGTAAGTGCCATTGTAAAAATTATTGATAATATCATCGAGGAGGACCGTACGACAGATCTCGAGGAGATTCTCGCATTGTAAAAGGCCCTGACTTCCCGACCGGAGCAGAAATCCTCGGCACCCGCGGCATCGACGAGGCTTACCGTACCGGCCGCGGTAAAATCCGTGTTCGTGCGGTATCAAACATCGAGACACTGCCGAACGGAAAGAGCGAGATCATCGTAACCGAGATCCCGTACATGGTAAACAAGGCGCGCCTGATCGAGAACATCGCCGCGCTGGTAAGAGATAAAAAGATCGACGGCATCACCGGCATTGCGGACCACTCCAACCGTGAGGGTATGCGCATCTGTATCGAACTGCGCCGCGACGCCAATGCAAACGTCATCTTAAACCAGCTGTACAAACATACCCAGATGCAGGATACCTTTGGTGTGATCATGCTTGCACTGGTAAACAATCAGCCGAAAGTCATGAACCTTCTGGAGATGCTGACGTATTATCTGCAGCACCAGGAAGAGGTTGTGACGAGAAGAACGAAATACGACCTGAACAAAGCGCAGGAGAGAAGCCATATTCTGGAAGGACTCTTAAAAGCGCTTGACCATATTGACGAAGTGATCCATATCATCCGTGCATCCGCGAATGCGGCAGAGGCGAAGAAGAACCTGATGGAACGCTTCGATCTGAGTGATGCCCAGGCCCAGGCAATCGTAGATATGCGTCTGCGCGCTCTGACCGGTCTGGAACGGGAGAAGCTCGAGAACGAGTACAAAGAGCTGATGGCGCGCATCGAGCAGTTAAAAGCCATCCTCGCAGACCGCAAGGTGCTTCTTGGCGTTATCCGCAGGGAGATTCTGACCGTATCCGAAAAATACGGCGATGACAGAAGAACTTCCATCGGTTTTGATGAGTACGATCTCTCCATGGAGGATCTGATTCCGCGCGAGAATACCGTCATCACCATGACGAAACTGGGTTATATCAAACGTATGACAGTTGACAACTTCCGCAGCCAGAACCGCGGCGGCAAGGGAATCAAGGGCATGCAGACCATTGAGGATGATTATATCGAGGAGCTTCTGATGACAACGACCCATCATTACCTGATGTTCTTTACGAATACGGGAAGAGTCTACCGTCTGAAAGCATACGAGATTCCGGAGGCGTCCAGAACCGCAAGAGGAACGGCGATTGTCAACCTTCTCCAGCTGCAGCCGGGAGAGAAGATTACCGCTGTTATTCCAATGCGTAAATATGAGAAGGGCCATTATCTATTTATGGCAACGAAAAAGGGACTGGTGAAGAAGACGCCGCTCGAAGAGTACGAGAACGTCAGAAAAACGGGTCTTGCTGCCATTGCGCTCCGCGATGATGATGAACTGATTGAAGTTAAGACAACTGATAACGAGAAAGAGATTATTCTGGTAACGAAATTCGGCCAGTGTATCCGCTTCAAGGAAAACGATGTGCGTACGACAGGCCGTGTTTCCATGGGTGTACGCGGCATCAACCTTCTGGATGGCGATGAAGTAGTCGGCATGCAGATCTGCACGCAGGGAGACTATCTCCTTGTCGTATCCGAAAACGGCATGGGCAAACGGACGCCGATGGCAGAGTTTACCGTACAGCTCCGCGGCGGCAAGGGTGTCAAATGCTATAAGATTACCGAAAAGACCGGAAACCTGATCGGTTCCAAGGCGGTCAACGAGGATAATGAGATCATGATGATCACCACAGAGGGAATCATCATCCGTACGCCATGCTCCGGCATTTCTGTGATGGGACGGATCACATCCGGCGTTAAGCTGATGGATGTGGACGGCGAAATCAAGGTTGCCAGCATTGCAAAAGTAAGAGACAAAGAGGCGTCCGAGGAGACTTCGGTTTCGGAGAAAGAGAACGAAACGGCTTCTGAGAAAACGCAGGAATAATACAGCGTCGCAAAACGTGTCTGAGAGAAAAAAGCTCAGGCACGTTTTTCTCGTTTGGGGAAGGGAAGAAAAATATGAAACGAATTTTACTGATGGTGCTGCGGAATCTGCTTCTGGTTCCGTGGATGTGGTGCCGGCTCTGTTACCATGCAGCGCATCCGGACAAGTACAGTCTGGAAGAGCACTTTAAAATGCTGCGCTTTATTGTACAGCGGGCGAACAAAGGCGGAAACGTCATTGTGGAATCCTATGGAGCAGAAAATCTTCCGGAGCAGGACGGTTTTGTGATGTATCCGAATCACCAGGGACTGTACGATGTGCTGGCGATCGCAGGAGCGTGCTCGCGTACCTTTACAGTTGTTGCCAAAAAAGAGGTAGAGCATATTCCGTTTTTAAAACAGGTCTTTGCGTGCATCCACGCGCTGTTTATGGACCGGGAGAATCTGCGGCAGTCAATGCAGGTTATCAATGAGGCGGCCGATGCCGTAAAAGAAGGCAAAAACGTCATTCTGTTTCCGGAAGGAACGAGGAGCAGAAAGGGAAACCAGCTGCTGGAGTTTAAAAGCGGCAGCTTCAAGATTGCAGTAAAAGCAAAATGCCCGATCGTGCCGGTTGCGTTAAAAAACTGTTTTGTTCCGTTTGACTCCAATACCGTCCGTCCCGTAACGGTAGAAGTCCATTTTCTCGGCCCGATCCCATACGAGGAATACCAGGGAATGAAGACAACAGAGATTGCCGAGATGGTAAAGAAGAGAATTGAAGCCGTCGTAACCGCGTAGCGTTTCAGAAAAGAGCGTGATATGCGCTCTTTTCTGCTATTCTGGGGGCTGATTTGGGTTCTGTAAGGCATATTTTCTATAATAGTAAGAAAAAAACAAAAAATTCGAAAAAACGGGTTGACAAGAACGTAAGGTTTTTGTATAATAAACCATGCGTCACGAATGAGTGACTGCACATATCATTTTATATTTTAGGCATTTGGAGAAGTCCAAAGTATATTCCCGATAGCATAGAAGGGACTGATAATCCAGTCCCTTCTCCCCTAAAAATACTTTCTGTTTCCCCAAAGATTTGCTTTTTTTAAATCCAAGTATTCATTATAAGCCTTTTCCAAAATCTGTCTTTCATTTGAAAACCGCAACAGATGGTATGCTTCATGGAATTTATAAAATCCGGAATCCACAAAGTATTCTTCTCTCTGAGGTTTACTGTAATAACTTCCCGCAGACATCAGATACCAATGTACCTCTTTCTCTACCGTATCCTCCGGTATACAAAAACTATACTGACTTTTTCCCACATATTTAATAATATTTGCTGTCACTCCCGACTCTTCTTTTACCTCTCTAAGCGCCGTATCCTTATATCTTCGCCTTCTTCTACAGTTCCTTTTGGCAATACCCATCCTTCATATTTATGTTTGTAGGATTTGTATAAGGTCAGTATCTTTCCGCGATATATTACCACCCCGCCACAGCTCGTTGCTTCAACCATTTTGCAAGTCCTCCTGTAAAAACCGTTTCCCGGTCAGCGTTGTGTTTCATTGTGTTTAGTATACCTCTTTTTGAGAACCTGTGCAAGGATTTACGATTAAGAATTAATAATAATATTGATTAAAAATCTGATGGGCAATCGGCACTGCTACAGAACTTCCTGTTCCTGCTCCTTCTGCAATTACTGCAACGACAAGCTGTGATTCGTCATTTTCTGCCATTCCCACAAACCAGGAATGTGTATGAATACTTCCATCGCTTCCATAATATTCCGCAGAGCCTGTTTTTCCGGCTGCAGAATAACTTCTCCGCTTAAAGCCGAAGCTGTTCCGCGATTTACAACTTCCTGCATCAACTGTTTTAATCTAGAAGCTTCCTCTTTTGTCATAAGTGTTTTATACTCCGACGTCTTTGTCTTGCTTACAACATCTCCATTTACATTTTGTACCTGCTGAATATAATATGGTTTCATCAGCACACCATCATTTGCAATTGCACTTACAATTAATGCCATATGCATCGGAGAAACCAGAGTATTTCCCTGACCGATTGAGGTCTGCATTAAAAGCGGATTTCCCGGGTGCTCTCCTAAATCAAATTACTGCTGTTATAACTGATAGAAATCGGAAGCTTTTTATTAAACAGCAGACTTTCTGCCGCACTCGTCAGTTTTTTAGCACCAAGCTCCATACCAAGATTTGCAAATGCACTGTTACAGGACTCTGCAAACGCTGTTTCAAAGTCTTCCGTTCCGTGTTCTTCTCCATCATAGCAACTGATAGTATGATCATCTACAGTAATACTTCCATCACAGGTATAAGTAAAATTATCCAGATTTCCATTTTCACTTCTAAGATAAGCAAGTGTTGTCACAATTTTAAAAACTGACCCTGGCGGATAAGCTCCCTGTGTTGCACGATTTAACAAACTGCTGTTTGAAGAATCACTGGTCAGATAATCCCAATCCTGTGAAAACAGTGTTTGGATTAAAGTCCGGCTTACTTACCATAGCCAGCACTGCTCCACTTTTCGGATCCATCACAACAACTGCTCCCTGATTGTCTCCCAGCGCATCATAAGCTGTCTGCTGAAGAGAAGTGTTTAAGGTTGTTACCACATTTATCTCCTTGATTCTTCGTCTCCTGCATTTCATTTTGACCTGCTTGACATAGCCGTCATGAGATGTCATCAGCTCAAAGTTTGCCAGAGATTCCAGTCCGTTTTTTCCATTTGAATCATATCCGACAATGTGTGCAAACAGATTATTAAACGGATAAATTCTTGTCTCTGTCTCATCTTCATTGACCTGTGTATACGCAAGCGTCTGTCCATCTGCCGATAAAATACTTCCCCGCACAACACGGTCTTCAAACTGATCCTGTCTTGTATTATACGGACTGTTGATAATACTGTCTTTTTTTTCCAACTCAAAATATACCATATAGACAACCAATGAAATAAAAATACAAACAAAAAAGTAACTTACTATCGTATATTCTCGATTTCGTATTTTCTTAGCCTCTCGTGCTCTTCTTTCTGTGAGCTTCGCCTGCTGTTCTCTGCGCTTCTCGTCTTGCCATCTGCGCTGCTCGTCTCTTCTGTCTCTCAAGTTCATCATCCTCATCTTCTCTTAAAATATACAATCCCTGAATAATTGCCAACATAATAATCGTACTGAGAACAGAGCTTCCACCATAGCTGACTAACGGAAGTGTAATTCCTGTCATTGGAATAAACTTTGTTACACCTCCAATTGTCAAAAACACCTGAAATGCATATTCTGTTCCAAGTCCAAGGGCAATCAGTTTATAAAACGGTCGTTTAATCTGCAGTGAGATATTCACTACTAAAACAAACAGGCTCATACAGATTAAAATCAGACACATTGCAAACAATCCACCCAATTCTTCACAAATTGCCGCAAACATATAGTCCTGTTTTACAAACGGAATCATATTCGGTGAGCCCTGGCAAAGCCCCATTCCAAACCATCCTCCTGTTCCGATTGCAAATAACCCCTGAACAATCTGATAACCGGAACTTTGATAAACAGAAAACGGGTCTTTCCAGGCGATCACCCTTTGCCTTACATGGCTGAATAAAAAGTATGCTACTACTGCTGCAAGAGAACCAGAGCCCAGTCCTGCAAACAGATAAAGCGGTTTTTTGTCGCTACATAAAGCATTACCACATAAGTAATAAAAAATACAACCGCACTTCCCAAGTCTCTTGATAACACTAAAATCAACACATAAACCGCTGCGATTGCTGTTGTAATCACATGATCCCGAAACTCCATATTTTTCTTATACAATCTGCATGCTACAAAAAACACAAAGATAATCTTCACAAATTCAGATGGCTGAAACGCAAATCCCCCAAAGGAAATATTGATTTTTGCTCCATTTACATTTTTTCCAAGCACCAGCACAGTAAGCAAGAGCAAAAGTCCTACCACCGCATAAAACCAGGTCCATTTATTTAAGAACCGGAATTTATGAATCATAACCGGTATCACCATCGCAATGATTGTGGCAATAACTACAATCTCAAACTGACGCACTGCTGATTCCATATCCAGTCTCGCCAACATAATAAAACCAATTGACAGTAACATACAGGTATGATTCAGTAAAAGCAGAGATGAATTTTTATAAAAAATCCGATATAAAATCTGAACCGCAATAAAATACAATAACTGTACTATAAAAAAATAAATAATTTCCAAGTCCTGCTTCTTCAAAAAAATCACAAGAAACGCCATAAAATCCATGAAAAAGATAAGCATCAGCTGTTTCTTCAAAATATATCTCTTATCTTCCTCGTAGCGGTATCCAAAAACAATAAAACTCTCTAAAGTATAGAGTGCAATTAAAATCAAAAGTAAATATTTAGAAAGTGTAACAATCAAATTAATCAAATTTTCACCTACTCTACTCCACGCTTAAAATGTCCCTTTGTAAATTCTAAAACATTTTTCGGCACGTTTTTTTTATTTTTGTAAACTCCAAGAAACAACTCAAGCAGTTCTTTTGACTCCTGTTTTCTCTCTGTTGTCAGACTGATTCTCAGATTTTTTATTCCAAGTTTTTTTATCTTTTCTTCTTCCTGAAGAAAACCGGTAGGAATACTGTTATAAATCACATTATAACAAAAATCACAGACGGTTTTTGTCCGGAATCTGCTCTTGTATCGGTCTGTCAACGTTACAATATCTGTTTTCTTTTCACAACGTTCACAAGTCTTTTTTAAACACTGTGCTGAAATCATCATCGGATAATATCCATAAATAATCATTTCGCTGTCTCTATTTTCTCGCTTTTTGATTTCGCTCTCATTTAATTCAAGAGGAATCGTGGTTCTTTTGACTCCCTTTTTGTCAAAAAGCATTTCGACTCATCATTCATCGTATAAAGACTAAAATCACAGACTGCCTGATTTAAAAGTCCCAGTTCTTCAAGCAGCCCCAGTTCTTCTACATTACGAATCAAAAATCCTTCTAGCTGTTTTGCACTATACTCAATTAATTTTCTTATCTGGGCTGTTTTCTCTTTTCTTAAGATATAAGGAAGCATCAGATAGGCTTCTTTTTTCTTTTTATGAATCCATTCGACTATCTGGTCTAATTTCTGCTCTGCTGAGTTTTCCCATACCAATGTACTGTCAAATAAACTCCCGCTATTTCTGGACGCTCGAGTACCGCAGACAGCTGTTCCCTGGTTTCAACTGATGCATAATAATAAATTTCTTCTGAAGTTTCTAACTCTGATGATTTTGATTCTGCATAATTATTGTTCTGCTCTCCTGTTTTTTCAGGAAGTGTACGTTTAAAACTTGTTAAGATATTGCTCTTCTAACAAAGAAAGCCCTTTTCTTCTCAGCTCATTCAAACTTTGCATCGGAAGAAATCCCTGTTCATCTGTCTGAATTTCCAGATTTTCAAAATAAAACGGTGTATTTCCGGTTTTCATCATCTGTTTTCTGATGCGTTCTTGTGTCAGTGCCTGATTTTGCGCCATCTCGAGTCTATCACCCTCGACTGACACCCGAATCTTATCATATTCCAAATCTAAAATTGCCGGTGCTCCCGTATACAGCATTAAAGTTCCATTTATTTTTTCCTGAAGTTTTTTTTCTGTGTACTCTTTCTTTAATGTATGAAAAAGTGCTTCATCTCTTTGACATACTCCTTTTTCTTTCTTCTGCTGTTTTAAATTTTCAAGTGCCACCATATTTCTTCCATTATGCTGCCTATAATATCCCTGACTAAATCCATCTCTTTGATACAGTTCCAGTAATTGTTCAAAATCACTTTTTTTCTACATGATAGGATGCTGGATTTTTCTCATATAAATCCAAATATTTTCGATAAATTCGGGTCACTCCTGCTGCATACTCCGGTTTTTTCATGCGCCCCTCTATCTTAAGAGAGTACACTCCCGCATTTAAAATTTCAGGAAGCAGTTCAATCGTACACATATCTTTCAGACTTAACGGATATTCCTCTTTTTGGCTGCCTGTTTTTTTTCCATAACATTCCACCTTATAAGGAAGTCGGCAGGGCTGGGCACAGCGTCCACGATTTCCGCTTCTTCCCCCTAACATACTTGAAAACAGGCACATTCCTGAATAACTGTAACACAAAGCTCCATGAATAAAACTTTCAATTTCTACTCCTGTCTGCTCATAGATTTCTTTTATCTCCGAAAGCGAAAGTTCCCTTGCTGTTACGACTCTTGAAACTCCAAATTCCTTTAACAGTCTTGCTCCTTCTGCTCCAGTAACTGCCATCTGTGTACTTGCATGTAAAGGCAGTTTGGGAAATTCTTTTTTAAAAAAGTAAGTTACCCAAAACTCCTGAACAATCACTGCATCCAATCCCTGTTCATAAAAAGGTGCAATATAATCATAAAGTTGTGTTTTTAATTCTTTATTTTTTAACAACGTATTTACGGTCAGATACAGTTTCTTTTTATGGAGATGCACATAATCAATGGCTTCTTTTAATCCTTCCTCCTCGGGATTATTTGCGTAAGCTCTTGCCCCAAATAATTCTCCTCCCATATAAACGGCATCCGCTCCGGCTGCTATTGCAGCTCTCATTCCTTCTATCGAACCGGCAGGTGCCAATAACTCTGATTTCATAAAAATTTTCATTCCTTTCTTATTTTCCGAATCTTTCCTGTCATTCAATTTTTAATCATTTAACAAAATCAAGCCGGAAAATGAATTGCAAGCCAAACATCCGCCTAACTGACTCAAATCAACTTTCCACTATAGATTTTATGACAGAAAAAGGGCGTGTCCCTCTTTCGAAGCGCGCCCTCTCAATTTCGGAATCTTTTGCAGCTGCTTATTTTTTAAGACGCCCGCCAAATTCCTTTTCCAACTCTTCTATCTTCTTTTGTAATTTTTCCATTTGTTCCATTTTTAATGCAATTTCTTTTTCTGCATTTTCCAGCCGAACCTGAGACGTAATCAAATCATGTTTTAATTCATAGCTTTCTCTGTCTTTTGTTTCCAGTTCTTCTTCAAACAATTCTGCCTGACGTTTTGCCTTAAAATAATCATCTGCAACATTTAAATCCAACAGCGTATGTTTGGTTTCAAGAGACTGACGGCTGTAACCTGGAAGCTGACCCAGCTCGGTCATTTTATTATTTATGTAATATGCAACCTTCTGCAGGTATTCTTCGCTTTCATAACCACTTAAGGTCATTATCTTACCTCCGATTAAAACCTGCGTTGTATTTTTCACTGCCATATAGGGTCCTCCCGATTTTTCTTTTGCTTATTCTTTCACTGTCTATTATAATCGAAATACAGAGAAAAACAACCTTTTCTTTTGGCTCTTACATAAATTTGTCTTAAGATCTTCTGTCAATCCCCAAATGTTCATAAGCAAAATCGCCTGCTACACGACCTCTCGGTGTTCGCACAAGAAAACCATTTTTAATCAGATATGGTTCATAGACATCCTCAATTGTTCCGGAATCTTCTCCGATTGCCGCTGCAAGTGTATCAAGTCCAACCGGTCCTCCTGAAAACTGTACCATAATCGTACTTAAAATTCTACGGTCAATCTGGTCTAATCCATATCGGTCTACTTCTAATAAATTTAATGCAAAATCTGCAACTTCTTTTGTGATTTTTCCATCATAACGCACCTGCGCAAAATCTCTCACTCTCTTTAGCAGCCGATTTGCCAAACGTGGAGTTCCTCTTGATCGTCTTGCCATTTCCATAGCACCTTCTTCATCAATCTCTACTCCAAGTACTTTTGCAGAACGGATAATAATTGTTTTTAATTCATTTTCTGTATAGTATTCAAGATGATGTACTACTCCAAAACGGTCACGAAGCGGTGCAGTCAACATTCCAGCACGGGTTGTTGCTCCCACCAGCGTAAATTTTGGAAGTTCCAGACGAATCGACCTTGCAGAAGTTCCCTTTCCAATCATAATATCAATGGCATAATCTTCCATAGCAGGATATAAGACTTCTTCTACCTGCCGGTTTAACCGGTGAATTTCATCGACAAACAATACATCATGTTCCTGAAGATTATTCAAAATTGCTGCCATTTCTCCTGGTTTTTCAATCGCCGGACCACTTGTTACTTTTAAATGAACTCCCATTTCATTTGCAATAATCCCGGCAAGCGTTGTCTTTCCAAGTCCTGGAGGACCATAAAAAAGAACATGGTCCAATGCATCATTTCTCTGTTTTGCAGCCTCGATATAAACTTTCAGATTTTCTTTTGCTTTTTCCTGACCAATATAATCGACTAAGAGCTGTGGTCGAAGATTTCCCTCTGTCTTTAAGTCCTCTTCTATCACATCTGTTGTTATGATTCTTCTTTCCATCTTCTTTTCCCACTACAAATTCATATTTTTTAACGCTAATTTCAAAATTGTTTCCACATCCATATCCTGTGTCACCCCGGTCTGACGGACTGCACGCAGTGCTTCTGTACTCGAATATCCAAGCGCTGTCAATGCATCGACTGCATCTTTTTTTGCAGCATTCTCTTCTTTACTTTCCATCTTTCCTTCTGTTTCTCTGACATGCTCCTGTTTTGTCTCAAATACCTCTTCCAAATCAATTTTATCTTTTAATTCTAAGATTAATTTCTGTGCCGTCTTCTTTCCAATTCCAGGTGCTTTTGAAATTGTTTTTACATCATCTGAAAGCACAGCAAAACGAAGTTCATCTGTCGTAAGGCCCGATAAAATCCCAATTGCTGCTTTCGGACCGATTCCATTGACTCCTAACAGCAGACGAAAAGTTTTTAATTCATCTAAATTCAAAAATCCATACAACTGCATTGCATCTTCCCTTACATTCAAATGCGTATAAATCTTAACTTCTTTTCCCACTAAATCTTGTGTATCAAAGAAGATGCCGGCATCATAATATTATATCCAATATTCCCAGACTCTAAAACGATTCGTTCTTCTTCTATCCAGGCAACTTCACCTTTTATATAAGCAATCATATTCTGTTCCTTTCCCGTTCTGTCCTTTTTTAAGCTGTATTTCTATTTAATACTTTCCGTTGCTAACGTTCCCATCAAAAAATCCTGCTATAACACCAGATACCAATAGTACCGGAAGATACCAAAACAGATTTAAATTTCCTACAACAAAAGACGCTACAATAATCTGAGCAATATTATGTGAAACACCTCCGGCAACACTGACTCCAACTACAGAGAACCATTTTGTCTTTTTTAAAATCACCATAAGTCCAAGACTCACCACTGCGCCTGCAAGGCTAAATAATATAGAAAACAGATTTCCAAACAAAAAACCAATGACCAGAATACGCACAAAGGAAACCGCAACAGCTTCTTTTACCCCATATAAATAAAGCAAAAAAACAATTACAAGATTTGCAAGCCCCAGTTTCACTCCAGGGATTCCAAGAGGAAATAAAGATTCTACATAGCCAAATATAATTGCAATTGCAGAAAATATGCCTAAATATGCTGTCTTTTTTATTATTATCTCATTCATTCTCTCTAAATTCCAATGTCTTATTTTTCTTAATAAGTAATACTATCTGGTTTTTCACTGCTCTCAATTTCCAATACCACTTTGTTTGGCAGACACACTATTGTTCCTCCCTTTGTAGAAATCGCTTTTTGATGAATACATAACTTGTCCGGACAGTCTGCTTCTGTCATTGTCACCTT
>ENA-OQHY01000397-OQHY01000397.1-human-gut-metagenome-genome-assembly--contig:-NODE-397-length-24827-cov-3.071377_pt1 | contig 24827 bp, 31 predicted proteins | sample MGYA00242570_ERZ504733 | MGnify/ENA primary metagenome ERZ504733 (study PRJEB26092, sample SAMD00036219) | human gut metagenome | host: Homo sapiens | study: EMG produced TPA metagenomics assembly of... | reverse complement strand
CTAAAAATTCAAAAAGCAGTACCATCGGCGAGTAGCGCATGGCTGGTAGCGCAACTGGGTTTGGGACCAGTGGGTCGGAGGTTCGAATCCTCTCTCGCGACCAATTTTGAACCCCGCTTCGGCGGGGTTTTTTGTTTTCTGCGCCTTTCTTTCCTCTGTAGTGATTCCACGACAACAGCCGGCTTTCTTGTCGCGATTCAGCGACACATAACACATTGAAAGTAAAAGATATAATAATTTGGCGGCTTTCGTGTCTCCTCCAGACGACATTTCGTCGTGTTTATCAGCAGGTTGTAGGGTCTAAGATACCGCTCAACAACATAATTTCCTTTTATCTTAAAATGTTGCGCGATGTAAAAGTTCTGCGTGTCAAGTTGGCACGTTACGTGCAATAATATACGTGTAGATGCTCATTCCATCTCTTATGTTCGCCTTAGTGCTCATAAACTCAGGAATGACGCAGAGCCATTTACGGTGCTTATCGTCCACTGACAGATGTCGCTTCGGCTCATCAGACACCATGGGCATAACGTTGAGTGAAGCACCAAATATGTTGTCTTACAGACCTGTTTTAACGCCTGCTTTTATAGCAGCGTTTTTTATGCCTTATTCCCGGTAAACGTACATGATCAGGGCGACCAGTATCAGAGCGGCTGACGAAACGCTGTAAAGCGCTTGTATGGAGCCAAACCCTGCCGCCGCCATCGCGGCAATACCGGTGAAAAGCGAGGCACTGAGCGTTTGCCAGCGCCAGACTTTACTGCTGGCCGAAGCCATGTGCGTGGTTTGAAAACTGCTGAGTACGGCAAACGTGCCGGCCGCAAAGAGAACATTTGAGGCCAGGTGTGCGACAAATATCATCCCCAGCGCGCATGCCATCCACCCGGACAACAGCGGGAGCATCCCATACGCGGCAAGGAAGATGCCGAGACACAGTAAAATCCGTGGCGTGCGTGCTGCAAAACGCGTCAGGCTGTCTCTTTTTAGCAGGAGGGGACCGCAAAGTTGTCCCATGCTCCTTGCAAAAAGCAGTGGCAAAGCAAGGCTGGCCGCATCCTGAGGATGGATCTGCTGTGCCATTGCCGGAAGAAGCGCCATGGCCGGTGAACCGACGGCGGCCAGCGCAGGCAAAATCAGCAAACTGCGTTTCTGCCGGATGGTCAACATCTGCCAGCGTAAAGCCGCAGGCGCTTTCTCTTCAGTGGGGACTGCCAGTGTGGGCGCTAAAAATACACGACCTGCCAGCCAGAGCATGAACAGCGATCCGAGAAAGCTGATGGCATCAATGGCCAGCAAGGCGAGGATGGCGATCTTCTGGAAAAGTACCATCCCCAACCCGGTGCCTAACAAAACCTGAGCGGCAAAAATCACATTCTCGAGGCAGGTTGCGGCAGGCAGTTCTGCTTCTCTGAGTCCGCGTTTAAAGAGCAGCGTCAGGGCAGGCCAGCTCATTCCGCTAAGCAGTGCTTCGGTGGACTGCACGGCCAGTAACGCAGGGATACTGTGATAGTGCACGCCGAGCAGGGGAAAGAGCAGGGCCAGTAAGCCAAGCCCCTCGGTGAGTATCAACAGGGATATCGGAGAATAGCGCGCACACAGCTTTTCACTGATAAGGCTGCCGATAAAGCCAGGTAGCGTGGCGAAAAGAAAGGCGAGGGTAAGCAGCGCGGGCGGGGCGGACCATGCTAACAGTAAGCCTAAGACCACCACCTGGGTGACGCCATTTCCCAGTGATGTAAAGATAAAGGCACAGGCCAGCAGGCGCAGCCAGCGGTGGCAGCGCAGCGCTTCAATAAGCGCGTACAAAAGGGAGTTCATGACGATTTCCTTTCAAAAACGATTCAGTCCACGCGGCACTCGTCGCGTGTATGGAAAAAAGTTAATGAAAAGACGTCGTTACATTGGCGGGTTCGTTTTTAGATGACGTGGTAAAGAATGTAGCAGGCGAAGGGGAATAAAAAAAGGAGGCCGTCTGGCCTCCTTGTTATTTATTGCTGGCTGCCATTATTTTGCAGCGTTAATAACAGCCCATCGCGGCGCATAGCGGCAGCCTCTTCCGGCTTGTGCTGCTTGTCCAGCGAATCGGCAAGCCACGCGTAGTCAAACGCGTCCGGGCGCTGTTTCAGCGCTGCACGGAAGGCGAGACTCGCTTCCTGCCATTCACCGTGCTTCATCAGTGACTGGCCCAGCGTACTCCACAGCAGTGGACGGTCGCCGACGGCTTTAATCTGCTGACGCAGCATTTTTTCAATTTGCTCAGGGTTATTGGTTTTCAGACGCGGGATCACCATAACCAGGCGATCGTCATACTGTCGCTTCAGTCCGTCGAGGAGGATCTCCTGCGCCGTGTCATGATCGTCACATTCAATCAGATGTTCTGCCATCGCAACCTGCAACGGAACCTGCTGACGCGTTTTCCGGCTCTGATTCTTCCACCAGGTTTTCAGACCATCGCTGCCGAGATCGGCACGCGCCTGATCCATCAGGCCAATCCATGCCAGACGCTGGAGTTCATCACGATGCTCATCATCACCGACGTCGGCTTTGGCCATCGACGGAATGATATCCAGCAGTGAACCCCAGGCACCGGTGCGAATATAGGCCTGTTCGGCAAGACGCAGCACTTCCGGGTGGCGTGGCGCAACTTCCAGCAGGCGGTCGATACCGTGGCGCGCGGCGTGGTTTTCGTTGCGGGCCAGCTGCAGGCGAACGCGGTGATCTCAACGGGAATCGGGTCTTTCGGAGAAAGTTCTGACGCGCGTTCCAGGTGCTGGTTGGCGCGGGCTTCGTCACCCCGCTGTTGCGCTGCCTCGGCGGCCAGCAGATAGTTCACCACCGGCTGTTCGGCATGGTCAGCATTTTTGACATCAGCTTTTCAACCTGCTGATAGTCACCCTCGGCCAGCTTAAGCAGTGCCTGCTCAGTCTGCTTACGGGCGCGGCGGCGTTTACGGCCAACGAACCAGCCACGCGTATGCGCACCGGTACGGAAAATTCGGCGCAGGATCCACTCCACCGCAAGGAGCACCACCACACCGAGGATCAGGATGATCACCAGACCCGTTACGCTGGTTTCGATGTTGTAGTTATCGGTCTGGATCAGGACGTAACCCTGATGACCGGCAAGCATCGGCCCCAGCACGATCCCGGCGATCAGCAGGATGAAGAGTAAGAGTACTTTAAGCATCATTACTCTCCTTGTGGCGCGCTTTCAGGCGCTGGCGCGGCGGCCAGGGGCCTGGGCGTGAGGTTCTGCCGGAACGCCCGGCTGCGCCAGCAGGTTGCGCACGCGCGTCTGCATCAGTTTTTCCAGAATCGGCTGGCTTTCCAGCTTGTCCGGCACGTTCATGGTGATGTTCTGCTGGCTCAGTTTATCAATGTCATCGAGGAAAGCCGTGGTCGTGGCATCATCGGTATTGTAGTAAGCACGTACCCATGTCGAGACGTTATCAAGCGCCTGTTTGTAGGTCTCTTCCTGATGACGCGGCACGGCCTGGGCCGCCACCAGCAGGCGGGAGCGAATGTTTTCGCGCAGATAAATGTCCTGATTCGGCGCTAACAGCGGAACGGCGGTTTCGTCGCGGCGGCGGATAGTAATGAAGCTATCCATAAAGTTCTGCCAGCTTTTTTGCAGATTCACGCGCCATTCGCTCAGGGAGCTGGAAAGCTCGGTACCGTCAGAATCCATCGGGGAGTCATCGTCGTTGTTATCCGCCAGCTGCAGGTTATCAATCTGGTTTGAAAGCTGATTGACCTTCAGGATGATGCCATCGTAGTCCACCTGCGAAACGGCAGAGAGGCTGGCGATATCTTCGGTAATGGCACGACGCGCGGTAATGAGGCTCGGATCGTTCATGTCTGCCAGGCTCGCATCAGCGCTTTTCAGCAGTGCGGCGGCGGTGGTGACGTCCTGATCGCTCCAGAGCTTACGTCCGGCCAGCTTCACCAGGAAATCGGCCTGCGAGAGCAGCCAGGTTTTGGCATCGGTACCGGAAATCGTGGCGACTTTCTGCTGCACGTCGTCCAGCTGTTTGGTCAGCTCTTCCTGTTTGCTGTTCGCCTCAGCGAGCGCCGCGGACTGCTGTTTAATCACCGTTTCCAGTTCAGTTTTCTGCGTCTCCTGCGCTTTTTGCAGGGCGGTAAGCTGATTGACCAGCGTGTCGTTGGTCGCCGTCTGGCTGGAACCTTGCTGTTTCACCAGGCCATAGAGACCAACGCCGGCGGCCAGCGCAATGGCGATGGCTATCGCGCTCAGCGCGAGGCTGGTTTTATTGCTGCCGTTCTTCTTCTCAACGGTTTTCTCAGTCGTTTCTGACTGCGGCGTGATGTCCACAGTCTCCCTGGTCTCTTCAACCACGGCGGAGGATTTATCGTGTTCCGTCATTATGGCTTCCCATTATGAGAGTTATTGTAATGCGCGCAGCAGCGCATCGTTGTCAGCGTTATCAGCGATCCGAATATCTTGCCAGCCCAGTTCCCGGGCCTGGTTCGCCAGACGCTCACTGACGACCAGAAGCCGGCAGTGGAGTAACCAGTTTTCACGATACCAAAGGGGCACCAGCGACCAGAGCTGCTGCAGCATTTCGCCGCTGGTCACCACCAGGGTCGTAATGCCGCGCATATGCCAGCGCATCGCCTCTTCCGCACCATCGTAATGTTTTGCACAACGCTGATAGCATTCGCAGAACGTGACCTCGGCCCCGCGTTCCCGCAGCGTTTCGCCCAACAGTTCGCGCCCGCCGTTACCGCGTAAAATGAGTGCACGCTTTCCGGCAATAGTTTGTAATTCAGGTAATTGTAGCAAGACTTCGCTGATTTCCCGATCTAACGGGTAACGAACGTCTGTTCCGCTTACGGTATGCAACGCCAGTGCCGTTGTACGACCAATCGCAAAATAGTGAGGAGCGGTTGGCCAGTTAAGACCCTGCTGTTGCAGCTGTGCCTGGGCAAATTCCACCGCATGTTGCGACAGCGCAAACAGCAAGTCGCCCTGCTGGAGGGTATTCATATGGTCGGCAAGCGCGGACAGCTCCCGACCGGGGGAGAATTCAATGAGCGGAAAACTCCAGGCCACCTGCCCCAGTGCGCGCAGACGGCTCACTAATTGCTCTCCTGCGGGAGAAGGGCGGGTGACAAGAATACTCATGCAGGGGGTTCTCCATTATAAACCTCAGCCAGGATCTCACGGGCGCCGTTATCCAGCAGCTCTTCTGCCAGCGACACGCCAAGCTGTTCGGCATCTTGCGCTTTACCACGACGTTCGCCGCGGACCATCTGTGAACCGTCCGGTGCGCCAACCAGCGCTCGCAGCCACAGTTCACCGTTAATTAATTCAGCATAGCTGCCAATCGGCACCTGACACCCTCCTTCGAGGCGGGTGTTCATGGCGCGCTCGGCGTTAACGCGGATAGCGGTCTCATCATGGTTCAGTGGGGCAAGCAGCGCGCGGTACGCTCATCATCAGACGGCATTCAATGCCGACGGCCCCCTGACCACAGCCGGCAGCGACAGCTCAGGCGGCAACGCGACGCGAATGCGCGACGTCAGCCCCAGGCGCTCAGACCCGCAACCGCGAGGATAATGGCATCGTAATCGCCGTTATCCAGCTTGCTCAGACGCGTACCAACGTTACCGCGCAGCGAACGAATGATCAGGTCCGGACGACGTTCTGCCAGCTGGCACTGACGACGTAAACTGGACGTGCCAACACGCTGCCTTCTGGCAACGCATCGAGCGAATCATAGTGATTGGAGACAAACGCATCGCGCGGATCTTCACGCTCGCAAATCGGTCACCAGTCCCCAGCCCTTCCGGGAACTCGACGGCACATCTTTCATCGAATGTACGGCGATATCGGCGCGGTTCTCAAGCAATGCCAGTTCCAGTTCTTTGACAAACAGGCCCTTGCCGCCCACTTTAGCCAGTGGCGTATCAAGGATCACGTCACCGCGCGTGACCATCGGCACCAGCTCGACGCACAATCCACTGTGGCAGGCTTCAAGGCGCTGCTTAACATAATGTGCCTGCCAGAGCGCAAGAGGGCTTTGGCGTGTGGCAATTCTCAAAACATTGTCTAACATGCTTGTTACCGTCATTATCAATCGCTAACCATCCTAACATTGTTGACTCTGGGATGCAGTTTTACGGTGATGAAGAAGAGAGGGACAGGGCGGGGTTCTCGTCAGCCACAGCCGTATTAAGGAATTTACACGTACAGAACGGTGCTACACTGTATGTAGCGCATCTTTCTTTACGGTCAACCGGCAAGGTGTTAAATTGATCACGTTTTAGACCATTTTTTCGTCGGTACCACCATAATGATAAGGGCGAAAAAGGTAACGGTTCTCTTTTTGTAATACTGCGGGTCCGCTGTTATTTCTGTTTTGAATAGCGTGCGACACCCGGAAACATCAGGCGATACGTCTTGTACCTCTATATTGAGACTCTGAAACAGAGACTGGATGCCATAAACCAACTGCGTGTCGATCGCGCGCTTGCTGCTATGGGCCCTGCTTTCCAGCAGGTATACATCTTCTGCCGACATTATTGCACTATCACCATCGCTGATGCCTGGCTACCTTGACGGTAACGTTCCCAGAGGCATCTGTCTTTTCACGCCTGATGAAACCCAACAACACTACCTGACCGAACTTGAACTCTACCGTGCATGCCGCCGCAGGAATCACCGAAAGGTGAACTGCCGATTACAGGCGTTTACACCATGGGCAGCACCTCCTCGGTTGGGCAAAGCTGTTCTTCGGACCTGGACATCTGGGTCTGTCATCAGTCCTGGCTCGATAACGACGAGCGTCAGCTGCTGCAACGAAAGTGCAGCCTGCTGGAAAGCTGGGCCGCGTCGCTTGGCGTGGAAGTCAGTTTCTTCCTGATTGATGAAAACCGTTTCCGTCATAACGAAAGTGGCAGTCTGGGTGGTGAAGACTGCGGCTCAACCCAGCACATCTTACTGCTGGACGAGTTTTACCGTACTGCCGTACGCCTGGCCGGTAAGCGTATTCTGTGGAATATGGTGCCGTGCGACGAAGAAGAGCATTACGACGATTACGTAATGTCGTTGTACTCCCAGGGAGTGCTGACACCAAATGAATGGCTGGATCTGGGTGGCTCAGTTCGCTTTCCGCCGAAGAGTACTTTGGCGCGAGCCTCTGGCAGCTCTATAAAAGCATTGATTCGCCGTATAAGGCCGTGCTGAAAACCCTGCTGCTGGAAGCCTATTCCTGGGAATACCCCACGCCGCGTTTGCTGGCGAAAGATATCAAACAGCGTCTGCACGACGGAGAAATTGTCTCCTACGGGCTGGATGCTTACTGCATGATGCTTGAACGCGTCACCGAATACCTGAAAGCCATTGATGACACCACGCGTCTCGATCTGGTGCGTCGATGTTTCTATCTCAAAGTCTGTGAAAAACTCAGCCGCGAACGCGCATGCGTGGGCTGGCGTCGTGAAGTGGTCAGTCAGTTGGTGAAAGAGTGGGGATGGGACGAAGAACGTCTGTCTATGCTTGATAACCGCGCCAACTGGAAAATCGATCAGGTGCGTGAAGCGCACAACGAACTGCTCGATGCCATGATGCAAAGCTACCGCAACCTTATCCGCTTTGCGCGTCGTAACAATCTCAGCGTTTCCGCCAGCCCGCAGGACATCGGGGTATTGACGCGTAAACTGTACGCGGCGTTTGAAGCATTGCCGGGTAAAGTCACGCTGGTTAACCCGCAGATTTCACCGGACCTGTCAGAACCGAACCTGACCTTTATCTATGTGCCGCCGGGCCGCGCAAACCGCACCGGGTGGTACCTGTACAACCGTGCGCCAAGCATGGACTCGATCATCAGCCATCAGCCGCTGGAATATAACCGCTACCTGAACAAGCTGGTGGCCTGGGCCTGGTTCAACGGCCTGCTGACCTCGCGTACCCGGCTGTTTATCAAAGGCAACGAGGTTGTCGATTTAGCCAAACTGCAGGAGATGGTGGCGGATGTCTCCCACCACTTCCCGCTGCGTCTGCCGGCGCCGACGCCAAAAGCGCTCTACAGCCCGTGTGAAATTCGCCATCTGGCGATCATCGTCAACCTGGAATATGACCCGACGGCGGCCTTCCGCAATCAGGTGGTCCATTTTGATTTCCGCAAGCTGGATGTCTTTAGCTTTGGCGAGCAGCAAAACTGCCTGGTGGGCAGCGTAGACCTGCTGTACCGCAACTCGTGGAACGAAGTGCGTACTCTGCACTTCAACGGCGAGCAGGCGATGATCGAAGCGCTGAAAACGATTCTTGGCAAGATGCACCAGGACGCTGCGCCGCCGGACAGCGTTGAGGTGTTCTGCTATAGCCAGCATCTGCGCGGTCTGATCCGTACCCGTGTGCAGCAGCTGGTTTCAGAGTGCATCGAACTGCGCCTCTCCAGTACCCGTCAGGAAACCGGTCGCTTTAAAGCGCTGCGCGTCTCCGGACAGACCTGGGGCCTGTTCTTCGAGCGCCTGAATGTTTCAGTACAGAAGCTGGAAAACGCCATCGAGTTCTACGGCGCCATTTCGCACAACAAGCTGCATGGCCTGTCAGTGCAGGTGGAAACCAACCACGTGAAACTGCCACAGGTCGTGGATGGCTTTGCGAGCGAAGGGATTATTCAGTTCTTCTTTGAAGAGTCGGGTGACGACGCCGGTTTCAACATCTACATCCTGGATGAGACGAACCGCGCTGAGGTTTATCACCACTGTGAAGGCAGTAAAGAGGAGCTGGTGCGCGACGTCAGCCGCTTCTATTCGTCCTCACATGACCGCTTTACCTACGGCTCCAGCTTCATCAACTTTAACCTGCCGCAGTTCTACCAGATTGTGAATGTAGACGGACGTTCGCAGGTGATTCCGTTCCGTACGCAGGCCGTTACGCCAGCGGTTCCCGCCAGCCAGGACACTACCCCGCTGTTGCAGCAGTATTTCTCCTGACAGTTTTTGCCCGGTATGCAGCGCACCACCGGGCAAAACAGACTCAACGAAAACGCACGTCTTCACCTGCCTGCGCGGTCGCCGCCTGTTCCAGCAGGTCCCAGAACGTTTCGCCGCTACGGTCACACACCCATTCGCCCTCTTTCAGATCGAAATGGTAGCCACCCTGTTTGGCGGCAAGCCAGACCTGGTGAAGCGGCTCCTGGCGGTTAATAATAATTTTGCTGCCGTTTTCGAAGCTCAGGGTCAGAATGCCGCCGTTGATCTCACAATCGATATCGCTGTCGCCGTCCCAGTCGTCAAGCCGCTCTTCGATGGTCATCCATAAGGTGTCTGCAAGGCGATGGAATTCACTGTCGTTCATGGTTTTGTTCCTGTTTTTCGTGATGCCGGCAGTATAACGCTAAATAATTCCCGTTGCAGGAAAGCGGCAAACTCTTGCTTTTGTGTCTTCTCCTGCGATGATAGAAACAGATTTGAACTTACGGGCAACTTTATAATGAAAAACGTTTTCCGAACGCTTGCCGTTCTCATCACGCTGTTTAGTCTGACGGGCTGTGGACTGAAGGGACCGCTTTACTTCCCGCCAGCGGATAAAACGGCGCCGCCGCCGACGAAACCTGTGCAAAGCGGTATTGAGTCTTCCACGCCAGACACGAACGATCGTGGCAATAATGGTGGTCCGACTCAGGTTAATCTCTGACGATTACGTTCTGTACCCGCGCAATGGAGCGAATGATGCAGTTCTCTAAGATGCATGGCCTTGGCAACGATTTTATGGTCGTCGACGCGGTAACGCAGAATGTCTTTTTCTCCCCGGAACTGATCCGCCGCCTGGCGGATCGGCATCTGGGCGTGGGGTTCGATCAGCTGCTGGTGGTTGAGCCGCCGTACGATCCTGACCTCGATTTCCACTACCGTATTTTTAACGCTGACGGCAGTGAAGTCTCCCAGTGCGGCAACGGTGCGCGCTGTTTTGCCCGCTTTGTCCGCCTGAAAGGGCTGACGAACAAGCGCGATATCCGCGTCAGTACCGCGAATGGTCGCATGGTGCTCAGCGTCACCGATGACGATCTGGTTCGCGTGAATATGGGCGAGCCGAACTTTGAACCTTCCGCCGTGCCGTTTCGCGCAAACAAAGCGGAAAAGACCTATATTATGCGTGCGGCAGAGCAGACAGTATTGTGTGGCGTCGTCTCGATGGGAAACCCGCACTGCGTGATTCAGGTTGATGATGTAGAGACCGCCGCCGTTGAAACCCTCGGCCCGGTGCTGGAAAGCATGAACGCTTCCCGGAACGCGCGAACATTGGTTTTATGCAGGTGGTGAAGCGTGAACACATCCGTCTGCGGGTGTATGAACGCGGCGCGGGCGAAACCCAGGCCTGCGGAAGCGGTGCCTGCGCGGCAGTGGCCGTCGGTATCGCTCAGGGTTACTGGCAGAAGAGGTTCGCGTGGAGTTACCAGGCGGTCGTCTTGATATCGCTGGAAAGGACCGGGTCATCCGCTGTTTATGACTGGCCCGGCGGTACATGTCTATGACGGGTTTATCCATCTATGAAGCAACCAGGGGAAGAACTGCAGGAAACGGTGACGGAACTGGACGACAGTGCTGTTGTTGATTATCTGCTGAACAATCCCGCGTTTTTTATTCGCAATGCACGTCTTGTCGAACAGATGCGCGTGCCGCATCCGGTGCGCGGGACCGTGTCGCTGGTCGAATGGCACATGGCTCGCGCGCGCAACCACATCAATCAGCTTGAAGAGAACATGACGCTGCTCATGGAACAGGCGAACAATAACGAAAGCCTGTTCTATCGACTGCTGCATCTGCAGGCGCGTCTGGCCTCGGCCCACAGCCTTGACGAGTTTCTCAGCCGTTTCCACCGCTGGGCGCGAGAACTGGGGCTTGCAGGCGCAACCCTTCGTCTCTTCCCCGACCGCTGGCGCATTGGTGCACCGTCTGGTTTCACCCATCTGGCACTGAGCGTCAGGCGTTTGAGCCGCTACGTATTCAGCGCCTGGGTCATCAACATCACTATCTGGGGCCGCTGAACGGACCAGAATTGCTGGTGGTATTGCCAGAAGCCAAAGCGATTGGCTCGGTGGCCATGTCATTGATGGGGCGCGATGGCGACTTAGGCGTGATGTTATTTACCAGTCGCGACGCGCATCACTATGAGCAGGGGCAAGGTACGCACCTGTTGCAGGAGATCGCCCTGATGCTGCCTGAGCTGCTGGAGCGCTGGATTGAGCGCGTATGACGGACGGACTTCTTGCCACTGACGTCGCGCGCTTTCTGCGCTACCTGGGGGTTGAACGTCAGCTTAGCCCCATTACCCTGCTGAACTATCAACGTCAGCTTGATGCCATCATGCAGATTGCCGATGAAATCGGCCTGAAAAGCTGGCAACAATGTGACGCTGCGACGGTTCGTGGCGTCGTCGTGCGTAGCCGCAGGAAAGGGTTAGGCCGGCGAGTCTGGCGCTCAGGCTCTCTGCCTGCGCAGTTTCTTCGACTGGCTGGTGAGCCAGGGCAGCCTTAAAGCCAACCCGGCGAAAGGCATTGCCACGCCAAAAGCACCGCGTCATCTGCCTAAAAATATCGACGTCGATGATGTCAATCGCCTGCTGGATATCGATCTTAACGATCCGCTGGCGGTGCGTGACCGCGCGATGCTGGAGGTGATGTACGGTGCCGGACTGCGTCTGTCTGAACTGGTCAATCTCGATATAAAACATCTCGATCTGGACACCGGCGAAGTGTGGGTGATGGGCAAGGGCAGCAAAGAGCGCCGCTTGCCGATTGGTCGCAACGCTGTCGCCTGGATTGAGCATTGGCTTGACCTGCGCGGGCTGTTTGGCGCGGAAGAAGATGCGCTGTTCCTGTCGAAACTCGGCAAGCGGATCTCGGCGCGTAATGTGCAGAAGCGTTTTGCGGAGTGGGGCATTAAGCAGGGGCTGAACAGCCATGTTCACCCGCACAAGCTTCGCCACTCTTTTGCGACCCACATGCTTGAATCAAGCGGCGATCTGCGCGGCGTGCAGGAACTGCTCGGCCACGCGAATTTGTCCACCACCCAGATTTATACCCACTTAGACTTCCAGCACCTTGCCTCGGTGTATGACGCGGCGCATCCACGCGCCAAACGGGGGAAATAATGCGTTTTTACCGCCCACTGGGTCAGATATCAGCCCTTACCTTTGACCTTGATGACACCCTTTATGATAACCGCCAGGTGATCCTGCGTACCGAGCAGGAGTCGCTGGCGTTTGTGCAGAACTATCACCCGGCGCTGAAGACGATGCAGAACAAGGACTTCCAGAAGCTGCGTCAGTCCCTGCGGGAGACCGAGCCGGACATTTACCATGACGTGACCGAATGGCGTCGACGTGCGGTTGAACAGGCGATGCTGAATGTTGGCATGAGCGCGCGTGATGCGGCGATAGGGCTGAAGCGTCCATGGAAAACTTCGCCAAATGGCGGAGCCGTATTGATGTGCCACAGGAGACCCACGATACGCTGGCCGCGCTGGCAGAGAAGTGGCCGCTGGTGGCGATTACCAATGGCAATGCCCAGCCTGAGCTGTTTGGTCTTGGCGATTATTTTGAGTTTGTGCTGCGCGCGGGCCCGCACGGGCGCTCGAAACCGTTTAACGATATGTATCACCTGGCGGCGGAAAAACTGAACCTGCCGCTCGGCGAAATGTTGCATGTGGGTGATGACCTGACCACGGACGTGGCCGGGGCGATCCGCTGCGGCATGCAGGCCTGCTGGATCAAGCCGGAAAACGCTGACCTGATGACAACGCCGGACAGTCGTCTTCTGCCGCACGTGGAAATTTCACGGTTGGCATCCCTCACGACGCTGATATAATCATCAATTGTTCTGTATAAATTAACAGGGTTTTGGCGAAGGAATCACATTCGCCTGCCTGACATTACGTGACGGTGCCAATGGACGTTTCTTACCTGCTCGACAGCCTTAATGACAAACAGCGTGACGCGGTTGCCGCTTCGCGCACCAACATGCTGGTGCTGGCTGGGGCGGGCAGTGGTAAGACGCGCGTGCTGGTACACCGTATTGCGTGGCTGCAGAGCGTGGAAAACTGCTCGCCGTACTCCATTATGGCGGTGACGTTTACCAACAAGGCGGCGGCAGAGATGCGCCACCGAATCGCACAGCTGATGGGCACCAGCCAGGGCGGCATGTGGTGGGGACTTTCCACGGTCTGGCGCATCGCCTGCTGCGGGCCCACCACATGGACGCTAACCTGCCGCAGGATTTCCAGATCCTCGACAGCGAAGATCAGCTGCGTCTGCTGAAGCGTCTTATTAAGGCGATGAATCTCGACGAGAAGCAGTGGCCGCCGCGTCAGGCAATGTGGTACATCAACGGCCAGAAAGACGAAGGGCTGCGTCCGTACCATATTCAGAGCTTCGGCAACCCGGTCGAGCAAACCTGGCAGAACGTTTATAAAGCCTATCAGGAGGCGTGCGATCGCGCAGGTCTGGTGGACTTTGCTGAGCTGCTGCTGCGTGCGCATGAGCTGTGGCTCAACAAACCGCATATCCTGCAGCACTATCGTGAACGCTTCACCAATATTCTGGTGGACGAATTCCAGGATACCAACAACATCCAGTATGCATGGATCCGCCTGCTGGCCGGTGATACCGGCAAGGTGATGATCGTCGGTGATGACGATCAGTCCATCTATGGCTGGCGTGGGGCGCAGGTGGAAAACATTCAGCGCTTCCTCAATGATTTCCCCCGGTGCTCAGACCATCCGTCTGGAGCAGAACTACCGTTCGACCAGCAACATTCTGAGCGCCGCCAACGCCTGATTGAGAACAACAACGGGCGTCTGGGTAAAAAGCTGTGGACCGATGGCGTTGACGGTGAACCGATCTCTATCTACTGCGCATTCAACGAACTTGATGAAGCGCGCTTTGTGGTGAACCGTATTAAAACCTGGCAGGACAACGGTGGCGCGCTGGAGCAGTGTGCCATTCTCTATCGCAGCAACGCCCAGTCGCGCGTGCTGGAAGAGGCGTTGCTGCAGGTGAGTATGCCGTACCGCATTTACGGCGGCATGCGCTTCTTTGAACGTCAGGAGATCAAAGACGCGCTCTCGTATCTGCGTCTGATCGCAAACCGTAATGACGATGCGGCGTTTGAGCGCGTGGTGAACACCCCAACTCGCGGCATCGGTGACCGTACCCTGGATGTGGTGCGTCAGGCCTCCCGCGATCGCCAACTGACACTCTGGCAGGCGTGCCGCGAGCTGTTGCAGGAGAAAGCGCTCGCCGGACGTGCAGCCAGCGCCTTACAGCGCTTCCTGGAGCTGATTGATGCCCTGGCACAGGAAACGGCCGATATGCCTCTGCACGTACAGACCGACCGGGTGATTAAAGACTCCGGCCTGCGCACCATGTATGAGCAGGAGAAAGGCGAAAAGGGCCAGACCCGTATTGAGAACTTAGAGGAACTGGTGACGGCAACGCGCCAGTCAGCTACAACGAAGAAGACGAAGATTTGATGCCGCTGCAGGCGTTCCTCTCCCACGCGGCACTGGAAGCGGGCGAAGGGCAGGCAGACACCTGGCAGGATGCGGTTCAACTTATGACCCTGCACTCCGCCAAAGGTCTGGAGTTCCCGCAGGTGTTTATCGTCGGGATGGAAGAGGGGATGTTCCCGAGCCAGATGTCGCTGGATGAAGGTGGACGTCTGGAGGAGGAGCGTCGTCTGGCCTATGTTGGCGTGACGCGCGCGATGCAAAAGCTGACGCTGACCTATGCCGAAACCCGACGCCTGTACGGCAAAGAGGTGTATCACCGTCCGTCGCGCTTTATCGGCGAACTGCCGGAAGAGTGCGTGGAAGAGGTGCGCCTGCGCGCCAGTATCAGCCGCCCGGTCAGCCATCAGCGTATGGGCTCGCCGATTGCTGAAACGGACACCGGCTACAAGCTGGGTCAGCGCGTGCGTCATGCTAAGTTTGGTGAAGGCACCATCGTCAATCTGGAAGGTAGCGGCGAGCACAGCCGCCTGCAGGTGGCGTTCCAGGGGCAAGGTATCAAATGGCTGGTGGCAGCCTACGCCAGGCTGGAAACTGTGTAACTTTCAGAAAAATATCATTATTTTGTAATAATCTGCTAGCCTTATACGTTGAAGGTCAATTAATGCCCTTCAGCGTTCCGTTGCGTGTTGACGCCACTATTACTGCTGGCGTAACATGCGCGCACGATTACGCTAAGAGGACATTCGCCTTGGACACACCCAGTAGATACTGGCTCAATTCCCTGTCATCCAGGAACAACTCCTAAGGCTATCTCCTCTTGCTGATGGCCTTAGTGGTTGTCAGCGACCTGCATTATTCCCGTCGCGCTGAGTCAGGCTGTTTAATGGTCTGAAACCCAATTTGTTTCTGTGTGCCCACCGAACTGTCCGATATTTTTTGCATTGGGAGTCCCGGTCATGTTGAGCGCATTTCAACTCGAAAATAACCGACTGACTCGGCTTGAAGCCGAAGAGTCACAGCCCCTCATTGATGCCGTATGGGTGGATCTGGTCGAGCCGGACGACGATGAGCGCCTTCGCGTACAATCTGAGCTGGGGCAAAGCCTGGCAACCCGCCCGGAACTGGAAGACATCGAAGCATCTGCTCGTTTTTTTGAAGATGAAGACGGTCTGCATATTCACTCCTTCTTCTTCTTTGAAGACGCCGACGATCACGCAGGTAACTCCACCGTGCGTTTACCATTCGTGACGGTCGCCTGTTTACCCTGCGCGAACGTGAGCTGCCCGCGTTTCGTCTCTACCGCATGCGCGCCCGTAGCCAGGCGATGGTCGACGGTAATGCCTACGAACTGCTGCTGGACCTGTTTGAAACCAAAATCGAACAGCTGGCGGATGAAATTGAAACATCTACAGCGACCTGGAAAAGCTGAGCCGCGTCATCATGGAAGGTCATCAGGGCGATGAATACGACGAAGCTCTCTCGACGCTGGCAGAGCTGGAAGATATCGGCTGGAAGGTGCGTTTGTGTCTGATGGATACCCAGCGCGCGCTGAACTTCCTGGTGCGTAAGGCGCGTCTGCCGGGCGGTCAGCTGGAGCAGGCGCGTGAGATCCTGCGCGATATCGAATCCCTGCTGCCGCACAATGAATCGTTGTTCCAGAAGGTCAACTTCCTGATGCAGGCGGCGATGGGCTTTATCAATATCGAGCAGAACCGCATCATCAAGATCTTCTCGGTGGTCTCGGTGGTCTTCCTGCCACCAACGCTGGTGGCCTCGAGCTACGGGATGAACTTTGAGTTTATGCCGGAGCTTAAGTGGAGCTTTGGCTACCCTGGCGCGATTATCTTTATGATCCTCGCCGGGCTGGCGCCGTACCTCTACTTCAAGCGCCGTAACTGGCTGTAAACATCAGGCGGGTGGCATTGTGCCTGCCCGCCTCATTACCGCTTACAATCCTTTGCGCGTTCTGCGCTGGGTATAAAGGGCGTCTGCAACAAAAATCGCCAGCGCCACCCAGATAAAGCAAACGTCACCATCTTATCTGCACCCGGTACTTCGCCGTAAAACACCACTGCCAGCAGGAACATCAGCGTCGGACCGATGTACTGAAAGAAGCCCAGCGTGGAGAGACGCAGGCGCGTTGCGGCACCGGTGAAGCACAGCAGAGGAATGGTGGTTACCACACCGGCCGCCATCAGCATCAGATTCAACGACAACGGGTTACTGCCCATATGGCTGGTTGCGCTGTCGGCAATACCAAACAGGTAAATCGCCGCGACCGGCAATAGCCACAGGGTTTCAAACAGCATCCCGGTCTGCGCTTCAACGGCTATTTTCTTCCGGACCAGCCCGTAAAACGCAAAGCTGAACGCCAGGCCCAGAGCGATCACGGGCAGCGAACCGAAGGTCCACAGTTGGACCAGCACGCCGCAAAAAGCGAGGATGACCGCCAGCCACTGCATGCGACGGAAGCGCTCGCCCAGGAAAATCATGCCCAGAACAATGTTGACCAGGGGATTAATAAAATAGCCCAGGCTCGCTTCGAGCATGTGATGGTTATTGACTGCCCAGATAAAGAGCAGCCAGTTGCCGCCTATCAGCACGGCTGAGAGGGCCAGCAGGAATACCTTTTTCGGCGTTTTCAGCAGCGTTTTGACGCCAGACCACTGACGGCTAACGCTCATCAGCGCGATCATAAAGAAAAACGACCAAATCACACGGTGTGTGAGGATCTCGTCAGCGGGTACGTAAGCGATAAACTTGAAGTACGCCGGTGCGATACCCCAAATAAAATAAGCGGCAAGGGCGAGTAGTACGCCCTGCCGCGTTTGTTTAGCATCCATCGGGATAATCCGTTACAAAAAAGTGAATTAATTTTACCCGATTTTAGGTTTCAACCCACCATATAAGTGGCAGTTGCGCTGGCGATATAGACCTGCTCTTCGTTATGCAATTCAACGCGGGCGACGGCAACCTTATTCCCGGCGCGCAGCAGGCTGCTGGTGGCGGTAAAACGGTTTCCGCGCCCGGGACGCAGGTAATCGACGCGTAAATCGATGGTGCCCATACGCGACAACCGCTGGCGCAACTCGTCTTCATTGATGGTGTCATGGCGCGTCAGCGTACTGCCCACACAGACCAGGCCCGCCGCCACATCCAGCGCTGAGGCAATCACCCCGCCGTGCAAAATACTCTGCGCCCAGTTGCCAACCATCATCGGCTGGTTGTTGAAGCTGAGCTGGGCAAACGCTTTTTCGTAGCGCTCGAGTTCCAGACCCAGTGCACGGTTAAACGGCATATGGTAAACAAAAATCTCGCCCACGAGTTTTAACGCTTCTTCGGCGGTAAGCATGGCTGACATGAGGCATCACATCCTTATTGTTAATAAAATGTTGATTTTATGCTTCAGCAATAAGGAATTCCACTTTCAGAAACGAGGATGCAGCAGTTGTCGCAGAAGTATGTAGAATATCCGCCACATAACAATTCAACTAATTAACTCTTTGCAGGAGAACACCACCGATGCGGACGTATCTGGCCTGGTTACTGGCGGCGGTTGCGCTGCCCCTCACAGCATATGCCCAGGAAGCGACGATTAAAGAAGTTCACGATCAACCTGCCGTGCAGGGCAGCATTATCGCGAACCTTCTTCAGGAACATGATAATCCGTTCACGCTGTATCCGTATGACACCAACTACGTGATATACACGCAGACCAGCGATCTCAACAAAGAGGCGATAAGCTCCTATAACTGGTCCGATAATGCGCGTAAAGACGAAGTGAAGTTCCAGTTAAGTCTCGCGTTCCCGTTCTGGCGCGGCATTCTGGGACCGAATTCGGTGCTCGGCGCCTCTTACACGCAGAAATCCTGGTGGCAGCTTTCCAACAGTGGCGAATCTTCACCGTTCCGTGAAACCAACTATGAGCCGCAGCTGTTCCTCGGTTTTGCGACCGATTATGAATTCGCGGGCTGGACGCTGCGTGACATTGAGGTGGGCTTTAACCACGATTCAAACGGACGCTCCGACCCTACCTCGCGCAGCTGGAACCGTGCCTATACGCGACTGATGGCGCAAAACGGCAACTGGATGGCTGAAGTGAAGCCGTGGTTTGTGGTGGGCGATACCGACGACAACCCGGATATCACCAAATATATGGGTTACTATCAGCTCAAAATCGGCTATCAGTTGGGTGACGCGGTGCTGAGCGCCAAAGGCCAGTACAACTGGAACACCGGTTACGGTGGCGCGGAACTGGGCCTCAGTTATCCGGTGAGCAAGCACGTTCGCCTCTATACTCAGGTTTACAGCGGTTACGGCGAGTCGCTTATCGATTACAACTTCAACCAGACCCGTGTAGGTGTGGGCGTGATGCTGAACGATATTTTCTAGGCAGCTCGAATGTTTTTTCGTTAAACGTTGAAGTTTCTCTCTCAGGCGCTGAAAATAGCGCCTGTTTTATTTCTGGCAAATGGGGTTAACGTGGCGCAGGCGGAAGTATTGAATCAGGAATCGCTGGCTAAACAGGTTTTGCATGAAACCTTTGGCTACCAGCAGTTCCGCCCTGGCCAGGAAACCATCATTGAAACCGTGCTGGAAGGCCGCGATTGTCTGGTGGTCATGCCTACCGGCGGCGGTAAATCCCTCTGCTATCAGGTGCCCGCGCTGGTGCTCAACGGCCTGACGGTCGTGGTATCGCCTCTTATTTCCCTGATGAAAGATCAGGTCGATCAGCTCCTTGCCAACGGCGTGGCGGCGGCCTGTCTTAACTCCAGCCAGACCCGCGAGCAGCAGCAAGAGGTCATGGCCGGTTGCCGTACCGGGCAGGTTCGCCTGCTGTATATCGCGCCGGAACGTCTGATGCTGGATAACTTCCTCGATCATCTGTCGTACTGGAATCCGGTCCTGCTGGCGGTGGATGAAGCCCACTGTATCTCCCAGTGGGGACATGATTTCCGCCCGGAATATGCGGCGCTCGGCCAGCTCCGTCAGCGTTTTCCCGAACTGCCGTTTATGGCGCTCACCGCGACGGCAGATGACACCACGCGTCAGGATATCGTCCGGCTGCTGGGGCTGAACGATCCGCTGATTCAGGTCAGCAGCTTCGACCGCCCGAACATCCGCTACATGCTGATGGAAAAATTCAAGCCGCTGGATCAGCTTCTGCGCTACGTGCAGGAGCAGCGCGGGAAGTCCGGCATCATCTACTGCAACAGCCGCGCGAAGGTGGAAGACACGGCCGCGCGCCTGCAGAACCGTGGTTTTAGCGCCGCCGCCTACCATGCCGGGCTGGAAAACGCGGTTCGCGCCGATGTGCAGGAGAAATTCCAGCGCGATGATCTGCAGATTGTGGTGGCGACGGTGGCGTTCGGAATGGGGATCAACAAGCCGAACGTGCGCTTCGTCGTACACTTCGACATTCCGCGCAATATCGAATCGTACTACCAGGAAACTGGCCGCGCCGGGCGTGATGGACTGCCTGCAGAAGCCATGCTGTTTTACGATCCGGCCGACATGGCGTGCTGCGCCGTTGTCTGGAAGAGAAACCGCAGGGCCAACTGCAGGATATCGAACGCCACAAGCTCAACGCGATGGGCGCGTTTGCCGAAGCGCAAACCTGCCGCCGTCTGGTGCTGCTCAACTACTTTGGCGAGGGGCGTCAGGAGCCGTGCGGCAACTGCGATATCTGTCTTGACCCACCAAAGCAATACGATGGCCTGATGGATGCGCGCAAAGCGCTCTCGACCATCTATCGTGTGAACCAGCGCTTCGGCATGGGCTACGTGGTGGAAGTGTTGCGTGGGGCGAATAACCAGCGTATCCGCGACATGGGACACGATAAGCTGCCCGTCTACGGTATCGGCAAAGACCAGAGCCACGAGCACTGGGTGAGCATCATCCGTCAGCTGATTCACCTGGGCTTTGCCACGCAAAACATTGCCCAACATTCCGCGCTTCAGCTTACCGAAGCGGCACGTCCGGTGCTGCGCGGGGATATCGAACTGAAGCTCGCGGTTCCGCGCGTTGTCGCCCTGAAGCCGCGGGTGATGCAAAAATCGTACGGCGCAATTACGACCGCAAGCTGTTTGCCAAACTGCGCAAGCTGCGTAAAGCCATTGCTGATGAAGAGAACATTCCGCCCTACGTGGTCTTCAACGATGCGACGCTTATCGAGATGGCAGAGCAGACGCCGCTCAGCGCCAGCGAAATGCTCAGCGTCAACGGTGTTGGCACGCGCAAGCTGGAGCGCTTTGGCAAAGAGTTTATGGCGCTTATCCGCGCTCATGTCGACGGTGACGATGAGGAGTAGTCAGCCAGCCTAAAAAATGTCAGGATGGTGACTCACTTAATTATTTCCCTGCGAGTTAATTATGTTAATGCTATTTCTTACCGTGGCGTTAGTGCACATCGTTGCGCTCATGAGCCCGGGCCCTGACTTTTTCTTCGTGTCACAAACCGCCGTCAGCCGCTCCCGCAAAGAAGCATGATGGGGGTGCTGGGTATCACCATGGGCGTTATGGTCTGGGCGGCCGTGGCGCTGCTTGGTCTGAACCTGATTCTGGCGAAGATGGCCTGGTTGCACAACATCATCATGGTTGGCGGGGGGCTTTACCTTTGCTGGATGGGCTACCAGATGCTGCGCGGGGCGTTGAAGAAAGAAGAGAAAAAGCCGGAAGAACCGAAAGTTGAGCTGGCAACGGGCGGCCGGAGTTTTATTAAAGGGCTGCTCACCAACCTGGCGAACCCAAAAGCGATTATCTATTTCGGCTCCGTGTTCTCCCTGTTTGTGGGTGACAACGTGGGTGCGGGTGCGCGTTGGGGCATCTTCCTGCTGATCGTGGTGGAAACTTTTGCGTGGTTTACCGTAGTTGCCAGCCTGTTTGCCTTACCGGCGATGCGCCGCGGTTACCAGCGTATTGCGAAGTGGATTGACGGCTTCGCCGGCGCGTTGTTCGCCGGCTTTGGCATTCATCTCATCATTCTCGCTAAGCATGACGCGCTGACGCAAGCAGCGCGCCTACCAGCATAAACAGCGAACCAAAGACTTTGTTCAGGGCCTTCATCTGCTTAGGCCTTTAATCCACACCGCAATCCGCTGCGCCAGCGTCGCGTAACCAATCATCACGATGATATCGACAACAATGGTGGTCGCACCCAGCACCACGTACTGCATGACCTGTGGCTGATGCGGGACGATAAACTGCGGGAACAGCGCGGCGAGGAAAACAATACTTTTCGGGTTGGTCAGGTTCACAAACACCGCGCGTTTAAACAGGCGTCCGCGTGTTTGCGTCTGGGCGAGCGTATTAAGATCAATTGAGCCTGCTGCACGCCACTGCTGAATACCGAGCCAAATCAGGTACGCGGCACCGGCCCATTTCAGCACGTCAAAGGCCAGTACCGAGCGGGAGAACAGCGTACCCAGACCAATGCCCACTAGCACGATATGAATGCCCAGACCGGTCTGCAAACCGGCAATGGACGCCGCGGCACCGCGATAGCCGTGGTTGATGGAGGTGGTCATGGTGTTAATGGCGCCTGAACCTGGGGAAAGGCTAAGGATGATGGATGTCAGCAGATAAGCGAACCACCACTCGAAGGTCATTTGAAACTCCCGAATTGTCTGTTTTATGCCACAATACGCTATTGTTACGTCATTTTGTGACCGATGACGAAAAAACGATATTCCTTGGCTTACGGGGGTGGAAACCCGATGTTTCAGCAGAAAAAGGACTGGGAAACACGAGAAAACGCATTTGCTGCTTTCTCTATGGGGCCGCTGACCGATTTCTGGCGTCAGCGTGAGGAAGATGAGTTTACGGGTGTTGGCGATGTTCCGGTACGCTTTGTGCGTTTCCATGATGAGAAAAACGATCGGGTGATCGTGGTCTGTCCGGGACGTATTGAGAGCTACATCAAATACGCTGAACTGGCCTATGACCTGTTCCATCTGGCTTCGATGTGTTGATTATCGACCATCGCGGGCAGGGCTTTCTGGCCGCTTATTGTCGGACACGCATCGCGGTCATGTGGATAACTTCAGCGATTACGTCGACGATCTTGCCGCCTTCTGGCAGCAGGAAGTTCAGCCGGGCCCATGGCGTAAGCGCTATATTCTGGCGCACTCCATGGGTGGGGCGATTTCGACGCTGTTTTTACAGCGCTATGACCACCAGTGTGATGCCATTGCGCTCACCGCGCCGATGTATGGCATCGTCATGCGTTTTCCGGACTGGATGGTGCGCCATATTCTCGACTGGGCTGAGGGCCATCAGCGCATTCGTGAAGGGTATGCCATCGGGACAGGGCGCTGGCGCGCGCTGCCGTTTGCCCTCAACGTATTGACCCATAGCCGGCAGCGTTATCGCCGTAACCTGCGTTTTTATGCCGATGAACCGCGCCTGCGCGTCGGTGGCCCGACATATCACTGGGTGCGGGAAGGGATCCTTGCCGGTGAACAGGTGCTTGCTGGTGTTGGTAAAGATGATACGCCGACACTTCTGATTCAGGCTGAAGAAGAGCGTGTGGTGGATAACCGCATGCATGACCGCTTTTGTGAACTCCGCGCTGCCGCCGGTCACCCTTGCGAAGGGGGTAAACCGCTGGTCATCAACGGCGCGTACCATGAGATCCTTTTTGAAAAGGACGCTATGCGCTCAGTCGCGCTAAACGCCATTGTTGAATTTTTCGACAGGCATAATTGATTGTTGTTTTACCACCAGAGGTTGAAATCCCTATGTACCAGGTTGTTGCATCTGATTTAGATGGCACGCTGCTTTCGCCCGACCATACCTTGTCGCCTTACGCGAAAGAGACCTTAAAGCTTCTGACCGCCCGCGGGGTGAACTTCGTGTTTGCCACCGGCCGCCACCACGTGGACGTGGGGCAGATCCGCGATAATCTTGAGATCAAATCGTACATGATCACCTCCAACGGTGCGCGCGTGCACGATACCGATGGCAACCTGATCTTTACGCATAACCTGGATCGCGACATTGCCGCCGATCTGTTCGGCGTAGTGCATAACAACCCGGACATTATCACTAACGTTTATCGCGATGACGACTGGTTCATGAATCGCCATCGCCCGGATGAAATGCGTTTCTTCAAGGAAGCGGTATTTAACTATTCCCTGTACGAGCCAGGCCTGCTGGAGCCGGAAGGGATCAGCAAGGTGTTCTTTACCTGCGAAAGCCACGAAGCGTTGTTGCCGCTGGAACAGGCGATTAATGCGCGTTGGGGTGACCGCGTCAACGTGAGTTTCTCGACCCTGACCTGTCTGGAAGTTATGGCGGGGGGTGTTTCCAAAGGGCACGCGCTGGAAGCCGTAGCAAAACGTCTGGGCTTCGAACTGAAAGACTGTATCGCCTTCGGTGATGGCATGAACGACGCCGAGATGCTCTCTATGGCGGGCAAAGGCTGCATTATGCAGAATGCACACCAGCGTCTGAAAGACCTGCACCCGGAACTGGAAGTGATTGGGTCTAACGCTGACAACGCGGTACCAAAATACCTGCGCAAACTGTTCCTTGAATAATCTTCATTTGATTGTTTATTGCTCAGTTGTCAACTAAAGAGTTCGCTACAATGCCTGTCCTTCTTTCTGAGAGACAAGCATTGTGGCGCTACTCATTATTACCACTATCCTGTGGGCCTTCTCTTTTAGCCTGATTGGCGAGTACCTCGCCGGGCACGTCGACAGCTACTTCTCGGTGCTGATGCGCGTGGGGCTGGCGGCGCTGGTATTCCTGCCCTTCCTGCGTACACGCGGGCAATCGCTGAAGACCATTTTGCTGTACATGCTGGTGGGGGCGATGCAGCTCGGCATCATGTACCTGTTCAGCTTCCGGGCTTACGTCTACCTGTCTGTCTCTGAATTTCTGCTTTTCACCGTGCTTACGCCGCTCTATATCACGCTGATTTACGATCTGCTCAGCAAACGTCGTTTGCGCTGGGGATATCTGTTGAGCGCGGCGCTGGCGGTGATCGGGGCGGCGATTATTCGCTACGACAAAGTGAGCGACCACTTCTGGACCGGGCTGATGTTCGTGCAGCTGGCGAACCTCAGCTTTGCCATCGGTATGGTCGGGTACAAGCGCCTGATGGAAACCCGTCCGATGCCACAGCAAGCCGAGAATACTGCGCAGTGTCTTTGAAAATTACGACTGCATTATTGTAGAAAGCTTTGGGGTGGGTGGTATCCCACAATCGATTGCAGATGATTTCTATAAGCTATGTCAGGAGTTCCCGGATCGACTTGTGGTGATGTCTACACAGGTTGCACATGAGGGCAGCGATATGACGGTCTATGAAGTGGGGCACGATATGAAAAAATATTGCCGCTTT
>ENA-OQHY01000396-OQHY01000396.1-human-gut-metagenome-genome-assembly--contig:-NODE-396-length-24837-cov-4.640227_pt1 | contig 24837 bp, 31 predicted proteins | sample MGYA00242570_ERZ504733 | MGnify/ENA primary metagenome ERZ504733 (study PRJEB26092, sample SAMD00036219) | human gut metagenome | host: Homo sapiens | study: EMG produced TPA metagenomics assembly of... | reverse complement strand
CGCCGTCGGTTCACAGACCCGCTTCTTCTCCCCCACTGCCGACACCACACTCCACCATCCCTTCCACCGCCCGCTCCGCCATCACGGTCGGTGCCTACGATCCCCGCCTTTCCTCCTATGCCAGCTTCTCCGGCCGCGGCTATACCCGTATTCTCCACGAAATTAAACCTGATCTCGCCGCCCCGGGTGTCAATATCCCAGCTCCCCGTTCCGGCGGCGGCTATGCTTCCTTCACCGGCACCTCGTTTGCCACGCCTTTTGTATCGGGAAGCGCCGCGCTTATGATGGAATGGGGCATTCTGCGCGGAAATGACCCGTTTTTATATGGCGAAAAACTGAAAGCTTATCTCATTGCAGGTGCAAAACCCATCGCATCCGAGAGCGAATACCCGAACCGGCGGGTGGGATGGGGACGACTTTGTTTAGAAAGTAGCCTGCCAGATTAAAGTTATTGAAGGATTCGATAGAAGAAATAAAAGCGCAATGTAAAGAGTTAAACGACAAATGAGACATATTTTTATCTCTGTACTATCTTGTACTTTGCTACGAAAATAAAACTCGTAGCAAGGTACTTATAGTGTTCATTTGTCTGGCAACTCTTTTTTATTTAACTGTTAATAACTTGCTGTTTAAAATTTTTTGAATGCAAAGAGAATCACTTACCCAAAAGATATTCTTCCAACATTTCCTTTACTTTTTTCTCAATTTCGTCTATGATCTCTTCACACCTTGTCTTTTTCATCCCTGCACCAGTTCCTACCGCCAGTAACTCTTTTCTGCCTGGATTTCTTCCATTTCCATCTACTGACGTAGTATGTTCGCCATAATACGTATTACTGTAAGTAAGATCATATGCTGGACTTAAATGCCATTTATCTTCGTCTGCTTCGTACAAATACGTGAAGTTCTTCGAATGATCATCTCTGTTATGTGCAAAAACATTGAAACACATTCGGCGGAACATATTTTCAACATCTTCATCGCAATTGCGTGTCATGATTTTTGTCAGTTTCATTAATCCATGATAGTCCAGACTTGGCTGCTCAAAATCCAATTCCAGAATTGCAGCTGTCGTCAACATGTGCACTTTCTTTTTCCCTTTCAAACAGTTTCTCCTGTCAAACCTTTTAGTTCCAAAATATCCTTTACATTTTTCTGATGGAAACAATCTCGTTTCACTCATCATAATTCCGCAGGCCTTGGCACAGCAGGAATAGTCATATTCCATTTTTCCTGCATCTTTTCCGTCCACATGCGCTGGAAATTTGATAATCCATTCTTCATTATCAATGGTTGTCATGATTTTAGGTCTTGCTCCGCCGCTGGTACCTCCCAGCAGATACAATTCGTCCAGTTTATCCGAATACTCTGTATTCAGTATCTTTTGACACTCTTCCGCCAGTTTGTCCAGATCTGCACTGCTCTGCTCCTCTGGAAAATTCTTTTCCGGGTGATATGTCAACGCTCCCATCCCGATGTGCCCACAATCGCCAGACGATCCAGTACGGTCAGTTCATCCGGATTTTGTTTATGTGCCCGTAACAGGCGATCCAACAGTAATCTGCCCCAATGATCTGGAAGACTGTCCGCAAAAACCCCAAATAATCCTTCAAAATGATCCTTAACTGGAACAAATACCTGTTTTTGCAAAGGCAATGAAAATGGGTTGATCGAAAATCCGGTTTCCAGCCATTCATCACTGTACTGAAATGCCACTTTGTGGTCTGCCGTCATAGCTAATGTTCCCACCGTTTGATCCTCATAACACACCTGCAGTACTTTATCTTGTTTCATTGATAACCTCCTGAATATCTTTATACGGTACCTGCGTGAAAATATTTCTGAGCTCATCTGCAAGATCCAGTGCGATTGCAATTTTCGTTAAAGATAACAGGGAAATTTGTCCTGTCGTTTCGAATCTTTTGATTGAGCCGTAACTCACTCCGCTTATAGATGCTAATTTTTCCTGCGTAATTGAACGTCTCTTTCTGATTTTTCTCACTCGCTGCGCAAGTTTTTGATCCAGTTCTTCCGGAGTTTCCCATATAAATTGTTCCATTTTTTCCCCTTCTTGTTACAGATTATATGTTATCTAAAATATCCTGTTTTTATTCAAAACAGATTATATATTATCTATTCTATTTTACCACTCACGTGCAGAAAGCACAATGATTTCCTGCCCTGTTTCCATAAAAACTCCACCCCGTTTTTGTAACTGCAGATAAATTTTGCATCTCCTTTACTCTATAGGGATAATTTGCGCTTTTTTGACTATCCGGTAGTATTTGTTTCAGAGTAAGTAAAAAAGCCTCTGCCGGGCAAAAATTTTGCTTTCCGGCAGAGGCTTTGCTGGTCAAACGGATATTCATGCAAGCATGATTCGCGATTTTTCTTCCATTTCGCATGGCTTGGAATCGTTACAAATACTGGCTGAATTCCACTTTTTCTTTATTTGGTCCTTCGATCGTGAAGAAACGGACGCCATTTTCCCAGAACGGAAGGAAATGTACTTCATCCTGCGTCGTATTCAGACCGGCCCCGGTAATCATTTCGTGAACCTTTTCAATATTCTTTACGTCAATCGCCACATGGTCGATTGCTCCGGGTTTCAGTGCTGCAGCTTTGTTTTCGTACGTTTCGATCACAAGTGTTCCAAGCTTTAAGAATGCCACTTTCTCATCCGCCGCCTCATTTACGGTGCGGAATGCAATTTCAAATCCAAGCTTTTCATAAAACGCAATCGTCATCTCAATATCGTTGGTCGGAATACCGACATGCTGGATTCCATTTTAACTGCTCTCTTAATTCCATTTCTTATCCCCCAGTCTTTTTTCTACCTGTGCCAGATCCGGCATGGCCGGAATAGAGCGTGTCTGAAAAAGGCTTTTCGTGAGCTGCGAGTCCCAGTTCGTGGGAGATTTTATCCGAATAAGGGCGGCGTAGCGGGCTACGGCAACCGAATGAGGGTAAAATATACCGCAAAGTGGAGCTTGCAGATTGCGGAAATGATTTTTCAGACACGCTCTAGCACCTTTTTTCTCCACACAAAGGCTTGCAACGGCGTTTCCAAACCGGGCAAACGCTGCCAGTTCTTCCTGCGGCTGTAAAGATATGCTCCATTCCACCAAGTGTCACTACAACTATTTTTACACTCTGATGATATAATATTTCCGCTGTTTTTGCAACATTTTGCTCTCTCCTGCCCGTTCGCTGCCGTTTTGCTGTTTCTTTTTTTCACAGATCACAAGGATGAGTGCCAGCATTCCTCCCATCAGGCTGCACCAACTGCCAGCCGTCCGTCCGGGCGCATGGTACACAAGAACATTGTGCTCGCCTGATGGGATTTTGCGCCGAGAAATGCCGTGTTTGCGCGGAACAGCAGTGTTTCTTTCCCATCCACTTTCAGCACAAAATTTTCATCGTATGGAATGCTGGTGATGAGGTATCCGTCTCTTCCGCGGAAACCACGCCTGTGATGCCGTCGCCGCCGTATGTTGCTGTTGTTCCGCCAATCAGGGTAACCGCCTGACTGTACAGCTGCTCCGTTTTTTCCAACGGCTGTGCCATACCAGTCCATGTCTCAAAATTTTTCAGGATATAATGGCCTTTTCCCATCCGAATGAATGCGGTTCCATCTTCTTTCATCGTTACAAGATAGTTAAACTGTGTATTCCCATTGGCATACGTATGGTTGATGCCGGTCAGGCGGTTGGTCTGGCCGTTGATGCGGATAAACATATCATGACTCGCTTTCTGATTCTCCACCTCGAAAGAAACGGCGAGCAGCGTCGCTCCCTCTGCGGTACCCGGCAGCGTTGCTGAGACGGTCACGGATTTTTTCGTCTCAATCTCATATCCGTCCGCTGTCTTCTGAATGCGCAGATCTTCCTGATCAGTCTCTGGAATTCAAGGTTCACTTTCTGAAAACAACTGTGAAACAGGGGTCCTACAGAACCATTCTTTGTATCTGAATCTGCAGCGGCTCTGAAATTATCCACAGATTCCGCCGATTTTTCCTGATCCGGGATTGCCGCTGTTGTCTTCCGCATTTCCTGATCCGGGATCACGGCTGCCGTCTCCAGTATTTCCTGGTTCCGCGGATAAGGTAATGATTTGTATTCCGTCTCGGAAACCACCTGGTCTGTCACGTAGCAACCGGCGCTGCGGATATGGCACGATAAACCTGAAAGTCCCCGTAATCCCGGTACAGTTCATACCCCTCCGGCCGTGTTTCTGCCAGAATATATTTCACTCCCATGAGCTGCCAGAACAGCGGATCATCGGAAACCGTCTGCATCATGCGGTTGCGGAAGGCTTCATTAATCCCATACGTCTCGTCCCGGAATTTCTTATATTCTGCATTGTATGCCGAGGAATAAATCGTCGAAACATTCTGTCCAATATCCCATATCCGGTTGACGTTCGCAAGGTTCTGTCCGCCGTCTCCATACTGCTCCATACGGTACCAGCCGGGATCCTCCGCACGGATCTCGCGGATTGCCGCTGCAATCTTGCTGTCCGTCAGAGCTTCATACGTTTTACGCGGGATCATCACATGCTTTTCCTGATTGATTGCTTTTCCGGCAAATGCAAGAATCACAGCACTAAAGACGAGCGGCAGAAACGGAAGCTCTCTGCCCCGCAGCCGTTTTTTTGCCGGAAACCACCGCCATGCCAGATAGCACGCAGTCACACAAATCACATCCAGTATGCCGAGATGCCAGTATGGTTCAAAGTATGTCTCTTGCTTTGCATTCCACATCAGAATCAGAACTATGAGGTACGGAAGCAATTCTCGCAGCTCTGTCATGACTTTGCGCTTAAAATTCCCGGTGCTTCGATTTTTTCCACACTCCCGCTTCCGGACAAGCTGGTTTTCCACATAAAGCCCGACTTCTGCACAGAGGACCGGAAGAAACGGATGAATACTTTATCTTTGCTGTACAGGCCGCCGTTCAGCAGATAGCCGAACAGGGGAATACAAAAGAATACCAGCAAAAGGAAGGACAACAGTTTCTCACGCAACCGGCTCTTTCCGATCACTCTGCCCAAAAGCGCCACCCCCGCAAATGCGGAGAGGCCAATGCCGTACGGCGTGTAGCAGAGACGCAGGATCAGAAACTGCGGTTTCCACATCGCCGGATCGGTAAAAAGTCCTGCGATGCCGCCCGCTGCGGTGCCGCGTCCGCCCTCGCCGCTGCCGCCGAACAAGGCGGCAGCCGATGGGATCAGCAGAATACCGGAAAGAAGGATTCCTGCGAGGACCGGAAGCGCAAAGCGGATTGCTGCGCCAAAAAAGCTCCGCAAACCCGCCAAAGCTTCAACTGTTCCTGAAGATTTTTCACCTGCCATCTGCTTTTTCTCTGCCCCGGCCTTTTGATTCCGCGACACTTTTCGATTCTCCTGTTCCGCTTCATACGCAGCATTTTCTGTACCGCATTTCAAATACTCCGTCACCGCATACGCCGTGAGCGCAAGCAGCCCGCCGACCGAAAAATAAAAGCTGGTCAGAATCATCCCAAGAACGGAAAGAATCAGCAGACCGCTCTTTCTCTTCTGAAAATGGCGATCCACGCCCAGCAGAGCCAGCAGCAGAAACGGCATATAATTGACAAACATAAGCTGATTATAGGAATGATATAGAAGTGCGGTAGAACACGTAAAGAAAAGTGATGTAAAAAGACAGTTGCCGTAATGCAGACCCTTTTTGCTGATCCATCGATAAAAAAGCACTGCATCCGCCGCATACAGCAGCGCGGAGGAACCCATCACCCACAGGTCCATCGGGATGAACGGGAAAAGGTAGGATAACAGCATGGTCGGACTCAGCAGTCCGTAGTAGGCAAAATGGTAAATATTCTGACCTCCTCCCAGATTCCATGCGAAATCCGGGAAGAGGTTTCCGGTCGCGTAAAACCGCTTCCGGAAGTAATCGGCAAGGGTGCTGTGCTGGCTGATCCAGTCAATCGAGGAGCCGAATACGCCGTATTGCAGGACGAACAGCCGGCACAAAAGCAAAGAAAAGAAAAACAGACCAGCCGCCGTAAAATCCTTTCCGGTAAGACCTTCCAAGAAGCCGTTCCGCCGTCCTTTCGGCTGGCCTTTCTTTTTCCGTGATTTTCCCGGCTCTCTTATTTCCTTTAAGATTTCCTTTTTCATGCCCGGATTTCTCCTCTTTCAGACGCATGGCGTTTGTCGGCATACTCTGGAAAATACACGTTTTTCTTTTCTGCCGTATGGGTATCTTTTCTTCTCTTTGCAGCACTCTCCTGCTTTTTCACCGGCTGCACACTGTGCATCTTGACCGTCTCTTCACTCGTCTCCTTTAAGAGATAGATCGGACGGTGCTTTGTTTCAAGATATGTCTTGGAAAGATAAATGCCTACAATGCCCGTGCAGAAAAGCTGTACACCGCTCACCAGAAAAAGGATGCATGCCATCGACGGCCAGCCCGCAACGGGATCGCCGAACAGCAACGTTCTTACGATAATGAACACGATCAGAATCATCGAAATCAGGAAAAAGAGCACGCCCATGACGGATGCGAGTGACAGCGGGGCTACGGAAAAACCTGTGATGCCGTCGATTGAGTACGCAAGGAGCTTTCGAAGTGGCCACTTTGATGTTCCGGCGCAGCGATCCTCATGCTCAAATTCCAGCCATTCTGTGTGAAAACCGACCCATCCGAAAATCCCTTTGGAAAAGCGGTTGTACTCACTCATTTCCAGCACGGCATCCACCATTTTGCGGCTCATCAGACGGTAGTCCCGTGCACCGCTTACAATCTCTGTTCTGGAAAGGCGGTTGATCACACCGTAGAAGGCATTTGATAAGAAGGATTTGATTTTTCCCTCGCCCTCCCGTGAACTGCGGCGTGCCGCTACACAGTCACAGGTGCCGCTCTGCAGCATCGCGTACATTTTCGGAAGAAGGGACGGCGGATCCTGAAGGTCGACATCCATCACCGTTACGTAATCGCCTTTGGCGCCTGCAGTCCGGCGTACATGGCTGCCTCTTTTCCGAAATTTCTCGAAAACGAGAGGTAACGGCAGCGCATATCCTTCTGCGCAAGCCGGCGCATCTCAAACAGGCTGTGATCCTTCGAGCCGTCGTCAACAAAGATCAGCTCGAACTGAACCTTCTGCTGTTCTTCCATCTCATCCATCTGACGTACCATCGTCTCGTAGTAAACCGGAATTGCTTCCTCTTCGTTGTAGCATGGTATGATAATACTGATTGTCTCCATTTTTTTCCTCCCGGGGATTACATACTCTCTCAGAATCCTTCTGCAGATCCTTCCTGCTGCAATCCCGCTTCTGTCTCATTCTTATGCAAGTCAGGTTTTTGTGGCTGTTTCTCCCGCTGCAGAATCCTCGCCTGCCTCCGGGAAACGCAGGATGACTTTAAACAGATCGCCGTCTGCCGCAAGCTCCATGCGGCCGCCCATATTGGCCGTGTAGCTTGATGCAATCGCAAGGCCAAGGCCGTGCCCCTCGCTCGTCCGTGATTCGTCGCCGCGCACAAAGCTTCCATCATTTCCTCCGCTTCAAAATTCATCTCATAGGCGGAAATGTTTTTCATCGTCACGAAAATCTCCCCTTTTTCCTTCCCTGCGTCAATGTAAACTCTCGTTCCGCCCAGGCTGTATTTCAGGATATTTTCCACGAGATTCTGTATCACGCGGTACATTTTCCCATTATCCCCAAGGAACGGCAGCGGCTCTTCTCCGAGCGCGTACGGAACGACAGATTGCTCTGCGCAATCGCATCGTCCATATCGGCGAGGGTCTGCTCGATCAACCGTTTCATATCCATTTTTCCATCTGGAATTTTTCGGTTCCGCTTGTCGATTTGGAGAGCTCGAAGAGGCTTTGGATCATCTCCTTTAGCTGTTCCTGTTTCACAGAAATCACTTCGACGTAATCCTGTGCCGCCGGTGTCAGATCCTCTTTTTTCAGAAGATCCGTATAGCCGACCATCGAGGTGAGCGGGGTTTTCAGATCGTGCGATACGTTGGTAATCAGGTCAATTTTGAGACGCTCCGCCTGCATCTGTTTTTCTACGCTCTTCTGCATAGCGCTCTCAATATTTTCCAGCTCTGCAAACGCCGGATACAGCAGGGATTTTTCGGATATTTCATGGATCCGGCTTTCCATGCTGCCTTCTGCCATCGTATGGATCTGTTCCATCAAAAGGCCCATCTCCCGGTTCAGGCGACTGCGGTATGTTTTCCAGGCAAACAGAATTAAAATCAGCGTGGTCAGCCCAAGAAGAATGACAAACAGCACCTCGCCATCCATTCCGTTTATCAGTCCGGTGATCATGGTAATCACGATTAGAAGTTCCGCAATCAGTGCCACACGGAACGGCCATTTACTCTGACCGGCAAGCTGCCGTTCCAGGCTGGTCCGATCTCTGTAACGCTTCCTTTCTCTGCAAAAAAAGGACATTTCTCTCAGTTGTTTCTTTTCATAGCGACAGACAAGAATGCCGGCACTGAGAAGGAAAACGCCACAGATTCCAAAAAACAGAAGACCTGTCTGCACACACTCTATTACAGTACCCCATTCGGCAACAATGCGGTATCTGGCATAGCTGTGCCGGAGCGGCTGAAGCCATCCGAAAAAAGCAAATCCTCCGACAAGAACCAGAAGCTCATTTGGCACCTTTTCGGATTTTTTCAGAAACAGCTGCTCTTTCTCTGCTTCCGCAGCGGCTCTTGCCTCAAACTGCATCTGCCGGGATTTTTCTATTTCATCTGTCTCGGACTTATCTGCGGCTGCCCCTTCGCTGCTTTTTGCTGTTTTTCCCGCTTTTTCCGGTTCGCTGCCGGCAAAAGCAGTCATTTTCGAGTTCCCGGTATTTTTTCGGAATTTCCATACCAGATACAAGGCTGCGGCTATGCCCAAAACGCGACTACCGTCACTCCAATGCCGATACCCCATTCGATGTTGCGCCACATTCCCCATTCGAATTCACTGGCCCATTTCCGCAGAAGCTTTCCGCACAAAATCAGTACCATAGAAAGATCGGTAAGCATCCACAGCAGGATGCGTTTTTCAGTTTCCGTCAATTTTTTCAATTTTGTATCCAATTCCCCACACCACCTTTAAATATTTTGGATTTTTCGGCGTAATTTCGATTTTCTCACGAATGCGCCGGATATGAACCATGACGGTATTTTCTACGCTGTAAGCATCCTCCTGCCAGACCTGGCTGTAGATTTCTTCGGCTGAGAATACATAGCGGGATGCTCCATCAGAAGCTCCATAATTTTGTACTCGGTTGCGGTCAGGCGAACAGGTTCACCGTCCACCAGGAGTTCTTTGGTGTTCCGGTTCAGCAGCAGACCGCCGTTTTTCAGGATATCCTGGCTTTGTGTGGTTCCGTTTGCGGCGCCTAAGGAGAAGTAACGGCGGAGCTGGGATTTAACACGGGCCATGAGTTCGGCGGTATTATACGGCTTTGTCACGTAATCATCGGCGCCCATCGAAAGTCCGATGACTTTATCGCTCTCTTTCGGTTTTCGCGGAAAGCATGATAATCGGGATGTTGTTTTTTTCTCTTATTTTCATCAGGGCGGAAAGGCCGTTCATTTTGGGCATCATGACATCGAGCAGGATCAGATGGATCTGTTCGGTCATGAGGATGTCGAGTGCTCCATGCCGTTGTAGGCTTTTTTTACCCTGTAGCCTTCCAGTTCTAATAGTTTGCCGAGAGATCTTACGATTTCCCGGTCGTCGTCTACGACTAATATGTTGTATTGGCTCATCTCGTTTTTCCCCTCTTGGTTCTATGGTGTTTATCATAGCAGAGAAAACGGAGATTATTTGGATAAAAAACTGACATTTTTCTTAAAATGTAATCCCCCATTACGTTTTCCTGCTTTTTTTACAAAAAAAAACACTGATTGGTAGAATTGTAAGCTGGTGTAAAAAATAAAAACAAACGCATATAAATTAGTAAAAATGCCTGCCATAGCAACTGAAAATGTGGAAAAAGATAAAAAAAGTCAATATAAGTGGACAAAATACACAATATCAAACTGGGATTTTATTTGATATGATGTAAATATCACAAATAAGCAAAGAAAATGCGTAATAAAAACGCACAAAACAACGGAAAGGATGGGGAGCATGGCGAAGGAAAAGGTGAAAAAGAAAAGAGGACAGAAAATCACACCTGCAATTTTGTGGAAACAGCGCTGGCTGCTTGTAATGTCAGTACCATTTGTAATCTGGCTGATTATCTTCAAGTATATTCCACTTTGGGGATGGACGATGGCGTTTCAGGAGGTAAAACCGGCAACGTTCGCACTTCCGATCTGGGAGAGAACCTGGGTTGGATTTAAGAACTTTACAGATGCATTTAAAGACCGTCTGTTCACACAGACATTAATCAACACATTGGGAGTAAGCTTCCTTGACATCGCGGTTGGAACGATCGCAGCAATCGCATTTGCGGTTCTTCTGAACGAGATGTTCTTTATGAAGTTCAAAAAAGTAACGCAGACCATTTCTTATCTGCCGCACTTTGTATCCTGGGTTATCATTGCAAGTATTGCAAAGAATATTTTCAACGACGGCGGTGTTGTTGACAGTATCTTCGGCAAGAACCTGCACCTGATGAGTTCCAACTCACCGCTTATCTGGGTAACCATTATCCTGATTAACTGCTGGAAAGAGGTTGGCTGGAACGCAATTATTTATCTGTCCGCCATGGCAGGTATTGATCCTGGTCTTTACGAGGCCGCTGATATGGACGGTGCAAGCCGTCTGCAGAAGATCTGGCACATCACTCTGCCGGGTATCCGACCGACCATCATCGTACTGCTGATTATGAGCATCGGTGGCGCCCTGAACGTAGGTATGGAGCGTCAGATGCTTCTTAGTAACCCGCTGGTTGAGGATCACACGATGGTACTTTCCTGGTTCTCTTATAAGAGAGGTATCGGAAACAGCAACTACGGTCTTGGTACCGCAATCGGTGTATTCCAGTCTGCAGTCAGCGTTACCCTGCTGCTGATCGCCAATAAGATTGCCGGTCTGGTAGGCGAAGATAAACTTATGTAGGAGGACGCGAATATGAACAAGAAAGCAAAAAAATTTGACTACGTACTGGCGGTAATCTTCGTATTCCTCGTCATCATCACCATTTATCCGTTCCTGAACGTACTGGCGATTTCGTTCAACGATTCTACGGATACCATTAAGAATGTAAACTTCATCATTCCGAGAAAGTTTACATTAAGCAACTATAAATATGTATTTAAAGACGGCGGCATTGCAATGCCGGCTGTGATTTCTGTAACAAGAACCATCATCGGAACAATCGTAGGTATTGTATGTACCTCGATGGTTGCTTACACATTAAGCCGCAGAGACTTCGTACTCCGCAAACCATTCCAGCTTCTGTTCGTTGTTACCATGTATGTCGGTGGCGGAATGATTCCGGAATACCTTCTGATTATCCGTACCTTAAAGCTGGGCAATAACTTCATGGTATACATTCTGCCTGGTCTGATGTGGGTTTATAATATGATTCTGGTCCGCTCTTATATCGACGGACTGCCGATGGCTCTGCAGGAGGCAGCAAAGCTCGACGGAGCAAACGATTTTCAGATCTGGTATAAAGTCGTTATGCCGCTTTGTAAACCGGTTATCGCAACCGTAGGTCTGTACTATGCAGTAGGTCAGTGGAACTCCTTCATGGATACTTACCTGTATGCGAAAAAACTCCCGACTCTGCAGTACAAACTGTATGAGATTATGAACCAGGCGACCATGAAAATGGACGTTCATGCAGGAACCAATGTACAGACGGCCGTAACACCAATGTCCGTACGTATGGCCGTAACGATTGTAGCAACTGTGCCGATCGTTATTGTATATCCGTTCCTTCAGAAATACTTTATCGGCGGTATGACACTTGGTTCTGTTAAAGACTGATAAAAAACAGTATTAAAAAATTTTTAGAAAAAGATGATGTTTATTCCTGCCAGGCGAAAGAAAGAGTGCAGGATGACATAAACCATTTTAAGGAGGGCTTTTATGAAAAGAAAAGTAGTATCACTCATGTTAGTATCTGCTATGGTGGCCGGAATGCTCGCAGGATGCGGTTCCGACAGTGGCAGCAGCAAGGGAGGGTCCAGCACAGAGACTGGATCAGCGGCAGAGGCAAGTTCTTCAGGCGAGACAGCAGATGATGCAGATGACAAATCTCCGATTACCTTTGAGTATTTTAACGCTGATGGTAAAAACGGCAACTGGGATAACCCGGTAGCAAAAGCAATCACAGAGGCAACAGGCGTTACACTGGATGTTTCCTATCCGGTAGCATCCCAGGGTGATGCAAAAGAAGATATTGCGCTGATGATCGCAAATGATGAGTATCCGGACATGATTTATGCAAAAGGCTCAGCAACGGATTTGTATCAGGCAGGCGCGCTGATTGATATGACAGACCTGATTGAAAAATATGGTCCAAACATCAAAAAAATGTACGGAGCAGAGATGGAAAAACTGAAATGGAGCCAGGATGATCCTGGAATCTATCAGCTTTCCTACGCAGGTGTAAACCAGAAAACCCTGACAACAGGCGGAAGCTGCCAGATTCAGTGGGCTGCATTAAAAGAGAACGATTATAAATATCCGAAGACACTGGATGAGTATGAAAAAATGATCAAGAGCTATCTTGCAGCACATCCAAAAACAGAAGATGGTCTGGATATGATCGGTATCACCATGAGTGCTTCTGACTGGCACTGGATGATTACCCTTGGAAACCCGGCAGGACTGATCGCTGATGCATCCCCGGATAATGGACAGTGGATTATTGACGACGAGTACAACGTACATTACAAACATGTAACAGATGAAGAGAAAGAATACTTCAAATGGCTGTGCCGTATGTACAACGAAGGTATCCTGGATCCGAACTTTGCAACGCAGACAGATGATGACTATATTGCAAAAGTTGCCAGCGGCCGTGTTGTTGCCATCACCGATGCTGAGTGGCATTACAGCCAGTGCGAAGCTACTCTGGTAGCAGACGGAAAAGTAGATCAGACTTATGTTGGACTTCCTGTAACCTTAAGAGAAGATCAGGTAGAAAAAGCCCTTCTGTATCAGGGAACTACCGTTGGCTGGGGTATTGGAATTACCAAGAGCTGTGAAGATCCGGTTCGTGCCATCAAATTCCTTGACTATCTGTGCTCCGATGAAGGACAGATCCTGTATCACTGGGGTATCGAAGGCGAGAACTACTTCCTTGATGATGATGGACAGCCATATCGTACTGACGAAGAAGTAGCAAAAGCTCAGTCTGATCCGGATTATGCAAAGAACACCGGTATTGACAACTACACTGGATTCCCGATCTACGGAACAGGTTCCTACTCTGAAGACGGATTCCCATACACTCCAACTACCAAAGAGTCTGTTATTGCAAACTACAATACAGCAGAAAAAGAAGGATGCGAAGCGATGGGATTTGAAATGCTGACCGACATGTTTGCACAGCCGGAGGAGTTCGATCTTCTTCCATACTCTGCACTGTGGGCATATCAGCAGCCACAGGAACTGGCTGAGAAACAGACTATTCTGGATGAAATTGCATGGCCAGGACTGGTTAAGTGCGTAACTGGTACAGAAGATGAGTTTGATGCAAACTGGGAGAGCATGGTACAGGAGCTGACAGACAATGGTCTGGCAGATGCAGAAGAAGCTATGACAGAGTTCCTTGCTACCAAACTTGTTGATGTAGAGTAAGTAAAGCAAAAACATAAAAACATAAGGTTTTGCCGTTGAACGGAAGGCGGCACAAAAACATGGTCTGATATTATTAAATGTCAGGCCATGTTTTAAAATACAGCGACAGTAATGGGAAATGTGAAACATTGTAAAAAGATAACAGTATATGGAAAATCTGCAAACAATTTCATGAGACAAAATCATCGGGAGGTTTTTGGAAAATGACAGAAAAGAAGGAGTTTCAGGTAAACAAAAACACACCGTTCTGGGATGCATCACTGACGGATCAGGAAAGAATCGACTGGCTGTTAAAAGAAATGACGGTCGAAGAAAAACTGGGATACCTCGCCAGCTCTTCCCCGGATCTGCCGCGCCTTGGCATTCCGGGTGTCTCTGTGGGCGGTGAGGCGGCACACGGCGTTGAGGGCAGAAACGATCAGAACGGTCTTGGAAAACCGGATGTGACAACATCCTTCCCACAGCCGATCGGTATGAGTGCATCCTGGGATCCGGAGCTGATCAGACAGGCCGGTGAAATAACAGGAACCGAGGCGCGCGTCGTATGGCACCGCCATGAGGGCCATGGACTCAGCAGATGGGCTCCGACCGTTGATCTTGAGCGCGATCCGAGATGGGGAAGAAACGAAGAAGGTTACGGAGAGGATCCTGTGCTGACCGGAAAAATGGCCGGTGCTTATATCCGGGGAATGCAGGGCGATGATCCGAAGTATCTGCGCTGTGCAGCGACCTTAAAGCATTTCTATGGAAACAACACGGAGGTCGGCCGCGGATGGAAAAATTCTTCCATTGACCCGCGGAACAAATATGAGCTGTATCTGGAGCCATTCCGCAGATGTATTGAGGACGGCGGCGCAGAGGGCATTATGACGGCATATAACAAGATCAACGGAACGATCGGTATCCTGAATCCGGAAGTGACCGATATTCTGAAAAACAGTACGGTCTCCGTCACGTTGTCAGCGACGGCGGTGCGATGGGACTTGTCGTGAATCTGCATCACTATTTCGGACAGCATGCGGAGACGATCGCAACGGCGCTGAAAGCCGGTGTGGATGCCATGTCTGACGATCCGCGTATGGTAGAGCAGGCGGCACGCGAGGCATATGAGCTTGGCATTCTGAAAGAAGAGGATATGGACCGCTCTATTCGCTGTATGATGGAGACGAAGCTTCGTCTCGGCGTTTATGATCGGGAAAATCTGAATCCGTATGACCGTGTGACCGAGGACGATATCGATTCCCCGAAGGCACGTGAAATCTGTAAAGAGCTGAGCCGCGAATCGATCGTACTTCTGAAAAATGAGAACGGAGCGCTGCCACTTGACAAAGCCCTGAAAGCAGAAGATATTGCCATTGTCGGACCGCTTGGTGATGCATGGTATCAGGACTGGTACGGCGGAACGGCACCATACCGCACAACCTTCCTGCAGGGGATGGAAGTACTGAAGCAGGAGAACATTACATTCGCGGATGGTCTGGATCGCGTTGTTTTCCGCTGTGATGGAAAAAGTCTTGCCGTAGCAGAAGACGGAACACTTCAGATGGCAGATGAGCCAGATGTGTTTATCAAGGAATACTGGGTGAGGGAAGCTATACGTTCAAGAGTGTCCGTACCGGAAAATACCTCGGCGCAAGACTCTCAGAGTCGCAGGGAGAAAAGCCGAAAATGGGACAGATTGCGGCAGACCGGGAGGAAGCCTTCGACTGGTTCGTGATGGAGATTTTCCACGTGGAGCCACAGGAGGATGGCAGCGTTGTGCTGACCAACCGTTTCCATTACCCGGTTTATAAGGATGCAGAGGGATTTTTCTCCTTTGAGCAGACGGAGGGAATTCCGATTACGATGGAGGTTGTCGAAAACGGAATTGAAAAAGCAGTTGCTGCAGTCCGGGGCAAAAAGCAGGTTTTACTTGCGCTCGGCTGTAACTCCGTGATCAATGCGAAAGAGGAGATCGACCGCAACACACTGGAGCTGCCAGAGGAGCAGGAGATGCTGCTTGACCGGATCGCAGAGGCCAATCCGAATACCGTTCTGGTGTTGTTTACGAATTATCCGTACACACTTCAGAAAGCGATGGAAAAACTGCCGGCGATCATCATGTCTGCAACGGGAAGCCAGGATATGGGAAGCGCAATGGCAGAAGCTGTGCTTGGAATCTATGCACCGGCCGGTCGTCTGAATATGACCTGGTATGAGAGTATCGATCATCTGCCGGACATTGACGATTACGACATCATCAAAGGAAAAAGAACGTACCGCTATTTCGACGGGAAGGAATTGTATCCATTCGGCTATGGCCTGACGTATACCACATTTGCGTATGAGAACTATAAGATTTCCTTAAAAGATGACCGTCTGCTGCAGATCTCTCTCGATGTGAGAAATACGGGCGCTACCGCAAGCGACGAGGTCGTCCAGATCTACGGTTCCGCTCTGGAATCCTGCGTAAAGAAACCAATCTGCCAGCTGCTTGATTTTGTCCGTGTGAAAAACATTGCCCCGGGCGAGACGAGACACATCGCACTGGAAATCCCGGTGGAGGAGCTTCGCTTCTACGATGTCATCAGCCGCAGACTGATGGTAGAAGAAGGAACGTATGAAATCTATGCGGCGCATCCTGCAAGGATAAAGCCGTTTCCGCAGAAATCTTTATTCCGGGCGGAAAAAGGGGAGTACGCGATCTGAGTGCATTTACCGCGGCAGACCACTACGATGATTACGAGAACATGTATCTGACGGAGGGCCACTTCAATTTCAAGGCAGTCCGCGTACAGGATGAGACGAAAGACGGCGTTCTCGTTTACCGTGACTGTGATCTTTCCGATGCTGCTGTTCTGGCGCTTCATGTGAAGAGTGAACGCGGCGGCAGTGTGGAAGCCTTTGTGGACGGTGTTTCGATGGGAAGCTTTACCGGTGACACAAGAACCTGTGAGTTCCGCAGCGCCCCGAAACTGGACCGCTATGCGGAGGAAGAAGTAAAAGAGCGCAACCGGTACCGCGAGCCGGTTTATGAGGATGTTGAAATTTCCCTCGCAGACAGACCGCAGACGGACGGCGTATCTGAGATCCGTCTTGTCTGAAGGGAGATATGCGGATCTGCTATCTGCGTGTGCTGAAAAATAAGAGCACAGGAAAAATTCAGATGGGCGTAGCAAACTAACCAGATAACGTATTGTCTGAAAAAAGTATTGACAAATTGTGTGAATATGAATAAAATGTTCTTGTAAAAACAAAATACGGAGATCTTCAGGCAGGGTGTGATTCCCTACTGGCGGTATAGTCCGCGACCCGCTGCGATATCAAACAGCGGCTGACTCGGTGCAACTCCGGGACCAACAGTTAAAGTCTGGATGAAAGAAGATGAAATAAAATTTATTTGCATGGAAATATTTTTGGTGCCCTGAATTCAAGAAAAGGAATTCAGGGCACTTTTTTTCGCGGGCAACGAGCCAAAGTCCGTGCTTGCACGAGACCTTGGCGACTGACGCGAAAACGAGTTCAAATTCGTGGAGCGTATTTGGACTCGTTACTTCCGGCAGAACCGGTCAAGATCTCCAGAAAAAAAGGAGAAATACAGTTATGAATGCACAGACAACAGCAAAACAGACATCAAAGATGTCGCAAATCGGAAAAACCCGTTACATGGTACAGGTGGCAATGCTCGGCGCCGCCGCAGTCGTATTGATGTTTTTTGACATCCCGCTTCCGTTTGCCCCGAGTTTCTACAAGATTGATTTAAGCGAAGTTCCGGTGCTGATCGGAGCCTTTGCGATGGGACCTCTTGCCGGAGCTGCGATTGAGCTGATTAAGATTCTGCTGAACCTTGTTATGAAAGGAAGTACCACCGCAGGTGTTGGCGAAGTGGCAAACTTCCTGATCGGCTGCGCGTATGTTATGCCGGCCGCATGGATCTACAAAACACAGAAAACCAAGAAAAATGCCATGATCGGTATGGCAGTCGGAACCGTATTTCTGGCAGCAGCCGGCGGTCTTCTGAACGCTTTTGTACTGCTTCCGGCTTATGCAGCAGCCTTTGGAATGCCGATGGATGCCCTTGTGGGAATGGGATCTGCAGTCAACAAAGCAATTACAAGCCTTCCGACCTTTGTTCTGTTTGCCGTTGTACCGTTCAATATCATCAAAGGTGTTGTGGTATCACTGGTAACCATGCTTCTGTACAAGCACATCAGCAGACTGCTGAAGGGTGAGGCGATGAATTAGTTCATCATTTCCGAAATCATTTCCGTAAACGGAGAATCCAATAAATACGTTGTAGAGAGACGGACAAAATGCAGAGAGAAATCCTCTGTTTTTTGTCCGTCTTTTAAAATTTTCGGGGAATGGCGGCAATGGATTGCCCACACAGGTCTTTTAGTAGTACGATGAAGCATAATCGATAAAAGAAAATACGCAGCGAAATTGGAAAGGAGCGCAAAAAAAAGAGATCCGCACATTGGCTGAAATCTCTTTTCTATCACATTTTAATATTGTTATTATGTCTCGAAACTGTTAAGCGCTTTCCAGATGTTCCATCACTTGAACGCCCCATTTAAAAAGGGCGGTTCGCATGGCGAAGGTCAGGACTGCGGTAAGCAGAATCATCACGCTCGTGGTGATGTGGATGTTGAGGTGAAGTTTTCCGTACAGCAGGTAGCCGGCTCCGATCAGGATTGCGCCGACGGTGAGGTCGATGAGGACGGAGATCAGGGAGCGGTTGTTGGATTTTATGGCGGCGGTTTCGTTTTCCCAGTTTAATTTCGGAAATGCAAGGTCAAAAAGGAGCTGTTCATAGTTTACGAACAGGGTAAATAAAACCGTGATCGCCGTGGTGTAAAGAAGGGTCGCCGGGTGCAGACCGAAAACGACCGCGATGATGTTGAAGACCAGAGCGTACGGCAAGGTGCCAAGGAGACTGATCAGGATGCCGCTTACCAGCATGGCACGGATCTGGTCGTGATAGCTCATCGGAATGCATTTCATATAAATGTATTCGCTGCCCTTTCGGGACATCGCTGTGGCGGAGATCACGCAGAACATGGACATCATGACGGCAATTCCGGCGGCAGTAAGGACGGCAACTGCGACGGGCAGTTCCCCTTTCAGGAGGCGGAATATAGTGCCATCGGCGGCAAGCCGGGTCCAAAGGCCGGTGGTTTTAGCCATGCCAAGCTGGAAATGATTGAAATGAGGGCAATACCAAGCATGAAGACCGGCCAGATGAGAGGCATCAGAACACAATTCATGAACCAGGCCGGTGTGCGGTACAGTTTTTCCATTCAATCATCGCGTAGGTGCGGACCGGATTTTTGCTTTTGACGGTTCGGGTCACTTCTTCTTTGGATAAAATGCGTTTTTCGCTGGTGGTCTCGCTCATGCCGAGGACAGCCGGGAGGTAGATTTTCCAGGCGAGGGCGAAAAAGACAGCAAGGATGACGGCTGTTGTAGCGATGTAGAGTATCATTTTGAGAAAGGATGCATCTGCAAGGCTTCCGGTCATCAGGGCAGGTTCGGAAAAATGGTCCGGAAGGCGCGCAGAGTGCCCTTCTGGCTTTCCATCAGGTTCATGATATCCTGCATTTCAAAATTTCCGATACTGCGCGAAAATACGTTGATGCCGATCGCAAAAATCAGGGATGCGGCGAATCCGAGGTAGCTTAAGAAATCCTTGTTTCGGATATTTTTGAAAAGACGCATCACGAGCATCGTCAAAACTGCGGCGTAAACGAGCGGCACAACCGGGAAAATAAGGCAGGCGAGGATCATATTGATCCAGTAAAAAATGCCCATTTTGGCGCTGATCCCGTACCCTAACAGAAACGGAAAGAACAGCAGTACAATGAGATAGTATTCGTTCAGCAGACAGCAGAAGCCTTTCGCACCAACAATCTGCGCCGGGGTAAACGGCAGCGGCAAAAGCTTTACGAGGTCAGAGTCCATGTAATACTCGCTCAGAAACAGCGGCAGGCCATAGAAGAAAATGACCATCATGCCGATGGCACAGACGAACTCGATCAGCAGGGTTTCCAGCCCGAGCGGCTGCAGGAAGGTATAGCCGGAATATCCCAGAAGAAACAGTAAGACCGACACGGGAAGGAGGCAGACACCAAGCAGAAGGTATACAACGATACGTCCTCCGTCCGAAAATGCTTTCTTTTTTCCGCTCTTCTGATTGCTTTTTCCTGGTCCGCTTTTCAGAAGGAAACGGGTGAGAATCCATAAGTTACGCATGTTCAGTGATCTCCAGAAAGATATTTTCAAGTGTCTGATCCGGATAGGCCGCTTTTAATTCTTCCAGGGTACCAGGTATACCTGGCGGCCGTGATGGATGATGGCGATGCGGTCGCAGAGTTTTTCCGCTACTTCCAGCACATGGGTGGAAAACAGCACGGCGTTTCCGGCATCGGCGTGTTCACGCATCATCTGTTTGAGCTCGTGCGCGGAGCGCGGGTCAAGGCCGGTCAGCGGCTCATCGAGAATCCAGACCGGCGGCTTGTGGATCAGTGCGCCCATCACCATGATTTTCTGACGCATGCCATGCGAGTAGCTCATGATACGGCTCGAAAGGTTCTCTTCCATCTCAAAGCGTTTTGCGGTTTCTTCGATAAAACGCTGACGCTCTTCCGTTCCGACACCGTAGATATCTGCCATAAAATTCAGATATTCAATTCCCCTGACGCGAAGAAACGCATCCGGGTCGTCGGGCACAAAACCGAACTGGCGCTTGGCTTCGAGCGGATCCTTCTGGATATCTTTTCCATTGATTTCAATCGTTCCCTCGGACGGTGCCAGGATGCCGGTGATCATTTTTAATGTTGTCGTTTTCCCGGCTCCGTTTGGGCCGATAAATCCGGTGATCTTTCCATCTTCGATATCCCAGGAAAGATCATCGACGGCTTTTTTGCTTCCATCGCCGTAAATTTTGCTGACGTGGTTCAGACGAATCATGTTTTATTCCCCCTCTTTTTTTCTTGTAAAACGAAACTGTGATTCTCTTGCTTCGTTTCTAAAAACAGACTGCCCTTTTCTCACTCCGAAAGCTCTTATCCTTCCCTGCGCAGGAAAAGGAGTCAGGCAGATCTTCGCAATCCGCTTCGCTACTTGCTTGATTCGGTTAAATTTCGAAGCACGGGCTGTGATCTTGTGTTTTTTTCAGTATGCATTCTTCTGCCAGAACTGTCAATCAGCGGAACGAAAAATACAGAATTTTGTAAGAACTTGTAAGACTTTTAGAGCGTGTCTGAAAAAAAAGATACCGCAAAGTGAAGCCTGCAGATTGCGGAAATGCTTTTTCAGACACGCTCCAGGATCAAATCCGATTTTACCCTCTACTTTTTCAGAATCACATCGATGACTGTATCGACTCCATCCGGCAATACCGGGTCTTCGCCGAGATCGGCGAATGCCATGGTCGGATAATCGCTGTGTACCCAGCTTGTGGAAACCGGGATTTCCGCGCCGGTTGCGACGTAGCGGATCGCCTGAATTTCTTCTTTTTTCACGCCGGGCAGCGGCAGCGGCCCAACGGTATTTTCATAGACATGAAAATACAGATGGTTTCCGTGGCGCGTCACACGGCCAAAGTCCGGTTTCTCAATACCGGCTTTTCCGCAGCCGTAAATGCTCTCTCCGTTTTTCTTCATCCACTTTCCAATCTCAGCCAGCCGTTCGATCGACTCCTCCGGGATATTTCCCCTGGCGTCCGGGCCGACATTCAAAAGCAGGTTTCCACCCTTCGATACGCACTCGACCAGCTTTTTGATCAGCATCGGTGCCGGTTTGAAGAAGTGGTCGTTGGCACAATAGCCCCAGTGATTGTTCATCGTAACGCAGGATTCCCAGGCGATATCGTTTCCATTTACATCCTGGATGCCATTCGGCGGAATCATCTGCTCCGGCTCACAAAGTCGCCGTGGTACGGGGTCGGATTTCCGGCCGCCAGAGAACCGTAGCCCTCTCCGCTCACCTCGAGACGGTTGTCGATGATGACATCCGGCTGGAGCTTCCGCACCATATTGATCAGCTCCGTCGCTTTCCATGCTTCGCCGTGCAGCGTATCGTAGGAAAAGTCAAACCACAGCACATCGAGCTTTCCGTAGTTTGTGCAGATCTCGCGTACCTGATTGTGCATGTAGGTCAGGTAGCGGTCGAAATCGCGGTCATCGTTTTTGTATGCCGGGTTGTTCCGCATCGGGTGGTTCCGGTCGCCGTAATGTGGGAAATCGTCGTGGAACCAGTCGAGCAGGGAGAAATACAAACCGACCTTCAGTCCTTCTGCGCGGACGGCATCAACGTACTCTGCAACGAGGTCGCGGCCGCATTTCGTGTTGGTGGATTTGAAATCGGTATACTGGCTGTCGAAGAGGCAGAAACCGTCGTGATGCTTGGCAGTCAGAACCATGTATTTCATGCCGGCCTCTTTCGCCGCTTTTGCCCATTTCCGCGGCTCGAAATCAACGGGGTTGAACTCCTCGAAATATTTCATGTAATCTTCTTTTGGAATCTGCTCGGTACTCCGCACCCATTCTCCGCGCGCCGGGATGGCATAAAGTCCCCAGTGGATAAACATGCCGAAACGGGCGTCGCGGTACCACTCCATCCGCCTGTCATAAGCTTCTCTGTCAAATTTGTACATCGTTTTGCTTCCTCCTGTTTTAGTTTTATATTGGTAATGATTCAGAGTACCATTTCGCATGGCTCTGAATCGTTACGTCAAGCGGATATTCGCAATCTGCTTCGCTACTTGCTTGATTCGGTTAAATCTTAATTTTCACCCATTTTCCCTGTTTGAATCGGATCGTCGCAAAGATAAACCGTGACATCTGATCCGCCAGCACGCCGAACCAGATTCCGACGATGCCAAGCCCCAGCGTGTAACCGCCAAGATACGAAACGATCGTACGAATAAATGTAACGCTGATCATAGATGCAACTGCCGTATAGAGCGTATCTCCCGCACCGCGCAGGCATCCCATGTAAATAACCTGACAGATCTGGAAAATGACGACGAAGATAATGACATGGATGATGCTGACACCGATTTCAATGATATGCTGTTCTTCGAAAAACAGGCTGTACAGCCATCTTCCGCCGAAAAGATAAATGGCAACGAGGCATACTGCGATGCCCGCGCCGATCAGACGGCACGTTCTGCCGTACTCTTTCGCAAGATCCGGCTTTTTGCGCCAAGCTCCGGCCGATCAGTGCAACCGCTGCGGACTGAAGGCCGTCACCGAACGCAAACGAAAGCGACATAATATTCATGCCGACCTGGTGTGCCGCCATCGCATCGGTTCCCTGCTTGGCCGCCATGATCGCCGTCATCATAAAGCCGATCCGCATGAAAACCTGCTCGAAAAACACACTGTACCCGACCCTGACCAGGCTGATGAACGCTGCAATCGTCGGTTTAATTTTGTTCTTCAGAATATAGCCAAGGTTCAGGAATCCGTCTTGCTTTGTGATGGAAAGGATACTCATCACACATCCGACAACCGTTCCTGTGACGGTTGCCAGTGCCGCACCCTGAATGCCGAGTGCCGGGAACCCGAAATGGCCGTTGATCAGAAGATAATTCAAGATAATATTAATCGTATTTGATGTTACATTTGTGCGCATCGTGATTTTTGTATTGCCCGCACCGCGCTGTGCCGAGTTGATCCCCATCTGGATATAGTTAAAATCATACCGCCCATGATGATACGGAAATATGTTACTGCGCCATTATGAGTCTCCGCCGTTGAACCGCACAGATGGATAATCGGACTTGCAAACGCCACAAATCCAACACTGAATGCAGCTGCCGCAAGGATAATAAATACAAGCGCAGTTACCAGAGTCTCATTCGCCGCACCCTGCCTCTGCTCTCCGCGCCGCCGCGCAACGAGAGCCGAAATCGACACATTCAGCGCAAAGAAAAACGCCAGGCCAAGCAGCTTCGGCTGTGTCGTCAGACCGACCGCGGCAACTGCGTAGGAGCCAAGCGAGCTTACCATCAGCGAATCTACAAGACCCGCAAATGCAATGAAAAACGACTCCACGATCGCCGGCCACGCCATGTTGACGGCGGTCTGGAATGTGTCTTTGTGGTATTTCCCCTTTAACTTGTTTCCTAAGTACCCATTTCTTTTCCTCTCTTTCGTCCCAATACCAATTTCTATTTTACTTTGTTTTAACAGAAGGGTCAATACGGTACCGGCAGAAAAAAGCCAGCCGCAAAAGCAAAATTCTTTTCGCTTTTTGTGGCTGGCTTTTCTTTTATCTTTCCGTAGCGATTCAGACCCCCATCTTGATTCCGCTTACGCTACATCCCAGTATTGCTTCTTATTTTTTCAGCACAAATTCTGCCTTATTCTCTGTCGTGCTGTCGCTTCCGATGAAGACTTCGAAAACACCGTTTTCACTTTCTACACGCTCATTTTCTGTCAGGAAGCGAAGCTCTTCTTCTGTGATTTTGAAGATGACTTCGGTTTCTTCTCCCGGCTGAAGGGTTACCTTGCAGAAATCTTTCAGCTCTTTCACCGGGCGTACCACGGATGCGGCTACGTCGTGGATGTAAAGCTGTACGGTCTCGGTTCCCTTTGTATCGCCGGTGTTTTTCACGGTTACGGAGCTTTAATCTCATCTTCCATGCCAAGCTCTGCCTTGTCCAGTTTCACATCTGAAATTGCAAAGCTGGTGTAGCCAAGGCCATATCCGAACGGGAACAGTGGTGCGTTCGGGATGTCGAGGTATTTGGAACGGAAACGGTCTTTGTCCTTGCCCGGCACGTGCGGTCTTCCGGTGGAATACTCGTTGTAGTGAACCGGCACCTGGCCTACAGAGTACGGGAAACTCATGGTCAGCTTGCCGCTTGGAGCGTATGCACCAAAAACAACGTCTGCGATTGCATTGGCACCCTCGGTACCCGGCATCCATACTTCAAGAACGGCTTTTGCTTTCGATACGACATCGCGCAGGTCGAGCGGACGACCGTTGAAGAGGACAACGACAACGTTTCATTGACTTCTGAAACGCGCTCAAGCAGTCTCTGCTGGATTTCCGGAATGCGGATGTTCGCGTTGCTGGTT
>ENA-OQHY01000395-OQHY01000395.1-human-gut-metagenome-genome-assembly--contig:-NODE-395-length-24871-cov-2.752425_pt1 | contig 24871 bp, 36 predicted proteins | sample MGYA00242570_ERZ504733 | MGnify/ENA primary metagenome ERZ504733 (study PRJEB26092, sample SAMD00036219) | human gut metagenome | host: Homo sapiens | study: EMG produced TPA metagenomics assembly of... | reverse complement strand
ATCTCATCGAACTGCGACGTCGTATCATTGAAGTAGATGGTGGGTGGATGACGGGCTCGAACCGCCGACCCCTCCGTGTAAAGGAGATGCTCTACCAACTGAGCTAATCACCCCCGCTGTGTGGAGTCGCATTATAGGGAGAGTTGAAAATGAGTCAACGCATTTTCTAAAGTTTTTATTCGTTCGTCGTAAAATTAAACAAAACGATCGCGAAACGGGCGATGACGCATGATTTCTAAACAAAAATCGCAAACTCCCTCACGATAAAGGGATCAACATTGAGGAATCCCCCCACAGTGATAGAATATTGCCCATTGTTTTTTTCCCAGGATTTGCCGATTGCCGGCATCTTTATAACGTAAGGCCATTTCATGAAAATCAAAACTCGCTTCGCGCCGAGCCCGACAGGCTATCTGCACGTCGGTGGTGCACGTACCGCTCTCTATTCCTGCTTTTTGCACGCCACAACAAAGGTGAGTTCGTACTGCGTATTGAAGACACCGATCTTGAGCGCTCCACGCCGGAAGCAATTGAAGCCATTATGGATGGTATGAACTGGCTCAATCTGGAGTGGGACGAAGGCCCGTATTTCCAGACCAAACGTTTTGACCGCTACAACGCCGTGATTGATGAGATGCTGGTCGCGGTACAGCGTATAAATGCTATTGCTCCAAAGAACGCCTTGATGCGCTGCGTGAAGATCAGATGGCGAAGGGTGAAAAACCGCGTTATGACGGCCGCTGCCGCCATGACCATAGCGAGCATGCTGCTGATGAACCGTGCGTGGTGCGTTTTGCTAACCCGCAGGACGGCTCGGTAATTTTTGACGACCAGATCCGTGGCCCGATCGAATTCAGCAACCAGGAGCTGGACGATCTGATCATCCGCCGCACCGACGGTTCCCCAACCTATAACTTCTGCGTTGTGGTTGACGACTGGGATATGGAAATCACGCATGTTATCCGTGGCGAAGACCATATCAACAACACCCCACGTCAAATCAACATCCTGAAAGCGCTGAACGCCCCTGTTCCGGTCTATGCGCACGTGTCCATGATCAATGCGACGACGGCAAAAAACTGTCTAAACGCCACGGTGCAGTCAGCGTCATGCAGTATCGCGACGACGGCTATCTGCCGGAAGCGCTTCTGAACTATCTGGTGCGTCTGGGCTGGTCGAGCGGAGATCAGGAGATCTTTAGCCGTGAAGAGATGATCAATCTGTTCTCTCTGGGCGCGGTGAGCAAATCTGCGAGCGCGTTTAACACTGATAAGCTGCTCTGGCTGAACCACCACTACATCAATACCATGCAGCCGGAATATGTGGCGACATACCTGCAGTGGCACATCGAGCAGGCAAATATTGATACTCGTACTGGCCCTGAACTGGCGGAACTGGTGAAACTGCTCGGCGAGCGTTGCAAAACACTGAAAGAGATCGCTGAAAGCTGCCGCTACTTCTATGAAGAGTTTGACGAGTTCGACGCGGACGCGGCGAAGAAGCACCTGCGTCCGGTTGCGCGTCAGCCACTCGAAGTGGTGCGTGACAAACTGGCGGCGATGACTGACTGGACTGCCGAGAATGTGCATCATGCCATTCAGGCGACGGCAGATGAGCTGGAAGTTGGTATGGGCAAAGTGGGTATGCCACTGCGTGTGGCAGTCACCGGTGTGGGTCAGTCTCCGGCACTCGATGTTACCGTTCATGCCATTGGTAAATCACGCAGCGTAGCGCGCATTAACAAGGCGCTGGATTTTATTACTGAGCGCGAAAATCAGCAGTAATACGCCTGAACCATGAAAAACGGCAGGGAAACCTGCCGTTTTTATGCATTAAATTCAGCAATGCCGAGACGTGCAAGAAAGCCGCGTATCCCTTCACGCTTCAGTAACGCATCCAGACGTTCCTGCTCAAGGTGCGTCATATTCTCCAGCGTCTCGATGATCCCAGGACGCAAAGTAGAGGAGGGGTCACTGTACAACGATGTCACCTCCGCCAGATGGTACACCGCCTGACGGTTACGGACAGCCGGGAGGCTCATGATGTGCTCCTTCACGCGGGCATCAATGTGAATCAGCCGTGCACGTCCGCCTTTCACCCCATTGACGCCCTCGGTTTTCCATCCCTGCTGGCGTATCCAGCGGTTCACCGTTTGCCGTGCAACACCCAAATTTTCTGCCAGCTCTTCGGTGGTCATTTTGCTACGGAATCTTTTCATATCAGTTCTGGTCGCGTATCCCTAAACGTTGCAACAATCCGGTAATCCCTTCCCGCAGTAACAGTGATGTCATCTGCCTTTGCTCTTCCGGCGTCATTTCATTTGCCAGCGTCAGGAGCAGGGAGTGAAGCGAGCCATCATGGCTGGCACTTCTGGTATCTCAGCCGTTTCACTTGCCCGGCGCGCGCTGCGGATAAACTCACGCACTTTTTCATTAACGTGCACCAGACGCGCTTTGCCGCCCTGGACTCCTGGTTTTGGCGATGTAATCCAACCCTCTTTGCGTACCCATTTATTGATGGTCTGGCGGCTATAGCCAGTGAGCAGGGCTAACTCTTCTGGCGTCATTCGTTCCTTGATCATGCAATTTCCTGAATATTCGTGGGGTTAATTAACGGCTCATTTTATAGCACCGTTTTAGAGGAAAATGTGACAGGCTTAACTCATGACTGCGAGCAGACTCGCAAAGTGATTCATTTGCATGATTTTTCGGCGATTGAACCGCCGTCATTGATTTTGCCGTTGACACTCCGCAGCGGAATTCATATTATGCCGCCCGTCAACATGACAGCTTTACGATGGGGCTATAGCTCAGCTGGGAGAGCGCTTGCATGGCATGCAAGAGGTCAGCGGTTCGATCCCGCTTAGCTCCACCAAAATTGAACCTCGTCGAAAGACGGGGGTTTTTTTTATGCTTTTGTAAAACTCTTCACCCTAATTTGTTGCTGAAATAGAGGTATTTTTGTACCTCACCTCAATCAAAATCAATAAAGCGGTCTATAAATAGACTTCAACTTGATTCGCGCAATTAATAAACCTATTATCCATCCGGTCAATGATACGAATGGAAAATAGATTATCTAACTTAATGAATAGAAAAACTTACAATAATGTAAAGATATTTATAACTGCCCTCGCGCTTTGCCTGGTTGCGGTGCCATTCTACCGTTATATCTCTCCGCGCGCTGTTGTTAATGGTCATGACGTATATTTAGCATGGCTGCCTTTAAGCGTAATGCTGGCGGTTATTCTGGTATTTGGGCGTCGGGCGGTTATTCCTGTTCTGTTAAGTTTTACTATCACTAATATATTCAGCATTGATTTAGCACCGCTACAATATTCAGTTTTATTGTTCTGTCAGACGTTCTCGGTGTTTGCGGGGTGCGGCATCCTCAGGATCATACTGGGCAAGCGCTGGCGCTACTGCGTGCCGAACAAGCATATTGGGTTACGGATATTTTGGCTCGGCTTTATGGTACCGATAGGCATAAAAGTGTCGATGTACCTGGCAGGTTATTTGTTTCATTTCCCGGTTACTATCTCAACCTTCTTCGGTGAAGGTACCGCAATTTATAACGTAGTCGATATACAAAGTCTGATCTGCGCGGCGTTGATATTTACCATGATGTTCTATTACCCGTTAAGAATGATAATTAATCCACGTTATGCCATCACCTTCTGGCGACGCAGTGTGAAGCCCGTGTTTTTTCAAAAGAAATCGCTATATATATTAGTCTGGCTGATGCTTTTAATCGTCATCCTCGCAATTTTATGTGCTCCTTTTGAGTCACCTATTATTGCGGGCTATTTAATGCCAGTGATTTTTATTCTCTTTACGTTAGGGATCAGTCGCCTGAGCTACGCGCTCATTTCTCTTTTCTGGGCGGCATCCGCACTTCTGCTGTTGACCTATAACTATAATTTCCTCAATGGCGTGGAGTCAGGCCATTCGCTCTCCTTTATTTTGTCTGTCCTTATCTCTTTCGCCATCTGTTTGCTCTACATGTCGCGGATTTATCAGCGCAGCGAGTGGCTGAAGCAGGACTGGCAGGACAGGGCGCTAACAGATCCGCTGACCGGTTTACCGAACATTCGTGCACTGGAAGATTTTTTGCAGGACCACCCTGATGCCAAAGTGTGCTGTCTGCGAATGGACAACCTCGAGTTCTTGAGTCGTCACTACGGCATTCTTATGCGGGTGCATTGCAAACGGATGGTGACCACCTCGCTGCAGCCATTTTGCAAAAGATGAGCGGCTTTTCCAGCTCCCGGGCAGCGAACTGGTGCTGGTATTGCTGGGGCCGGGAACCGCTGAGCGCCTGCAGCATATGGTCGATCAGCTGAACAGCCGTAAGATTGTCTGGAACAACACCGGGCTGGATATTGAATTTGGCGCTTCCTGGGGAATGGTTGAAAACGGTGAGAAGTTACACCATACGCTGGGGCAGCTCAGCTGGCTGGCTGAGCAATCTTGCGGAGCGCATAATGTACTGGCGCTCACCAATAGCTCGAGGTGGCATCAGGACAAACAACCGAGCGGGTTTTGATGTTAGCGCGCATTAAACATGCTTTGGATGCCGGACAGTTTCATTTATACGCCCAGCCAATCCAGAAGGCAGATGATAGCGGGTATTACGAAATACTGACGCGCATGGAAAGCGAGGGCGAGATCATCACCCCAGACCGCTTTATACCGCTGATTGCCCAGTTTAACCTGAGCCACCGCTTCGACATGTGCGTGATGGAAAAATTACTGGTGTGGCTGCGCGATCATCCAGCGACGCATGCCGGAGTGCGTTTTTCTGTCAATCTGATGCCCCTGACGTTGATGCAAAAAGAGGTGGCCATCGAGATTTGCTCGCTCTTTGAACGCTATGGCGTAGCACCACAGGCGGTGGTGATTGAGATCACCGAAGAGCAGGCTTTCTCTAATTCGGGCAGCAGTATCAAAAACATTCAGCAGTTGCGGGACTGCGGTTTCCGGATCGCGATTGATGATTTCGGCACCGGATATGCCAACTACGAACGTCTCAGACGTTTGCAGGCGGACATCATCAAAATTGACGGGTGCTTTGTGAAAGATATCTGTACCGACGATATGGATGCGATGATCGTGCAGTCGATTTGCAACCTGGCGAAGACGAAATCACTGAGTGTGGTGGCCGAATATGTTGAAACGCCGGAACAGCGGGAGAAGCTGCTTCACTTCGGGGTCGACTATCTGCAGGGTTACCTGATTGGCAAACCCAAACCGCTTAATGAATTACGGACATAAAAAAACCGGGAGCTGAGCTCCCGGTTTTTATTTCGCTGCAGGTGTTACAGTACCAGTGCCGCAATAGAGGCAGACAGTACGCTCACCAGCGTAGAACCGTAAACCAGCTTCAGACCGAAGCGAGAAACCACGTTACCCTGTTCTTCATTCAGACCTTTAATCGCACCGGCGATAATACCGATGGAAGAGAAGTTAGCGAAGGAGACCAGGAACACGGACAGGATGCCTTCCGCGCGTGGAGAGAGCGTGCTGGCAATTTTCTGCAGATCCATCATTGCAACGAATTCGTTAGAGACCAGTTTGGTCGCCATGATACTGCCTACCTGCAGCGCTTCATGTGCAGGAACACCCATCACCCAGGCAACCGGGTAGAAGATGTAGCCCAGAATGCCCTGGAAGGAGATACCCAGAACCGCTGCGAACAGGGCGTTCAGAGCAGAAATCAGGCAATAAAGCCGATCAGCATCGCCGCAACGATAATCGCCACTTTGAAACCAGCCAGAATGTACTCACCCAGCATTTCGAAGAAGCTCTGACCTTCATGCAGATTTGCCATCTGCAGGTTCTCTTCGCCTTCGTCAACACGGTAAGGGTTGATCAGAGAGAGAACGATAAAGGTACTGAACATGTTCAAGACCAGCGCGGCAACCACGTATTTAGGTTCCAGCATCGTCATATACGCACCCACGATAGACATGGAGACGGTAGACATTGCGGTGGCTGCCATGGTGTACATGCGGTTGCGGGACATCTTACCGAGGATGTCTTTATAGGCGATGAAGTTTTCAGACTGACCCAGGATCAGGGAGCTGACGGCGTTGAACGATTCCAGTTTACCCATGCCGTTAACTTTGGAGAGTACGGTACCAATGGCGCGGATAACAACGGCAGAACACGAATGTGTTGCAGAATACCGATCAGCGCAGAGATGAAGACGATAGGGCACAGTACCTTCAGGAAGAAGAACGCCAGACCTTCGTCGTTCATTTTACCGAAGACAAAGTTCGTCCCTTCGTTGGCGAATCCGAGCAGTTTTTCGAACATTTCGGAGAAGCCTTTTACGAAGCCAAGCCCCACGTTGGAGTTCAGGAAGAACCACGCGAGCAAAACTTCAATAACGAGAAGCTGAACAACAAAGCGGATGCGGATTTTTTTACGGTCATGGCTGACCAGTAACGCAAGCGCAGTAACGACAACGAGTGCCAGGACAAAATGAAGGACGCGGTCCATATTTGCTCCAAATATGAGGCAGGTTTAATTTTCGTGCACATTCTATGTAACAAGCGAAAAGAAAACGAGATCAAGGACACACTATAGTTACATCCTGTGACGAGTCTCAAAATTAGTGATCCACAATACATTTTTGTTATGTTAGGTAAATGCGTGAAAAGTTAAGTTTGTGTGCTAGTCTTCACAAAAGCGTGCGCGATTGCAGGTTTTGTTAGATCGCCCCACCTTACCCGCCCGTCTATTGTTCAAAGCTATCAGAGAAATCACTATAAACTCACTAAATGATCTTGATAATCATTCTCATTTTGATAGCATTAAACATAGCAAAGGCTATATTTCCAGAGGCAGAAATGACAAACAGTCGCGTAGAGGGTAGCAGTGGCAGAGCAGCGCGCAAGTTGCGGTTCGCGTTAATGGGACCTGCGTTCATTGCTGCCATCGGCTATATCGATCCAGGTAACTTTGCGACCAATATTCAGGCCGGGGCCAGCTTCGGCTATAAGCTGCTCTGGGTGGTCGTGTGGGCTAACCTGATGGCCATGTTGATTCAGATGCTGTCCGCGAAGCTGGGGATTGCCACGGGCAAAAACCTGGCTGAACAAATTCGCGATCATTATCCGCGTCCGGCGGTATGGCTTTACTGGGTTCAGGCGGAAATTATCGCCATGGCAACCGACCTCGCCGAATTCATCGGGGCCGCGATTGGTTTTAAATTGATCCTCGCGTCTCGCTGCTTCAGGCGCGGTGCTCACCGGGATTGCCACTTTCCTGATCCTGATGCTGCAGCGTCGCGGTCAAAAACCGCTGGAAAAAGTTATCGGTGGGCTGCTGCTGTTTGTGGCGGCGGCCTATATCGTCGAGCTGATTTTCTCTCAGCCGAATCTGGCACAGCTCAGCAAAGGGATGATTATCCCGAGCCTGCCGACCTCTGAAGCGGTGTTCCTGCCGCCGGGGTGCTGGGCGCAACCATCATGCCGCATGTCATTTACCTGCATTCCTCGCTGACTCAGCACCTGCACGGCGGGACGCGCAAAGAGCGTTACTCTGCGACGAAATGGGATGTGGCGATCGCCATGACCATTGCCGGTTTTGTGAACCTGGCGATGATGGCGACTGCTGCTGCCGCTTTCCATTTTAACGGTCACACCGGTATTGCCGATCTCGACCAGGCATACCTTACGCTGGAGCCGTTACTGAGCCACGCTGCTGCCACGATATTCGGGCTGAGCCTGGTGGCGGCCGGCCTCTCGTCAACGGTTGTGGGGACGCTGGCAGGCAGGTGGTGATGCAGGGCTTTGTCCGTTTCCACATTCCGCTTTGGGTTCGTCGCTCCGTGACCATGCTGCCCTCCTTTGTTGTGATTCTGATGGGGCTGGATCCCACGAGAATTCTGGTCATGAGCCAGGTACTGCTGAGTTTTGGTATCGCGCTTGCACTGGTGCCGCTGCTGATCTTTACCAGTGACAAAAGCCTGATGGGCGAACTGGTGAACAGCACGCTGGTGAAACGAACCGGTTGGGTCATTGTGGCGGTAGTGGTGTCGTTGAACCTGTGGCTCCTGGTCGGCACTGCTCTGGGGTTATAGCATCGCGTTGAACCAAAGAAAAAGGAGCCGGGAGGCTCCTTTTTGCATTACTGATGACGCATTAGTGATGATGGCCGTGACCACCGTGTCCTCTGCCACCGTGACCCCAGCCACCGCGGCGGTCGTCACGATCGTTCCAGCCTTCACGGTAACCACGCTCATAGGCGTTGTTTTTGTACCAGCCGCGATGCAGGCCATTATCATGTCTGCGCCAGCGGTCGCCGCGCCACTCATAGTGACGGTTCCAGTAATCACGGTCGCGCCAGTAGCCACCGTCCCAGTATCTGCCGTAGTCGTCACGATCGCCAATTTGTAATTTAACTGATGGCAACAGGGTGATTTCGCCCGCAGTGGCGATCAGCGGGGCCGAAGCCAGTAATACCGCTGCAAGAATCAGTGACCTGAACATACTCTTTCTCCTTCACGATCGGGGCCTTTGTGGGGCCTGTTAACGCAATATTACGAGTTGGTAAAGGCTCGTTTCATCGCCTCAACTCCTAATTCATGAATGAGAGCACTTTTTGCTAAAAGTGATTTTATTTTGAGCTGTTCAGTATCCCATCAATGATTGCCAGTTCTTCCGCCGAGAAATAGCGGTTTTCCAGCATTGCCACGGCATCGTCAATCTGGGCAGTTTTACTGGCCCCAATCAGCACTGACGTTACCGACTCGTGGCGTAAAATCCACGCCAGCGCCATCTGTGACAGTTTCTGGCCGCGGCTTTCCGCCAGCGCGTTCAGTTGACGAACCTTCTCCAGCTTCTCTTCGGTGATCTGATCGGGATTAAGGAACTTACTGCCGCTTGCCGCACGCGAGTCTGCAGGAATACCGTTCAGGTAGCGGTTAGTCAGCTGTCCCCCCGCCAGCGGCGAGAAGGGAATGCAGCCGACGCCTTTTTCCTGCAGCACGTCCAGCAGGCCTTCCTCTGGCGCACGTTCAAACATCGAATATTTCGGCTGGTGGATCAGACACGGCGTCCCAAGGTCGTTCAGGATATCGATAGCCTTGCGGGCCTGTTCTGCAGGGTAATTTGATAACCCGACGTAAAGAGCTTTTCCCTGGCGCACCACATGGTCAAGCGCTTTCATGGTTTCCAGCAGTGGCGTTTGTGGGTCAGGACGGTGATGATAGAAGATATCCACATATTCCAGCCCCATACGCTTCAGGCTTTGATCCAGGCTGGCAACCAGATATTTGCGTGACCCCCAGTCGCCGTAGGGGCCATCCCACATGGTATAACCCGCTTTGGTCGAGATGATCAGCTCGTCGCGCCATGGCAGGAAATCTTCCTGCAAAATGCGACCGAAGTTACGTTCGGCTGAGCCGGGAGGAGGACCGTAATTATTGGCAAGGTCGAAATGCGTAATACCCAGATCGAACGCGCGTTGTAAAAGTTGACGGCTGTTTTCGACAAGCGTGGCGTCGCCAAAATTGTGCCACAACCCGAGTGAGATGGCAGGCAACCTGAGTCCGCTTTGCCCACAGCGGCGATACTGCATTGTCTGATAACGATTTTTGTCCGGCTGGTAACCCATTCTGATGCCCTCTGGCGCTGAAAGGAAAAATCAGTGTATACGTTTACATTTACATGAAAAAAAGAGCATAGCGCAGCCTTTTTTGTAAAGCATTCTTTCCATGCCCTTCTTACGACCAATTCTGGACAGCCATCACGCTTCTTTAATACTCAAAGTGAGGTCAACGTCAGAAGGACACCTGTTATGCGAACCCCATACTGCGTCGCCGATTACCTGCTGGACCGTCTTACAGATTGTGGTGCCGATCATCTGTTTGGCGTGCCGGGCGACTATAACCTGCAGTTTCTCGACCACGTAATAGACAGCCCGGATATTTGTTGGGTGGGCTGTGCCAATGAGCTGAACGCATCCTATGCCGCTGACGGATACGCCCGATGTAAGGGCTTTGCCGCGCTGCTGACCACATTCGGCGTTGGGGAGTTAAGTGCCATGAACGGTATTGCCGGCAGCTATGCCGAGCATGTCCCGGTTTTACATATTGTGGGGGCGCCGGGTACGGCGGCACAGCAAAGGGGAGAGCTGCTGCATCATACGTTGGGGGATGGGGAGTTCCGTCACTTTTATCATATGAGCGAGCCGATCACCGTCGCACAGGCGGTCCTTACCGAACAAAATGCCTGTTATGAAATCGACCGTGTGTTGACAACCATGCTTCGGGAACGCCGCCCCGGTTATCTGATGTTACCCGCCGATGTGGCAAAAAAGCCGCTACGCCGCCTGTAAACGCTCTCACTCATAAGCAGGCTCATGCCGATAGCGCCTGCCTGAAAGCGTTCCGGGATGCTGCTGAGAACAAACTGGCGATGAGCAAACGTACCGCGCTGCTGGCCGACTTCCTTGTTCTGCGCCATGGCCTGAAGCATGCGCTACAGAAGTGGGTGAAAGAGGTACCGATGGCCCATGCCACCATGCTGATGGGGAAAGGGATATTCGACGAGCGTCAGGCGGGTTTTACGGCACATACAGTGGTTCAGCCAGCACCGGTGCGGTAAAAGAGGCGATTGAAGGGGCTGACACGGTATTGTGTGTTGGCACGCGTTTTACCGATACCCTGACGGCCGGGTTCACGCACCAGCTTACCCCGGCGCAAACCATTGAAGTTCAGCCGCATGCCGCACGCGTCGGGGATGTCTGGTTTACCGGCATCCCAATGAACCAGGCGATTGAGACGCTGGTCGAACTCTGCAAACAGCACGTGCATGCTGGCCTTATGTCGTCATCATCCGGCGCAATACCGTTCCCGCAGCCGGACGGTTCGCTTACCCAGGAGAATTTCTGGAGAACGTTGCAAACCTTTATTCGCCCGGGGGACATTATCCTTGCCGACCAGGGAACATCGGCCTTCGGCGCGATTGATCTGCGTTTACCGGCTGATGTGAACTTTATCGTCCAGCCGCTGTGGGGCTCGATTGGTTACACGCTGGCGGCGGCGTTTGGTGCACAAACCGCATGCCCGAACCGGCGCGTGATTGTGCTGACGGGGATGGTGCGGCCCAGCTCACCATTCAGGAACTAGGCTCGATGCTGCGTGATAAACAGCACCCCATTATTCTGGTGCTCAACAACGAAGGCTACACGGTTGAAAGGGCTATCCACGGGGCGGAGCAGCGGTATAACGACATTGCTTTGTGGAACTGGACGCACATTCCGCAGGCGTTGAGCTCGATCCTCAGTCTGAGTGCTGGCGGGTCAGTGAAGCGGAACAGCTGGCGGACGTACTTGAAAAAGTGGCGCACCACGAGCGGCTCTCGTTGATTGAGGTGATGCTCCCGAAAGCGGATATCCCGCCGCTGCTCGGGGCGCTTACCAAGCTCTGGAAGCGCGTAATAACGCCTGATTACTTGTCGTTTCGCCAGGCCATCATCATCGGTTTGCCCCGCCAGCAGAAGCCAGGCGGGCAACATCACGATACAGAGCAGGGGGAAGAGCGTTGAATCCGGCACCACTACCGCCGCCATAAACAGGCTCAGCCACGCATCGCGCGTCACCACCAGCACCAGCCCCAGAATTGAGCAAGAGACCGTTATCGCTGCCGGCACCGCATCCACATGTTCATGCAGCATCAGCCCCAACCGCCACGCCGATAAACACCGCCGGAAGATACGCCCACCGCGGAACCCACATGCAGCAGCCACCACCAGCGCCGCCAGTTTAACCAGCGCAAACAGCAGGTAATCAGACACGCTGAACACCTGGCTGAAAGCCAACTGCTGCATTTCATCAAGGCCTTTAAACAGCGTTACCGTTCCGCCGATAGCCCCTAACACGCCCAGCATCAGACCACCCGCCCCCAGAATCAGCACCGGGTGCTTCAGCCGGTGCATCAGACGGTGCAGGCGCGGAAGGCACCATACCGCAATCATCCGAGTGCAATGGCGATCGCGACGACGATGGCACCGCTGAAAATATCGGCAATATGCATCTGGCCGTAGTGGGGCAGAGAGAGTGAGAAATGAGGATGGAAAAACAGACTGGTCGTGAGCGCGCCAGCCGCAGCGGCCATCAGCGGCGCAAAGAGTTTATCCCAGAGCGGGACGTCGTTATTGCTGGTAAGCGTCTGAGAAAAAATAAGGGCGGCGGCAACGGGCGTGCCGAAAAGCGCCCCGATGGTGCCTGCAGAGGCGAGGATGGTCCAGTCCAGCGCACCTACCGGGGTAAAATGCGCGAACCGAGAAAGACCGCCATACCAATGTTTACCGCCATGATGGGGTGTTCAGGACCAAGCTGACACCGCCCGCCAGACCCAGGATCAACGCGATAATCAGCCCGGCAGCGCCGAGGGGGGAACGGGCGCACCGATCAGTGGCTCAAGCGCCGGATCCGGCCCGGCGTGCCCGGGGCTAAAGCGGATCACCAGACCCACCGCAACGCCGGTGAGCGTCAGCATCAACATGATCCATCCCGGCGAATCCACGCTGACGCCAGTTGTGCAGGAAGCGCCGTCCATAACATCGCCTGCAACACCGACGCGACTTCATCACGACAATGAGCACCAGACTTGAGGCAACGCCAATGATCAGCGCCGGTATTGCCAGTAAGAGCATGGTTCTGGCTCGCGGATGGAGCATGATGATTTCCTTGTACAAAACGCTATTACGTTACTTTGCACAATCAGCTTTATGGCAATAGTGCAAAGGTGCTGAAACGGTAAAGTTATTCTGTGACGAAGATCGATAATCCACGGGCATTCACCTTCCGGTCGTTGTTGTTATCACGCCTTGAACTTACAGTGTCCCAAAGATTTATTCTGACTTTAGCGGAGCAGTAGAAGAATGACAAAGTATGCTTTGGTAGGCGATGTGGGCGGCACGAATGCTCGCCTTGCCCTATGCGATGTAAATAGCGGTGAAATTTCCCGGGCGAAAACTTATTCAGGCTGGATTATCCAATCTTGAGGCCGTTGTTCGGGTCTATCTTGAAGAGCAACAGGTGAGCATCGAAGACGGATGTATCGCCATTGCCTGCCCGATTACCGGTGACTGGGTGGCGATGACCAACCATGTCTGGGCATTTTCCATCGCTGAGATGAAAAAAAACCTTGGTTTTGCGCATCTTGAAATCATCAATGACTTTACTGCCGTGTCCATGGCGATCCCGATGCTGAAGCCAGAGCATCTGATTCAGTTTGGCGGTACAGCGCCAGTAGAAGGTAAGCCGATTGCGGTCTACGGTGCCGGTACCGGTCTTGGCGTTTCACATCTGGTTCACGTCGACCAGCGCTGGGTAAGCCTGCCGGGTGAGGGCGGTCACGTGGACTTTGCGCCCAACAGCGAAGAAGAGGGCATTATCCTCGAAGAGCTGCGTGCTGAAATCGGCCACGTCTCCGCCGAGCGCGTGCTTTCCGGTCCGGGTCTGGTGAATCTGTACCGTGCGATTGTAAAATCAGACGGCCGTCTGCCGGAGAATCTGCAGCCAAAAGATGTGACCGAACGCGCGCTGGCGGACAGCTGCATCGACTGTCGCCGTGCGCTGTCGCTGTTCTGTGTGATCATGGGGCGGTTTGGCGGCAACCTGGCGCTGACGCTGGGTACCTTCGGGGGAGTCTATATCGCGGGCGGGATCGTACCGCGTTTCCTCGACTTCTTTACAGCCTCAGGCTTCCGCGGTGCGTTTGAAGACAAAGGTCGCTTCAGAAGCTATGTGCAGGACATCCCTGTGTATCTGATTGTGCACGATAACCCTGGCCTGCTTGGCTCGGGCGCGCACCTGCGTCAGGTACTGGGTCAAATCCTCTGACGACTATCCCTCTCCTGCGGGAGAGGGGATTTTTAAAGATGCATCAGCTGGCGGAACTCTTTCACCTTGCTGCGACTCACCGGGACCTGAAAATCAAGATCCTTCAGACGCAAAATATAGGTGTTGTTAAACCACGGTTCGATCTCGCGGATCTTGTTTAGATTGACGCAAAACGAACGGTGGCAGCGGAAAAAGTGCGCCGCCGGCAGTTTGTTGCAAAACTCGGTGATGTTCATTGCCATCACGTACGATTCACGCCGTGTATAGACAAACGTCATCTTCTCGTGCGCTTCGGCATAGTAGATATCGTCGATAGGCGTCACGATGATGCGTTCATCCTTGATCAGATTTATGGTGTCGTTTTCACGTATCGCCGGGCTTGCGTTAGCAGGCGTGGCCTGTTGTTGCCATGCGGCTTCCAGCTTTTGCAGCATGCTGACAATACGCGATTCCTGGTAAGGCTTCAGAATATAGTCAAACGCTTCCAGTTCGAAGGCTTCTACGGCGTGCTCTTTCCAGGCGGTGACGAAAACAATAAACGGCTTATGAGCAAACTGATTAATATTTTGCGCCAGTAATACACCGTCCAGTGATGGAATGTTGATATCCAGAAAAATGGCGTCGACCCGGTTATGCTGCAAAAACTTGAGTACGTCCAGACCATCCTCAAAGGTACCCACAATCTCCATCTGGCTGTGCGTTTTGATAAGCCAGCTCAGCTCCTGTTGAGCCAGAATTTCATCTTCCACGATGATGACTTTCATTGATTACTCCGGCCTATGGCAACAGTGATGTCGCCGCATGAACGGGGGAGCGTTCATTCGGGACGTAAAAAGCAATTTCGGTGCCGGGTTCGAGACGGTGAATGTGCAGTCCGTCGCCGAACAACAGCTTGACCCGATGGTGCACGTTCAGCAGTCCAATTTTATTGCCCGGCATTTCGTTAGACTCCACGCGCTCAATGACTTTTGGATCAATACCGTGGCCGGTATCGCGCACGGCAATGCGCACGCGGTTACCGCTTTCGGTTACGCTGATGGTGACCACGCCTTTACCTTTACACGGCTGAATGCGTGAACAATCGCGTTTTCCACCAGCGGCTGGATCAGCAGGCTTGGGATCACACAGTTGACCTCTTCATCGATATCGTAAATCACCGTGAGCTTGTCACCAAAACGGGCCTGCTCAATCGCGATATAGTCCTTGATCTGATACAGCTCTTTTTTGATGTCGATCTGCTCGTCATCGTTCAGTTCAATGTTGTAGCGCAGGTAGCGCGACAGATTGAATATAAGCTGACGCGCGGTGTCCGGATTCATCCGGATGGAGGACGAGATGGCGTTCAGCGCGTTAAACAGAAAATGAGGATTGATTTTGCTCTGAAGCGCGCGCAGTTCTGCCTTATTTGCCATCTCGCGCAGCTGTTCTGCACGGGAAACTTCCAGCTGGGTAGAGATAATTTGCGACAGGCCGATGGCCATCTCCTGAAGCGTGGAGGTGATCTGGTGCGCGTGGCAGTAGTAGATTTTTAGTGTGCCCGTTACCACGCCTTTTTCCCACAGCGGAATCACCAGCATGGAGTGGATTTCCGGCGTTCGGTGAGCTTCATCATTGTTCTTAATGATGATTTACCGTAGTTGATCGCCTGTCGGGTGGTGGGGCTAATGGTATCGTCATTATCGCGGTAATTGTGTTCCCCGACGCCGACGTAAGCCAGTACGTGGTCGTTATTGGTAATGGCGACCGCATCGGCATGAATATCGCGGCGGATAATATCGCAGACCTGACGTAACGACTCCGCGTTCACATGGCGGAAGAGTGGCAGCGTTTTGTTGGCGATATCCAGCGCCAGCTTGGCCTGACGCGCGGCACTGGCCTCTTTTTCTCCCTCAACGCTTTGTACCAGCAGCACGATAAAACCGATGCAGACGCTGCCGAGGATCATGGGAATACCGATTTTCGAAACGATATCCAGCCCCAGTGCGATAGTGGGGGCCCATACCACCACCAGGATCATGGTCAGCGTTTCGCACACCATGCCAGCGATGATCCCGGCGCGCCAGCGCTGCTTTTTCGGGATCTTGCGGTTAATCCATCCTGACAGCACCCCGGCAATAATACTGGTAATAAAACAGGGAATTGCCGTCACGCCACCGATATCAATCAGGTAACGGTGCGTACCGGCAATCAGTCCGGTGATGACGCCGACCCATGGGCCAAACAAAATCCCGCCGGACATGACGGCAATGATACGCACGTTAACCAGCGATCCCTCGACCGGCACGCCGGACCATGTGCTGAACAACGCGAACAGCGAGAAGATCGCGGTGACGGCCAGCAGCTCTTTTGGCGAGTGCGCAGACTTGTGCAAAAGCTCGCGGAACAGGCGAATGCGGATGAGGAAAAACAGGCAAATCAGCATTAATGCCGCGCGGTCAAAAACCGCCAGCAGCATATTGAATATTTCGTGCACGAGTAGACCAGGGAAAACGGGAAAGAACCATGATAAAAAACCTGGCGCGTATTGACCAGCTATCCGTCAGGTTTATCAAATGGGGAAAAACCCTGTTTTGCAAAGGGGATTATCGGGAGAGGGCTGAAGTCTCCCGATTTTTGTGATAACGCCTGAGCAGGTAACGGTTTTGATATCATCGTGTTACACAACAGATATCAGAAAGAGGCTGTCACTTCGGACGCTTCCGCTTTTCAATGCAGCAGGGTTCCGATTTTAGCGCGCACTCTTTTTTTCATTTCCCTCTCGACAGCATGATTTTTTTCAGGTTATTTTCTAAACATGCCACATCGGTGGCAGCGTCGCTCGGACGGTCCGGGCGCTAACGTTAATCTGAGGAATCTATGGCAGAATTCAGTCCTGAACGCCGTTTTACGCGTATCGATCGTCTCCCCCCTTATGTATTCAACATCACTGCTGAACTGAAAATGGCTGCGCGTCGGCGCGGCGAAGACATTATTGATTTCAGCATGGGTAACCCTGACGGCCCAACACCGCCGCATATTGTTGAGAAGTTATGTACGGTTGCTCAGCGTCCGGATACGCACGGCTACTCCACCTCTCGCGGTATTCCTCGATTACGTCGTGCAATTTCTCGCTGGTATCAGGATCGCTACCAGGTTGATATCGACCCTGAAAGCGAGGCGATTGTCACCATCGGCTCAAAAGAAGGTCTGGCGCACCTGATGCTGGCGACACTGGATCATGGTGATACTGTACTGGTGCCCAATCCGAGCTACCCGATTCACATTTATGGCGCAGTGATTGCCGGAGCGCAGGTTCGCTCCGTACCACTGGTGGAAGGGTCGATTTCTTTAACGAACTGGAACGTGCGATTCGCGAAAGCTATCCGAAACCTAAGATGATGATCCTCGGTTTTCCGTCGAACCCGACGGCGCAGTGCGTAGAGCTCGATTTCTTTGAAAAAGTGGTCGCCCTGGCCAAACGTTACGACGTGCTGGTGGTGCATGATTTAGCCTATGCCGATATTGTCTATGACGGCTGGAAAGCCCCTTCGATTATGCAGGTTCCTGGCGCACGCGATGTGGCGGTTGAGTTCTTTACGCTGTCGAAAAGCTACAACATGGCTGGCTGGCGCATCGGCTTTATGGTGGGCAACAAGACGCTGGTGAATGCCCTGGCGCGCATCAAGAGTTATCACGACTACGGTACCTTTACCCCGCTTCAGGTCGCGGCTATTGCAGCACTTGAAGGCGATCAGCAGTGTGTGCATGAGATTGCTGCTCAGTATAAGCGTCGCCGTGATGTGCTGGTCAAAGGGTTGCATGAAGCGGGCTGGATGGTGGACATGCCGAAAGCGTCCATGTACGTCTGGGCTAAAATTCCGGAGCCGTATGCGGCAATGGGATCGCTGGAGTTTGCCAAAAAGCTGCTGCAGGACGCGAAGGTATGTGTCTCGCCGGGCATTGGCTTTGGTGATTATGGCGACACCCATGTGCGATTCGCTCTGATTGAAAACAGTGACCGCATCCGCCAGGCGGTGAGGGGCATCAAGAGTATGTTCCGCGCCGACGGACTTCTCTCATCGAAAAGCGTCACCGAACATCACGCGTCATCATGACATAAAAACAGGAGCCATCGGCTCCTGTTTTTTTGACTGCATGTTCTTCACTAGATCATCAGCAAACGTTCCGGCCCAGACTAAAACAATCACCGAAATGCCCATAAAGAAATATTTCACGTTTCATCGCTCCGCGTATCTTGTGGTACGCATTTAAAAACAGAGTCCACCTGATTATAGAGAGCTGAAGTTGGCTTATAGCGGAAATAAGATTTTTCCCGTAATACCGCCGACTCCCGCTCAGAATTCTGTGCTTTCCTGTTGCCAGACGGCGCTAATGTACGCCTAAAAATGGGGGGTGACAAGAGGGATTTTTTTAAATAATTTCCGTCACTTACGAGTGTCGTGGAACGGCGACAGTTTGATTTCAGAACGCAATAAATTCACTTTGAGCGACGCAAAGAAAGACAGTACACAGCGTGATTACAGGTCATTGAAAAGGTTAGTTTCTTAACGAAACTAACCTACTGGAATTTAGATATACAGCGAGCTTCGCCAAGAGGGCGTGTTTTGAAACGGCGATGCATCCAGAGATATTGCTCGGGCGCACGCATGATTTCCATTTCGATAACTTTATTGATGAACGTAGCGGCTTCGCCTTCGTTTTCCGGATAGTTAGCCATCTCAGGGGAGATATGCAGGCGATAGCCTGATTTATCCGCTTTTCTGACCATCGTGACGGTCAACATGGAGGCACCGGAAAGACGTGAAATCACAAAGGTACCATTGGTCGTGGCGACATCTTTCACCGCAAAGAACGGAGCGAAGCTACTGCCTTTACGCCCATAATCCTGGTCCGGTGCGAACCAGACGGCCTCACCTTTTTTCAGTGCGCCAACCATGCCACGCAGGTTGTTACGGCTGATCATCGCCTTATTCGAGCGCATACGACCACGTGTCTGCACCCATTCCATCACAGCGCTGTTGTGCGGACGGTAGGTTGCCATCATCGGCTGGCAAAGCCCCATGACGCGCCCCCCCAGTTCCAGAGACATAAAGTGAACGCCGACCACCATCACGCCGCGGTTTTGCATCTGGGCACGTTTCAGGTTATCCAGGCCTTCCACATCAAACCATTTACGAACACGTTCATCAGACCAGAACCATGCCATACCGGTTTCAAGCAGAGCCATGCCGATAGATTTAAAGTTTTCAGCAATCAATTTTTCGCGCTGTTCCGCATTGTACTGTGGAAAGCAAAGTTCGAGATTTTTACGCGCAATAGACTCACGACGTTTAAGGAAGTGGCGCGATGCGCTGCCAAGCCTGGAGCCCAGAATGCGGATTACGGGATAAGGAAGCTGAACCAGTAACCAGAGCACGCCAAGACCAAACCATGTGAACCAGTAACGCGGGTGCAGAAACGCGCGTTTGAATTTGGATTGTGACAAAATAATGGGAACCTATATAAAGTCGGTGAAAGTCACGCATTGCGTAACCACGTACCTGTTAGACCGTAGTACAAGGTCATGGTTGCAGGCTTTACCGATCTTTACGGCGTTGCCTGGCCATTGCTGACGTTGGGTGGGCGGTATAATGTAGCACCCTTTATACGGTATGTGCTATTACTCGTTCTTGATTAAAAAAGCGGCAATTCGAAAGGTCTTTGATTTTTCTGTTTTTATAAACCAGAACAGATGCGCGACGGCATCTGTTTGGATATTTTGAAAGCAGTCGTTATGCTTTCCAGGCCGCATCGCCAGGCTGTACCTGTTTATACCATGCTATCAGCGCGGCTGTACCGGGCTCTCCCTCGGCGGGGGCCCAGGTAACGAAATCCTCATCAGCCACCGGTTGATAGCCACCGTGTTTAACTTCAAAAATAACGCCGCCATGATCCAGTGACAGCACGGCATGCCAGGTTCCCGCCTCCATCTCCAGCGCCATACACGCTTCACCTAATACGACGCGACGGGTGACGACGCCCTGGTCGTCAAAATTCAGCACGACAAAACGCCCGCGAAGGGGAAGTAATAGTTCAAAGGTATGCGGATGACGATGAGGCGAACATAGGTGCCAGGTTCCATCGCGATGGCCAGCCGCTGAACCGGGTCGCTCAGTTCAGGATGCAAGTTACGATGTGCGCGTAAACGCGGGGCGTTAGCCGCCGCTTCACTTTGTTGCTTCAAATCGGAGAGCGTGATTTGTTTCATGGTGGTTGCCTAAAGAGAAGAGGGCCTGTGGAGCAAAGCAGTGGAATTGTAATACGGAATAACATAACCCGTATAAATGAGGTTCAATCACTGCACATCACCTCTGGAGCATAATAACCTGTGCTGCTAAATTCTCTTTAGCGGCTAAAACGTGACTGACAGGGAAAAGCGGGTGACAGAGCAAATCGATTATCAGATTGAAAAATACAGATTTACCGAGGCGAATGAACCTCCGCGTCTTACCCGTCAGTGGGCCGACGTTTTAAGCGAGTGCAAGGCGATCCAGGCCGGGGCCGAGGCGCGTCTGCGTATTGCCTGATCAATGTCGATTACGTTACCAGCTTTGAGCTGCCTTTCCGCCTGCTGCTCGTGCGGACACCTCAGTTAATTGCCGGGTTGCGTGATGAACTGCAGCTCAGCCAGAAGAATGTCATTTTTAACGGGAAGCGGTTTGGCTGTGTCTGGAGCGTGAAGTCCGATTTGAGCGGTGTACCTGACGTTTTTCAATATCATCTGTCCACACGTATACGGCGAACGGAAGCGACACAATTGACCGCGGAACCTTTTCTGCAGATAGCCAAAGAAATTAAGCCCCCCACGGAACGTCTGAAGCGTGCTCTGTTAAGTGGTCTGGAGGTAACCGCGCTTGATGCGCTGTTCTGGTTTGGGATCCAGCGGATTGCTGCTGAGGTGTCGCGTCTGAGAAAGGCCGGAATGAGAATTATCACTGCGGAAAAACAGGTATTTGATAATCTTACCGGAACCACTCGCCTTGTGCCGGTGTATCGGCGCGCCGATGAGAGCATGGTGTCCCCTGCAGGAATCGAACCTGCAACTAGCCCTTAGGAGGGGCTCGTTATATCCATTTAACTAAGGGGACAAGGCGGCACGAGTATAGCCTCATTTACACTTTGCGTTAAGCTCATCGCCGCCTGACTGCTCAAAGAGTCACCATTCAGGTCGATTTTTTTGCAGATTTATCATCGTTTTCCCGCGCTTTCTGTTCGGCCTTGCGCTTATTAGACATGTCGTTACGGATTTGCGCATGGCTTAACAGTGCGAAGATAAACGTTCCGCCGCAGATATTGCCTGCCAGCGTCGGCAGGGCGAACGGCCAGAAAAAATCGCACCAGTGAAGCGTACCATTAAAGACCAGATAGAGGATTTCAACGGTTCCGACCACGATGTGCGTGGTGTCAGCCAGCGCTATCAGCCAGGTCATTAATATGATCACGACAATTTTGGCACTGCCCGCGGAAGGAAACATCCACACCATGGTCGCGATTATCCAGCCGGAGATGATGGCATTTGAGAACATTTCGAACGGCGTGTTTTTCATTACGTCCATACCGATTTTCACGAAGGCATCCCGGGTGGCTCATCGAATATCGCATATATTCAAATGCCCATGCCGCCACGCCTGTACCGATGATATTCCCCAGCAGCACCACGCTCCATAAACGCATCAGTAAACCGAAATTACCGAGGGTAGGGTTTTGCATCACCGGGAGAACGGCGGTAACGGTGTTTTCAGTAAACAGCTGCTGGCGCGCCATAATGACAATCACAAAGCCAAAGGTGTAGCCGAGATTTTCAAGTAAAAACCCACCGGGTACCCCTTCCAGTTGCACATGAAATATGCCCTTGGCGAGGAGTGAGGCGCCCATCGACAAGCCTGCCGCGATGGCCGACCAAAACAGAGCCATGGCATCACGCTCCATCTCTTTTTCGCCATCCTGTCGGATATGTTCATGGATCGCCATCGCACGGGAAGGAAGGCGATCTTCATTGATTTCTATCTCCTCACCGCGCTCTTTTTCCTCGCTTTCAATTTCAATTTCCTCATTACTCTCGCCAATTTTTTCTTCACCCACTTCTTTCATAGCCACTCCAACACGATGATCTTTCTATAAAGCGTAGCGGCTTTTAATGAAATGCCCGTGGGGATGCTCTTAAATTGGCGGCAATGGCAACAAAGGCGATACATCTCATTAAAAGACATTATAAAATTGCCAGCGAAACGAATTCTAAAAGCCAGGCTATGCTGAGATCAGAGTGACGGTGGTTACTGCCCGTAATTGTGCTCGTAGACATCGGTAAACGTGCTGTTACAATCACTTGCACGTTTACAGGCGGAGCAATCTATGCTCCGTTACGGATGGCAATCAACGATAGCCATACTGAACAGGGAGATATTTATGAAACTTCGGCTGTCGGCGCTTGCGCTGGGCGCGACGATGCTTGTGGGCTGCGCCAGCTCTGGAGAGCAAACGGGACGCTCCGATCCTCTCGAAGGATTTAACCGCTCAATGTACAGCTTCAACTACAACGTGCTGGACCGTATGTGGTTCGCCCGGTGGCAGTTGCATGGCGTGATTATGTTCCACAACCTGCGCGTAACGGGTTGAGTAACTTCACCAGTACCTGGAAGAACCTGCGGTGATGGTGAACTACTTCCTGCAGGGCGATCCGTATCAGGGTATGGTGCACTTTACCCGCTTCTTCCTGAACTCATTGCTGGGGATGGGGGCTTCATCGATGTTGCCGGTATGGCGAACCCGAAACTTCAGCGTGAGCAACCGCACCGTTTCGGCAGTACGATGGGGCATTATGGCGTGGGTTATGGCCCATATGTTCATCTGCCATTCTACGGCAGTTTCACCGTACGAGATGACGGCGGCGACATGGTGGATACGCTGTATCCGGTTCTGTCGTGGCTGACCTGGCCGCTGTCGGTAGGGAAATGGACGGTGGAAGGGATCGAGACGCGTGCGCAACTGCTTGATTCGGACGGTCTGCTGCGTCAGTCTTCTGACCCGTATATTATGGTCCGCGAAGCTTACTTCCAGAATCACGACTTTATTGCCAATGGCGGCAAGCTGAAGCCGGAAGAGAATCCGAACGCGAAAGCAATCGAGAACGAATTAAAAGATATCGACTCGGAATAAAGAAAAAAGGTGAGCCATGCTCACCTTTTTTAATCCCTGCGCGATTAGAACGCGTAGTTGAAGTTCATGCCATACAGCCAGGCTTTACCTTCAGAAGAGAACTCATACGGCCCCTCCTTAAAGTTAACTTTTTGACCGTGCATGTAAGAGATGCCCGCATCGATAGAAGCATCTTTATTGAAGGCATAGGTTGCACCTGCGCTCAGCCAGAAGCGGTCCTGGTCCGGAATGGAGATGGAACGCTTGTCAGCCGGTACCGGACTATCATCGAAGGCAATACCGGTACGGAATGTCCAGTTGTCATCCATATAGTAGGTGGTACCCAGCGCGATACGGTAGGCATCACGGAAGCTTTCATCTTTATAGAAGAGCGTGTCACCATTGCTGTTGGTCGCTTTCAGCTCCTGGAACTGACTCCAGCTGGTGTAGGTCAGGCTATAGTGAACCGCCCACTGCGGCGCCACTTTGTTATAACCCGACAGCTCCCACATTTCTGGCAAGTGCAGGCTCAGAGAACCGCCAGTGGTACGGCCGTCGGTGCCCATTGGCAGGCCGAAGCTACCCAGAATCTGGTTATAGGCTGAAGGCAGGCTGCTCTTATAATCGCCATCGAAGTCAATTTTCACTTCGGAACGGTAGGTTAAACCATAGCGGTTATTTTTATCGATTTCATAAAGGATACCGGCGTTCCAGCCAAAGCCCCATTCGTCACCCTTAAGGTAAGCAATCTGGGTATCTGCCGGAATACCTGCAACCTGCTGTGCCAGACCCGGAATCGGCGGCAGAGCGCCTGAGCCAGCAACGACTTTACCCAGGTCACCCGCGTAGCGCTCGATCTTCGCTTTAGCATAAACCGCATCAAAGCCGACGCCGAAGCTCCAGTGGTTATCCAGACGGTAAGCACCGCTCAGGTTCAGGTTCAGGGTTTCAAGGTCGGTTTTACCGCCATACGCCCCTGCGGCGTAGTTATTATTAAACTCGGTTGCCAGACCGTAGTTAGACGTCACGGAAGCGCCCCAGCCGAACTGGTCATTAATTGGCGCAACGAAGTGGAGGTTTGGCACCCAGGCTGTTGGCGCGATGTTGTCTGCCTTCAGGCTGGCGCCTGTTGGCGAGCGGCCCGAGATATCAACACCCGGATCAACAAAGATTGCACCAGCAGAGAAGGTCGGACGATCGAACATCATGATCAGTGCAGGGTTACGACTCGCGTTACCCGCATCATCAGCAATTGCGCCTTCCCCGGAATACGCACGGCCAAGGCCAGAGGAAGAAAATTCGTTTAACTGAAAGCCCGCGGACCAGGCGGACGTAGAGACGATTGCCACTGACGACTGCCAAGGCGCAGTCGGTTTTGAACAGGATTTCGTGGCTCATGACCATAACCTCATTGAGTTATTTTATTCAATAATTGTTACATACCGTAACAGGAGCGCGAAGTGTAGGGTCTGAGGTATGACATACAAATCAGACCAGTGGCGAGAGTATAGGTCTGACCAGCCAGAATGTTGCAAGTTTGTTTATTAATATTTTCAAACATGTTTCTTGAAACGAGATCTGGTTGGCAAAATTGTGACCATTGCGAATCGTCTGAAAGGGTGATTTTTGTTCTAGATCATTTTTTAGTGTGATATTGGTCACTTATCCGCTTTTGCGCCATTAACGGCTGGAGAGAGCCAGCCCCGGGGCGTAAAATAGCAGCATCGTGTTTATCTCGCGCCTTGCGCGAATACAGAGGAAATTGAGCTATGAGTAAATGCAGTGCTGATGAAACCCCGGTTTGCTGCTGTATGGATGTTGGTACCATCATGGACAAC
>ENA-OQHY01000394-OQHY01000394.1-human-gut-metagenome-genome-assembly--contig:-NODE-394-length-24889-cov-4.831476_pt1 | contig 24889 bp, 31 predicted proteins | sample MGYA00242570_ERZ504733 | MGnify/ENA primary metagenome ERZ504733 (study PRJEB26092, sample SAMD00036219) | human gut metagenome | host: Homo sapiens | study: EMG produced TPA metagenomics assembly of... | reverse complement strand
AAAAATAAAAAATATATGGAGGTGTAGCCGTGCTAATATTATGAATTTAAAGTATGCGGTTACTATCTCTATTATACCGCACATTGTATTATTGAGGCTATGCATGTCCATGCAAGTGATAAGAAACTTACTGAATCTGGTTCAGCTAAGTTTTTTGTTAAAAGTAACGGTGACACAACTGTTGAAAGACAGGGAATCCTCTCTGAAAGAGAAGTAAGAATTATTCGTGAATTTATTAAGGATAACTACAAAGATATGTATCTTAAATGGAACGAATTAAGCAATAACGGATTCTTTGGTGAATAATTTATTAAACTATACAAACGAAAGGGAGCGGCATTTTGAAGCTGTGGTCGGTTGCAAAACTTGATAAAACTAAGGCGGGGGAGATTCAGTCCCGCTATGAGCTGCCTGCAATTGTTGCAATGCTGCTTCAGATACGGAATATTACAACGAAAGATGAAATTGAAGGCTTTCTTTACAACGATTCTTTCATTGCCGATCCGTTTGAAATAAAAGATATGGATAAGGCTGTTGAACGCATTAACAAGGCGCTTGATTGCGGTGAACCGATTTGTGTTTACGGTGATTATGATGCCGACGGTGTCACCTCAACAGCACTTTTATATTCTTACCTTGAAACAATTGATGCAAACGCAATGTACTATATTCCGTCCCGTGAAACCGAGGGCTACGGAATGAACAAAAACGCTGTTGACAAACTCAATGAGCGTGGAATAAAACTCATAATTACGGTTGATAACGGAATTGCGGCAGCACAGGAGGTTGCATACGCAAGCTCACTCGGAATTGATACCGTGGTCACAGACCACCATATGCCGTCAGGCGAGTTGCCAAAGGCTTGTGCCGTAGTTGACTTGCACAGAGAGGACTGTAAAAGCAGATTCAAAAATCTTTCGGGGGTGGGCGTTGCATTCAAGCTGATTATGGCGCTTGAGGGCGAATACTGCGATACAACCACCTTGCTTGACAACTATTCCGACCTTTTGAGCATCGGCACAATCGGTGATGTTGTTGAGTTGAAGGATGAAAACCGAGTATTTGTCAAACACGGACTTGAAAGCATTACAAATACCGACCGTCCCGGACTGCAGGCACTTATCAAAAATTCCGGCCTTACGGGAAAAACCGTATCTTCAACAAATGTGTCATTTACAATTGTTCCGAGAATAAATGCAGTAGGACGACTCGGTTTGTCTGAAAAATCAGTATCGCTTCTTCTTACGGAAGATTATGATGAGGCGGCTGAAATTTCATCGCAGCTCTGCGTTGACAACTCCGAAAGGCAGGAGATTGAGCGTGATATTCTTGAAAAAATTGACGGAATAATCCGCAGAAAACCGTCGCTTGTCAATGATAAAATCATAGTAATTGACGGTGAAAACTGGCATCAGGGCGTAATCGGACTTATTGCCGCGAAAGTCAAAGAGGCTTACGGCAAGCCGGCAATCGTCATTTCAAAGCTCGGTGATATTGCAAAGGGCTCGGGCAGAAGTGTAGAGGGATTTCCTCTTTGTGACGCTGTTTTTGCCTGTTCGGATCTTCTCACACACAGAGGCGGTCATCCTATGGCTGTCGGGCTTTCTCTTGATTCTGAGAATATCCCAGCTTTTCGCAGGAAAATAAATGAATTTGCCGACAATTTCGGCAAGATGCCGTATGATAAAATCAACATTGAGTGCAAGCTCAATCCGGCATACATAAACCTTGATTTGATTGATTCTCTGTCGCTTATGCAGCCCTACGGTGCCGGAAATCCGACGCCTGTTTTCGGTTTGTACAATATGACATTGAAGAACATTACTCCGCTTTCGGCGAACAGGCATTTAAGACTCACTCTGTCCCGCAATAACATACAGATTACTGCGATGAAATTCTTTACATCAACCGAAGAATTCCCGTATAAAATCGGTGAAACACTTGATCTTGCGGTAAATCTTGACCGCAATGAGTTCAACGGAAATGTGTCTGTTTCCGTAATTGTCAAAGATATAAAATCATCGGACTGCGATACCGAAAAGCTCCTTGATAGCCGTACAAACTACGAGGATTTTTGCAGAGGGAAACAGCTTGACCGTTCACAGCTTTCGGATTTAATGCCCGACAGAAACGATTTTGCATTGCTTTACAGATATCTGAAAAGCAACGGCGGTTACGCTTTTGAAACCGCAACTTTGGTTCACATGCTTGACAACAGGCTGTCTTTTGGTAAAATTAAAGTGATACTTGAGGCCATGAGAGAGCTCAGGCTTATCGAAATTTCAGAGGGAATGAAAACCTCAAAAATTTCAGTCCTGCCCGTAAACGGCAGGGTTGACCTCGAATCAGCCCGATTATCAAGAAATTAAGGGAGGTATTCTGATGGGTAAATTTTCAAATGTTGCACACTATCAGGATTTTACGGAACTGAAAAAGATTCTTTCCGCATCTGCTGCCAACACTTACGATATGGATAAAATCGAAAAGGCATATAAATTTGCCGAAAAAGCTCACGGTGACCAGCGCAGAGTATCGGGAATTCCGTACATTCTTCATCCCGTTTCGGTAGCCTGTATTGTTGCAGAGCTCGGTATGGATACCGATTCTGTCTGCGGTGCCTTGCTTCATGACACAGTAGAGGACACAGGAGTCACACTTGAAGAGGTTACAAAGCTTTTCGGTGCGGATGTTGCCAAGCTGATTGACGGCGTTACAAAAATTTCAAAAATTCCGTACTCAACCCGTGAACAGCAACAGGCTGAAAATATAAGAAAAATGCTTATCGCAATGGCTGATGATATCCGTGTAATTATCATCAAGCTTGCCGACAGGCTTCATAATATGCGTACAATGAATTGTATGCCGGAACAAAAAAGGAGAGATAAATCACTTGAAAATATGCAGGTGTTTGCTCCGATTGCTCATCGGCTCGGTATTAAAACCATAAAAGATGAGCTTGAGGATCGTTCTCTTCAGTACCTCGATCCAATCGGCTATAAGGAAATCGAAGACGATCTTCTTATGACCGAAGAGGGTCGTGACAAGTTTATTGAATCCATCAAGAATCAGATTCTCGCAAAAACCGAGGGCACAATCCCCGGTGTGTATATCAGCGGTCGGGTAAAGAGTATTAACAGTATTTACCGCAAAACATATATGCAGGGCAAAACAATGGATCAGATTTTTGATATTTTTGCCGTGCGTGTAATCGTTGATACAGTATCCGATTGCTACAATGTTCTCGGTGTAGTGCATGATATATTTAAGCCTATCCCTAACCGTTTCAAGGACTACATATCAATGCCTAAGCCGAATATGTACCAGTCACTCCATACAACCGTACTCGACAAAAACGCAATTCCTTTTGAAATTCAGATAAGAACATGGGAAATGCATTACACCGCCGAATACGGAATTGCGCCCATTGGAAGTATAAGCTTGGAATGGCGCAGGCGGCAAAAATAATGACAAAATGGAGGAGAACATCAAAAAGGTCAAGGATATGATTCTTGATCAGCTTGAGGCAGAAGATGTTACCGACATCGCAAAGAATATCAGAAACGATTTTACGGAAAACGATGTTTATGTGTTCAGCCCGAGAGGCGATGTGTTCAATCTTCCGCAGGTTCAACTCCGATTGATATGGCTTATCTTATTCATACACAGGTAGGTCACAGAATGGTCGGTGCTAAAATTAACGGAAAGATCGTTCCGATTGACTATAAGCTTAAAACAGGCGATATCTGCGAAATTATCACCCAGAAAGAGGAACACCCAAACAGGGGATGGGTTGATATCTGTAAGACCGCATCGGCAAAATCAAAAATCCGCTCATGGTATAAGCATGAAAAGCGTGATGAAAATATTGCCGAAGGCAGGCAGATGATTGACAAGGAGTTCAAGCGCCACGGAATCAATCTTTCCGAAGAAGAATATCCCGAGTTTCTCCAGAAACTGATGATTAAAAAGCAGTATAATTCCATGGATGATTTCTATGCCGCAGTAGGCTACGGCGGTATTCAGCTTTGGAAGATAATGCCAAGGCTCAAAGAAGAATATCAGAAAGCATATGCGTCAGATATTGAAGAAATTGATGTTCCGCAAGCACCCGTAAAGCGACCGAAGGCATCCGCAGGCGTTGTAATTGAGGGTGCAGACGATGTTCTTGTAAAATTCTCAAAGTGCTGCAATCCTCTGCCGGGTGACGATATTATCGGCTATATTACAAGGGGATACGGCGTTTCAATTCATAAAAGGCATTGCACAAATGTGCCGAAAGATATCAGTAAAAGTGAAGAACCCGAAAGATGGGTAAGCTGTTACTGGGAGGACGAGGTAGGAGAGGCGTTCAGAAGTACGCTCCAGATTACCGCAACCGACAGAACAGGACTTCTTGCAGATGTTACAATCAAGCTTTCGGATATGCACATTTTTATACATTCGCTTAATTCAAGAGAGGCCGGCAACGGCACTGCCGTAGTTACCGCAACAATTGATGTAATGGGCAGAAATCACCTCCGTGGTGTAATTTCAAAGCTTTCCGACATCAACGGAACAATCGAAGTAAAAAGACTGTAATTGAGGTTATAATTTATGAAAGCGATTTTACAAAGAGTTACCGATGCCAAGGTTGAAGTCGATTCAAAAACCGTGGGCGAAATCGGTACGGGTTTTCTTATTCTTCTCGGAGTTGAAAACGGTGACACCGAAAAAGAGGCGGACGCACTTGCCGCAAAAATTGCAGGTCTGAGAATCTTTACGGATGAAAATGATAAAATGAATCTTGCTCTTGCCGATGTAAACGGTTCGGTGCTTGTAATTTCAAACTTTACCCTCTGCGCCGACTGCTCACACGGCAGACGCCCTAACTTTATGGCTGCCGCAAGACCTGACACAGCCGATCCGCTCTACGAATATTTCTGCAAAAAAATGCACGATAACGGAATTGAGCGTGTTGAAAAGGGAATTTTCGGCGCCGATATGAAGGTTTCGCTTGTGAATGACGGACCCGTTACTATTGAAATCAACACAAAGGATTTGAAAATATGATAGATGTAAAAATTTTTAATGTTACGGTTCTTATGACAAACTGTTGTTTGCTTACAGACAGAAAAACAGGCAAAATGGCTGTAACCGATCCGGGCGCACCGAATGAAGAACTTAATTCTGAAATTGAGAAAAACGGCGGAAAGCTTGAATATGTAATTCTTACACACGGTCACTACGATCACATAAGCTATGCAAAACAGCTTGCGGAAAAGTTTGACGCAAAAATTGTTACAGGCGAGAAGAATAACGAATTTCTCAGCAATCCTGCACTCAATCTTACCGAAAAGCACAGACTTTCACTCAAACCGTTCTCAGCCGATATTCTGCTTAAAGACGGTGACAATTTCATGCTCGGCAATACTGAAATCAAATATATCACCACGCCGGGACATACAAGCGGTTGCGGTTCATATATTTTTGATGACACAATCATTTCGGGAGATACTCTTTTCTGCGAGTCATACGGCAGAACAGACCTTCCCACAGGTGACGATGCCGAAATGGCAAAGTCAATCAGAAAGCTTAAAAATCTTGAGGGTGATTACCGTGTGATTCCGGGACACGGCCCGACAACAACCCTTGACCACGAGAGAAAATACAATCCGCTGATGAGGATTCTTTAATATGAATTTATATGTAAAAAATCACAATTTTCATTTTGAACTTGAAAATCTTACAAGGCTTTTCTTTCCAAATGAAAAAATAACGGTAATAAGAGATTTTTCTGAACCACAGCCTCCGTATATCTATACGGAGGTTTCGGATAAAATCACAATTTCGGTGAATATCGGCTCTTTTAATAAGTCCGAAACAGCTGTAAAAAAGCTTACGGATGATGACAACGAGCTTGTTTCGGCACAGCTTTTGTACAAACTCCTTTGTGATTTTACGGGACTTACGCAGCCGTGGGGAATACTTACGGGAGTTCGCCCCGTAAAGCTTTTAAGACGACTTGCCGAAGAATCAAGTGAAGAACAGGCTGTAAAAAAGTTTGAGAAAGACTTTTTTGTCAGCAACGAAAAAATAGCATTGTCAAGGGAAACCGAGCATAACGAACGAAAAATTCTTGAACTTTCAAAACCCGAATCGTTCAGTCTTTATGTCGGAATCCCTTTTTGTCCGTCAAGGTGCAGTTATTGCTCATTTGTAATGGCGTCAATCGAAAGGGCTGAAAAGCTGATTGAACCGTACACAAAGCTATTGTGCGAAGAAATTAAACGGACAGCCGAAATTGCAAACAAGCTTGGTTTAAGGCTTGAAACCGTATATTTCGGCGGCGGCACTCCCACTACTCTGAGTGCCGAACAGCTTGATACGGTGCTTGGAACAGTAAACAATAGCTTTGATATGTCAACCTGCCGTGAATTTACTGTCGAGGCAGGTCGCCCCGATACAATTGACATTGCAAAACTTTTTGCTTTAAAAGAAAATAAAGTTGACCGAATCAGCATAAATCCGCAGACTGTAAACGATGAGGTGCTGAAAACTATCGGAAGAAAGCATACTGCTCAGCAGTTTTTTGACGCTTTTGAGCTTGCAAGAAAATGCGGCTTTAATAATATCAACACAGACCTCATTGCAGGCTTGCCGACAGATACCCCCGAAAGCTTTAAAAATTCACTTGATTCAATCGTCAGGCTGAATGCGGAATGTATCACGGTTCACACGCTGTGCATGAAAAGAGCGTCACGGCTTACAACCGAGGGAGTAACGCTTGATTTGCAACAGGCGAGAGATGCAAGAGAAATGCTTGCTTACACTCAGAATATTCTCGGACAAAACGAGTACATTCCGTACTATATGTATCGTCAGAGCAGAATGGTCGGTAATCTTGAAAATGTCGGCTGGTCAAAAAGAGGCTTTGAAAGCCTGTACAATGTTTATGTTATGGATGAAACCCACACAATCCTTGCCTGCGGTTCGGGCGGTGTTACAAAACTGAAACGCAACAATCCCGATTATCTCGAAAGAATATTCAATTTTAAATATCCGTACGAATACATTGACCGTTTTGATGAACTTATTCAAAGAAAGTCCGGGATAATGCAGTTTTATGGTCAATAACACAGTTGATTAATGCTGTCAACGGTGTTATAATACGACATATGTGATTGCATACGGAAGTGAAATTGTCATATATTGAACAAAACAGAATTCGTGTTCATAATTTGTTTTTCTGATGAGATAATTTTAAGAAAGGTCGGATTAATATGGGAAAATTTGATGAAATTTTTGACGATGTAGTTGTCAATGCAAAAGCCTGTGCGTCTGCTGTTTCGCAGAAAGCGTCAACAGTTTATGATGTTTCAAAGCACAAGATTACTGCCGCTGAAATCAGAGGCGATATCAACAAAAAGCTTCGTGAACTCGGTGCTCTTACGTACAAATCTGAGGTTCACGGAACAGACAATTCACAGCAGATTAAGCTTATCGTTTCGGAAATTTCGATTTGAAAGATAATCTTGATGTTGTAAACGAACATATTGCCGTGGCAAAAGATCAGAGAAGATGTCCCGGATGCAATGCTGTTATTCCTAAAAATTCTGTATTCTGCAACATCTGCGGTATCAAGATTGACGATACTGATGAGGATTTTGAACTTTGATTTTTTATTAATGGGTGATTATTTTTGTCTAAATTAAAAACTAAAAAATACAATGCCGTTGCAAACGCTGAGAAGGACGCTTCTCAAACCTTTGTCAAAGGTGCGGCAATTCTTACTCTAAGTATGGTAATTGTCAAGGTTTTCGGACTTCTTGACAAGGTTATTCTTACAGGTATTTTCTCCGGTGTTTCTTTTGAACAGGCTGTTGCAGGCGGAACGGAAACCGTCAATTTTGCATCTTTCGGTCTGGGCCTTTACAGTAATGCCTACGAAATTTTTGTCGTAATTTTCACGGTTGCAACGGGCGGTCTGCCGATAGCAATTTCAAGACTTGTATCTGAAAGTACGGCACAAAAACGATTTAACGATGTAAAACAAATTCATAGGGTTTCAATTCCTTTCTTCGTTATTGTCGGAATTCTTTCATTTGCAATTCTTGTCGGTGCAAGCTTTATCTATGTTCAGATTATTGAGTCACCGTATTCATTGCTCGGTATGCTCTGCCTTTCTCCGACGGTATTATTCGGTTGCCTCGTTTCAATTTACAGAGGATACTACGAAGGTCAGCGCAATATGTTCCCGACTGCCGTTTCGGAAATTATCGAGGCAACAATCAAGCTCTTTATCGGTGCATTCCTCGCTTACATCATTGCGCACCTCGGTATGAATTCTTATGCTGAGTCAGGCACGGTTTTCGGACTTTACATTGCAAATCAAACCGAGGCTTATCAGACAATCGTTTCATTCTCGGTTGCCGGTGCAATTATGGGTATCACCCTCGGAAGCGCCGCATCATTTGTGTTCTATATTCTCAAATTTAAAATTCAGGGTGACGGAATTCCGGAAGAATACTACCGTAATTCCGTAGACGCTCGTTCAAAAAGAGAAACTTTTAACAAGATTCTCAAAACAGCCATTCCTGTTGCAATGGGTTCACTCATTATGAGCGTAGGTTCGCTTATTGACCAGGTGATTGTTCAGCGTGTACTCCTCAATATGATTGAAACTAATCCGCAGGCTCTGCAGGCACAGTACAGTAAGTATTTTACAGCCGATATGTTCTATGCCGACACAAAGACAATCCACACCAGCCTTTGGGGCTGCTACTCAGCCGCTCTCACTTTTCTTCAGCTTGTAACAGCCGTAACACAGGTGTTCGGTTCAAGTGCTATGCCGAATGTAACAAGTGCGTGGACAAAGGGCAACAAGGACGAACTCAAAAAGTCAATCGAAACTGTTATCCGTCTTACAATGCTTTTTACATTCCCGATGGCTCTCGGTATGATGGCACTTTCGTTCCCGATTATGGGACTTGTGTATAACGATCCGCTTATTACAGATGTCGGCGGAAGAATTCTCCTCATCATGGGCGTAACAACAATATTCGGTGCAGCGTCAACTCCTGTATGCAGTATGCTCCAGGGCATCGGCAGGGTTGACCTCCCGATGAAGCTATACACAGTTTGTATGGCTGTCAAAATCGGCATTACATGGATGTTTGTAAGCGTTCCGGAAATCAATGTTCAGGGTGCAACTGTCGGTTCAATGATTACCTATGCAATTATGACAATCGTAGGTATGTATCTGCTTATCAAGTATTCAAAATCAAGCCTGATTTATTCGGTACAACAGTAAAACCGCTTATCGGTGCGATTGCAAGTGCCGCTTCGGCATTCGGCGCATATCACCTTATGGAAAGCATTATCGGCTCTGCAAGAATGTCAATCGCAGTTTCGCTTGCAGTTGCAATCTTTGTTGCGGTTATTGTTATATTGCTGTGTTGTTGATATTGCGTGCTTTTACGGCAACAGAACTGAAATTTTTGCCGAAAGGTGAGAAAATTGCAAAAACACTTGAAAAATTAGGATTAATTAGGTAAAATATATATCTGTTGCGGTTGTTTCCGCTTCTCAGATAAAATTTGCATTGTCTAATAAGATTATCGGAGATGTCACGAATGAACTTTACAGAAAAAGAAAATTATAATTTTAATGACCTTGTTGAGATAGTAAAAATCCTTCGTGCACCCGACGGTTGTCCGTGGGACAGAGAACAGACTCACAAGTCAATCCGCTCAAATTTTATTGAGGAAACCTATGAGGCTGTTGAGGCAATTGATACAGACGACCTCGATTTGCTTAAAGAAGAACTCGGTGATGTTCTTCTGCAGGTTGCTCTGCATGCGGAAATCGAAAGTGAACAGGGAACATTTGACATAAATGATGTTTGTGACGGAATCTGCAAAAAGCTCATTATCCGTCATCCCCATGTTTTCGGTGATGTCAACGCTGACACTACCGAAAAGGTTCTCAAAAACTGGGATGCCATTAAGATGAAAACAAAATCCCAGAAAACTCAGACACAGGCAATTCTCAGCGTGTCAAAGGCACTTCCGTCACTCATGCGCAGTACAAAAATCCAGCAGAAGGCCGCAAAGGTCGGTTTTGACTGGGAAAATGTAACGGTGCGCTTGATAAGCTTTTTGAAGAATGTGAAGAGCTTAAAGCCGCTGTTAAAAACAATGATGCTGAAAATCAGCGTGAAGAACTCGGTGATGTGCTTTTCTCAGCAGTTAATGTTGCAAGATTTTTGAACATTGACAGCGAACATGCACTCTACGATGCCTGTGACAAATTCACCGACCGTTTTTCGTCTGTTGAAAAGCTTGCAAACGAGCGTGGAATAGATATGAAAACGGCACCGTTATCTGTACTCGATTCCCTTTGGGATGAAGTTAAATTATCTAAGAATTATTAATTGGAGGTTTATTATTATGAACAAAACAGAACTTATTGCTGCAGTTGCCGAGCAGAGCGGACTTTCAAAGAAGGATGCAGAAAAGGCAGTTTCTTCAACAATTGACACAATCATCAATACAGTAGCTGAAGGCGAAAAGATTCAGATCGCAGGTTTCGGCACATTTGAACAGCGTCAGAGAAATGCAAGAACAGGTTGTGACCCAAGAACAGGTAAATCAATCGAAATTCCTGCTTCAAAGGTTCCTGCATTCAAGGCAGGCAAGGGCTTTAAGGATGTAGTAAACAAGTAATCTTGTTTTATATTTCGGGTAATGGTACGCTGTATCATTACCCTTTTTTGTTAAAAATTTTTTATTAAAAATCGGAAGGGTTTATAATATGCGACTTGATAAATATTTAAAAGTATCCCGACTCATCAAACGCAGAACAGTTGCAAATGAGGCGTGTGACGCAGGCAAAATCACAGTTAATGACAAGGTTGCCCGTGCGTCCTATGATGTAAAAGTCGGTGATGTAATCGAAATCACACTCGGTTCAAAAAGTGTAAAGGTTAAGGTTACAGAGGTAAAAGAAGTTGTTCGCAAGGAAGATGCGGCAACAATGTATGAGGCGGCAGTCTGATTTTTTACCAAAATTAAAACACAAAATATTACTTTGGATGAAATTAGGTGAGTAGATTATGAATAAGACAATTAATTTAATATTGGCAATATTATCTGTAATTACTTACATTGGGATTATTGTAATGAAGTTTTACACACAGATAAATATACCCAATGGCTCTTTCGTAATAATGACTTTATTGTTCATTATTTCGGTATGCCAATTTTTAAATTTCGTTAAAATAATCTACACACGAGGAGAATATGTGTATACCACGACATTCATCAGGTTTACTAGTAGGAATAATTATCAACTTAATAAATATAAATAAATCGTAAGTTGAGGTATTAAACTATGAAATATTGTTGTGTTAAACAATGTGATATAACTGATTGTGGTGCTTGGTTTTACGGCAAAGGGTGTAAAAGGCAATCAGGAGGCGTTCTTCTCTGAATTCCCTCTTCTTGCTATTACTCATGTTATTGTTGATGGCAATCTGATGCACTATGTTGTTATACATAAAATCTCAAAAAAAGAAGAATAATTTTATTTTTTTCTCCGTATAAATTACTGACAAATAATTTATACGGAGGTTTTTTTATGCAGGAAATGCCAAAGGCTAAGAATCATACGGTTATGCTTGATAACAGAGGAAAGCTTGTTATGACAGGCACGGAAGATGTGTCGGGCTTCAACGAGGAAACTGTGTCGGTAAAAACTTCCTGCGGTTGCCTTGTAATCAAAGGGGAAAATCTGCACATTGATAAGTTAAACCTTGAAACGGGAGATGTTTCAATTGACGGAAAAATTAACGCAATGCAATACCTCGGCAACGGTGCGTCAAAATCTAAACTTTCAAAACTTTTTAAGTAGGTGTAATCTTGGAGCTGACTTTTGCACAGCAGTCAACCGCCTTTCTCTGTTCACTTGTATTCGGAGCGGCGGCAGGATTGCTGTATGATATATTTAAAATAATCAGAATGACGCTTTGTAAAGGAAAAGCGTCGGTTTTTGTTACAGACTTTCTTTATGTTTTTATCGTATCACTTAATCTGTTTATTTTTTCCGTTGCATATATGCTCGGATTTTTCAGAGTGTTTGTAACGGTCGGTTCATTTCTCGGTTTTGTTATTTGTCGATTAACCCTCGGCAGACTTTTATCGCTTGTATATTGTCCGATGATTCGTTTCACGGAGAGTGTCTGTGTGAAAATTTCGCAAAAAATTAAAAAAATCTGAAAAAGCTATTGAAAAACAGCAACAACATATTGTATAATGAGGGTAAGAATAAAGGTATATTTAGAAACGATAATAATAATTCAGCAGAGAAAGCAGATAGTTTTGAAGATGAAAAAAGCACAAAGAAAAGTAAAAGAAAGCACTGCGGCTTCTCGGCAGACAGAAGACGGCGCAATAAAGGAGATAACTCCGAAAAAGCGTAAAAAAGGAAGATATATTCTGATTTATCTCGCAATTATCGGTTTTGTTTTTTATGCCGTAATTACAATTATCAATCAGAATGTTCAGATTGCCGAGAAAAAGGCAGAGCTTACGGATTTGCAACAGCAAATCAGCGTGGTTGAGATTCAGTCGCAGTATCTGAAAAAGGTTCAGAATTACAAGGGTGACGATCTTAAAAAATATATTGAAAAAATAGCTAAGGATGAATTAGGCTATGTCGGTGACGGTGAAAGAATTTTCATTAATGTTGCCGGAGAATAAAAGGGTAGAAATAATTTTAAGGGGTAATAAATTTTTATGGCTATTGAAGTCGGAATGATTCTGGAAGGCAAAGTATCAGGTATTACAAAATTCGGCGCATTTGTTGATTTGCCGGATTCAAAAACCGGTATGGTACATATCTCGGAGGTTGCACCTACCTTCATCAATGAAATCAGTGATTATGTAAAAGTCGGACAAGAAGTAAAGGTTAAGGTGCTTGCTCTTAATGATGGAAAAATCAGTCTGTCAATGAAACAGGCTCTCCCGAAAGAACAGCAACAGCAGAGAAAACGCTCTGACAGACCTCAAAGACAGAATCACAGAAGCAGAGAGCCATACAAGCCTGCTCCGCCCGTAACTTCACCGGGTGATTACGAGTGGCAGAGTACACGCAGAAATGCTCCTTCTTCGTTTGAGGATATGATGTCAAAGTTCAAGCAGACAAGCGAGGATAAGATGTCCGATCTTAAGCGTGGCGGAGAAAGCCGTGGCTACAGCCGCAGAGGCAACGGCAACGGCAGAAAATAAAAAATTATATAAGGGAGGCAGATTTTATGAAAATCACCTACACAGCAAGAAAAGTCAACCTCAGAGATAACTTTAAGGAAAGATGCGAGAAAAAGCTTTCAAAGTTTAATCGTATTTTCTCGGAGGATGCTTCTGTCAATGTAGTTGTCACCCTCGAAAAGAACCGTCAGACTGTTGAAATTACAATCCGTGACAACGGTATGATTTATCGTGCCGAAAGCACAATGCCCGAAATGAATGACGCTCTTGACAAGGTTTGCGACATTCTTATGCGTCAGATTCGTAAGAATAAAACGAGGCTTGAAAAGAAAATTAAATCCGCCGGTATTGAAGATTTAATCACGGAAGCAGCTCAGACTGATGAACCGGAGGACGATGAATACAGCGTAGTTCGTAAAAAACATGTTCTTGTAAAACCGATTTCGGTTGATGAGGCTATTCTTGAAATGAATATGGTAAACCATAACTTCTTTATGTTTATCAATTCCGAGACAGATGAAATCAATGTTGTTTACAAGCGTGCAGACGGCAACTATGGTGTGCTCGAGCCGACAACCGATTAATTTTTTTAAAAGCAAGGGGTATCGGTTATTCCGATACCCTGTTTTTTTGTCTTTCAGTCTTAATAGAATTTGTGTATCGATAAAACAGGAGATAAATATGAATATGAAATTTTCCGCTCCATGCATTTTCGGTCTTGAAGGTCTTTGTGCAAATGAGCTGAGATATCTCGGTGTTGAAAATGTCAATGCCGAAAACGGCAGAGTTACCTTTACAGGCGATTGGTCAACACTTGCACTTGCAAATATAAATTCCCGTTATGCGGAGCGAATACTCATTCTTCTTGCGGAATTTGAGGTTCACACCTTTGACAATTTGTTCGAGGGCGTAAAGGCAATCCCGTGGGAAGATTATATCGGAATTTCCGAGGCTTTTCCCGTAAAGGGAAGATGTCTTGATTCCGACCTTATGAGCGTTCCCGATTGTCAGAAAATCGTTAAAAAGGCAGTTGCAGATCGCCTTTCACAAAAATATATGCTCCCGTGGTTTGATGAAACAGGTGCTCCGCATCAGATTCAGTTTCTCATTCTTCGCAACAAGGTAAGTATTATGCTTGACACTTCGGGCGCAGGACTTCACAAGCGTGGATATCGTGCCGATTCAAATGATGCTCCTATAAAAGAAACACTTGCCGCCGCTATGGTTGACCTTTCAAGAGTAAGGGCAAACCACTTTGTAACCGATCCTATGTGCGGCAGCGGCACAATTCTCATTGAGGCGGCTATGAAAGCACTTAACATTGCTCCGGGACTTAACCGTTATTTTGCCTGTGAACATTGGAATTGTGTTCCGAAAGATGTTTTTGAAACAGCAAGAGAAAACGCAAAACAGAAAATAAGACACGACGCAACATTCAGGGCAACAGGTTACGATATAGATGATTCAGCCCTTGCAATCGCAAAGAAAAACGCTGAAATTGCAGGCGTTGCCGACAGAATAACATTTGCAAACCGTGATATTAAAGATTTTGAACTTGAGGACGGTTTTCAGACAATCATCACAAATCCGCCATACGGTGAACGATTACTTGATGTAAAATCAGCTGAAAAGCTGTATGCAGTTATGGGTGAACATTTTAAAAGAATGAAGGGTAAAAGCTACACCGTTATAAGCCCCGATGACGATTTTGAAAAAATCTTCGGCAGAAAGGCTGACAAACGCCGCAAACTTTATAACGGAAGCTGAAATGCGAACTTTATATGTATTTTAAATAATTTTCATTACAGTTTAACGGCATAAAAAACAGTTGATTTTCTTTCATATTTATAGTATGATAGAAAGCGATGACAAAATTTAAGGAGGTATCACAGTTGGACGAGAATAAAGAAATTCTTACTTCTGAAAATGAGGCAGAGAATACCAACACAGATACAACAGCAGAAACAACAGAAAATACAACATTCGTTGCAGATGAGCCCACAGAAAGCGAAGAAATGTCTTTTGCTAAAACAGAACCTGTAAACGAAAACGGCGTGATTGTTCCGCAGCCAAAGAAAAAGAGTATTATTCAGCTTCCTATCATTATAGGTATCGTAATTGTTGCGGTTGCGGCAGCTACTCTTTTCGTAATCAAAGGATTTTTTGATACAAGCATTGTAGGAACATGGATTGAATCTGTTGATGTAACAGGCAATTCAGCATCATCCGACGAGGCGTCAAAGGTTGATGTTTACTACACATTTAACGGTGACAATACTCTCAATTACAGAATCGGTTCAATGGTTTGGAACGGTACATACACGGTTTCAACAGATGATTCGGGTAATCAGACACTCGCCATGACTCTTAACGGCAATGAAACAAGCTGTAACTACGCTGTTTCGGGTAATATGTTCTCCGGCAGAACTCTTGAGCTTTCAACTTCAACTGCTGCCAACAAGGTGAAACTCAAGTCAGGTTCAGAGGTTAAGCCTGAATTGAAGGTTGATAAGGACTTCAAGGCTGACAAGAAAATCACAGTTCATGGACTTATGATAACGGTTACGCTAAGATGACATACAAGTTCAATGATGACGGTACTGTTGAAATCAACCAGTCAGATGCACTCAATGTTGACGGTACTTACTTAATCAAGAACGGCACAATCATCATCAAGTACTATTACACAGATGAAGTTGAAATGGATGTTGCTTATTCCGTAGAGAGCAACGGACTCAAGCTCAATGACATTCTCTATACAAAGGATGACGATTCGGCAAAAGCTACAACAGCAGTAACCGAGGCGGCTACGGAAACAGCTACAACTTCAGCAAAGTAAATCTTTTGAACTTTTAATGCAGGGCAACGGCAGATTATCTGCTGTTGCCTTTTTAAAAATACAATTATATGAGGAGGATTAATATGACGCCGCAGGAAGAATTTATTGAAATCTACAACAAATATATCACAAGACAGGGTGCTGACGAGCTTCTTGAATGGCTCAAAAGAACCGATTTTTTTACCGCCCCTGCAAGTTCAAAATATCATTGTGCCTGTGAAAACGGTCTTGTAATGCACTCCGTCAGCGTATTCAATACAATGATGGAAAAGCACTATGATGAAGAAACCGACAATATTGAAAGTTTTGCAATCTGCGGACTTCTTCACGATTTGTGCAAGGCTCAGTTCTACAAGGTTTCAAGCAGAAATGTTAAGAATGAAAAAACAGGTCAGTGGGAAAAAGTTCCGTATTATGCAATTGAAGATCAGTTTCCCTACGGTCACGGTGAAAAGTCTGTTTTTCTCATTGAACGCAAAATGCACCTTAAAATTGATGAGGCTATGGCAATTCGTTGGCATATGGGTGAATTCGGAGACAAAAACAGCAACACAATCAGTCAGGCTTATGACAAGTATCCACTTGCCGTAAAGCTTCACCTTGCAGACCTTGAATCAACCTTCCTCCGTGAAAAAGGAACTTCACAGGTTAATAACAGGTAATATTTTAAACACAGGTGCAGATACTTATTTTACCGATAAATTTATGATATGGGGAAACCAAAATGGATTTTATAACAGCTCAGAATCGTGCCCAAGAGCTTACAAAACAGCTTGAATACCACAACAACCTTTACTACAATCAGGATGATCCGGAAATCTCCGACTACGATTACGATATGCTCATGCGTGAACTTGAGAATATTGAAAAGGAATTTCCGTCACTCAAATCTCCTATGTCACCGACAAACCGTGTCGGCGGTAATGCAGGAGAAAAGTTTTCTCCCGTTACTCATGAGGTTGTAATGGAAAGCCTTCACGATAGTTTTTCACACGAAGAGCTTCGTGAATTTGACGCAAGAGTGCGAGAAACCGTGCCGAATGTACGCTATGTTGTTGAACCTAAATTTGACGGTCTTTCCGTATCATGCGAATATGAAAATGGTGTCTTTGTAAGAGGTTCAACCCGTGGCGACGGCTCTGTAGGTGAAGATGTAACCGAAAATCTTATGACAATTAAAAGTCTGCCAAAGCGTATTCCGAATGCACCCGAATATCTCGAGGTTCGTGGTGAGGTGTATATGTCGTTCAATTCGTTTGACGCACTCACTCGCAGACAGGAAGAAAACGAGGAAAAAACCTTTAAAAATCCACGAAATGCCGCCGCAGGCTCACTTCGTCAGAAAAATGCAAAAATAACCGCTCAGAGAAGTCTTGATATATTCGTGTTCAATATCCAGCAAATCAGAGGGATGACGATTGAAAGCCATATTCAGGGGCTTGACTATCTTACGGAACTCGGCTTTCCGACTGCATTTTACAGCGTTTACGATAATGTTGACGAGGTGATTGAGGAAATTGAGCGCATAGGAAATATGCGTGGAGAGCTTGATTATGCAATTGACGGTGCTGTTGTTAAGGTTGACAGCTTTGCAAGCCGCCGACTTCTCGGCAGTACCGCAAAATATCCTAAATGGGCGGAGGCATATAAGTATCCTCCCGAGGAGAAGCCTACTAAACTTCTCAATATTGAAATCAATGTCGGCAGAACAGGTGTGCTTACTCCTGTAGGCAACTTTGAACCCGTACTTCTTGCAGGAACAACAGTAAGCCGTGCCACACTTCACAACAAGGATTTTATTGACGAAAAAGGCATTTGCGTAGGCGATACGGTTATAATCAGAAAAGCAGGCGAGATTATTCCCGAAGTTCTGTCAGTTAAGGAACACGCTGAAAATGCCGTGCCGTTTGAATTTCCGTCCGTATGCCCGTCTTGCGGTAACCCTGTTACACACGATGAGGGCGAGGCGGCAATCCGTTGTACAAACACAGACTGTCCCGCACAGCTGACAAGACATCTTATTCACTTTGTAAGCCGTGACGCAATGGATATTGACGGACTCGGTCCTGCAATTCTTGAACAGCTTTCAGATGAAGGACTTGTAAAATCTCCTGCCGACCTCTACAGACTTAAAGCAGAAGATATTTCAAGCCTTGAACGCAAGGCTGAAAAATCTGCTCAGAATCTTATTTCTTCAATAGAAAAATCAAAAGAAAACGAACTTTTCAGGCTTGTTTTTGCTCTCGGAATCCGTAACATAGTCTTAAAGCCGCAAAGATAATCTGCGAAAACTTTGCAACAATTGACGATATTATGAACGCAAAGGCTGTGGACTTTGAAAAAATAGATGGTTTCGGTGCTGTTATGGCAGAAAGCCTCGAAAATTATTTTTCACTTGACGGTACAAAGGAGCTTATTGCAGACCTTAAATCACTCGGTCTGAGAATGAAACCCTCTCAGCCGAAAAACACGGGCGGTCTTTTTGAAGGCAAAACCTTTGTCCTCACAGGCACACTTCCCACAATGACAAGAAGTGAAGCCTCAAAACTCATTGAACAGAACGGCGGAAAAACAAGCTCATCAGTTTCAAAAAAGACTTCATATGTCTTGGCAGGTGAAGATGCCGGCAGTAAACTAACCAAAGCCCAAACCTTAGGCGTTGCAATAATTTCCGAAGAAGAATTAAAAGAAATGCTGTCAATGGAGTAGTTACAATAAATACTTGACACTGTTTATGTTGTTATATAATTATAACGAAAGGGGTACTTAAAATGAAAAAATATTTGATTTTAGCTGTCGTAACTTTACTTGCTGTTGCATTATCTGCTTGCAGCGGAAATGTAAAAAGTAATGATACTTCTGCTGAAAATACAACTACTCAGGTTTCAACCTCGGTTTATGAAACAGTTCAGACAACAAATGCTGAATTGCCGAAAATTTATAATCCGACCAATGTAGAAATCCGTGATAATGAAGATGAAAACAAAGTTATTATTGAGTCATCTCAAATCGAGTATGTGTGTTTGCTTGATGATATTAACGGTATGGTGTTAAATATGAAGCTTACAGCTGACGGAACTGATAAGTTTGCAGACTACACTAAAAATAATATCGGTTCTGCTGTTCGGTTTGTTATTAACGGAAAGACGGTTTCAAACCCGTATATAAATGTTGAAATTACTGACGGCAATATGAATTTTACAGGTGATTACACCGATGAAGAATATAAGGCTATCTTTAGTGAAATTAAAAACAAATAAAACAATTTTCAATCCTCCGATTTATGTCGGGGGATTTTTATGTTCATTTATCATTGGCAATATTTACTGATGAAGTTGTATAGCAAATGCTTGACATTGTATATTTAACGATATATAATAATGGTGAAAGGAGTGCTTTTTATGACACAGATAAACTTTAGAATTGAAGAAGATATTAAAGAAAATGCAGAAAAGCATTAAAGATATGGGACTCACTATGTCTTCGGCAATAACGATGTTTCTTGTTAAGGTTGGTCGTGAAAAAAGAATACCGTTTGAAATAACAGCAGATCCTTTTTATTCGGAAAGCAATATTCGCTACCTTGAAAAAATTGCTTCTGATATAAATAACGGAAAGGCAACATTTTCTGAACACGCACTTATTGACGGTGAAGACTGATGAAAATTCTTTGGGAATCTCATGCGTGGGAAGATTATGTATATTGGCAATTTCAAGACAAGAAAACGCTAAAGAAGATTAACAGAATCATTACCGATATTTGCCGTAATCCTTTTGAAGGAATAGGAAAACCTGAACCTCTCAAAGAAAATTTAAGTGGTTTTTGGAGCAGAAGAATTGATGATAACGGTAACAGAGTTGTATATTTTATCAAGGACGATACTGTTTGTATAATCGCCTGCAAAGGACACTACGAGTAACAGCTTATATTTCAAAATAAAATACTTCAAATCCTCCGATTTATGTCGGGGGATTTTTTTTGCCCTTTTGACATATGACTGTGCTTGTCTGCATAGTATTTATTGTACAAACTCTTTTGGGAGGAATTTAAAATATGCTTGCTGAACAAAACGAAAAGAGATTTACGGCGGCACTCAACTGCCTTTGTAAGAATATTTCACGCAGACTTTTACCGCTTGCACCCAAATTGGCTAACTCGGTTCAGGAAATCAGACTACGGCTTTCACGACCGCTTGCACTTGTCTGTCCCGACAATACATACTACCTAACGCAAAACGGCGGACTTAGCAATACAATCCTTGACGGTGCAATGCTTGTTGTGTCAAAAGCCGATATTGTCGATACCTTCAACAACATTTGCAACTACTCCGTGTATAACAGACAGAACGAAATTGTAAACGGCTTTGTTACAATGTACGGCGGTCACAGGGCAGGAATCTGCGGAACAGCGGTTGTCAATAACGGAAAAATTGTGAATATCCGTGACATAACCTCAATCAATGTCCGCATAGCAAGGGAACATAAGGGTTGTGCGGATTCTCTTTATAATAAGATAATTGCCGTTTCGGGAGGTGTTCTCATATGCGGAGCACCTTGCAGCGGAAAAACAACCGTACTTCGCGACCTCGCAAGACTTCTGTCAACCAAGGGTAAGAAGAATGTTGCTCTGATTGATGAAAGAGGAGAGTTTGCAGGCACGGCATCGGGTAAATTTCAGAATGATATCGGAATGTGCGATGTCTATGATTCATATAACAAGAGCGAGGCAATGCTTCACGCAATCCGCAGTATGGCTCCCGAAATTGTTATCTGCGATGAAATCGGCTCAAAAGAAGATATCTATGCCGTAGAAAAGTCGGTCAACTGCGGAGTTCGGATAATTTCATCAACACATTGTGCAAATGAATACGAACTGAAACAGAAAGCAAACATGGTTTCTCTCATGAAAACAGGAGCATTTCAAACGCTTGTGTTTCTGTCAAATCGAACCCACGCAAGTGAAATTGTAAAAATATCGCAGGTAGGTGACAACTTTGCCATTTAAACTCATAGGATGTTTGCTTGTTGTCTGCACGGGTACAATGATAGGTTTTGTTTTGTCGGGTAGGTTATACAAACGCAGAGATTTTCTGAAATCATTCACGGAATTTATATCATTGCTTGCAACAAATCTTCGCTACAGCGGTGATGATATTTTCACTCTGGTTAATTCCTGTGCGGAAAATTCAAGCCTGGATTTATTGCTTTTTTCAGAATGTGACAGACCTTTTGACGAATTGTGGCTTGAAAGGGTAAAACAATTATCTTCTGAAATACCGCTTTCAAAATCCGATATTTCAATGCTGAAGGATTTCGGAAGTCAGCTCGGAAAAACCGATACAGAGGGGCAGTTAAAACATCTTGAACTCTACGAGGTGTCATTTTCAAAACAACTTTCATCAGCCCGTGATGCCATAACAAAAAAATCAAAGCTATATAAAACAATGGGATTTTTTGCAGGAAGTGCAATCGCCCTCATGATGATTTAGAGGTAGTAATGGATGTTGAGCTTATTTTCAAAATTGCCGCTGTCGGCATAATTGTTGCGGTTCTTACCCAACTTCTCATACGAAGCGGTAGAGAGGAGCAGGCAATGCTGACCTCGCTTGCTGGACTTATAGTTGTGTTGACGCTGATAATAACGCAAATCAGCACTCTGTTCAACACAATAAAACAGCTTTTCGGTTTTTAATATGAATATTCTGTCAATTTCCGTACTTGCCGTTGTGACCGTAATAATCTGTGTAATGCTCAAACCGAAAATGCGGAAATCTCCGTAATGCTCGGTATAAGCTGTTCCGTTATTATTTTAATCGGCGTGCTTACTCAGGTTTCGGCTATCGTTACAACAATCAATCAAATCATAGCGTCATCGGGAATAAGCATTGACTACATAGTAATTCTGCTGAAATCAATCGGAATATGCCTTGTCACCGAGTTCGCCGTGAATACCTGCAAGGATTCGGGCAGTCAGTCGCTTGCGTCAAATGTTTCACTTGCAGGAAAAATTATGGTCACGGTAACGGCACTTCCGCTTTATTCGGATATTTTAAAAACCGTGTTGTCACTTGCAGGCAATTGAGGTGAAGAAGTGAAAAAAAGTGTTGTAATAATTACTGTCGTGTTTGTGCTTATCGCCCTTTCATGTGTCTGTGCAAACGCTGAAGAAGGTGAAATGATTTATGATATGTCAAATGTTTTTGATTCGCTGTCCGACGATATAAAGCAAAGCCTTCAGAATATGGGCGTTGATTTGGGGGATTTTTCAAAGCTTGCCAACCTGTCTTTTGAAAATGTAATGGGCGAAATTCTCTCGCTTGCACTCGGCAACATTTCTTCACCGCTCAAAGGTCTTGTCAATATAACCGCCCTGCTTTTGCTCTGTTCCGTAATCAGCGCCTACAACGGTTCGCTCTCCTGTGATATTTCAAACTCGCTGAACATAACCGCAACACTCTGTATAACCTGTGCCGCAGTAATCCCCGCTGTCGGAGTCATTGCATCAACAGGTTCGGTAATCTGCACCGCATCAAATATAATGCTTGCCTATGTTCCTGTTATGGCTGTAATTATGGCAAGCTCTGGTTCTGTGGCAGGTTCGGCATCATACTATGCCGTAATGATAGGGGCAGGGGAGGGTGTGTCACAGCTTTCATCAAAAATAATAGTTCCTCTGCTCAATATGTTTCTCGGTCTGTCAATAACATCATCCGTATCGCCGTCCGTAAATCTCAGCGGTTTTATGTCAATGATTTCAAAGAGCGTAAAGTGGCTTTTGGGCTTTGCTATGACAATCTTCACAGCCGTGCTGACATTCAGACAGCTTATAAGCGTTTCGGTTGACAATGTTTCAACCCGTGCTGTAAGGTTTACTCTCAATTCATTTATCCCGATAGTCGGTTCGGCTCTTTCGGATGCCTACAAGGTAGTTCAGGGCAGTATCGGACTTTTGAAATCGGGAATAGGAATAATAGTGATTCTGTCCGTTACAATTGTGTTTATGCCAGTGATTTTACAGGGGGTAATGTGGATGTTCACCCTTTGGATCGGCAAATCAACGGCAGAGGTTCTCAATCTCAGCGGTCCGGCAAAACTGCTTGAAAACGTATCGTCTGTGTTTTCAACTCTCATAGCTGTTTTGCTGTGCATTATGTCAATTTACATTCTTTCAACGGCGGCAGTAATTATGCTTGGCGGAGGTTCATCATGAGCGGACTTTTTACGGTTGTTGTTGTAATGTGTGCCTCTGCGTTAATTTGTTCACTTGTTCAAACTTTCGTAACAGACGGCAGTACAAAGAAAATCATCAGCCTTGTTTTAGGCGCTTTTATTATCTGCTGTATGGTTGTTCCCGTAAAAATGCCGTATCGTCATTTAATACCGATGTTGAGGAAAAGCAAAATTCTGTTAAAGAAATATCGACAGATGATGAGGCATACAGCAATGCCGTTATAAAGCAGACGGAGATAAATCTTGAAACTGCATTAAAAAATCTTCTTTTACAGAATAATATTACAATCAAATCGTGTGACATAATTTTGAGCAGAGTTGAAAACAACGGCATAATCATAGCGTCAATCAGCATATATATAGACAAAGAATTTGTTCGGTACACAAATCTTGTATCGTCAATTGTTTATGACAATTTCGGAATTACACCAAACATTATGACGGAGTGAATTATGGAAGACAAAACAAGTTCAAAGCTGAAGTCAATGCTCGACAGTAAAAAAATAAGAAATATCATAATCGTTGTCGGTCTTATCGGTATTGGTTTAATATTTCTTTCAAACTGGGTTGATTTCGGTTCTTTGACATCAGGAAAAGGAGATGAAGCATTTTCCGTAAAAACATACAGCACAAAAATAGAAAATGATTTGCAGACGGTGATTTCAAAAATTGAGGGAGCAGGCAAGACGGAAATTTTGCTCACTATGGAAAATTCCGTTGAATATGTTTATCTTGACAACAGCACCACCAAAACAAAGGAAATTGAACCTTTGATAAGAGGAGTGCTTGTAGTGTGTGAAGGCGGTGATGATCCTGTTGTGGTTGAGCGTGTCACCGATGCAGTCACAAAAGCGCTTGATATTTCAACAGCAAAAGTATGTATTACAAAATTATCAGAATAAAGGTCGGGAGTAATATGAAATCTAAGAAAAAATATATTGTTTTTGCATCACTTGTGCTTGCACTTTCAGCGGCTGTGTACATAAACTGGCAGCTTTCGGGGGCAAAAACTCCCAAAAGTGCCAAAGAACTCGGAGCGGCATCATATGTCAGTGCAACCGCTTCGGCGTCGGATGATGAGGTACAGCAGACGGCGGCACTTTCAAACGAGAGCAAAAGCTATTTTTCAGCCGAAAGGACAAAGCGGCAGGCAACTCAGGATAAAATAATTGATGATGCAAAAGAAATTTTCAATCTTGAAAGCTCGTCTGATGCCGACAAAAGCGAGGCTGAAAAGAATGTTGAAGAGCTTCTCAAAACCTTTACAATTCAGGACAGCATTGAAAGTATTGTCAAAGCCAAAGGATTTTCAGAATGCCTTTGCTATATAAGCGATCAAGGTGTGTCGGTAATTGTTCCGAAATCTCAGCTTGACGATACATCTGTTCTGATTATTGACGATGCCGTGGTTACTCATTATGAGGTTGATTATGACGATATATCGGTAATAGGGGCATAAAATTAGCAGAGGGCATAGTGCCTCTGCTTTTTTTATGCATAAAAATATTCCTATGTTCACAAAGAATACTGCGCAATAGGCTGAAATTTTTCCGGAAACTTGTCAATCAATTTAAAC
>ENA-OQHY01000393-OQHY01000393.1-human-gut-metagenome-genome-assembly--contig:-NODE-393-length-24915-cov-1.829313_pt1 | contig 24915 bp, 35 predicted proteins | sample MGYA00242570_ERZ504733 | MGnify/ENA primary metagenome ERZ504733 (study PRJEB26092, sample SAMD00036219) | human gut metagenome | host: Homo sapiens | study: EMG produced TPA metagenomics assembly of... | reverse complement strand
ACTCTATCACTTTTAGATTGTGATGTTCGAAACTTTAATTTCATTCATCCCATCAAAAACATCTTCTTCGATAATATTGACTATATAAGAAAACTAGATGCTTCAGGTAAAGCTCGTCCTTGCATTTAAAACTCCTCTTCCCTTATTATTTGCGTTGATGGATCTTACCAAATGTATTCTGGCCAGCTTGTTGAAATTGATGGATAACTCATATAGCTGATGAAGGTCTTTTTTGGGCAATCTCCAGATCTTGCATGGCTCCAATGCTTGATATTGTAGTGGGCATGGTGTTCTTCATGTGAAAGGAAAAAATTGATGAACTCTTTGGCTTGGATAAACCGTGCTGAAATCTCTCTATTCTCTTTGTCCGGAAACCATAACCGGACGATGCCGGATTCCAGATAATAGAGGTAGCGTACTTCTTCGCCCCTAGTGACGAGGTGTTCTCCCTTCTTGATATGGATAAGCTCGAAATGAGCATCAAGATACGCCTTTTCTTCGTCTGTCATCCGCACGTGAAGATGGGTGCCCATTACCATGAGCGTCTCATCTATCAGGGTGGCAATTGTTTGAACCATTGAATTTGTTTTATGTTTATATAAGGGTACGGAAACGTACCCTCTAACATGGACGTGGCGTTCCAACAACAAAGGCACGCCCCGTACCAGTTTCATACTGGTACAGGCATGCGCCTGTTGTTGTTAATTCCTTAACGATAGATGCCACTCTTTTGTTAGACAGACGGACGTATGTAAAAAGCGGACTGCCAATTTCCTGACAATCCGCTGCAAAGATACTATTTTATGATTTTTGTTCCAACTTTTAGGGATTTAAGTTGACGACAAGGTCTTCTGGGCGAATGCCACTACCTTTATATAGGTATCCCGGTAGATGTTCTCCTTAATCTCCTTGTCCTCTTCAGAATAAAGCCATGCGGTAAATTCATGGTAGTATTCGCCGGTGCCGAATTTGAAGAAATCCTTATATTGATAATGCCTGCTCACGGGAATGCCTTTCTTGTTTAACAAGAAGGATGATTTGAGCGCATCGTGATATTGCGAGGTCAGTATCGCCTTTATCTTTTCATCGAAATATTCCAGTGTTTCTTGGTCAAAGAAAAACTGTACGGTATAAGGCCACCTCTCCCCTTTTCCTTTGATGTACTGGTATTGGAATTTGGTTCTCTCCAGCTTTTTGTTGATACCGTTTAAGATGCTAGTCACCTTCTTCTTCCGGTCATGGTTGTCCTTTACCGTTACATCAAATTCCTTGGCAAGTTGGTCAACCGTAACGGTGAAATAAGGTGCTTGTCCTTGGTCAATCTTATACTTGATCAAGTAAATCATTTTCGCTAGGTTCAGATAAAACTTGCGGTAGCCTTTGCGGTTTGGCAGGTTACGGTAGTCTTTCAGTTCTAGCAGATTGTATTCGGTAAGCAAAGTATTCATCAGATCTTTGCTCAGATGCACGTTGTAATTCCGCTTGGTGCGCTTTTTCGTGCCGAAGTCATCCTTTATCTCAAAGCGATCCAGTATTTGAATGAACTTATATTGCGTCTTGCCGTTCATGGCGTATGCTACACTGAGGTTGGATGTCCCTAAACGGTATAACGCCGCTTCAAAGGTGTTCTCTATCGGATGCTCTATCTTTTGCCCGTTCTGTTCGGTGATATATACCGGACGTTGGTTGCTGAACAGGAAGTCAAGCTGCTTCTCGGTCAGTTTTCGTTGCAACTTGGTTCGTTCATACCCCATGACCTCACAAAAATCGTTGATGGAGAACCAGCAGTCGCCGAACAGATCTTTCATTTGTGAAGATGCCACGTAAATGATAATGTCAGACATGACAGTGCCGCCTGCATCAAATAGAACTTCCAATACTTTCGTGTTGGAAGACTCGCTGAGAGTCCTGGGGACTCTGCTCAACTCTTTTTGTGTATTACTCTCCTTCATAAGCGGACACTTGTTGTTTACGTATGCAAAGATACGTTTTTTTACGGAGATAGTGAATCTAACTCCTTATAAATGAAGATTCCAAAGCATTTTTTCGTGCTGTTTCTTGATTTAGTTGTGTAAAAGTGTCCCGACTACGGCTGTTTCCGCTCCCCCAGTTGTGTAAAAGTGTCCCGAATGATCGGTTTAGTTGTGCAGAAGTGTCCCGGATTCCTGATTTAGTTGTGTAAAAGTGTCCTGAATGATCGGTTTAGTTGTGCAGAAGTGTCCCGAATGACCGATTTAGTTGTGCAGAAGTGTCCCGAATAGTCGGTTAGTTGTGCAGAAGTGTCCTGGTTGCGAGAAAATGCCATCAAGTGCTAACTTGCAATAATATAGTTAATTATACAGAAAACCTCCCTTATTAGTTGTGTAAAATTGTCCCACAAATACTTAAATTCCTAAAAACCTAAATAAAACAAAGAAATGATTTTGTTACTATATTCTTACTTTCGGAAAAAATTTTGAGGTGTAAACAAGTAGAAGTTTGAATTCTTTAACATATTGTCCAAGATAATAGGCAAAGGGATTTTTCCGCAGTTGTGTAAAAGTGTCCCGGTTCAATGCCGGCCTTCACTAAAACGGTGTGCAAAAATAACGCCTGCCCGACGGATGCAGTCGAACAGGCGTATATATATTTTTCCGAAAGTAGAATCAGATGCTCATATACTTCTTCAGTATCGCTTGAATCTCCTTGTTATGGCTAGTCAATATGTCTTCAAGAATGTTGTTTGCGATGTTGTGCATTCCTAATCCAGTGGCCATAGCAATCTGCTTCAGCTTTCTGTGGGTTTCGCTGGATATCCGGATTACTTCGGTGTTTCTTTAATTTTCGCTCTTCCAGATATTCCGAGAATTTTTTTCCGCAGACTTTGCTTTCTTCTGTTTTTGGAGAAGACTGCACGGAAGGTTTGGATTCCGGCTTTTCCATTTGTTCCGGCTGAGGTTCTTGGACGGTTTCTGTGACCGGAGCCGATTCTTTCACCTCTTCATGGATGGGTTGCTCAATCGCAGGTTGGGGGATAGTGCTTTCCGCAACACTTCCGATCTGCTGGATTTCCTGCTCTTTCTTACTGGCGCTTTGCAGCAAGAGTTTTCTCATGGCGGCTGATGATGTCCTTTCTTTGTTGGTTGCCATAGCTTTATTCTCCTATATGGTTACAGATTAATTCCAATACCTCTTCACAGAACGCATCACAGGGATGATGGTACGCTTTACTCAGCGTACTTAAATTGCGTTGATAGTCAACCCTTGAATCCTTGATGTAGTTTTGCATCAACTCGAAAGGCAAGTTTTTTTATTTTTCAAAATTTCTTTGAACTCCAGCACATTCGGAAGAACACGGTTCATAACACCACGCACGGTAGTCTTTTTACCAATCTTTCGACGGCTTTCAATAATCCCTTCATAGATGTTATAGTAAAAGGTCAATGTAGGTCTTAAATCGGTCTGGTTCGGTTCGAAGGGAATGATGATCACGTCAACGAAGTGCAGCGTTTCAACTACACCGTTTTGTTTCAGGTTACCCGGAAAATCGACAAGTATAATGTCGTAATTGTCCTGAAGGAAATCCAGTTGGTTGATGAACTCTGAGGAAGAGATATTGATAACCTCATATTCTTCTTCCTTTTTCATGATTCCGTCCTCGGCTTCGTCCTCACGTAATTTTCCGATAGTGTTCTGCATGTCGTCGATATCCACCACGGCAATGGATAAGCCACCCTCTTCGTTTGACTGCGAATGAATATAACCTGCAAACAAAGCTGTCAGCGTAGACTTCCCTACCCCGCCCTTGGGATTCTCAAAAGCTACGACTACTCCTGGTAATATTTGTCCCATAATGTACGTTTTTAAGTATGTGCGCAAATATATAAATAATAAATTAAATAATTGCATACTTTTATAATTAATTTATTACACACTTATTTACTTAATTATACAAGTAATTACATATATAAATATGAATATAATTATGTATGTACTTAATCTTATAATTAAGTATGTATGTTCATACTTTGTAATAATGTAATTAGTAATTATTGTTATTTTGTAACCAATGGCTTTTCGTTTGCCTGTTACAATGTTCGTAGTTACTTTGTAACAAAGTGCGCGGTTAATCTGGATTAAGAAATCAAGACTTTTGTCTGGTTTTGTTTCACAGCTGAGTATTATTGTATATCTTTGCTAATGCAAGGTATGTTTTTGTGGGTACAAAAACCCTTGCGACAGCCGAGCTGCCGACCAATGTTCGTTACACTCACATACTCTGTATATATGAAAGAGAATCGAGATATAAGTATAAAGATCCGCTTGACGGAAGCCGAGAAAGAACAGCTTCTTCAACGTTCAAAGGAAGAGGGAAAATCCCTTTCTTCCTTTATCAGAGAGTCTGCCTTGAAAGGCAGAAGCATATCGAAAACCGATGTGCAAATGATATATGAACTTCGTAAAATAGGAGCCAATATCAACCAGCTTGCCAAACATATCAATACGCTTCCGTCCAATGAAAATATATTGTATTCATTGGATCGGATTAACCAATACCTTTCGGATGTAGAAACCATTAACCGGAAATTGTTATGATAGCCGAGATACAGCCTTCTTTCTCATCCCACCTGTCCATGAGCCGGAAAATCGAATACCAGCTTTCCAAGGTCAAGGAAGGAAACGGAAAAGTGCTTTGCACCTCCACCGGTGACGAACTGGCCGTCATGCCAGCCTACATGAAACTTATCTCCCAGTTGAATGACCGGGTGAAACTACCTTATGCGGAATTTATTCTGAGCCTCTATCCGGGAGAAAGCCTTTCCGATGAACAGTGGCTTTCTCTTGCCGGGGAATATATCGAGAGGATGGGGTACGGAAAGTCCTGTTATGCAGTTGTCCTGAATACCGACAAGGCACACGGCCATGTGCATGTGCTGCTGACCACGATTGATGAAGAAGGCAAAAGCATTCCTTCCGGGAATAATTACAGCCGTTCCGAAAAGATCTCAAGGGAACTGGAGCAGAAGTATGGGTTATTGCCTTTGGAAAAGGAAGGTGTCAAGAGAACCACATTGGGAGAGTCGCAATACCGTAACTATTATTTTGATGCGGCCTTGCAAAAAGCCATGCGTAGTTATAATTATAAGGATAAGGTATCGGCTGTCCTGGAACAATCCGATACATACTGGTCTTTGGATAAACCCTTGCAAGAAATAAAACTGGCCAATGAAGAATGGCGTGTCCTGTTGGGTGATGAAAGCTATGACAACCTTTTCGCATTGCTGGAAAAAGGAGGCTTTTTCAAACCCTTGTTCAAGGACGAACTGTTACAGCTGCTTGATCGTATTTATTCTTTTTCTGAAAGTACATCCGATTTCCGAAGAAACCTGGAACAAGAAGGGGGATATATGCGCCTTGTCACCAAGAATGACAAATCCTATTATGTCTATGGCATTAAGGATTCTGGATTTTATCTGAAGGACGTTTCGCTTCCTCAGAAATATCGCTTCGGTAATATCCGTTTTGATGGCCATGGCATGAGTGCCGATGAACAGAAGCATTATCTCTATGACCACGTGTTTAAGGCTTTGAACTCTTCTTCCGGATATGAGGATTTTCAAGAAGAACTTGGCGGAAGAATCGATTCGGGTGACGGAGCATGTAAACGGCAAAGGCGCATATGGGATTTCTTTCTATATGGAAAACGTGGAAGATCCTCATATCTTCAAGGGTGCGGAACTTTCTCGCCAGCTTACTTATCGGAATATCCAGAGGCATTTCGATGGTGTGGCTATCGGTTTCTCACCGCATATTGATAGGGTAGGGGAGTTCCGTGAGCGGGTGGATCGTGAGGCTTTCTATATGCAGGGTGGGGGAGTTATGGCCATTCCGGAGCTTGACATTACTGGCAGCGGGAAGAAGTCGCAAGAGGATGATCTCATACCGTCCAAAAAGAAACGGAAACGCAAGAGTGGTCCCGATTTCTCATTATGATGAATACTAACTTAATACATTTGCTTTATGAATTATCAGACCGTTTTACAGAATTATCATCCCACTGAACAGGGGGATTTCATGTTGAGATATGAGATAGGTGGCCGGGGATATGTCGTTTACTCACCGGAGAAAGATGCGTTGTCTTGTATCGAATTACATGGCTTTTCCGAGCTTACTTCTTGGCAATTGGCTTTTGTCCTTTCATTGGATATGCAGCAGATGAAAGAACAGGATGAGTTTTCTCTTTCCGTATGTTGCAAGCGGGAAAAGCTCTTGTCATATCTCTTTGATGTAGAGGAAAGCGAAACAACTTTGAAGACAAAACATGTGTCCGGGTGGCAAGGCTATCTGATGATGGATATACACAAACCTGATAAGGTACGGAACGTGTTCCAGTTTCATCCGGAGACGAAAGAAGTCCGTTTGGTCTTTGATAACCGTTTATGTGTCGCTTTCCTTCGTGAGAAAGAAAAAGGAAAGCTCATCCATCTCTGTTGGAGTCCTTCTCTCTTTGCTGCCATCGATAAGGGAGGAGAGCGTACCGCACCGGCTTATCTGTTGGCTTCTGATGCTGCCTTGTTGCATGGGTATGCCATGAAGCAGATTGCGGAATGCTTTGCCGATACACCGGTTGAAGAACAGGTTATCGGCATTCATGTGGGGGATAATGTCTATGAAGCCTTGTCTTTCGTGTGTTATTATGCCCGTAACACACAGAATGAATACATGGTTATCCCGGAGAGAAAAGATGGATGGTGATTCTTGAAACCCCGAAATGGAATCCGATACGGCAGGCCAACTTCGTGGCTTCACTGAACAAGATGGCGGTTGACCAGGCGAAGAAACGCTATCCGGAAATGGAGGTTCCAAATGAACGGCCATTCACATGTCTCTCTTTTTCCCGGAAGTCTTTCGTCTATTTCCCGGATCTGAAGGTGTATCAGGAGGTGTTCTTGAAGATGTATTTGGGATTGGTGAGGTTACAGGAGGTGCATTTGCTGGGGTAAGGAACAATTGCAGTGCTGCTTATAATATAGTGGCACTACTATTGTTAGAGTACTTCTATCATTCCTTTGGTTACGGCATCGGCCAGTAGTCTTTTTACAATCCTGCCACTGGGAGGATTGGTTATCCCAAGCGTTATCTCAACCCTGTTTGATAGAGGATGATAGTGCAGGTATTGGAGGATTTCATCTTCAATAGTCATGTTATAATTCTTTTATCGGGACAATTTTGCCTGATATTTATGCTTTTGTTTATTGTTCTGTCCCGATAGAGATTATTTTGGATGGACAAAGAAACGCTATCCGGAAATGGAGGTTCCGAATGAACGGCCATTCACGTGCCTTTCTTTTGCCGGAAGTCTTTCGTCTATTTCCCGAGTCTGAAGGTGTATCTGGAGGTGTTTTTGAAGATGTATTGGGAATTGGCGCATTTGTTGGAATAAGGAAAAGGGTGCATCTAATGCCCAATTTGAAAGGATCACCTGCTACGGATAACTGTAACAGGGATATTATCCTTAAAAAAGTGAGTTAGATACACCCTTTTAAAGTGCTTCTGTTATTTCTTTGTTTACGGTGTTGGGGAATAATCTTTTTATTACTCAGTTATAGGGAAAATAGGTCTGATATTTATGTTTGGATTATATACTTTGAAGATAAGTGAAGAAAGATATCTGAAGGTGGATTCTTTTATTTAGAGTTCCTTTTAGAATAAGATTTCGCCAAACAGAAATATATTTAGAATTGTTTCTCATAAACCTCAATACTGCAACATTGAAGGCCAATCTGTAAGCTTGATATCTTATACATTTATTCTTATTTCCAACTTTTCATATAGCACAACCGCCTTTATCAGAGGCAGATTCTCCTTGTAGAACCACGGGAAATCAATACATCTGAAATCGATATGGCTCTCCTCTAGCAAATTGAAAAAACGGATATCGTTTATCATGTCTTTTATGGAAACGAATAGAAGTGGTATTTTCTTTCTTTTGCAAAAGAATAATGCCTTTTGCAGTTCTGCGTATGCGATGGTTTGTTCATCTTTGTAGGTTGAGTCATTTTTCTTGTCAAAAAAAGATAACAGGACTTTTAATGAATCATGCCGTTGGAGGTATTCTGCCAGCAGTTTCTGTGTTTCGGGAGAGTTGTTATCGCCATATAGTATTATATCATTGTATTGTTTCATATCAGGTATTTGTTCCGGTTGCACACTTCTTTTTTCCAAAGGTAACCTTGCATATTCTTTTATTAGATGTTGTTTCGTGACCTTCCGGGGATTCTCTACTGAGTAGAATGCATATTTGAATATAAATTGAATCCCTTTTTCTGTACACATTCCTGTTCTGAGAAAAAAGAATTCAGACGTATTTTGGCCTCTTGAAGGAACTGTTTGGGGATATCTTCCTGATAGGTATTGGTTGTGTATTCAAGGACGGTCTTTTTCATGAAAAATCAATGGACAGATTCATTACCAGTATCTATGATAAGTTTTTCTAACCCGTCAATTTTTGCGTAATGCTGTTTCTACTATTTAGAATCCGGAAACGAAGCTCCTTTCGCGAGATTTATAGTCCGGTATATATACTTGCTTACCATATGAATAAGTGGTTTTTGAACATTCCACTGGCAAATTCATTCCGAATGCCTTCCACATTGAGTACAATCTTGGTCTTGTCCATAATAATCAATACTATAGATTATCATTTTTTTTCAATATGGATATTAGGTTATCTAATTGAGGTTCGATAACTGTCTTGTAAACCAACTTCATTCTTTTATCAGAGGCTTTAATAAATGATTCCATTTTTCGTCTTATGTCCTCATTTGTTATTCCCGTCAGATTTTTCAGATACCATAGAATGGCAAGCAGGTAATATACATTCTCCAGGTCCACGGAAAAATCGCAGCTCATACCACCAGGTACGTCCACAATTTCCGTGTTCAGTGATTTCTTTTTCTCGATGATTTCTTCAAGAGCTTTATCTCTAATGGATTGAGTTGAGACCATTCTTCCGGCCAAATATCACTTGCTACAGTTTCTATTGAATCCCAATCTTTTCGTAAATTAAATTCTTTATTATCCATATTTTCGTTACATTAATTTTAGATAAAACATAAATCAATATAAAAGCGATTAGAGCCATAATCAGCATATACCATGATACATTCATCTCTTTTACGAAAGAGTAGCAAGCATATCCCGCTAACGCGAACAGGCTATAGTGGATGATTGACAACCATACGTTCATTGGTGAACTCTGTTGTATCAAGGCATTTTCAGATACGCTTCTTTGTAAATGTTCTATTTGTAATTCTTCTATTGCGTATGCCAACCCGTATCTTTTATCCTTAATGTTTTTACGTAATGTTTCAGTCCGTACTTTCAAAAGATATTTCGCCGATTCGGACATAGACTTCGCTCCGTATAGCGTATTTACCACTTCTAGCGCATGATTATTAGCAATAATTTCATTATATACTATAGGCCAGAACTGTAGTAATGCCAATACGGAAGCGAGTAGAATCGCAGAAATTTTCATCCAGGCAGGAATGTCCGATACCAAAACAAATAGAGCAGAATAATAGCCGAACAATAAAATTGCCTCTTGAATGCCAACATCAAATCATGGGATACACAATGTGCAAATTCATGTGCCAACAAGATTCTGTCTTTCATGGATTGCGGATAAAATGTCTTGGGAACGAATATGAAAGAAGATGCATTATAAAACGCAAAACTTTTGAATTGTCCGAACAATTTGTTTGCCCGGATAACAATTGTTCGCTTATCTCCTTGTCTGTTGCCCCATTGGAATAATTGGTATTTTCGCATTTCTGTATCAATTTCTTTGATAATTTCATCTTCAATTATTTCCAAATCGGCACCTTGTTTTTTAAACTCATTCACCGCCTTATTTAAATCCATCAGTTGGCTTTTGAATACAGATTGAACGGAATATTGAAAAATTCCCCAATCTACTATTATGGCAAGAGGCAATAGATAAAGTGCCGTATAATTGAAAAAACATGTAATAAGACATAACACGGAACAACGGCACATCACCAATATGGTATTTAGTAAATCTAATATTCTAAATATGAAAAGATAGAGTACCATATTACATAGAAATTTGTCCAATTAAAATATTTTGAAATTTATAAGTTCCAAAAAGCAAATTGGAATTCCAGATAATCTGTATTGTTTTAATAAATGATTTTACCATTTATAGTTAAACCGTTCGATATCCTCTTCGACAAGTAGATCGCCGGACTGCACCTCAATGAAGGTCAAATCGGAGATAGCCTTGACCGCATGTTTGGCACCTTTCCTGATCATAACCGTATCGCCTCGGCCAACAACCGATCGGACACCGTCGAGGAGCAGTTCTCCCTCGCCGTCGATGAAAGTCCATACCTCGTCGCGATGACGGTGCATCTGATAGCTGATACTCTTGCCTGCGTTGATTTTCAGCTGCTTGGTAAGGGATTTGCAGCCATCGGGGAACTCGGCGGTATTGACAACTTTGTATTCGCCCCAGCGGCGCTCCTCGAACATCGATCGGCGTTGCAGACAATCGGCGTAGGTCTTGATGTTTTCGCTCTTGCTCTTGTCCGAAATCAGGATTCCGTCGTTCGATGCCGCGATAACTAAATTTCGGGCGCCGATGCACATGATCGGCAGTTCGAGCTCGTTGATGACGTGTGTATTCTCGGATTCATCGTCCATAACGACATTGCCGACAGTATGTTCCGACAGTTCATCAGTCAGCGTGTTCCACGTACCGAGGTCTTTCCACTCACCGGCAAAAGGGGCGACGGCGACCGACTGTGCCTTTTCGGCGACCTCGTAGTCGAAGCTGATCTTGGGAAACTCCCCGTAACGGGAACGGATCTCCGCAAATGTGTCGGCTTCAATGTACCGGGCTACGATATCCGTCATATATCCCAACCTGAAAGCGAATACGCCTCCGTTCCAAAAAGCACCCTCCGAAATAAGTTTCTCAGCAGTCATCATATCTGGTTTTTCCGTAAAGCGTGATACTTGAAATGTTCCTTTGTTTTGTACATCATTGGCTGGCACTACATATCCGTATTTTGCTGACGGATATGTGGGTTTAACTCCCATCAATACCAGTTCGGCTACATTTGTTTTTCACTGCATCCGCTATCCTGCGAATCGTATCAAAATAACCAGCTTCAGTATAAGGGTCGCAAGGCATGATGATTACAATCTCATCGGTGGAACATTTTCGTTCGTAGGCCAAATACGAGCTTGCGAGAGCGATAGCTGGGAATGTATCGCGACGCTCCGGTTCCGTAACTACAGGAATCTCTTCTCCAAGCTGCTTGATGATGACATCCCGCTGCAACTGGCTTGTTGCCACGGTAATCGAATCACAGATGCCGGTTTCCCGTAATTGCCGTACCACCCGTTGCACCATCGACTCTTTCGAGCCATCGGGCGCAGTCAGCAGTTTAATGAATTGCTTTGACCGTGTATTATTGGAAAGCGGCCACAGGCGTTTGCCCGAGCCGCCGGATAACAGTATGATTTGCATATAGATCTTTGAAAGCTATATCTGTAAATGAAAAATGAAGGATTTTTGGGTGGGATCCTTCAAACCCACTGGAAGATTAGATTTTCCAAACTTCAAGTAGCTCATCCTGTTCTCGCTTGCTTTTTAAGTTATCGTATAATCCATATACATTCAACTGTGCAGCGAACCGCTCTGTTTCATCCTATGCGACATAGGACTAATAGACATCATAAGACATCTATACAGTAGCAAGGGTAAGAAGTATTGCTACCATCCATTCTGACAGCCTCGTCCTCCAACGTGAGAGGCTGCCCTAATTACTAAAAATATTTTTCATATTTCAGATACTTTACTATTAATAAAAAAGAATTATCTCTCTTTGGCGATTACCTATCTTCCACTAAATGTAGTACCATCGGCGCAAATAGTCTTCACTTCTCTGTTCGGAATGGGAAGAGGTGTATTCCCTACCGCTATAGTCACCACTTATGTTATTTTTTATCTCTCTGCCCGCATTGGATTATCAAAAATCCTCGTATGCTAACCGTATTCCGTCCTCCAACTCGGTCTTATATCTCCACCCAAAGGCTTCGGCTTTCGATACATCAAGCAGTTTGCGCGGCGTGCCGTTGGGACGGCTTGTGTCCCATTTGATTTCACCTTTATAGTCCACAACCTTGGCGACAAGCTCCGTCAGTGCCTTTATGGTCAGTTCCTTTCCTGTTCCGGCGTTTACTGTCTCGTACCCCGAATAGTTGTTCATCAAGAACACGCAGAGATTGGCCAAATCATCCACATAGAGAAACTCTCGCAACGGGCTACCGTCACCCCAGCAGGTCACCTCTTTCAAGCCCGCTTCCTTCGCCTCATGAAAGCGGCGGATAAGCGCCGGTAACACGTGGCTGTGCTCGGGGTGGTAGTTGTCATTCGGCCCATAGAGATTGGTGGGCATCACGCTGATATAGTCCGTGCCGTACTGGCGGTTGAGAAACTCGCAGTATTTTAATCCAGAGATTTTTGCCAATGCGTATGCCTCGTTGGTCTTTTCCAGTTCGGAGGTTAGCAGGCAGCTTTCAGGCATCGGCTGGGGTGCCATACGCGGGTATATGCACGATGAACCGAGAAACTCCAGCTTCCTGCAACCATTGCGCCATGCCGAGTGGATGACATTCATCTCCAATATCATGTTCTCGTACATGAAGTCCGCCAATGCCGATTGGTTGGCGATGATACCGCCCACCTTTGCTGCGGCGAGGAATACATATTCGGGCTTTTCTTCGGCGAAGAAGCGTTCCACGGCTTCCTGGCGAGTCAAGTCCAATTCTTTGTGCGTGCGTGTGATGATATTCGTATATCCCTGGCGTTGCAGTTCTCGTACAATGCAGAACCTACCATTCCACGGTGTCCTGCCACATAGATTTTTGCGTTCTTCTCCATTGTTTTCTCGATTATTTTACGATTCCTTTTTCGAGATATTCGGCAAGGTTGGTTCTTACCTGTTGCGATGCACGCTCAACGGCCACTTTTGCCATATCCGCATCCACCATGATTTTTACAAGTTGCTCAAACGATGTCTTTTGCGGATTCCAACCTAGTTCACGTTTCGCTTTCGACGGGTCTCCCCAAAGATTTACCACATCGGTTGGGCGGTAGAAGTCAGGAGAAACCTCAACAAGTACTTTACCGGTCTTGCTGTCGATGCCTTTTTCGTTTTCACCTTCACCCTCAAAACACAGTTCGATTCCGGCATAACGGAAAGCCAATTGGCAGAACTCACGTACCGAATGCTGCTCGCCGGTAGCAATGACAAAATCTTCTGGTTTATCATTTTGGAGAATCAGCACATGCACTCCACATAGTCCTTGGCATAGCCCCAGTCACGGAGCGATGACAAGTTACCGAGCAACAACTTGTCTTGTTTGCCTTGAGCGATACGTGCAGCGGCTAAGGTTATCTTACGGGTAACGAACGTTTCTCCGCGGCGTTCCGACTCATGATTGAACAGAATACCTGAACAGCAGAACATATTGTACGCTTCGCGGTATTCCTTGGTAATCCAGAATCCATACTGTTTTGCCACGGCATAGGGAGAGTAAGGATGGAATGGGGTATTCTCGTTCTGTGGTACTTCCTCGACTTTCCCGTATAACTCCGACGTAGAAGCCTGATAAATACGGCAGGTATCAACAAGGTCGCACTGGCGCACGGCTTCCAGAATGCGTAACACGCCAGTTGCATCGACATCAGCCGTAAATTCTGGTGAATCGAATGAAACTTGTACATGGCTTTGTGCGGCGAGGTTGTATATTTCGTTTGGCTTTACTTTTTTCACCACTTGTAAGATGCTCATCGAGTCGCCCAGGTCGGCATAGTGGAGATGGAAGTTAGGATGCCCTTCCAAATGTGCGATACGCTCACGGAAGTCTACCGATGAACGACGTATAGTACCATGCACGTCATATCCTTTTTCTAAAAGCAATTCAGCAAGATATGAACCGTCCTGTCCGGTGGTACCGGTAATTAAAGCTGTCTTCATATAAATATCAAATTTGTGATGTATTATTTTCGTGAAACTTTAGTTTCGAAGATCTCATATATTTTGTAAATGTATCTCAACGATTCAAGCAAAACATTACTGTAAACTCCATTATCCTTGAATGCCCGTTGGTGATCTCGTAAAATTTGTTTATGGCTGGACAATCCGCTGGTCGATGCTCCTCCTGTACGCATTGTTACAAAATCCATTGGGATGTATCGGAGCCGTATTTTATGGACGAATATGAATCGCAACAGACATTCAAAATCAGCGGCAATTTTATATGACAAATTGAATCCGCCGTATCTTTCATATATTTCTTTGTGGCAATAAAAACTCGGATGGGCGGGCATAAAGCCGAGACGCATCCAACGGCGATGAAAAAGTTTTGAAGAGTAATAACGGGTACATTTTTGCAAGTCATAGTCTTGTACATAATGTATATCGCCGTAAACAGCATCTATGTTACCGTCTTCAAATGCGGATGCCACTGTTGAAAGCACAATATCGCTGGTATAAAAATCATCACTATTAAGTATTCCTACAATATCGCCTGTCGCCATTGCGATACCTTTATTCATGGCATCGTATATTCCTTTGTCTTTTCCGCTGATATAACGTAATTTGCCTTGATATTCAGGTTCTAATTCATGTACGATTTCCATTGTGCTATCTGTTGAACCGCCATCCACGATAATATGCTCTATATTGGGATAGGATTGCGACAACACGCTCCGCATTGTGTAACGCAAAGTTGCACCGCTATTCCATGTAGCGGTGATTATTGATATTTTCATCAGATTTAATTAAATTGATTTGGGTAAAGAGTTTGATTACGATTCAAACATTACCCGTTCTGCGACTTTTACCGCAGGATTCCCACGATATATCGAATATGGCATTAAGTCTTTAGAGGCTATGGAACCAACAGCGAGAACACTGTGCGAATGCATCGTCACTCCGGGACAGACGGTGGATTGAGCACCGACATGCACCATCTTCTATTGTAATCGGTTTACTATGAGGTCAAATGTCGGACGTTTGTAATTATGATTTCCACACAATAACATTGCTCCTTGACTAATACAGACATTTGAGCCGATGGTAACTTGTGATAGATTATCTATCCATACATTTTCACCAATCCAAGTATAATCTCCTATTGACAGATTCCAAGGATATTTGATATTGACTGAAGGTTTTATTACAACTCCTTGGCCTATTTGGGCACCAAAAAAACGTAGCAACCATATTCTAAAACCTGAAGAAGGATTCCAACTGCAATTCAAAAAACATATATTCACTAAATACCAGATAATCACTTTCATTTTTCCGGCACCTATACTAAACCATGAATTATTATATTTAGACAAATCGACTTACTCATATATGAAATCGGGTTTAGAACATTCACCTAATAGCCATTTATACAGTTGCTGCATCTGCTTTGCTACCATAGGTGCAGAATATTTTTTTTGCACAAGCTGCTGTCCCTTTTCGCCCATAGCGAGCAGTTCCAGGATAGGCATTTCTATCACTTGTTGCATTACTTGGGCGATGTTTTCGGGAGTACGGTCAATCCACCATCCACAGCCTATAGTGTTCAATTCTTCCCACGGAGTACCAAGGCTTGCCATTACAGGAGTGCCTACTGATAATGCCTCGGTTACAATCATGCCGAAATTCTCGAAGTCACTCGGCACGAAAAGACATGATAACTGAGCCAATTGCTCATATTTATCTCTACCGTTGACAAAACCACAAAATTTAACGCAATTCTCTAATCCGAGTCTTTTCGTCTCATTGCGCAGAAATTGTTCATAAATATTATCTCCCTTACCCATTATGATTAATTCGCAATCTCGTGAATGAGGTAGCTTTGCTACCCCATAAAGAAGGTTTTCAACCTTCTTTCTGGGGTGTAACCGACCGAGGAAGCCAAACTTCCTCAATCGGTTACACCCCAGAAAGGACGGCTTTTTAGCTGCAATCTCATTTAGATAACCCGGCAGATTGGCCGGGTTGGGGATAATTGCGATAGCATTACGGTATCCAAATTGGCGCACATGTTCCATTTCAGGCTTACAAGTGACATGCAAGCAATCGGCATGATTAATATCTTTACGAAAACAAAGCTGTATTAGCGGCCATTTTTTCCAATAAGAACGGAGAAGTGCATCGGGGTAAAGCATTCCATGCGGTGTGATAATATAAGGTTTATGCTTGCGTCTTGCTATCGAACAGGTAGCATGGTTACAATACATCCATAGCCCATTTGTATGATATAAGTCATATTCTTTATTCTTGAGATATAGAGCAATACTCTTAGAATATTCATAGGGAGTAATTGCATCATTCGGCAAGGCTTTGATCCAATCTTCGCCTTTGCCCATCAATTTATCCATAGGATTTCTTACTTCTAAAGTCAGTAAGTCAAGAGGAAACCCAATATTGTACATCGCCCTAATCAAGTCGTACGTGCAAGTGGCAATTCCGCCATACAAAGCACCAAACCCAGCGATGGTTTGCAAAACCTTCATATATAGTAAATTTATATTTATGCTTTTGAGCAAGGACCTTCAACAAAAGGAGTGTCTTTCCCTTTTTGCAGATGGTCAATAAGAGTCAACAGCCTTTCGGCAGCAATACGGGGATTCCATAGTTCCTGCATCAGAGCCATGGAATGTTGTCGAATTTTTTGCACTCACAGGGATTATCGAGTAGGAACTCCACTTTGTCACACAAAGAATCCAACGCTGCAATATCGGGATGACCGAAACTACTTGATGTCTGGGGACTGGTGAACAACAGCCCCGTTTGCTTGTCTTTGACCAAGTACGGGGAACTACCTATGCCATCACTTGCTACTAACACGCACCCGTTGGTCATGCTTTCGTTGGCCACAGCACCCCAGCCTTCGTTTTTGTCACTTGTGAATAGGAATATACTGTGTCTTCGCATGTCGTTCAGCAGTTCGTTATTGGGTTTAACACCCATGAAACAGATGACATCTTCCACATCCAACTCTTTGGCAAGTTGTCGTGTCTGAATTTCATATTCTCCGCTCCCGTACATGTCAAGCATGAAACGATATCCTTTGTTTTTGAGTTGACGAGCCATTAATATCGGTAGTTCCGGATGTTTCAACATCAAATATCTTGAACACCACATAAGTGGTGTGATATTTGATGTGGAAACATCCGGAAATGTTTCAACATCAATTTTTTCCACTCGGGTGAAATACCCCCATTTGTAACAGCGTCCACGATAGGTGAACAATTTATGTTGGTCTTCTGATGCAAATGCACTGCAGCAAAGTTTGTACAATGGTTTCTTGCTCCAACCTCCGAAATGATAGGAGAGGAACATTTTTAAGATGGCTGGTGAGAACAAGTTCAAAATACCTCTTTTCAACCATCGCTCGCTCATGTCGAACGACAGTAATCCTAATCTCATCCTTTCTTTTTGGAAAGTCAAAGCTTGTATTCCCGAAAAGACACAGCATTCGGCCGTATGGACCAGTTCCATAGCCTGAGAATAAGCCTCTTCCGACTGCCAAGCCCGTAATAAGTAAGGCCGGTCGCTATAGTCGTGTGAGTCTCCTTTCCGATGCTCGGCTTGTAAGTTGGCAAGCTCCACAAAGCAGTAACTATGCCTAGTCAGTTCCCACAACTCATCAGCCACATTCGCTTGATGGTTGTTCAATATCAGCGAGTAAAACACTAGTTTCATATTAATGAGACTTGTTTATTTCAATGCTTATAATTGGTCCATATCCTGATCTATGAATGAAATATACCCTTTTTGTAGTTTCTTTCCGTATGTTGATAATAGGGGCACAGATGGTATAGGGTAAATAAATTTCGGGAAGTAATTCATTTGTTCAAAAGTAATTACACCCTCTATTTTTCCTTTCGTTCCTTGTGGTACTGGATTACATATAGGAGTACGTCTTTGGTTTGTCAATTGCGAAGTCTGGGCTGATAACAAGGTCTAATATCGACACCCCTTTGAAACGAGCTATTACATGTGTGGCGTTGTGAACATTGGAGAAGGCAACAACAGCATTGATTCTTCCATCACGTTTAATTGCTAACATGTGATATCGCCCTTTCTTCCACCCATAGGTCCATTTTAGAAAGTCCAGATTCCTCTTAATGTGGAAATCATAACCTTTCAAAGAGTTTTCCATAAACTCAGCTATTTCCTCATCCAAATCGGAATAGTGGATTTCTACCACTTCATACTTCTTTAACTTGTTTTTGTGGAATAACTTATTTCAGATTGTAATACAAGAACGGGATATGTGCGTTGGTAGTTAACTGTTTCTTAAACAATTTGGTACTCGCTAGTTGCCACATAAGCCCACAAAAATTGGATACAGGGTAATAGGTAAATTTCAAATCTATCAAATCTGATCCTCCGCATTTTCTTTTGATAATCCCATTAATCGGAGAATACCATGCAGATGAAAAATTGGGGCACACCTTATGGAGTTCGTTTTGCAAGTTGTTTTCCCATACCATACCCCCTCGATTCGGGCAACAAGAAAGTATCGCAACCCCAATAGAATGGTTGTTCTTTTCCCTCAATGATAGCCTTGACTCTATATGCAGAAGCTTGTCCCACCATTTTCCCATCAATGATTGCCACTATCACACGGAGATCTCCCATGCTGCATAGTGCTCCATACGTTTCAATCGGGATGCATGCCCATTTTTGCCATGTATCTTGTTCTGTAATTTTACATATTCCGGTGAGTGAAATTCCTCCGCAGTTAAAAACTTATATGTTACGTCCATTATCCAATCATATTATAATTAACTAGTTCTACATTCGCCAATTGAGTGAAATCAGTTTCTAGCAGTTTACACTCCTCTTCAGAATAAGCCCTCCTGGGTGGCACATAAGTTCTAGTACAGTATTTTCATGAAGAATTTGTTTGCCGTTGTCATACCATTCTTCATAAATTCCGAAATAGTCAGTCATAACTATTCGGTGATTCTGTAACTTTATTAACTGTTTCCACAGGTCGCGTAGAGCCATATTTGTCCATGAAGCAGAGGTACATAATTTCTCATACGCCTCATTTTATGTATGCCGTATCGTTTCGCTAATTTTGGCATCATTCGTAGCATCAGCAAACTGGTGTGTATGTGATGATGGCTATCAATATGTGAAATCCGTATTCCATAATCTAAGACCTTTTCTATCTGGGCGCAAAGTTCTTTTTCCAATTCTTTCTGTATACTTGTGCTAATTATTTTGTTTCGTAATTGATTAATATTTAGGTAAATATTACCTTTTTCTCCAGCAACATTAGCCGTTTCCTTATAGTAACCTCTGTCAAGTAACTCCTGACTATATCGCAAAGGATGTTCTTCGGTCAGATTGAGGTGTATCCCGAAAGAAATACTATCCTGATATTCGTCAAAAAGTCGGGAGGCTCCCTCCAAGTCATCCATATTAGCCATGACTGTAGTGCTGGTAATTTTTCCAGTTTCGATAAAGTGACTAATGGCAGCATTCACTTCTTTGTTCTTACCACAGTCATCGGCATTTATAATTAATTTCATATCAAACCTGTATATAGTTTTATTTATTTCATATTCCCTAGAAACAATGTTCTTGTAATATTGAACCTTGTGAATATATGCTGAAACAACGCTCCTGCAATTAAGCAGCATGCGACAGCAATGGGCTGCCCTATGAGAGGAGCTAACACATACAACAAGGCCGCATGGGTAAAGTATATTGTCAAACTACTATGCCCTAATACTGAAAAGAAGTAGGTAATATACTTCCACTTTTTTAAGTACATACATAATAAATATATGGCAAATGCAAATATACATGGCACCAAGAGGTCAAGTATTAGATGGTTATATTCTATGCTTGCCATATTAATTCTATAATTTACCCCCCCCAATTTGTTAATAAATGTAAATAAAACAGGCACACACAGGAGAGAGTAGTGCCATTTCTGTGTTTTATAAACCTTGAATTTATCACCAATGTAGATGAAGACTAATGCCCCCATTGCATTGTTAATACCCCATGGAACTGGTGGGTGAAAATCCCAATAGGTCATCAGGTGAACAATGAGGTATAGTGAGGCTATTAGCAGCAATTGGAGGCTTTGCGTTAACTGTTTAATCAGCCCGAATGCAACCAATGCCACGAGAAGAGTATTTACATACCAAAAAGGGTAACTAAAAGGTGTTATATTTAATGTTCCGCCAAGGAATACTTTGAGCATATATTTCCATAAAGGGGAGTATCCAATGAATAGGAATAATACAATGCTGTAGCTGAGGTACGGAACAAGCAATTGAAAAGCCTTGTGGCGCAGATATGCAGTGTCGTTGAATGATACCCATCTTTGGGATAAATATCCTGTAATCATAAAGAATGTAGCATGTGGAACCAAAACAGGTCAATGTATGGGAGGCGTATTGAGGTGTGGCCTATAACTACCAGTACTATCAATATCCCTTTCATAATGTCAAATTCGGGCTTGCGAATCATATTACCTACCTCCAGATAGAATACGATAACTCGAGGGAGCTATCGACAGTAATAGCTTTCCTACCATTAGGCATATTGAGATTGTAATCATGGGCGACAAAAAAAGCCTAATGTACAGCCAATAGATGATTCTAAAAATCGTGGATATATTATTGTTTTTACGATATTCAGCAAGGGAATATGTGAGCAATAAATAAAGAATGTGTAGTGCGATATGGATTTGATAGATGTGAATGTACACACACAGTCGCTTCCTTTCCATATCCCTATAACCCCCAACAAGATAACTGGTGCTGCATAATATTGATTGCTTGCAAGTGATATGTCAAATATGACAAAGCTGGCAACAACCACACAAAACGCTATCAGGCACAAAATCGCCAATTTAGGTTTATAAAATAAAAAATTTCTCTTTGGTTTATAGAAAACATCGCTCCTATCGTGAACCAAAAGAGTCCCCATGACACCATTGGAACAAATTGGAACATACCCAGTAGCAGTAGTCCAATGACTTGTACATATATAGGCAAATACCTTATAAACAAATATATAATAGGGCTGCACAGGATGACCATAAACAAATCCCTGACAAACCAAAGGTGAAATGCTGCAGGTTTAAAATAGACATACAATAGAAAATTCCACCAACTTCCCTGTCTGCAATATGCAAAATAGTCTGTGTTTAAATCAATAAATGATCCAATAATGAATATTTCTGCGATAAACAATGTACACCATATTACGTATGGCAAGATAAGTGTGCGCATCCTTTTCTTGATTTTAGAAATGAAGAAATTTGCCGTACCACCAACTTTATTAAAGTTAGTAAAGAACAAGAAGCCAGATATGATGAAAAACAACGGCACGGCAAAGTCGGCAAACAATGCCACAAACTTTTGTGCAAAATATATGATAGGCCATCTTTCGCTTTCTAAGTAATAGGCGTGCATCCATACGACGAATATAATCGAGCAGAATGACAGGATTTTAATCTTATTACTTTGTTTTGTGGATATATTCATTATATATAGTTTTAAACTGTCTTGGGAATAAATCTTTTTATCAACCAACAAATTGTAATAACTTGCAGGATAGCACCGTATGCTAAAGTAACATTTGCCTCTATCACGATAATTTTAGTGACTACAAAAATGAGTAACATAAGATTGGTATCCCCTATTCCGTTATTGAATTTGCCCATCATCCATATAATAAAAATACCATTGAAAAATGACAAGATTATCATTCCTAAATATCCAAAGTTGGCATAAAATTCACAAAGCATCGGGAAATTAATACTGGCTCTCCATGAAGCATCTTTCACCCCGTAATATATAGCCCATTTATCCCCCATATTTTGACTTGGTCGGAATGGAATTAAAAAACGAGGGATAAACATTGTCGGTAACCAAGCAATAGTTTCCCCATACGCATACTGAGACGTACCATTGTTTATGCGGTTAATGATAGTAGCCAAGTAAGTGACTCCTTCAGTGCGGTTGTCAACATTATAGTCTGATGGTCTTTATCAATAAGTTCTTGCCAATGTAATATATTGGCATTTGCATATTCTGTTTCTAAGATTTTCCAACCTATGAGTAGACGTTCGGTACCACTGGAATATAGTCCCTCATTTCGATATGTATGCCGAGAAAGATAAATCGGTAGTAATAATATCGCTACTGTAAAAACAGTCATATATGGTATTTTTTTCCTCTCCACGATATATATTACAGTGGGTGCAGCTATTAAAAAAATCGAATATATGAACAAAGTTCCCCCAACATAATATACGAAGTAATAAGCCACATAGACTATTGTCAGAATTAAATATATAATTTTTCGTCCCCCTCTTCAAACCCAGTAGAGTACTGCAACAGCACCGACTGTGGATGGTAACATGGTTTCAATAAGTCCTAAAAAACCGAAAGGTATTCTCAATGCGGAAATAATCATTTGCGTTAGTTGTAAGACCAAGCCACCAATAATCATATATACGAGCAATTTTTCTATCTGCCTGATATTTAGATAATTTTCAGTAAATAAAGATTTTGATTTTATCTTGTGCATTCCATATAGAAAGCCAAAATATAACATCCAGATTGATAATGTACTGCATAATGCCATCATTGGAAAATCGTCACTACTAAATATACGATAAATTGATTTTACAGGTAAGTCCCATGTGTATGGTTCTAAAAACATATTCCATGTCTGATATAAGACCAATGTGATAACAGCAATGCGGATTTCTGCCGTTTGTAACAGTAAAATGGCAACACTAGCAACAGGTATTAAACCGATGGCAACCATAAAACGTAGGCTAAAATCATAATATCCTGTGCTATGCAATAAGTAAATTAAATAATGGAATATCATAATTGATAATATGATATTCATTCCCATATTTATTCTTTTTTCAGATATTACCATTAGTCAAGATTAAAAATATGTTTATAAAATTGTTCATACAGTTTGCCTATTTTGATAGGCTGGTAATTCGCTGAATTTTTATATCCATCCTCAATCATTTTTTCACGTAAAGCATCATCATTGATTATTTGTAAGATTCCCTTGTGTATAGCTTGATAGTCTTCTGAGCCAAATAACAAAGCAGCTCCGCCGGCAACACTTTTAGTCGGTTCTGTTTTGTTTGTTAGAACCACACGTCCTACAGTTTGTGCTTCAATAATTGGCATACCAAAACCTTCAGAGCGTGAAACAAAATACAAAATATCACATTTTTCATACTTTTGCACGACCTCTTCTGCCGGAATGTGATGTGAAATTGTATAACTTATTCTATAATCATTCATGCGTGTAATGTCAGCTTCTTCAGGTTGCCCTATGATATCGAGGTGACATTTTATTCCTTGTGCACTCTCTATAAGACCCTGCAAGTTTTTGTGCCAACCACTTCCGATTTGAAGAATAACAGGGCAATCTTTATTAAATGGCTTAGGACACTTTTTTACAGGTAGAGATAGAGGATTGGGTATTACACATATATTTTGTGGATTGATATGAAGGATATTTGTTAAATCACTTTTGGTGAGTTCGCTGACTGCGGTTATTTTTTTGAGGAAGATAGCAGAAGAAATAAAACTTATAAAAACATATAATATACGAATAATTGATTTAGGGTTATTTTTATACATACCTATGTCATGGCAGGTCATAGTTGTTTTTTTCCATGGGAAGAACAGCCATAGATAATTTATATCACCTGTGATATGGTAAATGTCATATCCTTCCTTGCGGAGTTGCCATATTTCTCGAAATGTCTGTCGCCAAGATACGGCTTATACCATTTATGGACATAGTGACCGAAATCTTTCAATGTTTCAGCAACTGTATCAAAGACAGCTTCGATGCTATGTTCATTTTTTTCTTTTTCGCGATAAATATACAAAATTCTCATTTTTTACAGATGATTTTTGAAAGTACAATATCTAATAAAGATAAAGGAGAATATAGTAACATTGGCTTCAGTAGTTTACCTGAGATCCCATTGGTTTATATTTTTTTGTAATAGCTTCATGTCGGAACGTAGCTTTTCAAGTACCGATATACGTATGTATCTATTAGTTTCTTCTCTATATAAATTTTGCAATATATTTGAGAAACAGGCAGTCACTGAATGGTAGTTTATTTGCGATATGACTGGAGAATTTTCTAGCCCAAATTTTTGCACTACTGCATTTGCCGCCGGATACAAGTATTTAAATATATTTAACGCTTCGGTGTAAGGAAGGTGTCTGTGTGTGAGCGTATTTTGTCCAAGAGCAAACTGATATAGGTATAGACAACCCGCATGGGTGTGTATTTCTTTTACCCATAGTAAATATTGTAAATAGAATAAATGATCTTCGCTCCACCTAATATCTGTATTTAATCTAATGTTATGTTTGTCACAGACTGATTTGTTGTATTAGCTTTCCGACAGATTGTCCATAACTGTATAAACCTTCTTTACAGAAAGCCTTTTCTAAAAAAATTTTCAATCGGCATAACTGAGTCGTTTAAAACTATATTCCTCCCCGAGTTGGTGCCCTTGAAGATCTACGCGTTTCAAGCCTTGACAACTTAGTATAGTTTCATTTTTACAATTTTCTACGTGAAAATTTGCCAAATAAGTAGGCAATAATTTATCATCGGCATCGACGAATGTAAACCACGGTGTTTTGCAAGCATTTATGCCTGTGTTACGAGCTTTTCCGGGACCACCATTGGATTGGTATATTACAGTGATGCGACAGTCTTGTTGAGCATATTCTTGACATATTTCCCCCGATTTATCAGAAGAACCATCCATTTACTAATATTAAGTTCC
>ENA-OQHY01000391-OQHY01000391.1-human-gut-metagenome-genome-assembly--contig:-NODE-391-length-24919-cov-7.190787_pt1 | contig 24919 bp, 24 predicted proteins | sample MGYA00242570_ERZ504733 | MGnify/ENA primary metagenome ERZ504733 (study PRJEB26092, sample SAMD00036219) | human gut metagenome | host: Homo sapiens | study: EMG produced TPA metagenomics assembly of... | reverse complement strand
GCTTTTTAGTTCTTTGTACTTAAGTTCTACAGGCCATCTGTAGAAGTAAAGTTCCCGGAACATATCTTTTGTAACAGCAGGATCAAACAGGTTTGTTGCAAGATATTCTTTTGTGCCATCATCAAGCGGAATCTCAAGGACACGTATAGGCACATCGGAAGTACCTTCTTTTGAAGTTCCCTGAAGAATGGAAATCATATCACCATTGCATTTTTTTGACAAATTGATTCCCTCTTTCAGTCTCATAACACAGAGATGTCCATGCTCTACACAGTAGCGGAACATATCTTCTGAATAATAACCTCTGTCAAAAATAATAATACTGTTGTTATATAGTCCCATATCTTCAAGAACTTTAAGATGTTCTAATGCAGCTGCTCGTTCAGAGGAAAGAAATTTATGGATAGATGCATGAAGGATATAATCATCCAGAACATCATAAATTATGGAAGCCAGTCCCATGGTATAACGTCGGTTTGGATCAGGATAGCTGGACATTTCGCCAAAGAAATCAAAAGTTGATTTTGAATTCGGAAGTTCGATCCTGGAACCATCTACTGCAAAAAGATGATAACCCTGCCACAGCTTTCTTGAAGGGATCTGGCTGTAAAACAGATCAACAGAAAGATAATAAAGTTCCTTGAACAGTGAAGGATTAATGAACTGTCTGGCTTTGGAAAGTGCCTGTTTTGAAACATCCGGAAAAGAAAGCGTGCCCAGTTCTTCTCTGATCTGTGAAAGATTCTGGAACATGGAAGCTTTTGAAGAGAAGAACAGATAAATAATAACTTGCAAAAATGAAAGTTTTCTTCGCCGTACAAAATGTTTTTCCACCCGATGGGGTTCCAGTTTAACTTGATCTGTGATATAATCTTTAATGGATTGGACGATATTTTTACAAATATTAGTTCGATTCATATGGCATACCTCCTACGTATTGGAATAGATAAATATTTCGCTGGTAACGTAATATTGCTTAATCTATAAACCACATATTTAGGAGGATATGTCAAGATATTTATATAAAAAAATCCAGAATATAAGCCCAGAATCGTTGAATTTTCAGCATTCTGGGCTTAAGTTGACCACATTGGGGTGCGACCCCACCAGCATTCTGCTTTAATTATCATCTTATCGTTTCCCATTATAATCCAGAACGTTTCTCTTTGTACAGGAATTAATCCAAAAACTTTCAGCTTCCGCTATTGCTCATATATTCTGCAAATTTATCCGGTCCATAAGAAACGGAGATTCCGCCATCTGGATTTACTGTTATATTAGCTTTTATAGATTCTGAACTTCCATTCTCTCCCCATTTTTTGGATTTTGTTATTAGTTTCGTCTCCCAGCCTGGAAACTCCTTCTGCAGTTCTGCTCTTAATTCTGTATCCGATGTTCCAGCGGGTGCTGATGGTTCAATAAGTACAGTACCTCCCGTTGTACCACCTGTACCATCTCCAATGATAAGCTGATATTCTGTTGTCTGCAAATGATGAGCACCGTCCGCTGCATACAGCTTAATTGCATTTACCATATCATCCATATTACTTGCATCTGCTGCTTTTCTGGCTTTCTCTACATACTTGGTATACTGAGGAGCAAGTATACCGATCAGAATAGCCAGAATAGCAACTACTATCACAAGCTCGATTAATGTAAATCCTTTGTTATCCTGTTTCTTTTTTTTCATCCTTATTCCTTCCTTTCGTCCTACTGAAAGATAATTTAGTAAATCTGCTTCCTCAGTCCAGATCAAAGAGCTGACGCTGTTTCAAATTGATGGACGTCCAGACAGTTCGTGTATTTGCTTGTCCATAAAGATATACCAGAGTATTCACATAATGTCCATCCGAATCCTGGTCTGTTCCTTTTTAAAACCATCAAATTGTTTTCTCTCATCACTTCCCGCTTCACCCGGTTCCAGATGGAACACATACTGTTTAAACCAGTCATGGTTTGTATATCCCCCCTGATAATACATATGGTCTACTTCCACAGTCTGTTCTGGGGCAGTATCATCAGGTACGAAGTCGTAATTTCCTGTACCCGGAGTTAATTTATACTCTGCATCGGAAATATCGTGATATTACAGTATTATAAATATGCACAGAAGTATTACGCTTTTTTAACATAAGAAGCCATACTGTCGAATCATTTATAAAACCATACTGATATCCCAACTGCAATATTTCTCTGGGTGAACCTGTCTCCTCATCCTGGATACCATGCAGTCTCATAATCTCCTGCAGAGCTTTCTATGCTAATTCAAAGGTAAGATTAAACCGTCCGATCACACCTGTCCTATAAATATCATTAGAATCTGCCAGCACGAAATCTGCGTTCTTCAGTATGGACAGACAATTTGAAAAATTATCAAGTTTTTTCATAAATCACCACACCATCCTTCACAATTTCTTCCCTTAACTCTTCCGAAATATCTCCATCTGCCTCAACAATGTCAAATATCAGCAATGAGTGCACATTTTCTTTGATATCCCAGTAAAAAGAATCAAAATTCCCACCATATACAGCTATATCTATATCACTTCTCTCTCTGTGAGTTTCTCTGGCTCTGGAACCGAAAAGAATCACCTTTTGGATGGAGTGTTTTTTTGCAAACATTGTAATTTCACGAAAAACCCGCTCCGGAAGATTATATATTTCACCTCTTGCATAAATCTTTTCTTCAGGTAATTCCATCATAATAGCACCTCTCCATCTTCCCATATTTATTTCTTCTCGCCTCATACAGGATATTATAGAGGCGACCGTCAGAACTTTCCCGGATATGTGATATCAGTGTAGCAAACGGCAGGCGGGATGTCAACCTGGGAATCGTGCGCAGACATCAGAAACATTGGTTGCTGTGAACGGAGTGAACAGTAACCTGGGTGGGCTCCAGTCTGTGACTTAATTAAATTTTATACTTTCTTTAGATAACTTTTAAAACAAATTTCGTTTCTTTATTTTCCCGACAGGGGGGGTGCGACCCCAACCGACTTTCATTATTGTTGTCGGTGTTGCTATTACCGTCGGTGTCGGTGTTACTGTTATAGATGGTTCTCTACATCTATCTTATTAAATACTTCTATTTCATTTCTCAAACTAACACTATGTAATGTCTGTACCTCTTTACTTCCAATCTGTGTTGTCAACTGAAATCTCACAATGTTATCTGTCAACGCTTTTGTTATATCAAAACGAAAATCTAACACACCTGTTGCCAAAATTTGTCCTTGTTCTACAGAATCATCTTCTTTCCACCCAGCACTTCCATATTTATATTGATAATACTTTATTTCAGCACCTATAGCATCCCAGTATATCAAAGACATTATATCTTCTACTTGGGGTTTATAATTTGTTTGATTACCAGACGATATATTGATATTCAAACTAAAAGCCTGAATGTCATTTGTATCATCATTTGTCTGCAATTCTTTATCATCTATACTTTGTACATCCAAATTATCCTTTTGTGACTCATAAACAGCAAATATTTTATCTTGTGTACTATTTACTTTATTATTAGATTTAATATCATCATAAGTAATAGGATTGTTTCGCCCATGGCCATAGTAAATACCTCTATTGGCATTAATAATCATATCCTCTATTTTGTCAAATGTTTCCTGCGTCTCCATCTGAACTTTAGAGTTACTTGATGTATTTCTGTAAAAATTTGAACTTGATGTAATATAAGTCAGCACAACGCCGGAAAAAATAGCTATAATAGCAATCGCAACAATCAATTCAATTAATGTCAGCCCACTATTATTCAATCTGCGCTTCCTGCTGTGGTTTCTCATAAACGTTTCTCCCTCAAAATTTATACTCTCGTTTCATCAGACATATTTTATATACAAATAAAATCTGTCACCCTGCGGTAATTTCATATTTGCCAGTATCTTTCAAAAGATTAATTATTCTCGTTCTTCCTCCACCACTGACAATAATCTGATTACAATAGACTCCGCCAGTAAAGATACTTTTACCATCTCGCAATTCCTTAAAAATATCTTTATCCCAATATGTCTCATTCTGACTCTGCAAAGGCAAAAAGGCACCGGTTGCTCGATCATAAGTAATAATAAGACTCTCACCCACTGTCATTTCCTTCGCCTCATTGCCCCCTTCCACTTTATAGCTTATACTTGTTTTTGAAGGAGCAATTTTTTCTTCATCCTCATTCCATTTTATATTTTCTTTTCCATTTACTTTTCCACGATCAATAATATAACTGATATAATAACCATCTTCACGTCTCTCTAACATCATTTCTCCTACAAGACGGTTAGATGCCTCTATTTTAGTTTTATCTAACGCGGATGCAATAGAATTGGCAGCCCTCTGCACCCTAAAGCCTAATATTGAGTTTAGAGATGGAACCATGATTCCAAGAAGTAGCACAAAAATGGAGATTATGACAACCATTTCCACAAGAGTAAATCCTCTGTTTTTCTTTTTCATCTGTTTCCACCCCTTTTCTTCTTTTTGTGGTTTACACATAAAATCATTCTTTTTTCCAATTTCTGTAGGTTACGCAATCTGCCAGATCATATGTGGTATAATCTTTGTTTGCATTCTGAGAAGTATCCGTTGTATTTCCTAATACATATTGATCCCCCATCCAGAAGAAATCCTGAGCCTTAATATTTCCTGCTCCGTCATCTATCTGCTGCTGGAATATCTTTGCTGCTTCTACAGGTGCTGCTTCCAGACATGCTTTCGGCTGTAGGGTAATTTTACCGTCTGTCATAATAATCCCTTTGAAATTAATTTCTTTATTGGAGTTTGCTTCGCCAATTTGTACATCACCAGTACATACAACCAGACGTAAATTTTTTGCCATATCAGAAGTAATAACAAGCGGCTTGGCTGTACCAGTCATACCATACTTTGAATCCGAAGCATTATTAGCCATTATGATACTTGGTGAACTACTGTCTTCAGGATATTGATATATTTTATCTGGCTTATTTTCAACATATTTCCGTAATTTCTTTTCATTAACAAGGTTATCAAACACACTCTGATTAATTGAAGCCTCATCATGCACCGAATCAGGATCATCCGGGTCTTTCACATTTTGTTCCAGATCGCCCATGTCCTCTACCATTTTTCTGTTAAGTGCATACCACTCATTTTGGTAACGTATCTGATCATTCAGTAATTTTGCTGACATCTGAGAATGTGTTGCCTCATGCAGATTACCTTCGGCTTTCTCTCCGCTTCATAAGAAAGAATATTTCCATTTGTAACATACATCAGATAAGCCTGACTGTCTTTCACATAAATTCCGGAATCTTCTCCCTGAAAATAGAAAGAAAGATATTGATCCATCTTTTTTTTCATTTCAGGATTTTTCTGATAGTACATACTCATAAATGAGGCGGCATTTTCATCATTTTCAAAATTCAGATAAAAATAGACGACCTGTTCTTTCTGATCATATATTTTCTGAATTGGTTGTGTTTCTGATACACCTATCTGACTCAGGGTTCTATTACCCCAACTTTCAACCGGTGTATTCCACTTTACAGGAACAGAATCTGAATCCAGATTATTTTGTTTACTGTCTTCATATGTCATAGGATTTGTAAAACTACTGCTGTCAGTCCCATCGCTTCCCAGTATTTCTGCAGGTGCGAGATATGCCAACTGCGTTCCCTTTACAGTAATACTTTCTCCTGTCTTAACATCACTTGATTGAGAAATATAATTCTTTCCTGCAAGCATCAGTTTCTGCACACCGGATAGATCCAATCTTGTAGACTTTCCATTAATTGCAATTGCACTGCTTAAATCCTTAGGCTCGTAAGAAGCATATACTCCTGTTTTTGTAAATTCACATTTAGAATCTTTTGCAGACTCCTCAGCCCCATAACCATAATAATTTCCTGCAATTGTAACGTCACTTGCAGTACCTCCTGATGCAACTGTTAAATCAATCTGAAAAATATGTATTCCCAAGCAGATTGACAGTTGCAGACTTTAAAGTCAGTCCTCTTGCCCAGAGAGAAACTCCTGACTGGCTGGTAAAGGAACTATTTGCCCCAACATTGACCTCATCTGAACAAACAAGATGTTTTCCGGATAAGACAGAGAGTTTTCCATTTGGTTTCACCAGAATGCTGACATCTTTTTGATTAGCAGATTTGTTCTCCAAGTTCTCATCATTTATTTTTCCGGCATAAATACTTCCAGATAATTTATTTCCTTCTGTACTAACATCATGATCTGATTCACACACAATTCCACCATTAGCAACAACAACCATACTCATCAGATCAGGAAGTGTAGATGGTGTTGCAAATTTCACCTCGGGAATCCCAATCCATATATCCGTTTTTATAATAGAGGCTCTGCCTTTTGGATCAACATAGATTGCTTTCATATTATTTAATTTTATTTTACTTTTTTTTAGTAATCTTATCAGATTGTGTTGCCGGATCCGGATTTACCACCAGTGCCGGATCTACAATTTGGAGTGTTTCATTTTCTCCAACCTTTAAATCCACATATTTATCCTGTAATATACTGTCTGTAACAGGATTAGAACTATTTAATATCTCCTGTAATTTGTCATTTAATCTCGTGTAAAATAATTTACAGAACATCAACTGACGTTCCTCATCCTGAGGAGTATCACTATCAGATTTGCCCTCATATTCTTCAAGAACCTGTACGTAAGCCTCAGACATAGCATCACCAGCCACCTCCTGAAGACCTACCCGGATTTCCTCAATAGCCTGCTCCGCAGTATAAAAACTGTCTTTTCCCTTCCAATCAGTAATTTTCATATAGAAGTTTGACATTGCTATATATACTACAAGCATTCCAAGAATACCTGTAAAGGCAATTGCAACGATTACAGCAAACAATGAAAAACCTTTATTATTTTTTTTGTAATTCAAGCTGTTATTTTTCATTCTTTTCTCCAGAAACATCAATCTTCTTTTGCTCCATCTAATGATACAATTAAATCCTCTTTGGGAAAATTCTTTTCAGCAGCTCCTACTTTATACACACTGACCTTAGCGGTATATATTCTGTCTGCCTCCTCTTTATCATCCAATCCGTTAAAACTCAGAATGTTTTTTGCTCCGGTACCGGAAACATTTTTCTCTCTTCCTGAACCAGCATCAACTCCCTGATAAGTTAATTTCATCTGGCTGATCTTAGGACGATCCAATACCTCATAAGAAATATTATAATCAAGATTTGTACGCAACTTTGTCTGTGATCTGAACAGACTGGAATTGGTGTTCCAGTTCGTATCTTTTTTCTCATTTATATATGGGTTTTCCTTGATTGTCAGAGACATGCGATACATATTCTCTTTTCTGGCCAACGAATTATCTTTTTTACTTTCTTCGTCCTGTTGTTTGCTGACATAAAGATTAACAGGATAGTTATTCAGATTTTCAAAGGTAATCGTATCCAATGCCTTTGTTGCATTTGTAGAATTATAATTGGGATAATAGAAAATATAAATATTCTTTAATTCATTTTCCGGATCCTGTGTATAATCCTTTTCCGTATTTATCGTACAGAAGTACTCGTCTGAATCTCCCTCATTATCTGTATCACCGCCACATTTACATAAATCCATACGACCGTAAACCGGATTATCTTCCGAAACATAATCATGTGCGTCAATTTTGTATTTAAATTTCACCTTGACTTCACCGATTTCTTCTTCATAATCTAACGTAACAACCAAAGTTTTTTTTGCACTGTTAAAAACCTTCTCCGCAGACAGCGGTTCTGGTTCTGGATATTTGCTTTTAAAATCACTCAACAATTTTTGATATTCTTCTGAATCAACAGAACTAGCAGAACCACAATAATTGTCTCTGTCATTTTCCCATTTAGTGTGTGCCACTCGATATTGCTTGTCAAGCAATCCATTATCTTTTTTGAACTCATTCAGATATTTTTCTTTAGGCACAATAAAAAGAATATTAGATTTCGTATCCAGATTTGAGATGTTTGGTGACAGATAATCATTCTTACCTTGTTCATTATTTGTAACTGTTTTCTTCTTATAACCAGAATCTGAACTTCCATCAAACTCAACCAGGGCATCAAATGACTCATGATTATTAGTCACATTTGTCAGTTCGAAAAAATATTTCGAAGCATTCTCTCCGGACTTCCTTGCGTTAAATTCATAAGTTTTGCCATTATCCTTAGAAATCACAGATGCTGTTATATTCTTTTCATCTACATCCTCTCTGTATTTACTGACATCTTTATATACTGCATTCTCACCCTCATCTTTAGACTGTAAAACTTCTTTAATTCCTAAAGTACCATTTAACACTTTATCAATCTGAGTATTCAGAAAATTAAGTCTCGTATAACCGGTACTATCCACCGGATAATTAAATGCCAACGAAACCTCCTCAAACTTTTTCGCCTTAATTTCCTCCATAATATTCTGTGCCACAGTAGTTGCTTCCATATAAGTATTAGACTTCTTATTTATCCTGTTTGACGTCACGAAGCTCTGCAGGAGCACGATTGCAGTTATGGAGAAGATGCTCACTGCCACGATAACCTCCAGCAGTGTCATACCTGCGTTTGAGTTATTATATTTTTTTCTGTCCAACTGTCTATGCTCCCTTCTCTTCTGTCATAAAAACACAGTTAGAGGGGCTCTGATTTCTCTCCCCTCTAACATACTTTCACTATTGCGCCTGTCCAGTCGTCTCAGCAGCGGCTGCGTCCTGCGTGTTTGCTCCTTCCTGACTGTCTGTTGTCTGGCCGTCAGCGCCGGTGTCGGAAGCCGCCTGTTCTGTGGTTGTCTCTGCGGCTTTCTTTTTGTTCTTCTTGCTTTTTTTGCTCTTTTTGCCGGACTCTATTGTTCCGAAAATATTATCAGTTCCGTATGCTACGCTTCCTGCATCCGGCTCTGTATAAGTCTGGCCTGTTCCTGCCATGAAAAACAGGTTTACTGTAATGCTGCCCGAAAGATTTCCTGTTGAGGAATCAAAGGAGGCATTTACATTGTCAAGTGTCATCCTGCCTGTCTGGTCAGCCAGATAATCAACCATATCCTTCAGGCTGGCATAGGTTCCCGTAAACTGCATGGTGTCCTGTGTCCGGTAGAGTACAGGACTGGTGAACACACTGTTCAGATTCTCCACTTCTGCATCGGAGGCAGCCTGACGCTCATTCTCTCCGACTACATCTGTGCCCTCGATCTCATCAAGCTGAGACTGGGTCTGCTCATTTGCCTGCTCTGAGAGAGTCTGGTCAGGCAAACCTGTCAGAGGATCTTCTGTACTTCCGTCCAGAGAAGCCACAAACTCTCTTGTGCCCAGACCTACATTGGAGATCTGCATATCCAGGGAGTTCTCCATATTCATAGAAAGTACGATTCCGTCTTCAGGACGGATATCTGCCGGAAATGCAGATGTATATTCGCTGACCTTTGCATTGATATCTTCTGTTTCTTTCAGATAAAAATCCCTGTCTGCAGCCAGCTTCAGCAGGTCATCCAGCCTTGTTTTCAAAGGTTCGGTTGATGCCTGGATGCTCTGTGCCTCTTCCATCTGCGGTCTGTATCCGAAGAAATATCCTGCTGCAAAAACCAAGAACAAGGTGCCGGATCGTCCTCACCGTGGACGGCGGCCGTTACTTCGGCGAATTCGCCGCCCTCGGGAATCTTCCAGGACTTCACCGACGACGAGATCCTCGACAACTCAACCGCCAGATGGTCAAGCTGCCTCAAGGATCTGCCAAACTGTACGACACCAGCGCCGACCGCGCGTACGGCATCCCGTTCGCCGGCAACGCCAACGGCTACGTCGTCAACGTGGACTGTGGCGTCAGGCTGGGCTGGACCCGGACAACCTGCCCGAAACTTGGTCCGAGTTCATCGCCGCGATGAAGCAGATCCAGCAGGCCGGCATCACGCCGATCGAAGGCAGCCTCGCCGAACCGTGGACCACTCAGGCGCCGTTCGCCTCCCTGGCCGGCACACTTGTGCCGATCAGCGAATACTCGAAGCTCAGCGGCGGCACCGCCACATTCGCCGACCTGTGGGGTCCCGTGGCGGAAAAGGAAGTCGAGTTCTACCAGTACACGCAGGACAATCCGGGCGTTACTTACCAGCAGGCCACCCAGGACTTCGCCAACGGCAAGGCGGCCATCTTGCCCCTGGCACCTACGTCGTGCCGCAGGTGCGCATGGTCAACCCGGACATCAACGTGAAGTTCGCCCAGCTGCCCGCCACCGACGATCCGGACGAGCAGGTGCTCACCGCCGGCGACGACACCGTGCTCACCATTTCGGCCACCACCAAGCATCCCAAGGAATCGCGCATGTTCGTGGAATTCTTGATGGACGAGGACCGGCTCAAGGAATACGCCGAATCGCAGTTCTGCTTCACCCCGTTCAAGGACACCTACGCCGGCGACGAGGCTCTGCAGAACATCCTCCACTTCTACAAGGAGGGACGCATCGCTGATTTCGCCGACCACTACATCCCCTCGTCCATGACCATGGCCGGCAGCCTGCAAAGCCTGCTGACCACCGGCAACGTTGAGGCGTTCACCAATTCAATGCAGACGCAGTGGGATCAGATCCAAGCCAGGACCGTACAGTAAGGAGGTTCACCATGTCCGCCATTGCCGAAAAACCACGCAAGAAGCGTGTCTCCGCTTTCTCCCATCGCAAGGTCGATCCCGCATACTACTGGATGACCGTTCCGGCCATGATCCTGTTCATGGTGTTCCTGTACTGGCCGTTCCTGCGCGGCGTGATGTACTCCTTCACCAATTCCAAGGGCTACGGCAAATACAAATGGATCGGCCTGACCAACTACAAGGCCATGTTCCAGGATGAGCGCATTGGGCGCGCCTACCTGTTCACGTTCTTCATCGCCATCGTGGTGACGATTCTGGTGAACCTGCTGTCCATGTTCATCGCCGTGCTGCTCAACTCCAAGATCGCGTTCCGCAACGGGTTCCGCGCCATCTACTTCATCCCCTACACCCTGGCCGTGCTTGTGGTCGGCTACGTGTTCAAGTACATCTTCATGATGCCGATCCCCGAACTCGGCAAGGCGTTGGGCATAGGGTGGCTGTCCGAATCGATGATCACCTCCGAATCGCTGGCATGGGCGCCGATCGTGGTGCTCTCCGTATGGCAGGGCGTGGCCTACACCACACTGATCTACCTCGCCGGCCTGCAGACCATCGACACCGACATCTACGAGCCGCCGCCCTTGACGGCGTCAACGCCTGGCAGAAGTTCTGGCAGATCACCTTCCCGCTGATCGGACCGTTCTTCACCATCAACCTCGTCCTGACGATGAAGGGCGCCTTAGGCACCTTCGACCAGGTGGTCGCCCTGACCGGTGGCGGTCCGAACTCCGCTACGGAAACGGTCACCTACCTCATCTACCAGGCGGCCTGACCGGTGGCGAATACGCCTACCAGACCGCCAATGCGGTGATGTTCTTCATCGTCCTCGCGATCATCGCGTTCATTCAGCTCAAGTTCTTCGGTAGCAAGGAGAAGGTGTGATCATGACCAGCGCTGTTGCTGCACAACCCAAGAAAAACAAGTTCCGCAAGGACCATAAGATCAACTGGTGGCTGACCGCGGTGGTCGCGGTGCTGAGCCTGACCATTCTGGTGCCGCTCTACTTCACCATCGTCACCGCACTGAAAACCCCGGCCGAAGCCGGCACGTTCGCCCTGCCCACCAGCTGGCAGTGGGGCAACTTCGCCGAGGCCTCGAACATGGTGAACTATCCGCGCGCGGCCCTGAACTCGGCGATCATCACCGTGGGCGCATCGTGCTCACCCTGCTGACCAACACGTTCGTGGCCTATGCGGTGGCCCGTAACATGGACAAGCGGTTCTTCCGCTTCCTGTACTACTTCTTCATCGCAGCCATGTTCGTGCCGTTCTCCGTGATCATGCTGCCGCTGGCCAAGCAGATGGCGGGTGGAACCTCGACAACAAGTTCGGCCTGATCATCCTGTATATGATCTTCGGCTGGGCACCAACCTGTTCATCGCTATCGGTTCATCCGTTCGATTCCGGTGTCGCTGGAAGAGGCGGCCCGCATTGACGGCGCGTCCACCTGGCGCATCTTCTGGACCATCATCTTCCCGCTGATGGGCCCGATCAACGCCACCATCGCGATCCTGACCGCGCTGTGGGCCTGGAACGACTTCCTCCTGCCGTTGATCCTGCTGTCCAATTCCGCGGATCAGACGATCCCGCTGGCGCAGTTCGTGTTCAGCTCGCAGTTCACCGCCAACTATCCGGTGGCGTTTGCCAGCTACCTGATGGCCATGGCCCCGATCCTCATCGTCTACATCTTCGCCCAGAAGTGGGTGATCAGCGGCGTGATGCGAGGCGCGAACAAGTAAGCCGTCTCATCCCGTCATCAGTCTGTGGAATCCTGGAGGGTTCTTGCCGCCCTCCGGGATTCCCGTCACATTCGTTAGAAAGGTTGCAATCATGACTACTGCGCAGCGTGTCGTGCTTCCCGATTCCGTTCGAACCAATGGCACCACGCCGAATCCGTGGTGGTCGAATGCTGTGGTCTATCAGTCTATCCGCGTTCGTCCTAGGATTCGAACGGGGACGGTATCGGCGATCTGAAGGGTATCACCTCGCGTTTGGATTATCTGCCGATCTTGGCGTGGACGTGCTATGCTGTCGCCGGTGTACAGGTCGCCGCAGGACGACAATGGCTACGATATTTCCGACTATCAGGACATTGACCCCCTGTTCGGCACGCTCGAGGATATGGACGAGCTGCTGGCCGAGGCACACAAGCGGGGGCTCAAGATCGTGATGGATCTGGTGGTCAATCACACTTCCGATGAACACGCCTGGTTTGAAGCATCCAAGAACAAAGACGACGAACACGCCGACTGGTATTGGTGGCGTCCGGCTCGTCCCGGCACCACGCCCGGCGAGCCCGGCGCCGAGCCCAATCAGTGGGGCTCCTACTTTGGCGGCTCCGCATGGGAATACTGCCCCGAGCGTGGCGAATACTTCCTGCATCAGTTCTCGAAGAAGCAGCCGGACCTCAACTGGGAGAACCCTGCCGTGCGCCGCGCTGTGTACGACATGATGAACTGGTGGCTTGACCGAGGCGTCGACGGCTTCCGCATGGACGTCATCACCCTGATCTCCAAGCGCACCGATTCGAACGGCAAGCTGCCGGGCGAGTACGGCTCGGAGCTTGAGGATCTTCCTGTGGGCGAGGAGGGCTATTCCAACCCGAATCCGTTCTGTGCGGACGGCCCCCGTCAGGATGAATTCCTGGCTGAAATGCGACGTGAGGTATTCGAGGGGCGTGAAGGCTTCCTGACTGTGGGCGAGGCGCCAGGCGTCACGGCTCAGCGTAACGAGCACATCACTGATCCGGGCAACGGTGAATTGGACATGCTCTTCCTGTTCGAGCATGTTGATTTTGATTGCGAAGGTACCAAGTGGAAGCCGCTGCCGCTTGACCTGCCGAAATTCAAGAGCATTATGGCCGGTTACCAGACTGCCGTGCAGAACGCAGGATGGGCCAGCTTGTTCACCGGCAATCATGATCAGCCGCGCGTGGTCTCCCGCTGGGGCGACGACTCCGCGGAGGAATCCCGCGTCCGTTCGGCCAAGGCACTTGGCCTGATGCTGCACATGCACCGCGGCACCCCGTACATCTATCAGGGTGAGGAACTGGGCATGACCGACGCCCACTTCACGCGTCTCGACCAGTACCGTGACCTTGAATCCTTGAATGCCTACCGGCAGAGGGTCGAGGAGACCAAGGTGCAGTCGTCTGAGTCAATGATGGCCGGTCTGGCCGCGCGCAGCCGTGACAACGCGCGTACTCCGATGCAATGGGACGGTTCCGGCTACGCCGGTTTCACCGCTCCGGACGCCGCCACTGAGCCATGGATTTCCGTGAATCCGAATCATGCCGAGATCAACGCCGCCGGTGAATTCGATGATCCGGATTCGGTGTACTCCTTCTACAAGCAACTCGTTGCGCTGCGTCACAACAGCCCGGTCGTGGCCGCCGGCGACTGGCGACTGATTGACGCCGCTGATCCGCACGTCTATGCCTTTACCCGTGAGCTCGACGCTGAGAAGTTGTTGGTCGTAGTCAATATGTCCAGTCGAACCGTTGACCTGCCACGTGAGGCTGCCGAACTAACCGCCGTCGGAATCGCCGAGCCGAATGTGGTGATCAGCACGTATGACGCTCCGCACACCGTGGCCTCCCTTGCCAACCGCGAGCTCGACCCGTGGGAGCAGCCGTCATCCAGTTGTAGTGCATTGAGTGCCTTTCTCCGCTCAAAGAGGTACTTCGGGGCTATCCCGAAATGCTATCTGTCTTGAGAGAGGTACCGTAACGTCGAAACCCCAGGTATAAGCATTGAAAATCAAGCTTATACCCGGGGTTTTTGCTTCTCGGTACCCCTATGAAAACAGATAGCTGTCTGCAAAAGGCCGAATGTACCTCTGTGAAGCGAGATAGCTGGTGTCTCTCGGCATTGTGGTGCTTACAATGGAAAGCTATGGAACAAAAGGATGTTTTGAAGGCGCTGCAACGTGATCATGCAGCCGAACTGAAGCTGGCCGCCGAACGACTCAAAGGCACTGCCCGCCACACGGAGATCATTCCTTCTCCGGTGCTGAGCGAGATGACCGGCCATGAGATTCTCCTGAAGCCGGAAAACCTGCAGGTCACCGGATCCTTCAAGATCCGCGGTGCCTATAACAAGATTGCTTCGCTCACCGAAGAGCAGATCGCTCACGGCATCGTCACCGCGTCTGCCGGCAACCATGCCCAGGGTGTGGCCTATGCGGCCCGCGAGCGTGGAGCCAAGGCCACCATCTGCATGCCGCAGATCACCCCGCCGCTGAAGGTCGATGCCACCAAGGCCTACGGTGCCGACGTGGTGCTGTACGGCGATGTGTTCGATGAATCCGCCGCCCACGCTGCTGAGCTCGCGACAAGGAAGGCATGATTTACGTGCCGCCATTCGACGATTACGAAGTCATCTGCGGCCAAGGCACCATCGGTCTGGAGATCCTTGAAGACGTGCCGAACGTCACTGACGTGGTCGTGCCGCTCGGTGGTGGTGGCCTGGGTGCCGGCGTGGCGCTCGCCATCAAGACATTCAAGCCTGAAGTGCGCGTAATCGGTGCGATTCCGGAGGCTCACCGGCCTGGAAGGACTCGCTGGCCGCGGGTCGTGTGTCTCCGGCTGACCATGTGGTTACCTCCGCCGAAGGTGTTGCGGTCAAGCACCCCGGCGACCTGCCCTTCGCTCTGATTAACGAGTTCTTGGACGATCTGGTCACCGTCACCGAGCGCGACATCAACGAAATGATTCTGCTCATGCTCGAGAAGCATAAGCTGGTGGTCGAGGCGGCCGGCGCCGTTTCGCTGGCTGCGCTGGAACACCTGAACCTGCGTTCGCGCAAGTTCGCCGCCGCCACCGGCCCGCACGTGGTGGTTCCGATTATGTCCGGCGGCAATATCGACACCGTGACCATGGGTGCGGTGATTCAGAAAGGTATGATCGCCCGCGGCCGCATCATGAACTTCGAGGTCGAGCTGCCGGATACTCCGGGCCAGCTCGTCAAGGTGGCCACCCTGCTTGCCGAGCAGCGCGCCAACGTCATTCAGCTTGATCACGACCAGTTCAAGGCATCCGGCCACTACACCAACGCGGTGTCTCTCGGCGTCACGGTCGAGACCAACGGCCCCGAGCACATCGACCGCATCCTCGCGGCACTCAGGGAAGCCGGATTCCAGCCCAAGCGCATCTACTGATTCCAATACCGCTGGCGGGAAGCCGCGCAGAAGTGTGCTCCAATACCTCCCGCTGGCGGGAGGTGGCGCAAAAGCGCCGGTGGGTGGTTAACCGACAATCATCAGTTGCTTAACCCACCCACCGGCGCTTTCGTTATGCTGAGGGCTACTTGTTCTCCGCAATCGTCTCGTCCACCAACTTCGGCAGGGCAACGGCGATATCCTCATGAATCAAGCGGCTCGCAAGATGGTCATATTGCGTGTGACCCATATTCATAATGGTGATGGGCACGCCCGCCTGCGCGGCCACCGGCACAATGCTCGCCGCCGGGTACACCTCAAGGGTCGATCCGATTACCCATAGTTCGTCGGCTTTGGTGGCCAGACTGTACGACTTCTCCATCGCGCCGTCCGGCAACGCCTCACCGAAATACACCACATCGGTTTTGATAATGCCATTGCACGGCATATCGCCACGATACTTCAGTTTGCGATGGCAATGTGGGTCGGGCTCTTCATCCAAACGGGCCATGATGTCCGCCGTGGCATATTCCTGATGGCACTTCATGCAATGCGAGGTGCCGATAGTGCCGTGCAGGTTCACGATGACGTTGTCGCTGTTGCCGGCCTTCTCATGCAGCGCATCGAAGTTCTGCGTGGCCAGCAGCGTCAGCATGCCGGCTTGTTCCAGCTTGACCAGCGCCTTATGCGCAGTGCCGGGCTGCGCATTCCATACTGGCGATTCCTTTTGCCAGCGCCAGGAGTACTCGCGGTCCTCTTTGTTGCGCAGGAACAGATCGATGTCGTAAACGCTCATTTGGTCAGGATGCTTGGTCCACACACCGTCCGGACCGCGGAAATCAGGGATGCCGGCGGACGTGGAAATGCCCGCCCCGGTTAATACAGCAATCTTCTTGGTCATAACTACAGGTATACCCGCGATTCATGAACGAAATCCGATGACGGAGCGCTGTCATGCGCCGATTGTGCGCCGGCAGTGTGGTTGCCGAGAGATGAACGCAGGGCCGACAAGCTGAAAACTCTCGCGACACGCCAGCCGAATAGTGGATTTGATGCTTTTCAGAAACATTTGAGGGGTTAACCTAGCCTCATCAGAGCAAAGTGGCTCTGTGCGACACGCCGAGGGAACCGCGCTGTTATGCCGATTCCTGGGGTTTTTGTGCGCCTTGATTTGCGTGAATCCGGACATGCGTGTAAGTTATTCACCTGTTGCCGCTCAGCGCGGCGGGTTCCTTCCTCTGGTTGGTTTCCCGTCTGGCTGGTGTGGTGGTGGTTTGAGAACTCAAGAGCGTGTTTGTACTACTTCTTTATAGTCAATGATTGCCAGTTCATTCCTCGCCTGATTGCCTGTCGTGGTGGTTGGGTACCCGGGAGGGTTTGATGAGGGGTGAGGTTTTTTTGAGGGCGTCCTTCCTTAAGGACGTGCTCGTCAATTTTTGTTTTGAGAGTCATCTATTCGGATGCTTTTCATGAAGTTTTTTGTGGAGGGTTCGATTCTGGCTCAGGATGAACGCTGGCGGCGTGCTTAACACATGCAAGTCGAACGGGATCCATCAGGCTTTGCTTGGTGGTGAGAGTGGCGAACGGGTGAGTAATGCGTGACCGACCTGCCCCATACACCGGAATAGCTCCTGGAAACGGGTGGTAATGCCGGATGCTCCAGTTGATCGCATGGTCTTCTGGGAAAGCTTTCGCGGTATGGGATGGGGTCGCGTCCTATCAGCTTGACGGCGGGGTAACGGCCCACCGTGGCTTCGACGGGTAGCCGGCCTGAGAGGCGACCGGCCACATTGGGACTGAGATACGGCCCAGACTCCTACGGGAGGCAGCAGTGGGGAATATTGCACAATGGGCGCAAGCCTGATGCAGCGACGCCGCGTGAGGGATGGAGGCCTTCGGGTTGTAAACCTCTTTTATCGGGGAGCAAGCGAGAGTGAGTTTACCCGTTGAATAAGCACCGGCTAACTACGTGCCAGCAGCCGCGGTAATACGTAGGGTGCAAGCGTTATCCGGAATTATTGGGCGTAAAGGGCTCGTAGGCGGTTCGTCGCGTCCGGTGTGAAAGTCCATCGCTTAACGGTGGATCCGCGCCGGGTACGGGCGGGCTTGAGTGCGGTAGGGGAGACTGGAATTCCCGGTGTAACGGTGGAATGTGTAGATATCGGGAAGAACACCAATGGCGAAGGCAGGTCTCTGGGCCGTTACTGACGCTGAGGAGCGAAAGCGTGGGGAGCGAACAGGATTAGATACCCTGGTAGTCCACGCCGTAAACGGTGGATGCTGGATGTGGGGCCCGTTCCACGGGTTCCGTGTCGGAGCTAACGCGTTAAGCATCCCGCCTGGGGAGTACGGCCGCAAGGCTAAAACTCAAAGAAATTGACGGGGGCCCGCACAAGCGGCGGAGCATGCGGATTAATTCGATGCAACGCGAAGAACCTTACCTGGGCTTGACATGTTCCCGACGGTCGTAGAGATACGGCTTCCTTCGGGGCGGGTTCACAGGTGGTGCATGGTCGTCGTCAGCTCGTGTCGTGAGATGTTGGGTTAAGTCCCGCAACGAGCGCAACCCTCGCCCCGTGTTGCCAGCGGATTATGCCGGGAACTCACGGGGGACCGCCGGGGTTAACTCGGAGGAAGGTGGGGATGACGTCAGATCATCATGCCCCTTACGTCCAGGGCTTCACGCATGCTACAATGGCCGGTACAACGGGATGCGACGCGGCGACGCGGAGCGGATCCCTGAAAACCGGTCTCAGTTCGGATCGCAGTCTGCAACTCGACTGCGTGAAGGCGGAGTCGCTAGTAATCGCGAATCAGCAACGTCGCGGTGAATGCGTTCCCGGGCCTTGTACACACCGCCCGTCAAGTCATGAAAGTGGGCAGCACCCGAAGCCGGTGGCCTAACCCCTTGTGGGATGGAGCCGTCTAAGGTGAGCTCGTGATTGGGACTAAGTCGTAACAAGGTAGCCGTACCGGAAGGTGCGGCTGGATCACCTCCTTTCTACGGAGAATTCAGTCGGATGTTCGTCCGACGGTGTGCGCCCCGCGCGTCGCATGGTGCGATGGCGGCGGGGTTGCTGGTGTGGAAGACGTCGTTGGCTTTGCCCTGCCGGTCGTGCGGTGGGTGCCGGGGTGGTATGGATGCGCTTTTGGGCTCCCGGATCGCCACCCCAGGCTTTTTGCCTGGCGCGATTCGATGCCCGTCGTGCCTGGGGGCCGGCCGTGTGCCGGTGCGATGGCGTGGCGGTGCGTGGTGGCTTGAGAACTGGATAGTGGACGCGAGCAAAACAAGGGTTTTTGAATCTTTGTTTTGCTGTTGATTTCGAATCGAACTCTATTGTTCGTTTCGATCGTTTTGTGATCATTTTTAGTGTGATGATTTGTCGTCTGGGAATTTGCTAGAGGAATCTTGCGGCCATGCACTTTCGTGGTGTGTGTTGCTTGCAAGGGCGTATGGTGGATGCTTGGCAGACAGGACCGATGAAGGACGTTTGAGGCTGCGATATGCCTCGGGGAGCCGCCAACAGGGCTTTGATCCGAGGATTTCCGAATGGGGGAACCCACCGACCGTCATGGGTCGGTACCGGCTTCGGCCGGGGGGTACGCAGGGAAGTGAAACATCTCAGTACCTGCAGGAAAGGATATTCCGTGAGTAGTGGCGAGCGAAAGCGGATGATGGCCAAACCTTGCGCGTGTGATACCCGTCGGGGGTTGCGCGCGGGGTGTTGCGGGATCGCGTGCGCCGGCTCCGACGGGCCGGCCGGCAGTTGCAGAAAACCATGTGTCAGGGGAACCGGGTTGAATACCGGGCCGCAGAGGGTGAGGGCCCCGTACCTGAACGCGCATGGTCTGCCGATCGCGTCTCCCAAGTAGCACGGGTCCCGTGGAACCCCGTGCGAATCCGCCCAGACCGTTGGGTAAGCCTGAATATTCCTGTCTGACCGATAGCGAACGAGTACCGTGAGGGAAAGGTGAAAAGTACCCCGGGAGGGGAGTGAAACAGTCTCTGAAACCGTGCGCCTACAATCCGTCGGAGCCTTTTGTGGGGTGACGGCGTGCCTATCGAAAAATGAGTCTGCGAGTCAGTGGCATGTGGCGAGCATAACCCGTGTGGGGTATGCGTAGCGAAGGCGAGTCTTAAAAGGCGTTTGAGTCGCGTGTCCTGGACCGAAGCGGGATGATCTAGCCCTGAGCAGGTTGAAGCGCGGGTAAGACCGCGTGGAGGACCGAACCCACCTGGGTTGAAAACCGGGGGGATGACTTGGGGCTAGGGGTGAAAGGCCAATCAAATTCCGTGATAGCTGGTTCTCTCCGAAATGCATTTGGGTGCAGCGTCGGGTCATTACGTCCCGGGGGTAGAGCTACTGGATGCTTGCGGGCCCGTATCGGGTACCAACAGCAACCAAACTCCGAATACCGGTGACGCGTATCCCGGCAGTGAGTCGGCGGGGGATAAGCTTCGTCGTCGAAAGGGAAACAGCCCAGACCGTCGTCTAAGGTCCCGAAGCGTGTGCTAAGTGGAAAGGATGTGGAGTCGCATAGACAGCCAGGAGGTTGGCTCAGAAGCAGCCACCCTTGAAAGAGTGCGTAACAGCTCACTGGTCTAGTGGTTCCGCGCCGACAATGTAGCGGGGCTCAAGCACACCACCGAAGACGCGGCAGTATTTTGTACTGGGTAGGAGAGCGTCCCATGAGGGGCGAAGCGGCCGTGTGAACGCGCCGTGGACTTCATGGGAGTGAGAATGCAGACATGAGTAGCGAGAGACGGGTGAAGATCCCGTCCGCTGGATGACCAAGGGTTCCAGGGCCACGTTCATCGTCCCTGGGTGAGTCGGGTCCTAAGGCGAGGCCGACAGGCGTAGTCGAATGGATGAACGGGTCGATATTCCCGTACCGGCTTTCAGCCGCCAAAACCGAGGCTTGGAGTACTAACCTCCGGGTCCGGGCTTACTGCTCCTTCGGGGGCGGGATGCCCTGGCCTGTTGGGACCGATCCTTGTAGTAGGTCAGCGCAGGAGTGACGCAGAAGGGTAGCCGGCCGCGGAGGTGGTCTTCCGTGGTCAAGCACGCAGGGCGTGGGACAGGCAAATCCGTCCCGCATGGGTCCGAGGTGCGATGATGGGGCCTTATGGCCCGATATCCGGTGATCCCGGCTGCCGAGAAAAGCTTCGGCGTCAGGCTCAAAGCCGCCCGTACCCCAAACCGACACTGGTGGTCAGGTAGAGAATACCAAAGCGATCGAGCGAATCCTGGTCAAGGAACTCGGCAAATCACTCCCGTTCCTTCGGTTTAAGGGAGACCCCCGATGGTGAACACACTTGCTGTGGGAGCTTTTGGGGGTGGCACAGACCAGGGGGTAGCGACTGTTTACCAAAAACACAGGTGCATGCGAAGGCGCAAGCCGCTGTATATGCACTGACGCCTGCCCGGTGCCGGAAGGTTAAGAGGATCCGTCAGCCTTCGGGTGAAGCGGTGAATTCAAGCCCCGGTAAACGGCGGTGGTAACTATAACCATCCTAAGGTAGCGAAATTCCTTGTCGGGTAAGTTCCGACCTGCACGAATGGCGTAACGACTTCCCCACTGTCTCGACCAGGAGCTCGGCGAAATTGCAGTACGAGTAAAGATGCTCGTTAAGCGCAGAAGGACGAAAAGACCCCGGGACCTTTACTATACCTTGGTATTGGCATTCGGTGTGGATTGTGTAGCATAGGCGGGAGGCCGAGAGGCGCGGTCGCCAGATCGCGCGGAGCCGTAAGGTGAAATACCGCTCTGTTCGCATTGGATGTCTAACCTCGAACAGTCATCCTGTTCAGGGACAGTGCCTGGCGGGTAGTTTAACTGGGGCGGTTGCCTCCCAAAGAGTAACGGAGGCGCCCAAAGGTCCGCTCAGCCCGGTTGGCAATCGGGTGGCGAGTGCAAGTGCACAAGCGGGCTTGACTGCGAGGACGACGGTCCGAGCAGGGACGAAAGTCGGGACTAGTGATCCGGTGCCGGTGTACGGACGCGGCATCGCTCAACGGATAAAAGGTACCCCGGGGATAACAGGCTGATCATTCCCAAGAGTCCATATCGACGGGATGGTTTGGCACCTCGATGTCGGCTCGTCGCATCCTGGGGCTGGAGCAGGTCCCAAGGGTTCGGCTGTTCGCCGATTAAAGCGGCACGCGAGCTGGGTTCAGAACGTCGTGAGACAGTTTGGTCTCTATCCTCTGCGCTCGTTGGAATGCTGAGGAGGCCTGCCCATAGTACGAGAGGACCTGGGTGGACGAACCTCTGGTATGCCGGTTGTCACGCCAGTGGCACGGCCGGTTGGCTACGTTCGGAAGGGATAACCGCTGAAAGCATCTAAGCGGGAAGCCTGCTCCAAGATAAGCATTCCGTGGAACCTTCGAGTTCCTGTAGTCCCCATGCAGAACACGTGTCGATAGGCCGGACGTGGAAGCCCCGCGAGGGTGGAGCCGACCGGTACTAACGGACGAAAGGCAACACTAACATTCCAACCCCTGGCGGTTGGACCGCATCTTCCTCCTGCAAACGACACCAGACGGCAATGAGCATTGTCTGGCCACAAGACGAAACATCGACATATCCGCGTCCGCTGTCCGGTTCCCAGGCCGCCACAGGCCGGCAGACCCCAGCGTCTGACCGTACAAGAGAAGATTTGCGGCGGCCATGGCCCAGGTGAGACGCCCGGTCCCATTCCGAACCCGGAAGCTAAGGCTGGCACGGCGATGGTACTGCACCCGACAGGGTGTGGGAGAGTAGCACGCCGCCGCACCACACGTACAGGAAGCCCCTCGGAGCACACGCCCCAAGGGGCTTTCCCCATATCAGGACACCCGCGCGTCGGGGTGTTTCTCGCGTCCTTGGGCCTTAGCGTCTCGGATCTCCCCCGGTCCGCCGCGCGGACGGCTCCCCCTCAAAGAGGGGAGCCAGAAACCTCTTGGGCCCCGACGGGATACTCCTGCCGGGGGCCCAGTACGTTTTGGGCGGCAACCCGCTGAATACCCGGTAAGATGGCTGAGGTATCAACAAACAGGTCAGGAGGTGACGCGCATGGTGGCGTCAAGCCGTGATGACCGAAGCGTAGATGCATTGGTGAAATCCAAGGCAGTACTTGATGTATTGGCGGAACTGGGGCCAAGCACCGCAAAAACCATAAGCGAACGTACTGGTGAACCCGTAAGCTCAACGTATCGTTTGCTGGATAATCTCGCCGCAGTCGGTTGGGCGGAACGCGGCATCAATCGTGGCGAGTATCGGCTTGGCATCGATTGCGTACGTATCGGCGGCCAAATCGAAAGCAGACTGGACATTCAGCAGATCGCTCGCCGTACCTTCCGCGCCCATCGCGGCCAGTTCGGCATCTGGGGTCTGTTCGTTCGGAGGCGATTGCGCACGGTGTGCATCGAGACACGCACCCGTGAGGCATTGCAAAGCTATGCACAGCTGGTGGGCAATAGCTTGCCTCTGAGCATGAGCGCTCCCTCTCATGTACTGACGGCCTGGCTTCCCCCGGCTCGCTACGAGCAGCTGTTGGAACACTATGCCTATAACAACGAGCTCGGCGGCACATTCTCCACGATGCGTGCCACAGCAATGGGACAGGCTCGTCATATACGCGAATGCGGCTTCACCTATGACGTCGGCCAGACCATGGCCGGCTCCGTGACTATCAGCGTACCGGTATTCAATCACGCCGGAGAGATTCAAGCGGCAATCGCCCTGAGTGGCCTTTCCCGCTCCTTGGAACCTGAGCTGGCCTGTCTGGTAGATGGGCAACCGGCAACGGCATCGGCTCAAGACATGGTGCAATTGGTGCAGACTGCCGGCCGCGAGGTGTCGCGAGGCCTTGGATACAGTGGTGATCATCTTGGCCTGAACAGTTGAATACGATGAGTCAGGGATAAGTCAGGGGAAGGAACGTCGACGATGGCGGAAGACAAACGTGAACCGACCCGCGCTTTAGACAAGGCGAGTCGTGTGATGGACGCATTGGCGGCGGAGAATGGCCTGTCGCCGGCAGATATCGCCGACGCCTGTGATATCCCGCGATCCTCCGTATACCGCGTGCTGGATGGACTGGTCGATGTGGGGTGGGCCGTAACAGATACGGATGGCAACTACTCATTATCGCTGGACTGGCTGCGATTGGCTGATGCCGCTCGCACGTCTCGTACCGAATGGCAGCCTGCGATTGCGGTCATACATGCCATCACCGCGCAAACCGGCATGACCTCATTCCTCAGTGTGGTCTCCGGCACTGAATTGGTATGCGTGGAATGTGCGCAAGGTCATGCCATCGATTCGCTGATCCTGCGCCCGGGCCGCGTGCTGCCTCTACATGCTGGCGCGGCCGGCCGCGTGGCCTTGGCGTATTTCGAGGATGCCGATGTCGAACGCTATCTTGCAGGAGCGCCGTTCCCGGCATATAACGAGAACACGCTGGTCAGTGTGGAACAGTTGCGCGAGGATATTCGCTTGACTCGCGAACGTGGATATGCACTGTCGGATGAGGATGTGACGTTGGGTGTCGGTGCCGTCGGTGTACCGATTGTGGACAACGAGTCCGGTCGCGTGATCGCCAGCCTGTCCGCCGGTGGATTCGTGGACGAAGTGTTAGCCACTCAAGAATCCTTGGCCGCGTTACTGCACGATGGCGTACACGAGATTCAGGCAGCCTGATTCGGCCCGCTAGGCTGTCGGGCTGGACGGTTATGTCCGGTCAGCTATGGCCTTTGCCGGCTACGGTTCTGCTGGTTATGCTTCTGCCCGACTACGCTGCGGTCCGTTACGCTTCGGCCACACGACCCAACGCGATGGCGGTGATCAGCACGTACGCCTCGCGCGGTCGGTGGCATCCCAGCCGGTGGATTCGGCGGCACGCTTCAAACGGTAGCGGATCGTATTGGGATGTACGTTGAGCTCCTTGGCCGTGGTCTCGAGCGAACCGCCGAACTTCAGGAATGTGGAGACGGTGAGCAGCGTCGGATCATCAGGGCCTGCTGCTGTCAGGCTTCCGTAGACCACGCGGACCAGTTCGTCACGGGCGTCCGCGTCGCCGATCAACGCACGTTCGGGCAGGGCGTCGTCGGTGCGTAACGG
>ENA-OQHY01000390-OQHY01000390.1-human-gut-metagenome-genome-assembly--contig:-NODE-390-length-24924-cov-2.667903_pt1 | contig 24924 bp, 33 predicted proteins | sample MGYA00242570_ERZ504733 | MGnify/ENA primary metagenome ERZ504733 (study PRJEB26092, sample SAMD00036219) | human gut metagenome | host: Homo sapiens | study: EMG produced TPA metagenomics assembly of... | reverse complement strand
CCGACGCGCGCGGCGGCCGATGCATCGGCATCGACGACCCCTACGAAACCTTCGACGAAAATGGCGAAACCGTGGCTCGCCCGCCATTGCATGCGGTGGCCGAAATCGCCGACCGGTTGCAGAAACTTCCACAGTTCCAAGGCATTCGGTTTGCGACTCTGACCGGCCGCGACAAGGATGACGTCAAAACCCAGGTCATGGCCGATTTTGCCGGCGGCGAGACTCCGATCCTGGTGTCCACCACGGTGATCGAAGTCGGCGTGGACGTCAAGCAGGCCAGCTGCATCGTCATCTTTGATGCCGACCGATACGGCTCTCTCAGCTGCATCAGCTGCGCGGCCGCGTGGGGCGTGGCGGCACCAACTCGTGGGCGTTCCTTATTTCCCGTGCGGAACCCGGCTCCCCGGCCGAGCAACGGCTCGAAGTGATTCACCACTCGCTCGACGGTGCCGAAATCGCCCAAGCCGACTTGGAATTCCGCGGTGCCGGCGATGTGCTCGGCGACGCCCAATCCGGCGGCAAGTCCAGCCTGAAGCTCCTGCGCGTGGTCAAGGACGCCGACATGATCGCCGACGCCCGCACCCGTGCCGAGCAGCTTCTGGCCGCCGACCCCGAACTGGCAGGTGAGGTCCAACTCGCCGGTGCCGTCCTCGACTTCACCCGAGGCAACGAAACCTTCCTGACCTCCAGCTGAGGCACCTCCAGCTGAGGCTAGGGCTGCGCCCCCGTAATCGCACGATATAGTTTTTCCGTATGCCGATCGTGAGGAAATCACGGTCGGGAAGCCCTCGAATGTGCTTCAGTGGAGGCAAGACCATTCGTACATGAGGTACTCGAAGTGCATATATCATTGGTGCGCTTCGAGCACCCCATTGTTGTTCATGATTGGTATGCGCAGATGAACCTGTACAGTGAAAGCTATGCGTGTAATTTCTGGACGATTCAAGGGTGTGGCGCTTGCTACGCCGAAAACGGGTACCCGGCCTACCACGGATCGCACCAAAGAGGCGATTTTCTCGCACCTCGACTCATGGGGAGTGCTGGATGATGCCCGTGTACTGGACCTGTTCGCCGGTACTGGTGCGTTGGGCATCGAAGCGCTGAGCCGTGGCGCGCGAGAACTCGTGGCCGTGGAAAGTTCCCGGCCTGCGGCGGCGCTGATTACCAAGACCTTGGCGCAGCTACAGAAGAATCGTTCGTGGGATGCTTCGCTCAAGGCCCGTGTGCTGGTCAAAAAAGCCGAGCAAGTGCTGGCGGCTTCGGCGAACCATTCGACGTGATATTCATCGACCCGCCCTATGCCTATGAGACCGCTGAATGCAATCAGCTACTGTCCGATCTGGCGGCGGGCAGCGCCACCAAACGAGAACACGGTGATCATGCTCGAACGCTCGGTACGCTCGGATGATCCCACTGCCCCCGGAGGCTGGCAAATCACCGAAAGCCGCAACTACGGCGAAACCGCCGTCTTCTACATCGAATCCGCGGATGACGACTCGGATATAGAGCGTTCCGACGATTCCGCCGCGTAGTGAATCTCCCCCGTGTGGTGAATTAATCGGCGAGCCGGCGCGGATGGGCGGCGGAGACCTCCCAGCCCAAGGCCATCAAGGTCTTGCGGTCGGCCTTATCCAGCGCCTTGCAATCCAGTGCCGCGATAAGGTCCGGCCGAATCTCGGCGGTGCGGGCCAGCGCTTCGTCGCGGCGAAAACGGTCCACCTTGCCGTGGTCGCCGGACAACAGCACGTCCGGCACCGCAATACCACGCCATACGGCCGGTTTGGTGTACTGGCGATGTTCAAGCAGTGCGCCCTCGCCGGTGTAGGATTCCTCAACAATCGAATCTGGGTTGCCCATGAATCCGGGCATCAGGCGGTGATGGCTCAAGCATCACCGACACCGCCACTTCGCCGCCGTTCAGCACATAGTCGCCGATCGAATATTCGCGTACGTCGACGCCCTGGGCGCGGTAGTAGTCCGGGATGCGCGCATCGTAGCCCTCATACCGGCCGCAACCGAACAGCAGATGGTCGGCATGGCTGAGCTCGGTGGCGTCGCGCTGGGTGAACAACGGGGCCGATGGGTTCGGGAAGATGAGCACCGGTGCGCCGGATGGGGCGGGGGAGCCGGACGGCTGCGAGAATCCCAGCAGTTCGTCCAGACATTCGCTCCACACTTCGGGCTTCATCACCATGCCGGCCCGCCGCCGACTGGCGTATCATCACCGAATGATGCACATCGTGGGTCCAGTCGCGCAGGTTGTGCGCCTTGATCTCCAACAATCCCTTGGCCTGGGCTTTGCCCATCAGGCTGAGGTTCATCACCTCAAAGTATTCGGGGAACACGCTCACGATATCGATCTTCATGTCATCCAGCCTAACGGTAGCCCCTCCCGCATTACACGGCCACCACTACACTATTGCGGTGATGAATACGACGATGAACCTTCCCACCCGCAAAAAGCCCGAAGTGTTGTCCCCGGCCGGCAACCTGAGGGCCTGAAAACCGCGGTCGATTATGGTGCCGACGCCGTCTACTGCGGCGGCAAAGCCTTCGGCATGCGATCGGCCCCCAAAAACCTTAGCCTTGAGGATTTCGAGGAAGGATCGCGCTACGCCCATGAACGCGGCGCTCGCGTGTACGTGACCTGCAACGTGCTGCCGCGCAACAACGAGATCGAAGCCATGCGCGAGTACGTCGGCCAGCTCAAAGACACCGGCGTGGACGCGCTGATCGTCTCCGATATTGGCGTGATGATGATGGCCCGTCAGGTGCTCCGAATCTGGAACTGCACGTCTCCACCCAGGCCGGCGTGACTAATTATCAGGCTGCGAACGCCTTCTACGAGCTTGGTGCTCGCCGTGTGGTGTTGGCCCGCGAGATGGACTTGCAGGCCGTGCGTGATATTCGCGCCAACATTCCCGATGACCTCGACATCGAATGCTTCGTCCACGGTGCTATGTGCATGGCCTTCTCCGGCCGCTGCCTGTTCTCCAACTATCTGACCGGCCGCGATGGCAATCACGGCGAATGCGCCCAGCCATGCCGCTGGAAGTATTCGATCGTGGAAGAGAAGCGCCCCGGCCAGTACTTCCCGATCGAGCAGACCGAGAACGGCGCCTATCTGTTCAATTCGCAGGACATGAATATGCTGGGGCACTTGGATGATTTGATTGACTCCGGTGCCACCAGCCTCAAAATCGAAGGCCGCGCGAAAAGCGCCTACTATATCGCCGCCATGACCAACGCCTACAAAACCGCGGTTAATGAATACATGATTCAACGCGGTTTTGAAGACGCTGATGGCAATGTTTTGAAGCCTTTCCATGACCGTGTGATTCGCCCGGCGACCCCGATTTTGGCCAAGGAACCGAAGATCAAGTGATGCGCAATGCTGATGCCGCGTTCGCCGGTGTGGCCGATGAGGGATATGACCGTGGCTCTGATACTGCGGTTGCCGATTCGGTCACCGGCTCGGTTGCCGCAGAACGTGACCCGCGTGACGGTTGCTGATGCCGTCGACTCAACTGCCTCTGGTACGCCGGCCGGCACCGCCGTCGAACCCGACGGCATGAGCTCTCACGCCCGTTCCACGCGCCGCAAGTCCAACACCGCGGTCGAACAGATTGAGACCGATTGGAAACATGCGGCCGTTCGCCCGGCCCCACACGTCGAACTGCCCGAATGGCTGCTCGAGGAAACCGACAAGGTGGCCCACCGCGACTACTCCACCGGCTTCTATTACCCGGAGCACAAGGTCACACAGAACACCGACCGCTCCGCCTACTTCCGCTCATGGCTGGTAGTGGGCGAAGTGCTGAGCTGGAGCGCGGACGAAGACGGACGTGTCACGCTGATGAGCCGTAACAAGATTGAGCCCGGTCAACAGGTCGAATTCCTGCTGCCTGGCGAGAGACCATTGGTCTTTACCGTGCCGGAAACCGGCCTGCGCGATGCCGATGGCGCGCCAGTACCCGCCATCAATAATCCGGCGCACGTGTTCTCGATGCCCTGCCGCACCAGGTGCCCATCAACGCCGCCATCCGCTCGCGCACCAAAAAGCCCACCCTCAAAAGCCGAATAACCTACCACTCCGCCCCCGCTGACTGGGGGTGGTCATGAAAATCATGAACACCGCCCGCACCCAAGAAAGAATGCCTTATGCCTGAATACAGCGAAGAAATCCTCGATTCCAACAGCATCAGCTCTACCGATAAAGCCGGTCGCCCTATTCCGGTGACCATCCCCATCGCACTGGCCCCCGGCATCAAGGTGGTGTACACCACGCGACTGGGCGGCCTGAGCACCGGCGATTACGGCAACCTGAACCTCGGCGGCAAGTCCGGCGACGAACCTGAGGCCGTGCTGTCGAACCGCATCGCACTCGCCGAAGCGGTGCAAGCCCGCCTATCGCTGGTCTCCCAAGTACATTCCGGCGTGGCTGTGGACGTGGACGACTCGTTCGTCATCAACACCCCCTTCGGCTTCGACGTGTCCGGCACACATGGTGAGACTGACACTCCGCACGTCATCGAGGCGGACGGCCAGGTCACCGCACAATCCGGCATCGCCTAGGCATGTTCGCGGCCGACTGTCTGCCGGTGCTGCTGGGCGACCCGGTCACCGGTATCATCGGTGCGGCCCACTGCGGCCGTCGTGGTCTGGAGCGCGGCCGTGATCGGCACCACGGGTGGACCTGATGAAGAGCAAGGGTGCCGGACCCGGCGAACATCGTGGCCACACTCGGCCCGCGCATCTGCGGCGACTGCTATGAAGTGGGCGACGAGATCGCCGACCAGTTCATCAAGCGCTTCCCGCTGACCAAGACGAAGACCCGTTTCGGCGGTGCCGGCATCGACATCGCCGAAGCCGCGATGATCGACCTCGCCTTCGCCGGTGTACATCAGGTGGTCGATTCGATGCCGCGCGTGCACGCCGCCACCCAGTACCTTGAGGAAGACCCGGAACTCGCCGAACTGTGCCGTACGGATGGCGAAGGCCCGGCCGAGCTCGCGGAGCGCATCGACAACATCAGCCACAGCATGTGCACGCTCGAAACCCACTGTGTACTCGCACCGCCGCGCCGCGCTCGCCAACAAACACACGAAGGCCGCCTCCTCGCCTCATCGTGCGTGACTAAACGGAGAATGCGAGCACATTCCGTGGAGAAGATGTGATGCAGTTCACGGACGGCCAGCCCTCACCCTACGGTGGTGCCTATGACTGAGAGAGATTTCGATACCCCCGTCGAGACGCCTACCGTCCAGCCGGCCCCCGCTCAGGCGCCAAACCGGCGCAAACCGTGCCGGTGGTGGCCGTGGTGCTGGCCGCCGGCTTCGGTACGCGCTTCGACCCCGATAATCCCAAGCAGCTTGTCTCCGTGGGCGGCAAGCCCATCGTGTGCTGGAGCATTGATGCCTTTGAACATTGCGACCGCGTCAGCGACATCGTGGTGGTGGTCAATCCCAAGGTGCGCGGTGAAGTGGAAACGTTGGTTGGCGAGATGGGCTACACCAAGGTCCGCGTCATCATTGACGGCGGTGACGAGCGTGTGGACAGTACCGCCACCGCGCTCGACATGCTGGCTACGGCTGGCATTCCGGACGATGCCAAGATTCTGATCCATGACGCCGTCCGTCCGTTCGTGGAACAGTCCGCCATCGACGGTTCGATTGATGCGCTCGACCAGTTCACGGCCGCAACCGTGGCCTACGCCTCAACCGACACCGTGCTGTTGACCGAGGATCTGGGCGATTTGAAAGTGGTCAAGTCGGTGCCGGACCGCCCGAACACCTTCCGCGCGCAGACCCCGCAATCCTTCCGCTTCGCGACGATTCGTCACGCTTACGATTTGGCTGCCGCCGACCCGGACTTCCATCCCACCGATGACACGCGCGTAGTGGTCGATTATCTGCCTGATGAACCCGTCGCCATTGTCTCCGGTGCGGAAACCAACCTGAAGATCACCACGCTGGAAGATATTCCCACAGCTGAGCGTATCGCGAGGAGATTCTCGGTCGTGATCCCAAGGAAGAGGCCCGCGCCCGCATGCACGCCCTGCTGGCCCAAGCGGCCGGCCAGATGCATCGCTAGACTGGCATTATGCGTGAACTCAATGTTGTGATCTCCGGCTTCGACCACTATGACGGCGTGGAGGTCAATCCCGCCGTCGAAGTGCCCAAGGCCATCGCCGAGCAGGGACTGGGCGTCTCCTCTGCTCCGGACGATCCGTTGGAGCAGGTCGCCGTCACCGTTCATGCCGTCAGCATCCCGGTGAGCTTCGCCAAAGCCTGGCCCACGCTGAAAGAGACGATTGAGGCCACCAAGCCCAATATCGTCATCGCCACCGGGCTCAAGCACGCAGCCCGAGGCGTGATGCTTGAACGATGCGCCACCAACCTGATGGACGCGATCAAGCCAGACGCGGACAACGTGATCCCACGCCGCGAACCCATCGATCCCAATGGCCCGGCCGCCTATTGGACCCGCCTGCCGTTGCGCTCGATCCTGAATGATTTCACGGACGATTCGATTCCGGCCACCTTGAGTTCGGACGCAGGTACGTTCGTATGTAATTCGCTGTTCTACAACTTGCTCAACTGGACCGCCACCCAGGAGCAGGTGCTGGGCGGATTCGTCAGCTTCCCTCCGGTCGTTCCGGCGCATTCCAGCCAGCATGGTCTACCACTCGACCAGCAGATCGCCGCTGGCCGTGATGCGGTGCGCGAAGCCGTGCGCTACTATCTCAAGCCCTCCAGCTCTGACATCCTCATCGCCTAGCACGCTGTGCGCCACGCCGGAATAGAACATGGTTCGCACGCATTGTAACGATTGCGCGTCGCTCAACGCTCAGCGCCAGTGCGATGCGCTAGAGTGCTGCAAGGATGTGCCAAGAGCTTTATGCGTGTGCGAAAGGAATAAACAGCGATGGTGGATCGTTTCCCGGTGGTGCTGCGAGGATATGACAAGGAGAAGGTTGATGCTGCCTTCGACGCTACTCAGGAGAGTATGAAGCGTGCGCAGCAGACGTTGGCCAGCATGCGTGAGCAGATTGCGGCGGATGACGACCGTATTCTGCAACTGCAGGCCCAACTTCAGGAAGAGAAGAACAAGAAGCCGGAAGCAACAGCTTCGCTTCCTTGGGAGCGAACGCCCAGCAGATGCTTGCCTCCGCCGAACAGACGAGTACCGAACTGCTGGAACGCGCCAAGCAGGACGCGTCCTCCATCCGTACCACGCTCAGGCTCAGGCCGAAACACTGATCAACAACGCCAAGCTGGATGCCCAGCATATTGTTGACGACGCCAATGCCAAGGCCGCCTCGATTCTGACGAACGCCAGCAATCAAGCCGAATCAGTGACCACCTCCGCCAACGAGGATGCCGCACAACTGCGCTCCGAAACTGCCAAGACCATCACCGAACAGCGTCAGACCGTCGAGCTTGAGCTCAGCAACGCGCGCGAAGAGCACACTAAGAAGATGGCTTCCGAACGCTCCACTCAAGAGCGCGAAATCGCCGACATGAAGGCGGAGGCGACCCAGCAGGTTGCCGCAATGCGCAAAAGCGCCAATGAGGAGATCACCAAGCTTAAGTCTGATTCCAACGATCAGATTGAGGCGGCGCTCGCCGAGGCCAACAAGAAGCTCGCCGACGTGCGCGAGCAAGTGTCCAAGATGATGACCGAAGCCCAGCGCAAGGCCAGCGAAATCATTGATGCGGCCAAAACCAAGGGTCAGGAAATCACTGATGAGGCCGAGGTCAAGCGCACCAGCACGATGAGCCAGGTCAACGCCGAGGTCGAGCAGATCCGTCACGACATCGCCGCTCAGCAGGATGAGGCCACGAAGAAGGTCAACGAACTGCTGCAGCACCTCGAAGAGCGTCGTGTGGCGGCCAAGCGGGAAGCCGATGAGTTGGTCGGTCAGGCCAAGAACACTCGCGACCAAGCCGATTCGTATGCCGCGTCCAAGCGCGAGGAGGCGGACATCCAGGCCGCCGCAATCGTACATAAGGCGGGCGAGGAAGCCGATGCGCAGATCGAGGAGCGTCGCGCCGCCGCCCAAGGCGAGCTTGACGGTCTGTCCAAGCGCATCGCCGATCTGCAGGAACGCGAGTCCGTCATCACCCAGCGTGTTTCGGAACTGCGTTCTATGTTCTCGCAGGCGTTCTCCGGATTCGCTTTCGGCGGTAATGCGGCGGCCTCTGGTCAGGATCAGGAAGCCGCTGCCGCGGCGGCATTGCCGGTGGTTGCGCCCGTCCCGGAAGTCAAGCTGTACACAACGAGGCCGATGACCAGCCGGGTGAGTTGAGCGGAAACGAGTCGGCTGCGACGATCACAATGAGACAGATGCGGCACCGCTGATTCGGCTGATTCGGCTGATTCGGCTGATTCGGCTGCGCAGAATGAGCAGTCCGAATCGTCTGAGCCGTCCGAGCACCAGACACAGGGCGAACCGGAGGCCCCGACTCAGGAGAATCCGGCCGTATCTGAGCAGAACGGCGAATGACAGGCCTTCGATTAGACTACTAGCGGTAAGAATTACGGCACCTGCGCTTTCGAGCCAGGTGCCGTATTCGTTTGAATCTGCGCCACAAGCGCACCATCACAGAAGGAGTATGACATGAGTGAATTGACGCCTCTGACCGGTGAAGCGTTGAATACCCTGCGCGGCGATTTCGCACAGAGCGGCACCAACCGTCTGGCCATGAACGCGGTGACCGCCGCCGGCATCGACAAGGTGGCTCGCAATTATGACCGCGCTCGTCTGATGCAGCGTCGTTTCTCCACCATCGTTGACAATGCGAAGCCACCCATCAGGATCGCTCCGGCCGCTGCTGGCTGTTCAGCTCCCTGAACGTGGCCCGTTTCGTGGCCAAGAAGAACATGAACTTGAAGGAGTTCGAGTTCTCCCAGAACTACGCGATGTACTACGACAAGCTGGAGCGCGTCAACTACTTCCTTAAGGATGTGGCCGCTCTGGTGGCTGCCGGAGAGCCTTCCGACTCCCGCCTGATGCAGCACCTGCTCGCCGACGTGATGGGCGATGGCGGCCAGTGGACCATGGCCATGAACGTGTACAAGAAGTACGGCGCTGTGCCCAAGGACCTGTTCCCGGAGACCGAATCCTCCAAGAACACCGGTGAAATGAACATCCAGCTGCGCCACATGCTGCACACCGCCGTGGCGCACATGTACGCCGCTGACGGCGATGCCTCCAAGGTCGAGGCGATTATTGCCGACGCCACTGCTGCCGGCCACCGTATTCTGACCATCCACCTGGGCGAGCCGCCGGTTTCCTTCGACTGGGAATGGACCGACAAGGATGGCGAATTCCACCGCGACGGCGAGATTACGCCGGTTGAGTTCTGGAAGAAGTACGTGGTCCGGCTGATCTTGAGGACTACGTGTGCCTGGTGGACGATCCGCGCACCGAGCACGCCAAGGGCAAGAAGATCGGCATCGAGCACCTCGGCAATGTGGCTGGCGGCGACGCCACCGAGTACCTCAACGTGCCAAACCAGTTCATGAAGGACTGCGTCAAGCAGATTCTCGTTGAGCAGGGCATTCCGGTATGGTTCGGTGCCGACTGCCACCCGTTCATGGACCGTGAGAACGCGCTTGGGCCACCGACCTGTTCGAGTACGGCCGCGTGTACGACGTGGACTTCGATTTGGACAAGGAAGCCCGCGTGCGCTTCGGCGACTCCGCCATGAACCACGCCATGCTTTCGCCGGCGTTGACGTGGCCGACGACGGCACCACCCGCCGCTGGCGCGTGGAGAACTCTTGGGGCGCCAAGATCGCCGACAAGGGCTACTTCACCATGTCCGACGACTGGTTCACCGAATACGTCTACGAGGTAGCCGTCCCGAAGGCCTGTTGCCCGAGGAATACCAGAAGGCCCTCGAAGAGCCAGCCACCATGCTCCCCGCATGGGATCCGATGCGCTTTGGCCTGACTTCGTCAGCCTCCCGGAATCGGCCTGACGGGCCAATGCTGTGTTTTCTCGCAGCCTGTCGGCTGCTAGGGTCTCTCCCTCTGTCAGCGCGAAGCCGCTGACAGAGGGAGAGACCGCGGTCGCAGGCCGCACAACAACACAGCATCGCCGCAGGCGAGTCCACACAGGCGAGTCCACCCAAAGTCCATAACTGCCGGCCCAACAAGCAGTCCCCGTAACAAACTGCTATAGTTGGCTTTTGCGTCTATGGCGACATACCGACAGTACGTATACAAGGAAAGGAGTCGAGCAATGGCAGCACTACGTGTCCGGATAGTTCCGAGGATGAACGTCGTTTGGGGGAGCAGGCCGTCTTTCCTGAGACCGTCGATGTCAACATTCGTCAGCTTGACCCCATTCCCGCGCCGCGTGCTTTCCTCAGGGAGCAGCCGCTCACCGATGAGATGAGCGAGCTCGTGCTCCACTCGCGGCAGGAAATCCGCGATGTGCTCAACGGCCGCGACGACCGACTGCTCGTCATCGTGGGCCCCTGCTCAATCCACGACCCGAAGGCCGCGCACGAGTACGCAGAAAAGCTGGCTGCCGTCAAGCGCGAGTTGGAAGACCGACTCGTGATCGTGATGCGCGTGTACTTCGAGAAGCCGCGCACCACCATCGGCTGGAAAGGCCTCATCAACGACCCCGATCTGGACGGTCGCTTCAATATTCGTAAGGGCATGTGGCTGGCCCGCAAGGTGCTCACCGACGTGCTGAGCCTCGGCCTGCCCGCCGCCACCGAATGGCTTGACCCCATCACCCCGCAGTACATCTGCGACGCGATCAGCTGGGGTGCCATCGGCGCGCGTAACACCGAATCCCAAGTCCACCGCGAACTGGCCAGTGGCCTGTCCATGCCGGTGGGCTTCAAGAACTCCACCGACGGCTCCATCAAGGCCGCCGCCGATTCCTGTTTCGCGGCCGGCTTCGAGCATCACTTCCTGTCCATTAACTTGGACGGTCGCGTGATTTCCGCCGAAACCAAAGGCAACCCGGATTGCCATCTGGTTCTGCGCGGCTCCAGCCACGGCCCGAACTACGATGCCGAATCCGTGCGTCAAGCTCTGGAAGACCTCAAGGTTTCCAAAGCGTCCGGCCCGAGCCAGCATGGCCTCGTCATCGATGCGCCCACGGCAACTGCGGCAAAGACGAAAACCGCGAAGCCGAAGTCATCGAAGAGATCGCTGAGCGCCTGGCGCACGGCGAACAAGGCATCACCGGCGTAATGATGGAAAGCTTCTTGGTCGGCGGTCACCAAAAGCCGGCCCCGCTCGACCAGTTGGTCTACGGTCAGTCCGTCACCGACTCTTGCGTGCCGTGGGAACGCACCAACGAACTGCTGCACACCCTAGCCGACGCCGTCACCGCTCGCCGCTCGGCTAAATAGCTTTGTCTTTGTAAAAATGCTCACTGAGACCCACTCAGTGAGCATTTTTTTGCCAATAACGGTGGTCATGTCAGTTTGTTCCCGTGACACCTTATCCTTGGGAAGGATACTGACCCAAGGAGAGATGTTATGCAGCAGCAGGAGGAAGCAGCACATTCGCTGCATCCGTTGCAAGTCGGTCCGCAGCCGTTGAACACCCCAGAAGAGCTTCGCGCCATTCGTCAGGCGATGGGGGAGGGGAAGAACCCGCTCGTTGCCACTGATGTGCCGCGTTGGGAAGATCAGGTGGGTGTCAGTCGCATCATCAACCGCCGCGTATTGGAGTTGGAGCCGCTGCCCACGCCCGCGCAAGTGCTCGCTGAACTCCCGCTGACTGATCAGGCTCAGGAAATCGTCGCCTACTCGCGTGATGAGATTCGCGCGTGCCTGTACGGCCAAGACGACAGGCTGTTGGTCATCGTCGGCCCCTGTTCGGTTCATGACCCGAAGGCCGCGCTGGACTACGCGCGCCGATTGGCCAAGCTGAAAGATGAGCTCGGTGAACAGCTGCTCATCGTCATGCGCGTGTACTTCGAGAAGCCGCGCACTACCATTGGCTGGAAGGGCCTGATCAACGACCCGGATATTGATGGCAGCCACAATATTCGCAAGGGCCTGTTGCTTGCTCGCAAAACCTTGCTTGGTGTGCTGAAGGAAGGATTGGCGGCCGCCACGGAATTTCTGGAGCCCACCAGCCCGCAGTTCATCTCGGACGCGGTGAGTTGGGGCGCCATTGGTGCGCGCAACACGGAAAGCCAGATCCACCGCCAATTGGCCAGCGGGCTTTCCATGCCGGTCGGCTTTAAGAATGCCACTGACGGCTCGGTGAAGGCAGCGGTCAACGGTTGCTTCGCCGCTGCTCAGCAGCACACGTTCTTCGGCATTGACCATCTGGGGCGTGCCTGCGCAGTCGAGACCCTTGGCAACCCGGACTGCCATGTGGTGTTGCGCGGCTCGATTCACGCCCGAACTACGATGCCGAATCCGTGGCCAAAGCCATGGAAGACGTACGCGCCGAAATGCCCGCCGAATCCGCAGCCTCGCATGGTCTGATTGTTGATTGCTCGCACGGTAACTCCGGCAAGGACGAACATCGTCAGGCCGAAGTCGTGCGCAATATTGCCAGCAGAATTGCAGCTGGCGAACAGGGTATTACCGGCATCATGATGGAAAGCTTTATTGAAGGAGGCAATCAGAAGGCCGCGCCGCTTGATCAGCTGGTCTATGGCAAGTCGATTACTGACAAGTGCATCAGCTGGGAAGAAACCGAGGCCTTGCTGCGCGAGCTTGCGGAAGCCGTAGCCACACGGCGTTGGCACTGAGTTGCGTCATCGGCTCTCTCGCGGGAGCAATGCAACGAAACGTCTCTACCCCTCAGCCTGCCATTCGGCGGCCACCTCCCCTGACAAGGGGAGCCGAAGTGTTGTGAAAGGAACTTACGTATGGGTATGAAAACTGTAGCTATTATTGGCGCATTGGATGAGGAAGTGGCGCTGATCGCCAAATCGCTCACGCATGTGACGCACACCGCCAAGGGCAGCCTTGACATCGTGTCCGGCACGGTCGACTCCTTCGGTTCTGACGTCATCAAGGTTGCCGCAACGGTAGGCGGCATGGGACTGGTCAATGCGGCCGCCACCACGCAGCTGCTGATTGACGAGATTGCCCCGGACGCCGTGATTTTCAGCGGCATCGCCGGCAACCTCAACACCCACCTGCACATCAACGACGTGGTGCTCGGCGGCACCTGCGCTACCTCGACACTGACATGCGGCTCGTAGGCCAGTGGAAGCCCGGCACTGCGGACGCTCCGGTGGAGGAATTCCACTCTGATGACCGTCTGCTGGAAGTCGCCGACGAGGCGCTTGCCAATGCGGGCATTACCCACATCACCGGCATCATCGCCTCCGGCAACTACTTCGTGGACACGCCCCAAAAGGTCGAGGAGGTCATCCGACTCACCGGGGCTGACGCCGTGGAGATGGAAGGCGCCGCCGTGGCACAGGTCGCCGCCCGCAATAACGTGCCGGCACTGGTGATTCGTGCCCTTTCCGACAACGCCGACACCGATTACGAGGTATTCAAGGAGTTCGACATCTCCGAATACGCCGATACCGCCGCCCGTCTGGCTGTCGACATCGTCAAGCGCCTGTAACTGGTCACCTCCAAGTTCGGCGTTGCCGGTGTGGGCTGGTACATGGCCATCATGACTGCCCTCGCTCTGCTCGCTCTGTTCCTGATCAAGGAAAGCAAGGACAAGGACTACGAGCTGTAAATAGAGCTCCCCATATTATGCTCCGCCAGCGGGAGCATTTTGTTATGTCGTCCCGCCAAAAATGAACAATAGACGAACTTACGTAGTTTAGGCATCTCACTACGCCTCGCACGTTTTACTCTGGAAATCATGGATATCTGGCAGATCGTCGTGATTGTGGTGCTCGCCGCGCTGATACTGGTGTGGGTTGCCGTCATCGCCTACAACAAAGGCCGCGTTTCAGGCCGGCTCGCCGCCGAACAGGACCTGTCCGGCGACGAGGATACGCATTCTCTATTCGGTGATGATGCGCCCGTGCGCCCCACCGAGCGTCGCCTGATTGAAGTCCTGCCCGAAGCCTGATCGTCACCGACCGCAACGGTCTGGTCCAATATTCAAGCCCCGGCTCAGTGCCATTCGGCCTAGTCTCCGGCGACCGACTCAACTCGCGTGAAGTCGAGGACATCCTCACTCAGGCCGCCGCCGACGGTGGCATGCGTGAGCGTGAGGTTCAGCTGCCGGTCAATCGCAATTCCTATCCGTCCTCTAATGGCCGAGGACTGGAGGCCGGCCAGTCACGCCCGTCCAACACGCTGTATTTGCGTGTGCGCATTGGCGATATCGGCGATGACCTGTACGCCATCTTCATCAACGACATGTCCGAGCAGCGCCGTTTCGAGGCCGTCCGCCGTGACTTTGTGACCAACGTTTCGCACGAACTCAAGACTCCGGCCGGTGCCATCGCGCTACTGGCCGAAACCGTGACCGACGCCGCCGATGATCCGGACGCCGTACGGTATTTTTCCGGCCGTATCTCCAAGGAATCCGCGCGCCTGACCGAACTGGTGCATCATCTTATCGACTTGCAGAAAGCCCAAAGCCCGCAAAGCGTGATCGATGCGCGGCGCATTTCCGCGCTGGATGTGGCACGCGCCGCCATCGCCGCCAATCAGACCCAAGCCGACTCCCGCCATGTGGATATCCGACTGAGTGTCAACGGACAGTCAGTACCCACGAAGGTCGAGGAGCCGGCCGATGGCGAAGGTTCCTTGGAAGAATCAGGCAGCCCAGCCACGAACGGTCCGATGATCAAGGCCGACAAAGAGGCCATGCAAACCGCCGTCAAGAACCTCGTAGAGAACGCCATCCATTACTCGCCCGAACACACCACTGTGGCGGTCGGCGTGGGGGAGCGCGATGGCAAAGTCACCATTCGCGTGGTCGATCAGGGCATCGGCATCCCCGCCAAATCGCTGGACCGCATTTTCGAGCGATTCTACCGGGTCGACCGGCCCGTTCGCGCGAGACCGGCGGTTCGGGACTCGGCTTGGCCATCACCAAGCACTGCGTGCAGGAGAACGGCGGTCGGATTTCGGTCTGGTCGCGTACGGGGGAGGGGTCGACGTTCACCATCGAGCTGCCGGCCGCCCCGGATGAGGATGACGACGAGGCCCGGTCGGACGAGTCGACACAAGCGTAGGGCCTTGGTTGGTGCCCGACATGGTGCCATTCCATTGCCACACAATCACACAGTGGGCGAGGTGCGCACACCGCGCGTAGCCCAATTACGCAATTACGTACTTTCGGGAAACAGCAGGCTAACGGAGAACAAATGGTTACGATAATGTCGGAAAACTTTGCGCCTATGCGCACGGGAACATACCCAAGAAAGGCTACTATGACACGCATTCTTATCGTCGAAGACGAGGAATCCTATCGCGAGCCGCTGGTATACCAGCTCACACGCGAGGGGTACGACGTGTCCGCCGCCGCCACTGGCGAGGAAGGTCTGGAACTGTTCACCAAGGGCGGCATCGATTTGGTGCTGCTTGATTTGATGCTGCCGGGCATTGACGGCACTGCACTGTGCCGCCGCATTCGTGAGCAGAGCCGTGTGCCGATTATTATGCTCACCGCCAAGAGCGCCGAAATCGATAAGGTCGTTGGCCTTGAGATTGGTGCGGACGATTATGTGACCAAGCCGTACTCTTTCCGTGAGCTGCTGGCACGTATTCGTGCCGTGATGCGTCGCAATCAGGCCACTGCCCAGGCTTCCGGCACTGTGGATGACGATATTCCGCTGGTGTGTGGCGATATCGCCATGCAGGTTGGCCAGCATCAGGTCACCGTACGCGGCGAAACCGTGTTCTTCCCGCTCAAGGAATTCGAACTGCTCGAATACCTCATGCAGAACAAGGGCCGTGTGATGACGCGTCACCAGCTGATCGACCGCATCTGGGGTTCGGATTATGTGGGCGACACCAAGACGCTCGACGTGCATGTCAAGCGCGTGCGCTCCAAGATCGAGGAAGATCCGGCGCACCCCAAGTATCTGACTACCGTGCGCGGTCTCGGATACAAGATCGATACTCCCGCGGAGTAAATGGAAGGCGGCCTTCGGGTCGCCTTTTTTTGTTGTGGATTGTGGGCTCGCTGTGGACTCGCCGCAGGCGAGCCCGCTCCAAAAACTACGTAGCCTCAACGTAGCCCACAAACATCCAAGTGTTCATCTTCTGTTTACTGATTTCGGTTTTGGGCCCTTGAAACCACCAATACGCTTGTAGTTGTCATGAATTGACCGGGCAGCGCTGAGCCGCCCGCGAATAGTTGATAGAGGGATTAAGTAATAATCATGCAGAAGAACATCCTCGTTCGCTCCATTGCCGCTCTGTCCGGCATTGTGATGCTCGCTTCCGTGGCCGCCTGCGGCGATAACACTGCCGCCACGACCGACAACAGCTCCTCCTCCGATTCCACTTCCAAGTCCACCCCGATCTCCGGCAACTTCTCGGGCGCCGGCGCCTCCTCTCAGCAGGCCGCCGTTGAAGCCTGGATCGCCGGCTTCCAGGACACCAACCCTGAGGCCAAGATCGCCTACAACCCGTCCGGTTCTGGCGCTGGCGTGCAGACCTTCCTGACCGGTGCCACCGCTTGGGCCGGCTCCGACAAGGCCCTTGCCGATGACGAAGTTGAGCAGTCCAAGTCCGTGTGCACTGAAGGCACCGCCTTCGATGTCCCGGTCTACATCTCCCGATCGCCGTGGTCTTCAACCTCAAGGGCGTTTCCGATGCCGGCAAGCACATCAACATGGACGCTGCCACCATCGCCAAGATCTTCGACGGCAAGATCACCAAGTGGAACGATCCGGCCATCGCCGATCAGAACAAGGACCTGAAGCTGCCCGACACCGCCATCACCGTGGTGCACCGCTCCGATAAGTCCGGCACCACCCAGAACTTCGTCTCCTACTTCAAGGACGTCACCCCTGACAACTGGACCTACGACCTCTCCGAGAACTGGCCGAACGAGGTTGGCCAGGGTGCCAAGGGCACTTCCGGCGTGATCTCCACCGTCAAGCAGGCCGACGGCACCATCGGCTACGCTGACTTCTCCCAGGTCGGCGACCTGGGCACCGTGGCCATCAAGGTCGGCGACAAGTACAACGAGATTTCCGCCGAGGCCGGCTCCAAGGTATCGAGGACTCCAAGCAGGACGACACCGTTAAGGGCGACAACCGCATCGTCATCAAGATCAACCACGCCACCGAGGCCGAGGTTCCTACCCGATCGTCTTGGTCTCCTACGACATCGTCTGCCCGGCTACAAGGACACCAAGCAGGCTGAGTTCGCCAAGGCTTGGCTGACCTACGTGACCTCCGACGAGGGCCAGAAGGCCGCTCAGGATGCCGCCGGCACCGCTCCGCTGCCCTCCTCCCTGAAGTCCGAGATCACCAAGTCCATCGAGGCCATCAAGACCAAGTGATGACGTCGGCCCGCAAGGTCGTGTGGACTGGACCTGACAACTGAACGATAGACTGTAGTAGTAAGAGCAGTCGCCGCCAACTTTAAGCCGCAGTCGTAAACCATACGGCTGCGGCTTAAAGCGGGTCAGGACCCGAACGGTTTGGCAACGTCACAGACGAAAACCGCACCACTTGAATACTTGATAACCACCCTATATAAGGAGAATCCGTGAGTTCGCAAGACAAAACGGCTGTGCAGCCAGTTGGTGGCAAGACCGCCGACAAGGTGTTTCGCGGTGTGGCATACGCCTGCGGCATCCTGATCCTGGTTGTACTTGCCGCTGTGTTCCTGTTCCTGTTCTTCCGCGCCTGGCCACTCATCGGTGGCGATCAGGCCGCCAACAGCCAGACCGTGTCCAGCTTTACCGGCGGCAAGGCCAGCAGCTTCTGGGGCTACGTGCTCCCGCTGTTGTTCGGTACTGTGCTCGTGTCTTTGCTGGCACTGCTGATTGCCTTCTTCGTGTCCATCGGCATTGCGCTGTTCATTTCGCATTATGCGCCTAAGAAGCTCGCCACCGCGCTGAGCTATGTGGTCGATTTGCTGGCTGCCATCCCGTCCGTTATCTACGGTTTGTGGGGCGGCCTGATTCTGGTGCCGGCCATCTACCCGTTCTGGAACTGGGTTGCCAACCACCTGGGCTTCATTCCACTGTTCGAGGGCCCGGCCGCCAACCCGCCGCGCACCGTCGCCACCGTGGCTGTGGTGCTCGCCGTTATGATTTTGCCGATTATCACCTCCATGTCCCGCGATATCTTCATGCAGACCCCACGCCTGCACGAAGAGGCCGCGCTGGCGCTCGGCGCCACCAAGTGGGAGATGATTCGTCTGGCCGTGCTGCCCTTCGGCAAGTCCGGTATCGTGTCCGCCTCCATGCTGGCTCTCGGCCGCGCGCTTGGTGAGACGATGGCCGTGTTGATGATCCTGTCCCCGGGCCTCAACTACTCCATCAAGTTGCTGCAGGCTCGCAGAACCAGACCATCGCCGCGAATATTGCCGCACAGTACCCTGAAGCCAACGATCTGGGCGTCTCCACGCTGATCGGAACTGGTCTGATTCTGTTCCTGATCACGTTCGTGGTCAACTTCATCGCCCGTAAGCTTACCGAGAAAGCGACTGCGTGATGACTGCTGCTGAGAACACTGAAAAGACTCCGATGGACGGCGCGCCCGAAATCGACTTCGATCGTTTCCGCCCGACCCGTTCCGCCATCCAGCGCCGTAATATCATGGACCACTTCATGTGGGTCCTGATCGCGGTGGCGTTTGTGATCGCCTGCATCCCGCTGATCTCCCTGCTGTGGACCACTATCGTCAACGGCATCAAGCGCCTGAACCTGAACTTCCTGAGCTACAACATGACCGGTGTGGTCGGTGGTAACCAGACCCCGTCCGGTGGTTACGGCGGTGTGCTGCACGCCATCATCGGTACTCTCGAAATCACCGCTGGCGCTATGGTTATCTCCATTCCGATCGGTTTGATGTGCGCCGTGTACCTGGTCGAATACTCGAACCGCGGCAAGCTCGCCACCACGGTCTCCCTGCTCGTCGACGTGATGAGCGGCATCCCGTCCATCGTGGCCGGCCTGTTCGCCTTCTCGATGTTCACGATTCTGCTGGGCCCCGGTACCATCAACGGTTTCGAAGGCTCCGTGGCTCTCTCCCTGCTGATGCTGCCCACCGTGGTCAAGTCCAGCGAGGAAATGCTGAAGATCGTGCCGAACGATTTGCGTGAGGCTTCCTTGGCTCTGGGCGTTACCAAGCAGCGCACGATTACCAAGATCGTGCTGCGCACCGCTCTGCCGGGCATCGTCTCTGGTGCCATTCTGGCCATCGCCCGCGTGATTGGTGAGACCGCACCGTTGCTGATGACCGCCGGCTACATCTCCAGCACCAACGTGAACCTGTTCTCCGGCCAGATGACCACCCTGCCGGTGTTCGTCTACCAGGAGTACTCGAAGCTCAGCGCGAACTGCCCGCCCAACGCCGACGCCACCTGCGTGACCACGATTCCGATGGAACGTGCGTGGGCTGCGGCTCTCGTGCTGATCGTCATCGTGCTGCTGCTGAACCTCATTGGCCGAATCGTGGCGAAGGTCTTCGCCGTCAAGACCGAGCGCTAAGCCAGTCGCTAAGCCTAAGCCTTAAGAACACAAGGAAATATAAGGAAACATCATGGGACAACGTATTGACGTCAACCACGAGAACATCTATTACGGCGACTTTCTGGCCGTGGAAGATGTGAACATCAACATCGAGCCGAACAAGGTCACCGCCTTCATCGGCCCGTCCGGCTGCGGCAAGTCCACCGTGCTGCGCACCTTGGACCGTATGCACGAGATCATCCCGGCGCTCACGTCGAGGGCGAGGTGCTGCTCGAAGGCAAGAACCTGTACGACAAGGACGTGGATCCGGTGGCCGTGCGCCGCGACGTCGGCATGGTCTTCCAGCGCCCGAACCGTTCCCGACCATGTCCATCCGTCGAGAACGTGCTGGCCGGTGTGCGCCTGAACAACCACCACCTGGCCAAGTCCGACGCCGACGATCTGGTCGAGTGGGCTCTGCGCGGTGCCAACCTCTGGGAAGAGGTCAAGGACCGTCTTGACAACCCTGGCATCGGCTTGTCCGGTGGCCAGCAGCAGCGTCTGTGCATCGCCCGCGCCGTGGCCGTCCACCCGCAGGTGCTGCTCATTGGATGAGCCCTGCTCCGCCTTGGACCCGATTTCGACCTTGGCTGTCGAGGATCTGATCAACGAGCTCAAGAGCGACTACACCATCGTGATCGTGACCCACAACATGCAGCAGGCCGCCCGTATCGCCGACTACACCGCCTTCTTCAACCTGAAGGCAGTGGGCCAGCCCGGTCACCTCGAGTACTTCGCGGACACCATCACGATGTTCAACAACCCGCAAAACGAAGAAGCCGAGCGCTACATCTCTGGAAGGTTCGGCTGATCGTTTCCTGCGCGCAGCGTAATGATTTGTGCGTAGGAGAAACGGCAAAGCCCGCCGCAAGGCGGGCTTTCGCATATTCAACGCGAGTATTGCCGAGTATTATCGTTCTCGCAACGGAGCGAGCTGGAATACTTTGTCGGACTGGGCGGCGACTTCCCGCTTCGGTCGATCGACGGGAGAACGGCGGGTAAAGCGGTACAAGACAAGTCCGCACGATGAATACTCCGTGATAAATTTTCTGTTAACGTGCGAGTATGGAAGAATGGTCGCAGCGAGGTCCAGCAAAGGAGCATAGGTGAGTACTGGTCTGATCGTCAGCATCGTCGTTGTCGTTATTATCGTTGTCTTGATTGGTTGGGGCGTCAGCGCTATAACAACCTGGTGACGCTGAAGAACCGTGTGAAGAACGGTTGGGCGCAAATCGACGTGCAGTTGAAGCAGCTCGCCGACCTCATCCCGAACCTGGTGAATACCGTCAAGGGGTACGCATCCCACGAGTCTGAAGTCTTCACTCAGGTGACCGCCGCCCGCGCCGGCGTAGTGGCTGCGGCCAGCAACCCGAGCACGACCACTGCTCAGCGCGCCGCCGCTGAAAACCAGCTGTCCCGCGCCCTGTTCAACCTGCAAGCCACGGCTGAGGCATATCCGCAGCTGCAAGCCAACCAGAACTTCATGGATCTGCAGAACCAGCTCAAGGAACTGGAGAACAAGATCGCCTACGCCCGTCAGATCTACAACGACGTGGTCCTGAAGCTCAACACCGCCATCGAAACCGTGCCGACGAACATCATCGCCGGGTTTGTTCCACTTTGAACAGGCGCAATACTTCGAGGCCGATGATGCCTCCCGTCAGGTGCCACAGGTCCAGTTCTGACCCGCTCCAGGCCCGTCCGGTATGCCGCCGGCCGGGCCCGTATTGCCTTAAGAGAGGGAAGATATGTGGATGCGATTCATTCGCGCCGGAATCGTCAGCATTGTTGCCACGGTGGTGTTGGCAGTTATCACCTTGGCGATAATCGGGACTTCCGCGTTCGGCGATTCGGCCGACCTCAGCTACCGCACGCTGGACTATGATGTGACCGCCACCGCGAACGGTGATTTGAAGGTCACGCAGCATATCGACGTCAAGATGCGTGAACGTACCGACAGTGACGACAACACCAAGCCGTGGAAGCAACTGTTTCAGCAATACACGCTGAACTCCGGCACCCTGACTGATATCAGCGATATCAGTGTGCGCAACGTCACAGACGGCATCGACTATGCCCAACAGAGCGAGCCCAAGCTGCCCAGTGACGTCTCTTCCGACAAGGAATGGAACAGTGACTACGCCAACCATTGGTATATCGCCGATGTGAGCGATGGCAGCGACCATCCAAAGGCATACACGCCCGGTACCGATGGCCTCAAGCCCAGCGCCTCCGCCACCGAAGATAACATGACCGTGGAGATCGGCTGGAATATTCCGGTCACCACCGAGGCCGACAGTATGAAGTTCGACGTGAGCTTCACCATGCACGATGTGGCCACCAAATGGAAAGACGTGGCCTCCTTCCAATGGGAGCCGTTCGGCAAGAAGAACCAAGTGCCTATCGGCACGGTCACCGGCACCGTCCACTTCCCCAACGGCATCACCGGCAAAACCTCATGGGCATGGCTGCACACCGAGCGCACTTCGGAAACCAAGCGCAACAGCGACGGCAGCTACACGTTCACGGCCTACAACATCCACAATGGCGACTACCTCGATGTGGTCGCGGCGTTCGATGCCGCCAAAGCCAAGGGCATCGCCCGCAAGGGAACCGGCAATCATCTCAAGGACCTGAAACAGGACGAATATAAGCAACAGCAGCGCTGGCTCGACAAGCAACGATTCGCTGCCAGAGCTCGTCTCGTGTCCTGGATTGTCAGCATCGTGCTCGGCATCGCGTTGTGCGCGTGGGGTATCTGGGCTGTGATCTCCAGCAACCGGCGTGCGCAATACCGTGGCAGCGTCGAATACTGGCGCGACCAGCCCGGCATCAGTCCGGCTTCCGCAGCCCGTCTGATTCGCGTGGTCGATCCGTCGACGCGCCAATCCGATGAAGACCGCCAGCTGACCGCCACCATGCTGTCGCTCGCCGTCAAGAAGGCCATTGCCGTCTATCCGGGGCCGTCGGACATGTATCGCGGCATCGACATGAGCCAGGCCACGCCGGTAGGCTTGAGCCAAATGATTGCCGCCGACCAAGGCAAGCAGTATGCGGCAGGCATCACCAGCACCATCGTGATTCTGCCGCTCGCCATTGATGAGGCACCCAACGCGCAACAGTTGGGATTGAGTGAATCGGAAGATGCGCTGCTGAACCTGCTCATCGTCATTTCGCAGCGCGTGGGCAGCCCGGTATTCGACCTGAACCAGATGAAGGCGACCTGCCAGAATTGGCAAGACGGCTATATTGAGCTCGGCAAATTCACCGGTGCATGCAGCATGGAATACCAGCGGCTGGGTGCCACGCGCTCTGTGGGCTGGCAATGGATCCTACCCGGCGTATTGGCCGCCGTGCTGGGATTTGGTTCGCTGCTGGCCAACAGCTTTATCGGATACCCGGTGGCTGGTCTTATCGAGCTGCCGATATTCCTGGTCGGCCTGTTCTGCTCGATGGCCGGCGCGATGACCGTGCTCACCGACCAAGGCCAGGATATTGCCGGCCGGACTCTGGGCCTTAAGCGTTATATGGAAGACTTCTCCAACTTCACCGACCGTGGTGCCGCCGATTTGGCCTTGTGGGATTGGTATATGGTCTACGCCGCCGCGTTTGGCATTTCCGATCGCGTGATGCGTGAGCTGGCCAAGGCCTATCCTCAGGTCAACGATCCGGCTTGGCTGGATGCCACGCCTCCAACTCGTTGTTCTACTGGAACTACCGCCCGTATGGCTGGTACAGCCACCGCCATAATGGTCCGTTCGACCACGATGCTGCCGGGCAGATGGACCCGGGCATTAGCGGCCCAGCTCCGGCTTACGGAGGCACATCGTTTGCCGGCGGATTCTCCGACCTCGGCTCGCAGCTGAACTCCGGACTCGCTGACATCAGCTCGACCATCAGCGCGGCAGCACCATCCGCCGATTCCGGTGGCGATTTCTCCAGCTTCGGCTCGGGTGGCGGCTCCGGTTTCGGTGGCTCGTTCGGCGGTTCGGGTGGCGGCTCGTTCGGTGGGCGGTAAATCCAGCGTTCTGCTTACGCTGGAATCGGACACAGACCGTCTCATTACTGTTGAAGGGAATCACCATGGCATTGTTCCGTAACCTCGGACCGTTCTCCACCACCGCCATCGGCCACGGCGAAATGCCGCTGACCATCGAAAACAATCGTGGCCACGAGGTCGGCATCGAAACCCTGCATGCCTCGCTGGACGCCGGCTGCCGTCACATCGACACCGCTTGGGCCTACTACTGCTCCGGCGGCGAAGAACAGACCGGTGAAAAGCTGGTGCGCGAGGCCCTTGAGACCTGGAAGGGGCCGAAGGACGAGGTGCTGGTGGCCACCAAGGTGGGCCACTTCCGCAACTTCACCGACGGCGCCCCACGTGGGATGTGGACGGTCGCCGGAGAACCTGATTCGTCGCGGCAAGGAGAGCGCACTGGCGCTCGGCGTGGACACCATTGACCTGCTGTACTTCCACCGCCCCGATCCGAAGGTGCCGTACAACGAGTCCGTCGAAGCCATCAAGCAGCTGGTGGACGAGGGCGTGGCGCAGGAGGCCGGTATCTCCAACGCCTCCATCGAGCAAATCGACATTGCGCGCGGCATTCTGGGCGACAAGCTCGTGGCCGTGCAAAACCAGTACTCGCCGATTCACCTGGAGACCCAGGACACGCTCGACTACTGCGCCAAGGTTGGCTTGGCCTTCGTGTGCTGGAGCCCGCTCGGCGGCTACCGTCACCCCTATGATGAGACCAAGTTCGACCCGTTCCGCGAGGTCGCGGCGGCCCACGGCGTGAGCTACCAGCAGGTCGTGCTGGCATGGGAGCTCGCCAAGGGCGACCACATGTTCGTGATTCCCGGCGCGCACCGTCCCGAAACCATCCTCGACTCCCTGAAGGCCGACCAGCTCGAACTCACCCCCGAAGAACTCGCCAAGCTCGGCTGAACTTCTCAGCTCCCCTTGTCAGGGGAGCTGTCTCGCGTAGCGAGACTGAGGGGTAGTCGCCGGGAGTAGTCCCGGGTAGTTCCACAAGGAGATAATTGTGCGCAAAAAACTCATCCTCGACCTCGATACCGGCATCGATGACGCGCTCGCCATCGCATATGCCTAGCAGTGCCGACGAGATCGATTTGATCGGTATCACGGCCACCTACGGCAATATCGCGGTGCCGCTGGCCGCGCGTAACGCGCTGGCGGTACTGCACTTGTTCGGCCGTGACGACGTTCCGGTCTATCCCGGAGTCGACCATCCCATCGCCCCGGCAACATTGCCGAAAATGCGTGGCACCACACCAGACGAGCGGC